>Ga0066710_100001238_pt1 | contig 18573 bp, 13 predicted proteins | sample GraSoiAngelo_159_FD_79666 | JGI IMG/M metagenome (GOLD analysis project Ga0066710, IMG submission 79666) | Grasslands soil microbial communities from the Angelo Coastal Reserve, California, USA - 14_1009_16_40cm | ecosystem: Environmental > Terrestrial > Soil > Grasslands | place: USA... | reverse complement strand
CGCGGCGAGCAGCTCGGGCGTGGCATCCGTCGAGCCGTCGTCGATCACGATCAGCTCGAGGTCGCCCGCGGTCTGCGCGAGCACGCTCGCCACCGCCTCGCGCACCCACGGCGCGCCGTTGTGCACGGACATGAGGACCGAGACGGCCGGAAGGGTCACTCGGCTCAGTCCACCCAGCCGCTCGCGAACGCCGTGAGCGTCATATCTCCAGCTCGCGTTCCTGTGCCGCGAGCTCGGCCGTCCGAAGCCAGCGCTGTCGAGCAGCTCGCTTGCCCACGGCTCGTTAAAGCTGCGAAACGGTCGGCGGGTCCGTCGCCCCAGTCGACGGACGGCACCGCCTTAAACAAACTGACACGCTAGCCTTGTCTGCCCAAATCAGGTGTTCCGATTGACCGAGATCGCTACTTGACTAAAAGCCCCTTTGTGCCGCCCAGCACTGGCCAGTAGGGGTTTGCCAACTGTCTGTGAGCGTTATAGTGTGTGTATTGCACTGGCGATGACAAGAGTAACCTACCAAATATTGCGAGTCTCAGTGCGCGCACCTCACATGTCTCGGCGGAAGCCGAGTCTGAGGCCAGCACGTGGGTGTGTTGTTCCCTGCTGGACAGGTAGCGAGGGCACTATGGCCTTACGCCGTGCAAGCGGTTGTATCCTTTTAGCGTACAGGGCCTCACCCGAGGCTGACCGAAGGGCTTGTAAAGCACGCTGGCCCCGGCCGCAGAAACTGGGGTTGAGGGAGGGTGTCCGTATCGGCCCTCTCGATCGTCCGACCGAACGCCAATCGTGACTCGCGTCGGCCCTTGCCGGTAACCGGTCGCTCGAGCGAGTGTTCGCCCTGGGGCGCCACCTCGTCTTCGTCTTTCGCTGCGCGCTCTTGTTCGGCGCGTCGCTGCTGCCTCTAGCACGCCAGTGCGAGCGCCGCCCTCCCGCCAGCTCCGTGAATGGGCGCTCGTCGGCGCGGCATTCGCTGTGGTCGCGACGGTCGCTGCGGTGTGGCTAGGCCTGGATCGGCGCCCACCCGAGTGGGACCACGCGAACCACCTTGAGCGAGTCGTCGTCTGCGCCCAGGATATGGCTCGCTGGGACGTCGGGGCCATTCTCGAACGCTCGAGCTTCTACCCGCCGCTGGTCATGTGCACCGCCGCGCTCGCCTATCGACTGGCGCCGTCGGACGTCGCCGCAGCTCAGGCTGTCATTCTCGCGTTTCTCGGCCTCGGGATGGCGAGTGTCTATGTGCTCGCACGCTCCTTCGCGGGAGGGAGCGGAGGCGTCGTCGCGGCGCTCCTTTTCGGGAGCGCGCCTTTCGTCGTCTTCTCATCGCTCAGGTTCCAGCTCGACCTGCCGCTCGCCTCTGTGGTCGCCCTGATGCTCGTTCTGCTGCTTCGCAGCGACGGCTTCTCGCGCGCTGGCTGGTCCGTCGCTGTCGGGATCGCCCTGGGCCTCGGCATGCTCACGAAGCCACCGTTCGCTGTCTACGTGCTGGCGCCGCTCGTGCTAGTGGCCGCCAAAGTCCGCACCTGGAATGCACTTTTCAATTTCGTCCTAGTCGTGTTGATCGGTGGCGCATTGGCGGTGCCCTGGTACGGGCCGAGGCTATTCGGAATCGCCGCGCAGATCAGCGCCCGCTCATTCAAGCAAGCCGCGGAGTCGGGCCATGCGGACCCGTTGACGGCAGAGGGACTGCTCTTCTATCCAAAGTCGTTTGTCCCCCAGTTCGGGCTTTTGGCGGTCCTCTTTTTGGCAGTCGGATTGATCGTGGCTGTCCGCCGCCACCGATGGTTTCTCCTGACCACTTTGCTCGTACCGTTCTCTGTCTTCGAGATTCTACAGAACAAGAACCTGCGTTATACGCTCCCCCTCCTGCCCGTCGCGGCCGCGCTCGGTGGGATGGGATTCAACACACTACGCGGCCGGGCCCGTGCGATGGCCGGCGCCGTAGTCCCTCTCGCCGCAGTGGTGCAGATCGGAGCGACGGCCTTCGGAGTGCCACATGGTCTCACGGTTCCGCTCCTCGGCACTCCGCTCGTCCCCGAGACGCCGCCGATGCGCGACGAGTGGCACCACCGCGAGATTGTCGCCCTCATCGCCCACGGCGCCCGTGCCGTGCCGGCCACGGTGAGCGTCGTGCCAAACTACGCATTCTTTTCTGCCAGCAACTTCCGCTACTATGCACTTCGTGACGGTCTGCCGCTCCGTTGGGCACGCGCGTGGGACGGCGAGCCCGTTGGGATCGAGTACATGATCCTAAAAACTGGTGATCAGGGGCCCGCGTGGACCGCCGAGAAGCCGCGCCGCATTGCCGAGCGCTTCGCGACAGATCAGCGCTTGGCCCGCGTCTTTCCGGTCATCGGGGAGTTCCCGTTGCCGGACGGCTCGACGGCGACAGTCCGCGCCCGCCGGATCGCCGACGGACCGGCCGTTGCGCTGAAAACATTGGCGCGCGAGGTGGAGCAGGCGATCCAGCGCCGTTTGGCTGACGTGGCACGGGACGTCGAGGGGCTCAAGATCCTTGTCGCACACGACCAAGGGATCCGTGAAGGCCGGCTCCCGCGCGTCGAAATCGACGCCAGCGTGGCAACGGTCGGCGAGCTCTGGCGCCCGAAGCCTGCGCTTCTACGCGTCCACGGCGTTCACATTGTTGTGGACGATGCGTTGGTGAACCCATTCAGCGTCCACGCCGATGGCCGCCTCGACCCGCTCGATGCTCGAAGGGTCCGGCTCGAGCGCGCGACGGTCTTCGCGGCCGACCTCGCAGCGTTCCTCCACGACCTGAAGGGGTTTAAGAACGCGTCGGTGGAACTCCGACGCGGGGCAGCAGCCATCACGTTCAGGCAGCCTGGCCCTGATGTAACGGCGCGCGTGCGCATTCTGCCTGCAAGCGACCGGCCCTTCGCCCTCACGGCGGACGTAGTCCTGGTCGGTGGCGTCCGCGTACCTCAGAGGCTCGCGAATTGGGTGATCCGCAATTATGATCCGTCCCTCGGGCTGGCGGCGCGCACGCCGGTTCGCGTCGACGTGGGGCGAGTCGAGATCACTCCGGACGCCGTCCGTATCTCGGCAAACCCCTAAACTGAGAGACCGTCATGGCAGTATCATTGGCTCGGAACCAGAGGCGTGCCCGGACGCGTCGTGCAGGGCGGCAGGTCCACGGTTGTTGCCAAGCGGGGGGGCAGGTTCGGAAGGCGCGTCGAGATCCCCGTCACGCGTGAGAGCGTAGAGCTCGATCTCCAAGAGGGCGGGCGCTGTGCTCGAAGTGTGGGCGCGCGACGACTTCTGCCGGCCCATCCACGTCAAAGACCGCCCAATCGCGAGCTATCCCGTCACCGTGGACCTCACGCCGCTCGAGATAAAGGCTTGTTGAGAGGAGACTTCGTCCGCGCCACGCGCACAGCGAACATTCTCTCGCGGGCGCACGAAAGATTCACACTGGCGAGCATCAGCTCGCCCAATTTCCCTAAGGGGTGCACCTAACGGCTGGCTCATGATCCACTATCACGCGCCCCACACCCTAAGCACGACGCCAAATCCGGCGGCTCGAGCGCAGCTTCTCGGTGCCGCCGGCGGCGGGGTGGCTATGACTCGCGCCGCAGCAGCACCCAGCCACTCGTGCGCCGCACGACGGCGAAGCCTATCGGTGGTGCCTTGGCGATCTCGCTCTCGCGCTCGAGGATCCACGCGCTCGTTGCCACAGCCGTCGGAAAGATGTAGACCTCGCGGCGCGTCGCGAGGTGCGGCACGAGGCGCTCATTGACACTCACGACCGCGGCCGCGGGGATCTCGCGCATGAGCGCGTATGCCGTCCGCTGATCCGCGCCCGGCCACCACCGCGTCACTGTGAAGTCGTTCACGGTGCGAGCGGTCAGCACTACGCTCGCGACGAAACCGAACGCGAGCGCGCGGCCGGCAGACAACCATGGAACCCGTCGTTTGCGCAACGACGCGTACCCGTCGACAGCCGCAAGGACAAGGAAGGGCAGGACGAACGCCTGGTACTGAGAGCGGTAACTGAACAGTACGTGGTCGAAGCTCAGGAGATTCATCGCAAGTCCCGGTAGCGCCGCAGCGAGCACCCGCGGCGCCAGCAGCGGCAGGAACCCCAGCGGCGCCAGCAGCGCCGCGAGGTACATACCCTTCTGGAAGCTCAGGGTCAGGGGCAGCCAGCTCTGCGGCTCTAGCACGAGCGTCCCTAGGATCTGCGGCAGCGACGCGCCCAGGTGACTGTACCGGTTGAGGTGTGGGTACGGGCTACTGCGGAAGTACGGCATGACCCACGTGAGATCAGCGTAGAGGACCAGGACGGCGGCGCCGGCGACGGCGGCGCCGAGGGCCCAGCGGCGCCGGGCGAGCGCGAGCCAGATTCCGAACCCGACGACGGCGATCGCAGCGTCCTCCCTGCTCACGAGCGTCAGCAAGAGGGCGAGCGCGCACCATCCGAAGCGGCCGGCATCGAACGCCGCGACTGCTCCGAGGAGAAAGGTGATAGCGAAGGCCTGCGGATGGATATCTCGGATATTGACGCCGTGGAGCGATGGATTGACAAGGTAGAGGAGCGCAAAGCCCGCCGCAACACGTTCGTCCGCCAGCGCAGTGCGCCGCACCGTGTAGGCAAATACCGCCACGGCGCCAGCAGCGAGAATTAAGGTCTGCGCCACGAGCAACGCGGTTGCCCCGGGCGCGAGCCACATCAACGGAACCAAGAGATAGAAGACTAGCGCGAGATGCTCGCCCCAGAAATGCAGTGGCGGCAGCGTCGTGCGGGCGCCGAACCCAGCGGAGATGTTCCAGATTACTTGCAGATACTGACCGAGGTCCAGCGCGTGAGTCTGGAGCGCCGCGTGCCGGCTCAACACGACGAAGTCCATCAGGAGCACGTACGTGACGACCCCAACGCCGACCACCCGCACTGGCCGCAGCCGCGGGAGCGGGATCGGCGCCACAAACGCCCTGATCGCGACGACCACGGCGAGCACCACCAGGGCGTCCTCAGGTCGGGTGAGCGCGAGCCCATCGATTGTCCAGCCGCCTGTGGCGATCACCGCGAACATCAGGAGCGCGAGACCTGTCGCCAAAAGCTCGAGCACACGGGCCAGGACTACCACCGGAGCCTCATGTATCGGGTACGAAAGCTGTGACGAGGATCGCACTGGGATCGCGACGAGCGCCTTGTCCGTGTCCAAAGGAGACGATTTGAATCAGGGCATCGTCCGCGGGCGTGCACGGCCACCTCCTGCCACCCGTCGTCGACTTGGCGCGCGCCCGAGGCGGGCAGGCCGGCCTTCGCGTGAGCGTCGAGGAAGGCGCGCTGGCGCGCGAGCCGCTCCGGCAGGGCCAGGTTGTCGGCGTCAAGCCGCGCGACGATCACCGCCCACGAGGGCGAGCATGCGCCTGAGCCCGGAAACGGCTTCTTGGACCTGCGGCCCGTTGTGGACGCTCATCAGCACGGAGGCGCGGAGCACGATCACGCCGGACCCCGCACACCCCGGCGTGCCTCGACGGCCAGGACGCCGGCGAAATGACGGACGCCAGGGATGCGTCCAAGTGCGCGCTCGAGACGGTACCGGCGCTCCGGCGAGGGCACGAGCCGGCGCGCGTATGGGACCCAGTACCCTTCGATGCGGACGCGCTCGAACCCGCCCTGCCGGCAGAGGGCACGAACCTCGCCGCGCGTGAGAAAGTCGTGGGTCGCCCAGTGCTGCTCCAGCTTCGCGAGGCCCCGAGGCCGGTAGCTCCTGCGCCACGTGCGAAAAAGTCGGACGACGCGGCGGAGATTGTGATGGGGCTCGAGCAGGAGTAGGCGACCGCCGGGGCGCACGGCGCGGCCGAGGCTCGCGAACACCTCCGGGCGGCGGTGGAAGTGATGGAGGCTCTGGATCACGAAGGCCGAGTCGACCGAGCCCGGGTCCACGAGCCGATCAAGGTCGAGCGCAGAGGCGTCGACCACCTGGACGTTATCGAGGCCCTCGGCCTCGCAGCGCGACCGCAGCACGGTCGCGAGGTCGGCGACGGGCTCGACTGCGAGCACCGAGCGCGCTTGGCGCGCGATTAGTGCCGTGAAGTATCCGCTTCCGGCGCCGAGCTCCAGCGCGCGACCATAGTTCTCACGCGCCCAGACGTCCGCGACGAGGAGCTTGCCCGGATACTCGTGCTGCTCGGCCTCGGCGTAGCGGTGGAGCTCGTCGTAGCGTGTTGCGGCCTCGCCCGAGTACGCCCGCTCGTTGAATGCGAGATTGATACGCTCGAGCTTCGCATGCGAGTCAGCCGAGAGCAGCGCGATCTTGAGTGGATGCGACAGGACCAGGTAGAGGAGGTGGTTTCGCCGCCCGATCTCGATGAACGTCACGTCGCCCTCCGACCCGAGGCCTCTTTGCGGAAGAGTATGTTGAGGTAGGGCAGGCACACGGACGGCGGCTGGCCCGCCACCCGCGCGAGCGCCACGAGCACCGAGAACATCGGCAGAAGCGCCCGTCGTGTTCGCGAGCGAGCCGTCTCACGGAAGAAACACCAGCCGTAACTCGCCTCCTCCGTGACGTCCGCGAGCCCCGCCCAGCCGGAGGACGGGAGGCAGTCCCGGAGCGTCGCGTTCCGCCAGCCGGTGCCGTCGGCGGTGAACTCGCCGTAGGTGACGCCACGGTACCTCACGGGCCGGAAGACCCGAGTGTACCCGTAGGCGAAGCGCGGTGGCAGCCACTGGACGAAGGGCAAGCCGACCGAGTGAGTCTCGAGCGGGAACCAGCGGTTCGGCGTGTCCAGGATCGCGATGGAGCCCCCCAGCGCCAGGATGCGATAGTACTCGTCCACTTGAGCGCGCCGACTGCGAAGCGGCAGGTGCTCGACGACGCCGACGGCGACCACGAGGTCGAACGCCCCGTCTGCCCACAGTAGTCGGCGCGTCTCGTCGTTCGAGAAGTGGGCAACCTCGCGGACGCGAGCGAGCCCGAGCTCCTCCACCTTGGCGCGCGTGAGCGCGACGAACGCGGGGTCTGTGTCAAAGGTATGGATAGTCGCGACCTCCGGCTGCTCCGCCAGGTACTCGGTCATGTGGCCGAACGAGCAGCCGACCTCGAGTACCGAGAGGTCGCGCGCGCCCCGTGCGCGCAGGTAACGGAAGAGCGGCCCGAGGAAGTGCCGGCCGCGCGTCTCCTTGAAGTCGAAGTAAAGTGGCGCGCGTCGCACGCCTTTGCGTTCGATGAGCATACGGATCACGCGCTCGCTGTAGCGCGTCGGATACTCGCGACCGTCGACGGCGAGCACGCGGCGCTTCCCGAGGTCAACGATCCGGTACGGCTCGTTCATCGGCACCAGAATGCGTCAGGCCCTTCGGGCCACGACCAGCAGCATATGCCCCAACAGCCTGAGCGCCGGCTCCGTGTATAGAAGCCGCCGCGCAATACCGACCAGCGGTCCGCGCCGATGCTCGTCTTCCGATGAGTTCTGGAGCGCGGGGTCGGGGCGCTTCCGAGACCCATGGCTTCCCAGCACGCGTCGGAGCGCTTGACGGAGCAGCCGCCCGGAGTCATACGGGCGCAGGGACCGCACGATAAACCCGTGCCGGTCGAGCGTCGCAATGAGCTCCGCGCGAGAGAACGCATATTGATAGAACTCGCAGCCGCTCCGCGCGAGCGTCTGGTTCCGTCGTCGGATCCAGGGCGCCGCTAGGCGGCGCGCACCGTTCACGTAAGGGACCGAGACCACGAGCACGCCGCCGGGCGCCAGCACCCGGCGCGCTTCCGAGAGGATGGCGCCGGGCCCTTCGGCGTCGTGCTCGACGACCCCCAGCGAGACGTAGCCGGCCAGCGCCCCGTCGCGGACCGCGAGCGCCCGGAGCTGCATCGCCGCCAGCGGCGCCGCCGCTACGCGACGACACGCGGCGAGCGCGTCGAGGCTCCAGTCCACGCCTGCCACGCGCCAGCCTCGCTCGCGCAGGAGGAGGACGTACTGACCCAGGCCGCAGCCTGCTTCGAGGATCACGCCTTCGGCAGGGAGCGCCCGCGTGATTAGCGCGGTCAGGGGTGAGCGCCGGGCAATCGCTAGCAACTCCTCGACGGAGTGGCCGCCCCAGTGCTCGGTCCAGAACTTCTTCCCCGCCGACACCGAGTAGTAGGTCAGCACGGTCAGCCCTTGCGAACGAGCTCAACCGCGAACCCCTCCTCGCGAAGAGCACAGAAACCACGCGCTCCTTGATTGGATCTCATTTCCTCAGCGGCCACACTCAGCGATCGGCACGAGCGCCGGCCCCCCGTCGAGGCTGAAGCGATACCAGCGGCTCCCGGGCGGAGCGTCCACCAAGTAGAGCGCGTAGCGCGCGCCCCCCAGGCTAAGTGGGTCACGCTCGGCAAGCGGACAGGTGGCGAGGAGCCTCGGGTCCTCCTCCTTGCCCAGCGTGGTTGCGGGGTGCGAGAGCATACGGCGGCTCCCCTCGAACTCCCGCTCCATCGCGGCGTCGAACGGCCCGACCCTGATGCCGTCGGACGCCCGGCACGCGCCTGGCAGTGACGGCCACGGACGGAGCCCGCTCCAGACCCAAATCGGCTCGATCAGACACCCGTGCGGTCTATCGCCGCGCAGGCAGGCGCGTCCCCCGGCCGCCCCACCGGGATAGAGTGCCGGCACCGTCGGCATGAGCCCGTAGTGCGCGCCGATCTGGGCGGGGAAGAATAGCACCCGCGTCTCGACACCCTCGAGCTGCGCCCGCGCGAGCACGCGATGGAGCGCCTGCACGGCACGCGTCATCGCGGGAACGTCATGGTGGAAGAGCACCCAGCGTGCCGTCACGTGGACTCCGGCCCAGACCGCGAGCGCGAGCACCGCGACAATTCGCGCGCCTCGGCCAACTCGGTGCCCGCTGCCGAGCGCCTCCGTCCATACGAGGAACAGGCCCGGCAGCGCGCCCGTCAGGTGGAATGCCTCGGGCGTGCCGACGGGGAGCATGAGCGGCAGGCTCCCCGTCGCGAGCCAGAGTCCACAGAACGCGAGCCGCTGTTGGACCTCCCGGTCGCCACGCGACCGATGGAGCGCGAGCGCCACGAGCACCAGGGTCGGCGCCACGACTAGAGCGAGCACAAGCACGCCCGCCGGCGAGCGGATGAGCTCGCGCATACGCGCGAACTCGGGAAACACCGGCAGTGCCCGCAATGGGTCGAGAGGGAGGCCTCCCGTGAGTGTCGCGAACGCAACGCGCCCCGAGTTTTCGATCAGGATCCCAGGTGCATCCCGGGTGACGGCCCACACCTGGCCCGCACCGGTTGGCACGCCACCGTAGACCGATGCCAGAAGCGAGCGCGAGAGGCCGAAGACCGGGAAGATCGCGAGAACGAGCAGGGCGCGGACGGCCGCATCCCGGTTCCGACGCACGAGGAACGCATGACCCAGGGGGAGCAGCACGTAGGCGAGAAAGGTTTCGTGCGAGAGCGCCGCCACGAGCAGCAGCCCGAGCGCCAGGCTTTGCCAGGCCCACTGGCGGGCCCCGGCGCGCTCGGCGGCCAGGGACGCGAGGAGGCCACCGAACGCGCACGCCGCGGCGACGCCGAAGGCAGGGAAGAGGATCGCGTAGACCGTCGCATAGCTCACCGCGAGACAGGCACCCACCACGACACCGCAGGCCCGCGACCCGGTCAGGGACACGGCCACTCGAGTGATGGCCCAGACCGCGACTGAGAGGCTCGCGACGTTCATTGCCCAATAGCCGAACGCGCTGCAGCCGATCGCCTTCACCGTGAGCCACCACTGGATGGCGCGCGCTGGACGGACGAGAAGGGACGAGTGCACGCTCGCCTGCCAGTGGATGGCCTCGTTCAGGCCCGCGAGCGTGAGCGGGAGCGGCGAGAGGTTGTAGGCGATCCAGGAGAAGTCGAACCAGAGGATCCCGGGTGCGGGATGCAGCGCCATGAAGAACACCAGAGCGCCAAGAAGGACTCCCAGATCCAACGTCCAGCTCGTCCGCCGCTCAGTCACACAGCACCCGCTCGAGCACGATGAACGCTCGAGTGGCGAACAGGCCGCGGAGCGGGCGCGCAAGCCGCTCGACGGCCCGGGCGCCCCGGACGAGCCCGCTCGGGAGGGATCGCGCGACCTTGAACCCGAGGGACGCGACGTGGTCGAGCGCCATCACCGGCTCGACCGTCCGCACCCGGAGCGGACAGCGAGAGCCGCCGAGCCGCCGCAGGACGAGCGTCGGGATCGCGGGGTTGCCGTCGAACAGGAGCTTGGAGGTCTCATCGAACGGGCGGCGGATATCCACGTCCGTCACGCACGCCTCGTGGTGCAGATAGCGATAGAGTACGTAGGACGCGGGCGTGATCCACGGCTCCATCATCGCAAGGCGTCCGCCGGGCCGGAGGACGCGCGCGGCCTCGTCGAGGAAGTCGAGCGGTCGCGGGAGGTGATGAAGCACGTCGACCAGGAGGAGCGCGCCGACGGCGCCGGTGGCAAAGGGCAACGTACCCGCGTCGCAGCACACGTCGATCGACGGGTCGAGCAGCGCGTCGGTCGCCACGAGGCGGGGAGCGAACCCCTTGAAGAAACCCGGGCCAGACCCGATCTCTACCCTGGGCTCGAGCGCCTCCACCTCGCCGAGCAGCCTGTGGAACCAGCCCTCGTAGACCTCGCGGAGCTCCGGGCGGACGCTCCAGATAGCCCGGTGGCGGGCCACGGTCGCGGCATCCGCCATGGATCAGGCGCGGACCAGCTCAGCGCTCGGCATGGATTAGCAGTGAGCCGGAGATCGCGCGGAGGAGCGGGACGCGCTCGAGCGACTCGGCGAGCGGCTCGGCCAACGTGAGGAAGGACGGCGGCGTGGACGGATGGAGGAAGTCGAAGTAGCGCACCGTGAATCGACCGAAGCCGAGGCTCCTCAAGGCCCGAGCGACCGCGCCGCGCGTGAACGCCATTTCGTCGGGCGACTGACCGAAGTAGGGCTTGAGCCGGTCACACTTGAACATGAGCATGACCTGGGGATTCAGGAGATTCGGCTCAGAGAACACGAGTCGGCCGCCCGGACGTAACACGCGGCGCACCTCGGAGAGGGCCGCTTCCAACTCCAGGTGGTGTAGGATCGAGCAGCCATAGACGACGTCGAAGGTCGCAGCGCGAAACGGGAGAAGCTCAGCGTTGCTGCAGGCGAAGCAGGCGCCGGTCGGAACACGGGCCTGCGCTCTGACGAGTAGCTCCCGGGAGAGGTCGACCGCGACGAGGTCGGCGCGAGCCGCAGCCACGCGCCGTGTGAATTCGCCTGTCCCGCACCCGAGCTCGAGGACACGCGCACCAGGTCGGATGAGACCGTGCTCGATGAACAATCGCGCGCGCCGTTCGGCACGACGGCACCCGGCGGGCGAGGCCCACCCCCAGACCTCCTCGATGCGCTCGGACGCGAGCCGCCGGTGATGCTCGACCTCGTGCCGGAGCCGGTCCGCGCCCGATGGCGTCCTCACGGTGTCCGGCGCTCCGGGTCGCCCGATGCGCCGACCGGCTTGATCTCCCGCGAACCTGGCGCCGCGGGCGGCTTCCGCGACCACGGCACGGTGTCGGGGAAGCGGAGCATCCGCCAGCCGTGCCAGCAGGTCCTGAGGAACAGGCCGACCTCGTGGATCGCGCGCATCTTGGACTTGCCGCTCCGGCGCTCCTGGTAGTGAACCGGGATCTCCAGGATCCTCAGCTTGAGCCGGGCAGCGCCGAACAGTAGGTCGAAGTCACCCCAGCGCTCTCTGCCCGACCGCGGCATGCGGAGGTAGTCGCTACGGAGAAGCGTCTTGGTGCCGCAAAGCGTATCGCTCACGCGCTGTCGTACGATCCAGCTCACGAGGAAACAGAAGGCCTTGTTGCCGAGGAAGTTTGCGAACTTCATGGCGCGCCCGTGCATCGGGTACACGAGCCGCGTGCCGTTCACGAAGTCCGCGGTTCCGCTCTGGAGGGGCTTCAGGAACTTCGGCAACTCCTCGGGCGCGACGGCCATGTCGGCATCCAAGATTATCAGGACGTCGCCACACGCAGCTTCGAACCCTGCCCGCACCGCGTTCGCCTTGCCGTGGTTCGTGTCGTAGGCGAGCAGCCGGACCCGCGGATCGGCCCGCATCAGCTCCTCGACGCGCCGGCGCGTGCCGTCCGTCGAGCCGTCGTCGATCACGATGATCTCCGTGGCGCTCCCGAGCGAGGGCACCCGCCGCACGCACTCTAGGATGTTGTCTTCCTCGTTGTGACAAGGAATGATCACCGAGCACGACAGCGCCGGGCGCGGGACGCGGAGGCGGGCGGCAATGTACTGGATCGACGAGATGTAGCGAGCCACCGGGATCTCAGGCAGAAGCGCGTTGATCAGCGGCGCGAGGAGCGGGACCCGACGCGGCATCGGCAACGCCAGGCCTTCCTCGACAACATCGAACCCCTGCAACTCAAGGACGCTCCGGATGTCTCGGTTCGTGATGAAGTTACGCAGCGAGTCCGGCAGGCGCTGCCCCATCCGGCTCGCGATTCGGAGCACCGGACCCCAGAGCGGATTGTTGGTCGTCATGACCAGGAGGGTCTGGTCGGTCACGGCAGGACGCAGGCTCTCGAGCAGATCCCAGACGTCGTACACGTAGTCGAGCATGTTGTTCAGGACGACGTAGTCCGGGGTGAAGCCGTTCGGGATCTTCGCCTGATCGACCTCAACGGTTTCGAACTGGAACTCCGGGTGCTTCTTTCGCGCGAGCGCAGTCATCCCCTCGGCCACGTTGAGCCCGATCGCGGCCGCCGGCCGGAGCGCGGCGAGGAGGTCGCCGGTGCCGCAGCCGAGCTCAAGAACGCTCGCGCCCGGAGTCACCATGCCCCGGATGAGGTCCGTCATCTTCCGGTGGTAAAAGCCGTTCTTCCGGTGCCAGTAGTCCCAGACCGGCGCGATCCACTCGAAGTATTCTCGCGTGCTCTCGCGGCTCACCGGAACCCCTTCACAGCCGACTCCGCTCGGCCTCGACCATCTCCTTAATGATGGCGTCGAGCCGGCGGGTGATCTTCCAGTCATTGTAGTGCGCGGTCAGCTTCCGAAGGTCGGAGATGTAGCAGATGTGGTCCCCACGCCGAGGCGCCTCAACATAGCTCCATCGGATCTTAGTCCCGGCGGCCGCTTCGACCGCGGCGATCGACTCGAGCACCGAGGCGCTGTTCTCCCGCCCACCGCCGAGGTTGTAGGGTTCCCCAAGCCGCGGGTTGCGGACGAACGCCTCAAAGGCGCCGACGACGTCCGCGCTGTGGATCTGGTCGCGCACCTGCTTGCCCTTGTAGCCGTAGATCGTGTAGGGCTCGCCGCGCACCGCGACCTTCACGAGATAGGAGAGGAACCCGTGGAGCTCCACCCCCGAGTGAGATGGGCCCGTGACGCAGCCCGCACGGAAGATCCCGACCTTCATCCCGTAGTAGCGCCCGTACTCTTGTGCCACCAGGTCCGCCGCTGCCTTCGACGCGCCGAACAGCGAGTGGAGCGAGCGGTCGAGCCGGCACCCCTCGCTGATGCCGTGGTACTCTTCGGGCCGCGCGTAGTCGTAGCGGTGCTCGAGCTCCACCAGCGGCACCTCGTTCGGCGCGTCCCCGTACACCTTGTTGGTGCTCATATGGATGAACACCGCTTCGGGGCAGTGGAGTCGCGTTGCCTCGAGGAGGTTCACCGTTCCGACCGCATTGACGTCGAAGTCGACGAGCGGGATCGTCGCGGCCCGGTCGTGAGACGGCTGGGCGGCGCAGTGGACGACGAGGTCGAAGCGATGCGTCTTGAAGATATCCATGACGCGCTGCCGGTCCCGGATGTCCACGTCGAGGTGGTGGAACGAGCGCGTGACCGCGCGGAGTCGCCGGAGGTTCCAAGTCGTGTCGCCGGCTGGACCGAAGAACTCACGCCGCATGTTGTTGTCGAGCCCGTACACGTTGTGGCCGTGCCGGTCGAAGTGCTCGACCGTATCCGATCCGATCAGGCCACTGCTGCCCGTGACAAGGACTTTCACGTCGTGCGCCCCTTGCTGTCGTCGAGACCTTTACGAAGCCCTGAACGGCTCATCCAGACCGCCGTCCAGACGCCGACACGAGGCGAGTGCATGAGATCAACTCCACGCCAGTCTCCCGGAACCACCGGTGCACCTCGTCGACTGAGTGTTCGCGTAGATAGGGCGTCGTCAACCCCTCGAAGGTGACGCGTCCCATGCCGAGCACGTCCAGTCGCCCGAGCGTACGCAAGAACCTGCCGAGAGGGAGTCGACGCCGATGCGCGGATTCGTAGCCGAAGCCCCAGTCGTCGCAAAAGCGCAACACGCGGCTCGAGTCCATTTTGAGCGTCAAACAGCGCAGCGGCCAGATTACCAACGGTAGGGTCCACCGACCATATACGAAGATCGTTACGTATCCAGCAGGCTTGAGATGACGAACGACCGAGCGGTACGCCGCGGCCGTGCTCGGCGTGTGGTGGAGGACGCCAAGGCTTATGACGTAGTCGAAGACGCGCCTAAAGGGCAGCCGCATGATATCCGCCCTTACGAACGAGCAGTTGGGAGGGTTACCCGTGCCTGCCTTGGCTCGTGCCAAGGCCTCGCGAGAGTAGTCGACAGCGACCACCTGGCGCGCGCCGAGGTGGCTGGCTAGCCATGTAAAGCGTCCTTCTCCGCAGCCGGCGTCGAGCACGACTTTATCGCTGAAGTACATCTCCAGCGGCCCCGGCAGGTGTGCGAAGACTTGGAACTTGTGCCGGAATTCGTCTTCGCGGCCGACGTAGACCTGGCGGGCTTGCGCGGCCCACATGATGTTATAAACGTCGCTGACAGCGCCGCCCGCCGGCTCAACAAAGTCGGGGACGCCCTGATCGATCGGGAACGCGTGCCCCGCTGGGCAGGTGAGATGGCCAGCGAGTACCTCGCCGTCACGGCGCTCGACAACAGACACCCCCAGGGGAACCGAGTCGGCGGCGCAGCGGGGGCATCGGAGGTAATCGAGCAGCTCCTGCTTCATCCGTCACAGGGTATCGAGCAGGCGTTCGCGCCCCGACCTAGAGAACAGGGTATCCTCGATGAGGACGAGGTCCAGGTCGGTCGTGTCAAGCATCGAGAGGCCGACCGCGCAGAAGTTCAGGATCGGTTCCCCGCGCGGGTTGAACGACGTGTTCAGCAACACGGGTACTCCCGCCAGCTTCTCGAACTCCCGAAGCGTCTCGTAGAGGAATGCGTGCTGGTCACGACGCACAGTCTGGACTCGCGCTGTGCCGTCGACGTGGGTGACCGAGGGCAGGCGGTCGGCCCATTCGGGGCGCGTGTAGCAGATGACCGACATGTAGGGAATCTCGTGCACGTTCGTGAAATAGCGGGGCGCATCCTCCGCCGTCACCACGGGTGCGAATGGTCGGTACCACTCCCGATGCTTGACCTTGCGGTTGATGACCTCCCGCATCTCTCGATTGAGCGGGTTGCATAGGATCGAGCGGTTGCCGAGCGCACGGGGACCCACCTCGTAGCCGCCACGGATGACGCCGACGATCCGACCGGCCCAGAGCAGGCGCGCGAGGATACGTGGCGCTTCCCCAGGACGAAGCTCTCGGTTCGGATACGCCCGCTTGAACGTGGGTAGCTCCGCGCGATCAAAGGCCTCTGGGCCGAGGTAAGGGGAAAAATAACTCCCGTAACCGCGAAACTTCTGCCGCGTGGACTGATAGTGGACCCACAGGGCTGCTCCTGCGGAGAGACCACAATCAGTTGGGTTAGGAACGAAATGCGTTTCGCGGAAGAGCTCGCGGCGCTGAATCTCGTAGTTGGTGATTCCGTTCAATGCGCAGCCCCCGCTGACGCAGAGGTTGTCACTCCGCCCGCAGTGGGGCTTCAGCAGCGCCAAGACCTCCTCGGTCCATGCCACCTGGACGGTGTGAGCAAGATCCTGGGCGGACCGATCCTCAGGGCCAGGTAGGCGCATCTCGGCGCCCGGGTCGTGATCGCTCGCGGTGATCATCCGAGCCAGCTTCTTTAGCGGAGAGCCGGCCAGTTGCGACCCGTCCACCAAGAACGGCCTCAGCTCCGGAATCTCCTCGAGCCCAATCGAGTTTATCCGGTGGCCCTTGCCGTACTGGTTGAGACCGTCTGCGATGCGGGTGGCAAGCTTCTGGTATTCCTGCACGTACTTGCGCGCGTATGGCAGCCAGTCCTCACGCAGCGTGCCGTAGGCCACCAGGCCCATCAGCTTCCCTGATGTGGTCCCAGTAATGTCTGGCTTGATCCCCACGATGTGGCCGACGTTGCTGTAGCTCTGACCGAACTTGAGCCGGCTTCGCTCGACGTACTCGAGGCCGCCGGAGCCCGCCTGAAACACGATGGTCTGGCCGTCGTTCCCCTCGCCGTCGTAGCTAAACACGACGGCCTCCTCGAAAGGCGACGTATAAAAGGCGAGCGCGGCGTGGCTCAGATGATGATTGATCTGGTAGGCCGCATCAAAGGTGAACCCTGCCCGCTTGAGCAACGTCTGAAGGTTCCGGTACTCCTCTCCCCGACCTTGGTTTTGGACGGCGAGCGCATCGTAGCGCGTACCCCACGCCTTCGCCACGACACCGAGGAATGACTCGAGCTCTGCGACGTCCACGTACTGGAAGCCACTAGCCTTTCTGCCGGCCTGCAGGCTCAGGGCGTGAAGCTTATAGCGTTTCTGGCGAAACCAGCGCTCGGCCTCCGTCACGCCGAGCACCTTGCCATCGCTGACGAGGCTGAAGCTAGTATCATGACCGAGGGTAATCCCGAGAATATTCACCGGTGAAGTCTAGCACGCCGCAGCTCGCCAGGGTGCGCTGCCAGGGATCGATCCCGCCTCGCTCCACGACCTGTTGGCGAATAGACGCGGCTCATGGCTTGTGCGCCACCAGAAGGAATCCGGTGGTGAAGCTCGACAGAAACGGCGAGCGTCGGACAGCAGTGAGACGGTCGACGTGGTGCAGAAACTCCGAGAGAGGCAGAACGAGCAGTGCCACGGCGTAGCGGAGCAGTGCGGCCGGGATACGCGCGCTCGCCTGCCGCACCATATTGGCCAGCGTGGTGAAAAACAAGCCCTGGCGCACGATTTCCCTCACCTCGAGGCCAGCCCCCTGGAAGAGCTCCCGAAGCCGCGTCTCCGTGAAGCGGTGCCGGTCAGTCGCCGTATCGGCGCGATGGAGAAACGGCACGGCGGCAACGGCACGGCCGCCGGGCACGAGGATCCGCGCCATCTCGCCGACAGCGGCCTCGGGGCACGGCACGTACTGGAGCGTCTCGAGGCAGAGGACCCAGTCGAGCGACGCGCTGCGGAACGGCAGCGCCACGACATCGGCAACGAGATCCGGACCCTCGCGGAGGTCGACGTTCACGATCACCCACCGCCGGCACTGGGCGACCGGCGGCTCGAAGCGGCCGCGCGCGGGCCGCCGGCCCCCGAGGTCGGCCACAGCGCCCGCGAACGTTGGCGCCAGTCGCTCCAACTCACCGTCGAGCAGCGCGCGCCGCCAACTTTGACCGAGGGGCGGCATCAGTGGGCTGTCGCGACTCGTATGAGCAGCGCGATCTCACGCTCGACCAGGCGCGAAAGGTCGTACCGCTCAAGCACGGCCGCGCGAGCGCGCGCCCCGATGCGGCGGGCCAAGTCCAGGTCGGTGAGCAACCGCTCGAGGTGGCTCGCGAGGGCGCAGGCGTCGAGCGGATCGAACAAAAGGCCTGTCTCGCCGTCGGTGAGGACGGCTCGACTACCGTCTACGTCGGAGGCAACGCAGGGGACTCCAGCGCTCATCGCCTCCAGCAGCACCTTGGGGTGCCCTTCGGTCAGGGACGGCAGGACGAAGGCGTCGGCGTCCTGAAGGTAACGCGGGAGTTCGCCGTGTTCGACCACCGGTATGAACTCGACCGGGACCCGGCGCTCACGCGCGCTCCTGTCCAGCGAGGCGTGTAATGGCCCCTCGCCGACCAGGGTCAGCCCGATGTCGAATCGGCCGAGCAGCTTGGCCGTTGCCTCGATGAGAGTGTCGAGGTTCTTCTCCTCGGAGAGCCGACCCACGTAAAGGACCCGCTTCTTCGCGCGCCAGGGCCGAGATACCGGTACGAAGCGCGTCGTATCGACGCCGTTGGGGATCAGATGGATCCTCGCCGCATCTATTCGCGTCGAGATATAAGCCTCGATCTCCGGAGTCGTCACGATCACCGCCTGGGCCGACCGAAGACCGACGTTCTCGACGATCCGGCGAAGGAGCCTCGTCGTGCGGGATCGAGCCAGCTTTCCGTACCAGAACCCGTAGGTGGTCACGTACGGGACGCCGAAGCGCCGCTTCGCGAGCACGGCCGGAAGCGTGCCGAGAACCTGGAAGACGCGGAGCACGGCACAGCCGCGGAAGGCGGCCGCATAACGGATCGGCATCAGGAAACCGTACACCCAGGGATGCCACGCGCCGCCTGGCAAAAGGCGCACACGCGCAAGTAGCTCCGTGTCGGTCACGTACTGATGCAACGCCTCGCGGAGGTAGCTGAAGTAGCGCACCTCATCGAAGGCGCGGGCGTACGGGCGAAGATAGCCTTCGATCAGACGCGAGTGCTGTCCGGTCTTCGCAAGCTCCCCGAGCCCGCCACGGAT
>Ga0066710_100001237_pt1 | contig 18577 bp, 15 predicted proteins | sample GraSoiAngelo_159_FD_79666 | JGI IMG/M metagenome (GOLD analysis project Ga0066710, IMG submission 79666) | Grasslands soil microbial communities from the Angelo Coastal Reserve, California, USA - 14_1009_16_40cm | ecosystem: Environmental > Terrestrial > Soil > Grasslands | place: USA... | reverse complement strand
CGAACCACGAGCCATCGCGCTCTTGCTCGCGGATCAGCCAGTCGACGCCCCGAAGCGCCGCACGATGCCCGGCGAGAGCTTCGCCGAGGAGCATCTCGAGAACGTGGGCGGTCACGTCGGCGCTTGGCGGATCGATCTCCTCGCCGAAGTCGCAGAAAGGCAGCTCGCGACAGAGCTCGCGCGCGTTGTCGGCGTCGAAGGCGCCCCATCCGCCGCTGGAGCTCTGCATGCCCATTGTCCAGCGCACGCCGCGCTCGATCGCCTGCTCGAGCCGATCCATGTCGGGATGGGCGACGCGGCGGAGAGCCAGGATCACCTCGGCGGTGTCGTCGAGATCGGGATAGTTGTCGTTTGCGAATTCGAACGCCCATCCGCCAGGCTCCAGCTCCGGCCGCCTCACCGACCAGTCGCCGCGGAGCCGGACCTCCTCGTCCAGGAGCCAGTCGGCCGCGCGGACAAGTGCCGGATGATCGCCCGGAAGCCCGGTGTCGGAGAGAGCGACGGTCGCCAGCGCCGTGTCCCAGACGGGAGACTGACAGGCCTCCAGCCGGCAGAGGCCGTCTTCCTTGATCGTGAAGCGGTCGATGCCCTCGAGAGCGGTTTTCATTACCGGATGCTCGGTCGGGTAGCCCCGCAGGTGGAGCGCGATCAGCGAGTAGACCCAGGGCGGCTGAATCCCTCCCCAGGAACCGTCTGCCTCCTGACGCTGCACGATCCAGCGCTCGACGCGCTCGAGCGCGAGGCGGCGCAGCCAGCGGATTGGCCTTCGCTCATATATGTGGAGCGCTCGGTCGAGTCTCTCCAGGAGCGCGGGCCACCCGCGCCGAGCGACCGGCCGTGGTCGCGCAGCAACGCCCCCTTTGAGCTCGTCGAGCGTGAGCTCGATCCTTCGCACCGGCCGGTATGCCCACACCACCGTCAAAGCGACGATCGTCTGCCGAGCCCAGCAGGCGAAGTCGTAGACGTTCAGCGGAAATCGCGCCGGCAAGAAGATGAGCTCAGGCGGAAGTGCAGGTATTTTCGACCAGGGGTAGAGCCCGAAGAGCGCGAGCCAGACGTGTGTGAACACGCGCACCGAGTCGAGCCCGCCGGCTTCCCGAATGAACGCCGCCGCGCGGCGCATGTGCTCGGCGTCGGGCGAATCGCCCGCCAGGCGAAGGGCGACATACGCCTCGACGGTGGTCGAGAGGTTGGCAGTCCCTCCCTCGAAATTGGTCCAGCTACCGTCGTCATGCTGCTGGGAGCGGATCCAGTTCGCGCTCAGCCCGGTTCGCCGGGGCTCCCTGATTCCGAGGAACTCCCGCAAGAGCATGTCCTCGGCATCCATCGTGACGTTCGTCTGAAGCTCGCCCTTCCACCATCCCTCGGAGCTCTGGAGCGCGAGGAGGTGGTCGCGAGCACGCCGCATCGCCTCCTCCGAGGCGGAGGCAAGCATCTGCCTCGCCGCGACCTCTTCCTCGGTCAGGGCGACTCCACCGGCGCTGCTCTTCTGGTTTCTCTCGACCGCTGTCTCGGAACTGCTGCCCATCTTGGGCGCAAAGACTAAAGCGCAGCGTCCCGGAGAGTCGGAAGGTTTCCTCGATGAATGTCCTCGCCCGTCTCACCGACGTGTGACGAGACCGGCGCTTCGATGATCGGGGACTCGTAACCGACACCGGTGTCGGTAATATCCGGGACGTGGCAGTCGCCGCCCCGCAGCGCATGAGCACCAATCCGTTGCTGGTGGTGCTCAGGGACGTCGGCTCCGAGCTTCTCAGCCGGGCGCGGGGTTCGTTTCCCCCGGGTCCCACCGACTTCGACCTGCGCCGTACGAGGCAGTTCGCGCGCGATCCGCTCGCGATCCTCCTCCAGCTCTACGAGGAGCATGGGCCGATCTTCACCGTCCGCGTCTTCTACGAGCGGATGATCTTCATGCTCGGGCCGGAGGCCAATCACTTCGTGACCGTCTCACACCCGGAGAACTTCCATTGGCGGGAGAGCCATTTCGGCGATCTCATCCCGCTGCTCGGCGACGGTCTGCTCACCATCGACGGCCCATACCACGATCGTGCACGCCGGATCATGATGCCCGCCTTCCACCGCGAGCGAATCGCCGACGCGGTCGACACGATGGCCGACGAGGCCCGGCGGGCCATGGCGCACTGGCGCCCCGGAGAAGTGATCGACGTCTACGAGTGGATGCGCGGCCTTGCGATGCGCATCGCGATGCGTGCCCTTCTCGGGCTCGACCCCGACGATCGAGATCGCGGCGCGGCGGCGGCCCGGCATTTCGAGCGTGCCCTTTCGTTCTACGGAACCGAGTTCCACATGCGGCTACTGCGCGGCCCAGGCTCGCCGTGGCAGCGGTTGCTGGAATCACGGCGTGCGCTCGACGAGATCGTCTACGAAGAGATCGCGCGCCGGCGCGCCGACACCGATGGCGACCGCGGCGACATCCTTGGGATGCTGACCGCGGCCGAGGACGAGGACGGCTCGCGGCTTTCCGACAAGGAAGTCCGCGACCAGCTCATGACGCTGATGTTCGCGGGCCACGACACGTCGACCTCGACGCTCTCGTTCTTGATGTACGAGCTTGCCCACCACCCGCACGTAATCGCCCGCCTCCAGGACGAGCAGGACCGCCAGCTCGGCGACGGCGATCCGACCTACGAACAGATCGAGCGTGGGCTTCCCGAGCTCGATATGGCGCTCGACGAGACGCTTAGGCTCTACCCGCCGGCCTGGATCGGGTCGCGACGTGCCGTTCGCGACTTCGAGTTCGGCGGCTACACGGTGCCGCGGAGAGCCTGGGTCCATTACTGCTCGTGGGCGAGTCATCGCATCCCGGAGGTCTTCCCGAACCCCGAGGCCTTCATCCCGGAGCGCTTCACGCCGGAGCGCAAGGCGCAGCTGCCGAAGGGCGCCTACGTTCCCTTCGGCGGCGGCTCGCGCATCTGCATCGGCAAACGGTTCGGCCAGACGGAGCTGAAAGTCGTGGCGACGCTCCTTCTGCGGCGCTTTCGTCTCGAGCTTTTGCCGGGACGAACCATCACGGTGCGCCAGATGCCGACGCTCAGCCCGCGCGAGCCGCTGTTGATGCGTGTACGCGACCGAGGTGGCTGAGGCCACGAGCACCAAGCCGGTCGGGCGCCGCATGCGGGCGCCGGCGCGACGTCTCCACATCGTCGACGCCGCCAGGGAGGCGTTCGCCCTTCGCGGCTACGACGCCACCAGTGTGGGCGAGATCGCACAGGCCGCCGGGGTGACGCGCACGGTGCTCTACGACCACTTTCACTCGAAGAAGGAGCTCTACCTGTGGCTACTCGAGCGAGAGAGCGCGCAGCTGCTGGACCACGTGGCCGCGCGAATCCTCGCCGAGGGCCCCCGTGTGGAGCGCATGCGGCACGCGATCGACGCATTCCTGAGCTTCGTCGAGACCCATCCGCTCGCGTGGCGATTGCTTTCGCGGGAAGACGCGGGCGACCGGGAGATCGCCGACGAGCACGACCGGCTTCGAGCACGGAACACCGAGACCGTCGGGGAGGTGCTCGCCGCCGACCTGCGTGCCGCCGGCACCGAACCTGGCAGCGAGCGCGCGGAAATCCTGATCGAGCTCGCCGTGTCGGCGGTCGAGGGGATCGCCCGGTGGGCGCACGACCATCCGGAGGCTGCGCGCGAGCAGCTCGTCGAAGCCACGATGGAGCTGCTTTGGGGCGGCCTCGCGCGACTGGCCGGTGAACGTGCTGCCGCCGGCACCGAGGAAGCCGGGTTCTCGGCGGCTCAAAGCGCTGACGACGTAAGCGCGCCCGCCACCTCTTGCCACCAGGCGCGCTCCTGATCAGTCATCGCAAGCCGCAGCCTCTCACGCACATGTCGATGGAGCAGCGTCGAACCGCCGACAGCAAGAAGCGGACCGCTGATCGCAAAGCGGCCGTCGGCGAGAGCGACAAGGGCGCCGGGCTTGTCCCGTCGCGTTCGCAAATGCTCTATGACGGGGATGCCAAGCACCTCTCGCGGATGAGTGGCATCGCCGTCGGCTTCCAACCAAGACCTGGTCATGAAGACCGGGGCATGTGCCCGCTTCGGGGCTAACCGGTCGCGCGCATCCGTAATCGGATCCCGGCGCCATCGTTCGACGAGGTCCTGCAATTCATGGGCAACCTCCTGTCGGACGAGCACATGAAGATGATCACCAGGCTCGATCCGTGTGGATCCGCGCGGAGGTATCGCCTCATCCCCGCGGACGATCACATTGAGTAAAGCGTCTCTCGGGAGTCCGAGCTGGCGTACGAGGCGGCCGGCGATCGCGTCGTCGGGCGCGACGGGGTACTCGACCACCTCGGCACCGAGTCGACGGATCGTGCCCGTTTCGGTGAGCGGCCGGGGCAGCGCGGGTGCGCCGGTTGTGAGATTGAGCCTGCGAGCAAGTGGCTCGAAAGTCGCCCCTTGCAGGAGGGTCGAGATAAGCACCGCGAAGAAGACGATGTTGAAGAAATCGAGGCTGTGCGAAACGTTGTGGATCACGGGGAACGTCGCCAGCACCATCGGCACAGCCCCGCGAAGACCGGCCCAGCCCAGGGCAACGCTCTCCCCGGCAGTGAACCGCTCCGGCAGCGCGACGAGGAACGTCGCCAGCGGCCGTGCGACGAATACGAGGATGAGCGCCAGCGTCGTGCCCTCGACGGCGATGTCTCCGAATTGGTGGGGAAAGACGAGAAGCCCGAGCGTGAAGAACATCGCGATCTGCGCGATCCATGCAAGCCCGTCGTGGAAGGCGGAGACCGTGCGCTTGGCGGGGATCGGCCTGCTCCCGAGCATCAGACCGGTCAAATAGACGGCGAGGAACCCGGAGCCGTGCAGCGAGTCCGCCGCGCCGAACGCCAGCGCGGCGACCGTGAGCGACGCGACCGGATAGAGCCCGCCCGTCGCCAACCTCACCCGCTTGAATGCCTCTACCCCGAGCCAGCCGGTGAGCAGCCCGATTGCAGTGCCGATCGTGATCTGGCGGGCGAAAAGACCGGCCATGTCGATGAGCCCATAGTCCGGCTTCTGGATCCAGTCGATGAAGCCCAGGACGAGGAGCACCGCGATCGGGTCGTTCAGGCCGGCTTCGCCCTCGAGCGTTCGCGCCAGCCTTCGCCGGAGCGTCGAGCCGCGAAGCACGGAAAAGACCGCCGCCCCGTCGGTCGCCGCAAGGATCGATCCCAGCAGCAGTCCTTCGAGCGCCGACAGGTCGAAGAGCCATGCGGCCGCAAGGCCTGCGATCACTGCGGTTCCCACCGTCCCGACAAAGGCAAGGCCAAGGGCAGGGCGAAGCACCGGTCGAATCTCCTCGAATCCGGCCGCAAGACCGCCCTCGAAGAGAATGAGCGCCAGCGCGATCGTCCCGATCGTGCGTGCCAGCTCGTAGTCGTCGAAGTAGATCCATCCGGTGACGTCGGAGCCGGCAAGCATTCCGAGGCCCAGGAACAGGACAAGAGCGGGCACTCTGACGCGGCCGGCCAGAAGGGACGCCAGCAGGCCGAGCGCGAGGAGCGTGCCCGCGACCAGGATCAGTTCGCCATCGCTCATCGCTGAAACGATGGCAGGCCACGCTTCGGCGACAACCGGACGATACGTCCGACGGGTGCCGGTACGGTCCCGGTTGGTGGCTTCCGAGAAGACAATCCTGGTTGTCGAGGACGAGGAGGCGGTCAGGCAGCTGGCGATCGCCCAGCTCGAATCCGCTGGTTACTCCACGCTCGCCGCCCCCGACGCCGAAGAGGCGCTCGCACTCCTGCAGGAGCACTCCCCCGCCGCCATCCTGCTCGACCTCGACATGCCCGGCATGGGTGGCCTCGACATGCTGGCCGAGCTCAAGAAGGGCGCGTCCGAGCTTCCTCCGGTCATCGCCTTCTCGGCATACGTCGACATCGACCTCGTGTTCAGCAAGACCATGGAGCTCGGAGTCCGGGCCCACGTCCTGAAGCCGTACAACCGGCGGGATCTCCTGGACGCCGTGAGCGACGCCCTCAACGGGCGCTCATGGCGAAGCTATACCGGTAGGTAACCACCCGGTTCTCGACGATCACGCGGCACGGGTCCGCCGGACGGGGGCAAGCGCTTCGGCCACGTCGCGGGCCAGCACCGGTGCGATTTTGCCCTCCAGCGTGCTGACGGTCACCCTGATCGCCGGGCCGGACCGAAGCCTGAACGGCGCGCCCGGAGTCACCGCCCATCCTCGCTGCAGGAGCTCGCTGACGACGGCGGCCTCGTCTGGCACGGGGAGCCATACGTTCAGCCCCGAGGGCGCGTTCACCTCGATGCCGTGTTCGCGCAACGCGTCGAGAAAACGCTGCCGACGGTCGTGATAGACGCCGCGCGCGCGCGCAAGCTGCGCTCCGACGCGGGCATCGCTCCAGAGGACCACCGCTAGCTGCTGAAGCACGTGGCTCACCCATTGAGGGCCGAGCAGCTGACGACCCTCGACGCGGTCGATCGTCTCGGCGTCGCCGGCCAGGATCGCGACTCGGAGATCGGGACCGAGGGACTTCGCAAGCGATCGCGTCGCTGCCCAACGGTCACGACCGTGTACAAGGGTCTTCCTCGGCGCGTCCGCCACCGGCCCCAGATGGTCGTCCTCTACCACCAGCACGTCGGGCGCTCGCGCCAGCACCTTGCGGAGTTGCCGCGCGCGACTCTCGTCGAGGCTCGCTCCTGCCGGGTTTTGACCGCGCGGCGTTATGACAACGGCGTCGGCCCCGGCGTCGAGGGCGTCCCCCAGTGTGTCGGGAAGCATCCCGTGCCGGTCGATCGTGACCGGGCTGAGAACCAGCCCGAGCGCCCGGCACAGGTCGAGCACGCCGGGGTAACCGGGATCCTCCACGGCCACGACGTCTCCCGCGCGAAGGTGGGCCGTGAGCACCCGCTCGATCCCATCGAGGGCGCCGCTGACGACGGCGAGGTGCCTCCCGTCGATTCCCTCGCCTGCAAACTCCGCGCGCGCGAGCTCGAGCAGCTCGGGGACGAGGGGATCGATGCCATAGAGTCGCTGGCGCGGCCGGAGCCGGCGAAATGCCGGAGCGAGGTTTGGCAGCAGGCGCGGGTCGGGGTTGCCGCTTGCCAGGTCCCGTGCTCCTGCCGGAACCGCTGTCAGCGGCCATGCGCTCCCGATCGGCGGTCGCCAGGCGACGAATGACCGGCTGCGCTCGCGCGTCGCCACCAGACCACGTGTACGGAGCTGCGCCAAGGCCGCGCTAACGGTGGTCGGACTGAGGCCGAGCTCCGCTGCCATTCGCCGTACCGACGGGAGGTCCTCGCCGGGCCGAAGGCGGCCGTCGCGAATCGCCGACTCCAGGCTGTCCGCGAGCTCCGATGCGCCTCGCCCCTCGATGCGATAATGTGCCAGTACAGTGTCTATATCTGTACTGTAACAAATGCCGGAGCGCACCAGAATCCGCCGGCTGCCCCAACGTGCCGCATACGACCGCGCCACGATCGATTCGATCCTGGACGAAGCCCTCGTCTGCCACCTGGGGATCGTCTGGGACGACGCCCCCCTGGTCGTGCCGACGCTCCAGGCACGCGTCGGCGACGACCTGTACGTCCACGGCTCGGCCGCCAGTCGCACGCTCCGTGCGCTGGCCGGCGGTATCGAGATTTGCCTGACCGTCACGCTCGTCGACGGGCTCGTGCTCGCGCGATCGGCGTTCCACCACTCCGTCAACTACCGGTCGGCGATGCTCTTCGGCCGAGCCGAGCTGCTCGAAGCCGCGGAGGAGAAGCGGCGCGCTCTCGAAGCCTTCACCGAGAAGCTCGTCCCGGGACGCTGGCCCGAAGTGCGTCCGCCCTCGCCAAAGGAGCTGAAGGCGACCGCGGTGCTTCGTCTTCCGATCGGTGAGGCATCCGCCAAGGTTCGCAGCGGCCCTCCCCTCGACGACGAAGAGGATTACGAACGCGACGTCTGGGCCGGCGTCATACCCCTCGGGGTCCGCCGGCTTTGGCCCGAGCCGGATGCGGAGCTGAAGAGCGGCGTCGAGCTACCAGCTTACCTTCGGTTGGACCGGCACTTCGAGCACACTGATTCCCAATCAACCGGTTAGAGTTGCGGCCGGGAGGTCTTCGTGGGCATTCGCGGGACATCATTCGCGGTGCTGCTGTCGGTATCGGCGGTGGCGCTGGCGGTTGCCGGACCGGCGCACGCCAAGAAGCCTGAGCGACCGTTTCCGCCGGGGTTCCTGTGGGGAACGGCGGTATCCGCATTTCAAACGGAAGCAGGCGCCGATCCGGCAAGCAACGACCCGGGCACCGACTGGTGGACTTGGGTGCGCGACCCCGCGGGCATCGCTTCGAAGCGCGTGAGCGGTGACCTGCCCGAGGACGGCCCCGGCAGCTACGACCTCTACGGGACGGACCTCCGGCTTGCGCACAAGCTGAAGACGAACGCGTATCGGATGAGCATCGAGTGGAGCCGCATCTTTCCCCGCTCGACGCAAGGGGTGGACACGAGCGGCGGCATCGACGAAGGCGTCCTGCGCCAGCTCGACGCCCTGGCCGATCAGGATGCGGTTGCCCATTACCGCCGCGTGCTCGAGACCGTCCGCAAGCGGCACCTGACGCCGTTCGTGACACTCAATCACTTCACGCTGCCGCTCTGGATCCACGACCCGATCGCAACCCGTGCGGCGATCGGGCTTGTTGGCGCCAACAACCTCCCGCCTCACTTCGACAAGCCGGCCGGCTGGCTCGATCCGGTCACCGCGCCGGAGTTCGCAAAGTACGCGGCATACCTGGGCTGGAAGTACGGCGACCTCGTGGACTTTTGGTCACCCATAAACGAGCCTTTGGTGGTCGCGACGAGCGGCTACCTGACTCTGCCGGGCTTGGGCTCGTTTCCGCCCGGTGTATTCAACTTCGCGGCGGTTGTCGCGTCGGTCCTCAACATGGTCAATGCCAACGCCGCTGCCTATGACGCGTTGAAAACCTGGGACCGGGTCGGCGCCGACGGTGACGGTCCGGCCGCGCGAGTCGGGCTGGTGCAGAACCTCGTTGCCTTCGCGCCGGCAAACACGGCGAATCCCGCTGATGTGAGCGGGGCCAAGAACGCGGACTACCTCTTCAACCGCATGTTCATAGACGCGGCCGTCAAAGGCGAGATCGACACGAACCTCGACGGCGTGGTCCAGCCCGGCGAGATTCACCCCGAGATGGCCGGGAAGGCGGACGTCATCGGGGTGAACTACTACCTCCGGGCGCGGGTAAGCGGATTCGGGTTTTCGGTGACCCCCCTCATCCCTGTGCTCACGTTCTCGCCAACGGTCAGCTACCGCACGCCAGAGAACCCGACCGCACCTCCGTGCCCCACCGAGTGCACCGACGTCGGCTGGGAGATCTATCCAGAGGGACTGAGGGAGGTGTTGGCGGTCGCAGGCGGGTACGGCCTCCCGGTCTACATCACCGAGAACGGGATCGCGGATGCCGACGACGACCAGCGGCCAAGCTACATCCTTCGCCATCTCGAGGTGCTCCAGCAGGCGATCGCGAACGGCGTGGCGGACGTGCGCGGATACTTCCACTGGTCACTGATCGACAACCTCGAGTGGTCGAGCGGCTACTTCCCGAAGTTCGGCCTCTATTCGTACGACCACGACACGCTCGCGCGGGTCGCGCGTCCCAGCGCCGACCTGTACCGCCGGATCGCCCAAGGGAACGCGATCCCCGTACAGTAGGACGCGCGAGCGCCGCCCAGCCGCGGCTCCCCCCGCCGGCGAAATTCAGCCGCGAAAGTGCGGACAGGGCAGCTGGGTGGTCCGCACGATGTCCGGAAGGGACGCGTAGCCGAAGAACGCCTCGAAGCTGACCTTCCTCGACACGGGGCATCTGGGCGGGGTGAACCAGAAGAGCCTCTTCGCGAAGACCCCCTTCCTCACACACCGCCCTCCCCGGCGTTTGAGGCACTTGGTCGTCCGCTTCCTGAGCGTGAAGCCCTTGTTGACGACGTGCGTCTCGGCGATGCTGAAGCTGACCCCGCTGTTTCCGGTCGGGCTGTTTCCAAAGGCGAGCCGGTAGCCGTAGATGCCGTCCCTGGTGGGTTCGTCGAAGAAGTTCAGGAAGACGATCGGCGCCCGGAAGTCCCTAACGATGGGATTGTCCCTCACGACCGGCGCATTCTGGTCCTGCTTGCCGAGGATCGCAAGGCTCGCAACTGCCTTCTTGGTGGTTCCTTTTGCGAGGAAAAGCCACAGGTCGGCCGGAATCTGGTCGGCGATGAACGGGCGTGCATCGACGAGGACGCGGCCGGTGCCGACCGCGGACCGCCGGCAGGACTTCGGGTCTCGCGTCCGGTCGAGTTTCTTGACGTCACAGAAGACGTGTTTGTTCAGGAACTCCCGTCGTAGCTTCGCTCCCGCCGGGAGCCTCAGATAGAACTCGTTCGGCTGGGTCGGCACCGCACCCGTCGAGTCGTAGCTGCGCTGTGTGTACACGACCGTGAAGCGGCCATCCGGCTTCAGGTCCCTGAGCTCGAAGCTGAACTCCTGAACCGGCTCTGCTTGAACGGTCGCGACCGTAACGAAGAGACCGAGCAGGGCCGCCGCCGCCAGAATGCCTCTATGCAACGTCGCCCCCCACTCTGACGAGGATTGTAGGCGCGTTCGGTCGCGCGGGACGCCGGCTCGTCGCGTCCCGGCGCCCTCTGACGAGGCTCGACCGGCGGTTGCCGGAGGTCAAGCGCCGGAAGGGCTGTGCAGCCCTTCCGGCAATCAACCTGTTTATTTGATGTAGCCCGACTCCTTCAGGTACGCCCTCGCCACCTGCTTCGGCTGCTGGCGATCGACGTCGACACGCGCGTTCAGCTCGCGCACGACAGCAAGTGTGAGGCCGCCCTGCACGAGCTGGATCGTCTTCTGCATGTCCGGCCCAGCTTGGTCCACCTTCGCCTTGCGTGCCACGAAGACGGGATTGCCGGGCGGGAACACCTTCTTGTCGTCGGCCAATGTGACGATGTCTTTGCGTGTCGAGAGCTGGGGGTCCGAGGTGAAGATGATCGACAGGTCGGCCTGGCCCTTGTCGAGCACCTGGTAGCGCAGGCCGATGTCGATCGGCACGAAGCGCTTGAACTTGAAGCCGTAGTCCTGCTCCAGGCCGACCAGGCAGTCGACGCGCTGCCTGCACTCCGGTGAGCCGTACAGAGTCAGGTTCTGTGACTTTCCTTTGAGATCGGAGACCTTCTTGATGCCGAGCTGGTCCGCCTTCTTCTTCAGCATCCCGACGGCGTTCTTGCTCTCGTACGGCGCGGGGTCGAAAGTCACGAGCCCCGCCTTCGAGAAATCGCCCTGTGCTTGCGAGACCGCCTGCTTGGCGTCCTTCGGCACGTCGGTCGCCTTGACGCCGAAGAAAGAAGTCAGCGCCGTGCTCGTGTACTCGGGATAGCCGTCGATCTGATTCGCCTTCAGGGCCTTGAAGGCGATCTGCTCGGAGCCGAGGTTGAGGTCCTTGCTCACCTTGTAGCCGGCCGCCTGAAGCGCCTGCGCGTAGATCTCCCCGAGGATGAACTCTTCCGTGAAGTTCTTCGAGCCGACCTTCACGGCTACATTCGCATTCGCAGGATTCTTCTTGATGAGGTTTGCAGTGGCTGTGCCGCTGGTCTTTGTCTTGTTGTCGTTGTTGCCGCCGCAGGCCGCCAATGCGAGCGCGCAGGCAAGCGTGGCGATCGCGGCCAGGAGAGATAGGACACGGGGAGGTCTCATATCGGCTCTCTTCCTCGTCTTGTCGTGGGAATCGGGAGCGCCGCGCCCACAGGTTGGGCTCGGGCGGGCGCAGCCTACCTGTTCGCCGCCGATACGGCGAATGGGCCCGAGCCGAGGCAAGCCAGTCTGCGAAACCGAGTGATTCGAAAGTCAGCCGTCTAGGAGGCGATCTTCAAGCCCCGTGGGGCGGCCAGGCGCTGAAGGCCCGCGAAGGCAAACTCCACGGTGAGCGCGAGTAACGCCACGAGGATCGCTCCCGCGAGACGCCCGTCCTCGCCGTATACGTTGGCGCTCAGGATGTAGTCGCCGAGCGTCAGCACCCCCGCAAGCGGAGCGATGGTCGCCGTTGCCACCACGTTGACTGCCGAGGTGCGGATGCCGCCGAAGACGGTCGCGAGCGCGAGTGGGAGCTCTATTTGTCGCACCACCTGAAAGGCGGTCAGGCCCATCCCTCTGCCGGCATCTATCACCTCGCGATCAACCTGCCTGACGCCGACGTAGGTGTTTGTGAGGATCGGGGGAATCGCCAACAGCACCAGCGCCAGCGTCACATTCGTAAAGCCGACGCCGATGTAGGCGACGAAGAACGCGATCAGCGCGAGGCTTGGAACGGCGCGGCCGATGTTCGAGATGCTGATCGCCAGCAGCTCGCCCTTCCCGATGTGGCCCAGCGCCAGTCCGATTGGCACGGCCAGCGCGCAGGCGATCCCGATCGCGGCCCCGCTCACCTTGAGGTGCTCCCAGGTGAAGTTGAGCGCCTCCGAGAGCCCACCCACCTGAACGCCGCCGGTCTGGGCTTCGCGCGTGTGCAGAATGAAGTCGACCGCGTCCCTGAACGGGGTGAGAAATCCGGCCACCGGATCGATCATGCCGACTGGACCCTCCGCCACGGCGAAAGCGCGCGCTGCACGCCCAGCAGGACGATGTCCAAGGCCAGTGCCAGCAGCACCGCCAGTCCACCCGCGGTCACCACGCCGGTCTTGAAGGTGATGTTGCTGCCCGTGACGATCTCGGACCCGAGCCCCCCGGCGCCGGCGAACACGGCAAGCGTCGCCAGCCCGACCGTCGTGGTCGATGCGATGCGAAGGCCGGCGATGATCTCCGGCAAGGCGAGCGGCAGCTCGACCCGCCAAAGGAGCTGCCGATCGGTGAGGCCGGAGCCCAGGCCGGCGTCCTTGGCCTCGGCGGGCACGTTGTCGAGGCCGGCGACGATGTTGCGGAAGATGATCTGAAGGGTGTACGAGGTGAGCGCGATCACGGCAGTGGTCGTGCCTCTGCCCGTGATCGGGAGCAGCAGGAAGAAGACGGCGAGGCTCGGCAACGTGTAGAGCACTCCTGTGAGGCCGACGATCGGTCCGACCAGCCAGCGGCGCCGATGAGCGACGAGCGCGAGCGAGAAAGCGATCGCGAAGCCGATCCCGACCGAGACGACCGTGAGATAGACGTGCTGGAGCAGCGGATGCGTGTAGCGGTCGAAGTTGTCGATGATCCAACCTGGACAGAGCTTGTTCTGAGCGATGCAGCTCGAGCCGCTGCGATTGTGGATCTCGACCGCAGCGAAGCTATGAGCGGGCTCGACCAGGAACACTGCTGGCTCGTCCTAGGTGCCGACGCGCTCGGCTGGCGGGATCGCCAACCCGGCGGCGTCGTCGGAGGCCAGGAAGTCGGAGACGATCGCGATCGACAAGACGCCGGCCACCCGCCCGCGCTCGTCGACCACGGGCGCGTACTGGGTCTCGGACTGAAGAAGGTCCGAGAGCGCGTCCCGAAGCACGTCGTCGAGCTCCAGGATCGGGTCGGGCGCAATGCGGGGCGTCGCGGGCACCGTCTCGCCCGCGAGATCCCGCTCGGAGAGCCACCCGACCGGGCGTCCTTCGTCGTCCACGACGAGCGGGTGCGAAATATCGGCGTCGCCCGGCGTGCGCGCCGCGGCAGTCGGCTCGCCCACCCGCACCAGCGGCGCCTTCCAAAGCTCGATGTCACGCACCCGCAACAGCGAGAGACGCTTGAGTGCCCGGTCCGCACCCACGAAATCCTCGACGAACTCGTTCGCCGGGCTCATCAGGAGCTCCGGCGGAGTCGCGTACTGGGCGAGCTTGCCTCCCTTCTGGAGCACTGCGACGCGATCTCCCATCTTGATCGCCTCGTCGATGTCGTGTGTCACGAACAGGATCGTCTTCTTGATCTCGGACTGGAGGCGCAGGAATTGGTTTTGAAGCCGCTCACGGTTGATCGGATCGATCGCTCCGAAGGGCTCATCCATCAGCATCAACGGAGGATCGGCGGCGAGCGCCCTGGCGACTCCGACCCGCTGGCGCTGGCCGCCGGAGAGCTGTGCCGGATAGCGAGCGCGCATCTCCTTCCCAAGTGAGACGAGATCGAGCAGCTCTTCGACGCGTACGGCGATGCGCTTCCGGTCCCAGCCGAGCAGCTTTGGAACGGTCGCGATGTTTTCGCCCACCGTCAGATGCGGGAACAGTCCGACGTGCTGGATGACGTAGCCGATGCCGCGCCGCAGCTCTGCCGCCGGGCGAGCACGAATGCTCTCACCGTCGATCAGGATGTCTCCGCCGCTCAGCTCCGTCATCCGATTGACAAGGCGCAGCGCGGTCGTCTTGCCGCAGCCCGACGGTCCGACGAGCACGCAGATCTCGCCGGCCGGCACCTCCAGCGAAAGGTTCCCGATCGCAGGCTCGTGCTGTCCCGGGTAGCGCTTGGTGACGCCGCGGAGCTCCACCGGCGAGGCGGACGAGCTCGATCTGAGCCTCTTGGCAGAGACGGCTCCTGCCACGGGCGTGATGCTAGCGCCAGCGGGTTGCGGTCGTCCCGAGCACCAATGCCCGGTCATACTCCTCCCTCGATGGGAATCGACGAGCTTCTCGGCGAGGCCAGGCGTAAGCTGGATCGCCTGACCCCGCAGGAAGCAAACCGCGCTCTAGCGGAGGGCGCGGTCTTGATCGATATTCGTTCCGAGACCCAGCGTGCGACCGAGGGGACGGTCCCGGGGGCCACCTTCGTCCCGCGGAACGTCCTCGAGTGGCGACTGGACCCCTCCTCCCATGGGTGCGACCCAAACCTGGCATTACCCGATGCGTTGATAGTGGTGATGTGCGACCAGGGGTATCAGTCGAGCCTTGCCGCCGCAACGCTCCAGGAGCTCGGCCTTCGCCGCGCCACGGACGTGATCGGAGGCTTCCAGGCCTGGCGCGCAGCGGGCCTGCCGCTCGAGCCGCCGGAACGTGAGGGGTGAGCTTCTTTTGCTCGCGCCAGCTGACATATCGATCCGCTTCACCGGCGACTTTCTTGGAGACCGGGGCAGCGTGTCGGCTTTTCGGTGCTCGGAAGCGCGCCGCATGCGCTGGAGCGATCGGATCGGCGGCGCGCCGTCGCTTGGATCTCGAACCGAGGAAACCGCCAGAGCGAGTCCCCCGAAGCAAGCTAACCGCTGATCCCTGTAAACGGTGGTGCGCTTCCTGCCGATAGTTACGGCAGGAATGGACCAGGGGTCCACCCGAGAGGGGGATACAGCCCGCCACCAGCAAATGGCTCGCTTCGGCGCGCTGTTCTTCGGCGGGGGCGCCGCCGTGACCGCACTCGGGCTCCTCTTCCCTCATCAGCCTGAGGTGGACGAGATGGGCCTCCTAGCCGTCGCTGCCGTGTCGATGCTCGTGGCGGTCGCCCTTCGGAGTTGGGGTGAGCAGCTCCCAGGGTGGGTCTACACGTTGACGCCTGCTCTGGGGACGGTCCTCGTCTCCCTCGCCCTCTTCTTCAACGGCGAGCGCAATGGAGGACCCGCCGGTGGCGACGAGATGTACTACCTGTGGGTGACGCTCTACAGCGCTTACTTCCTCGGCCGCTTTGCCACAGCGGCACACGTGTTCCTGATCGGCGTCGCCTATGCGGTCGCGCTGGCCGCGATCGACCCCGGCCCAATTGCCGTGAGCCGGTGGCTGAGCACCATTGGCCTCGTCGTGGGTTCCGCCCTCGTGGTGCACCTGCTGAGCGAGCGAATAGCCTGCCTCGTAGGCGAGCTCGAGATGGCCGCCCGGACGGATCGTCTAACAGGCCTCCCGAACCGGCGCGCGTTCGAAGAGCAGTTCGAGCGCGCGGTATCACACGCCAGCCGCACCCGGCGTCCCTTCGCGCTGCTTCTGGCCGACCTGGACCGCTTCAAGGAGCTCAACGACGGGCGTGGCCACGTCACGGGCGACGCCGCGCTGGCGGAGCTGGGACGCGTGCTTCCCACCGAGCTGCGCGGCAACGACGTCGCCGCACGAGTCGGAGGCGATGAGTTCGCGATCCTGCTACCGGAGACCAGTGCCGACTCCGCGTGGGAAATCGGAGGGCGGCTCGCGGGTGTCGTGCGGGAGCGCTTGCTGGCCGCCGGCTTCCCGGTCAGCCTCAGCTTCGGGGTGGCCGCCTTCGGCACCCATGGCCTCACGCTGGATGAGCTCACGCGCGTGGCGGACCAGGGACTCTACGAGGCGAAGCGTAGAGGCCGCTCGATCTCCTTGTCGATCGCGTCTGATTCGCCGCACACCGATTCGTCGGCCCTCCTGCCGTCCTAGCTCACGCCGGCGTCACTCGGCGAGAAGATCATCGCGGCCAAGGAGTGCCGTCGCGCTCCTCTCCCGGGGCATCGACCTGGACGGATGTTGGGCGCGAAAGGCGGAGATTCGACGCATACTGGGCTCCGCAATCACCTAGGGCAAACCTGTCGCGAGGCGGGGACGCAAAGCCAGAGGTCTCGCAAGCGCAAGACGGCTCAGCTGCACGGTACAGATCTCAGGCTAACGCGCGACAAGGAGGTCGCTCCCTTGAACTACTGCCTCGCTTCCCGTGTCCGTTGGGGCATATGGCCGGCAATGTCAGCTCTCTTCGTTGCGCTGCTGGTGCTCTTCGCGACTCCGCTCGCCGCTCGTGACCTGCCGGCGAAGTTCAACGCGACGACGAAGGCGACCAGCGCCTCGAGCTCATCGCTCGGACCCGCAGCTCATCGGCACAACGCCTCGGTCGAGGCAATCGTTCAGCTTCAGCCGAGCGCCACCCCCGAGCAAGTCGGCCGGAAGGTGCGCTCGCTCGGTGGACGTGTCACCGGCGACCTGCACATCATCCACGGACTGGCCGTCCACATGAGCGCCCCGGCGGCGAAGAAGCTCGCCCGGGAGCACGACTTGGTGCGGGCAGTCTCCCTCAACGCAGGTGTCAAGCCCGAGGCGGTCGACACGACTTTCCTCGCCACGCGCTACGACCAGTCGATTTACGCGCCCAACGCCTGGAACAAGTATGGGATGACCGGCCAGGGCGTGGGCGTCGCGGTCATCGACACGGGGATCGCCGGCGATCTGCCGGACTTCCGGGTCAGCCAAACTGATAAGGGCTCGCGCGTAGTCGGGTCGGCGGTGACGAACCCGGACGCGAAGAGCGCAGGCGATTCCTACGGCCACGGCACGCACGTGGCGGGCATCATCGCCGGAAACGGCACGTACCGCCCGGCCAGCGACAAGCTCTACGGCAAGTACGTCGGCGTCGCGCCGGACGCGAACCTGATCTCGGTCAAGGCAAGCGACGAGCAGGGCAACGCGACGATCCTCGACGTGATCTACGGACTCCAGTTCGTGGTCGATCACAAGTCGGACTACAACATCCGCGTCGTCAACCTGTCCCTCGAGTCGACGCAGGCTCAGTCCTACAAGACCGACCCGCTGGACGCTGCTGCCGAGTCCGCCTGGTTCAACGGCATCGTCGTCGTGGCAGCCGCAGGCAACCGCGGCAAGTCCGATGACGCCGTGGACTACGCACCCGGCAACGACCCCTACGTGATCAGCGTCGGCGCGGTGGACGACCAGGGCACAAACGCGACCTCGGACGACGACTACGCGTCGTGGTCCAGCGTCGGCGTAACCCAGGACGGATACCTGAAGCCCGAGGTTTCCGCGCCGGGCGCGCACATCGTCTCGACGCTCGCTCCGAAGAGCCAGTTCACCTCGCTGTGCCCGAGCTGCATCGTCGACGGGCAGTACATCAGGGCAGGCGGGACTTCGATGGCCGCGCCGATGGTCAGCGGAGCGGCGGCCGACCTGCTGCAACTCCGTCCCGAGCTCGGACCCGATCAGGTCAAGGGCATCATGATCGACACTCTGAGAGGGTTGCCGAGCGGCGTAGGCGAGCTCAACGTCAACCGCGCGCTTGCTCCGAACAACTCGGCGCTGTTGACGAACCTCCGCCTCCTGCCGAGCACGGTCATCGATGCGACGACCGGTGCAATCGACTACACACGCTCGCGGTGGAGCAAGTCGAGATGGAGCACCGCGTCAAGTTCCCTGAGCGCAGGCTGGGCCCGGTCGAGCTGGAGCTGCAACTGCTCCAAGACCACCAGCGGCTCGATCGATCCCACCCGCTCGAGTTGGAGCCGGAGCTCCTGGTCGATGAGCTGGACCCAATAGTTCCCCCCCACAGCAAGAGGACCCCCGAACCGGGCTCGGCATCGCCGAGCCCGGTGCTGTTTACGCGCTCGACGGAGAGAGGCGCACCGGAAGGGTCTTCAGCTGGTTGATGAACGGCGACTCTGCCATGGCCGTTGCTCCAGCGAGCTCCATCGCCGGGTAGCGCGCCAGCGTCTCCTCGAACAGGATCACCAGCTCGAGCCGGGCGAGCGCCGCCCCGAGGCAGAAGTGACGGCCACCGGCGCCGAAGGCCTGATGCTCCGGATTGCGGCGAACGTCGAAACGGTCGGGATCCTCGTAGCGGGTCTCGTCGCGGTTCGACGAGACGTACCACATCACCACCTTGTCGCCGTCGCGGACCTGCCGGTCCCCCAAATCTGCGTCGCAGGTCGCGGTTCGGCGGAAGTGGGCAAATGCCGGAAACAT
>Ga0066710_100001236_pt1 | contig 18580 bp, 14 predicted proteins | sample GraSoiAngelo_159_FD_79666 | JGI IMG/M metagenome (GOLD analysis project Ga0066710, IMG submission 79666) | Grasslands soil microbial communities from the Angelo Coastal Reserve, California, USA - 14_1009_16_40cm | ecosystem: Environmental > Terrestrial > Soil > Grasslands | place: USA... | reverse complement strand
TCCGGCTCATCCATACGCTCGTCCGTAAAGGCGTCTTGACCCACTCAGAGGCTGTCGGCCTTCTGCGCGACCCAGATTTCTAATCACAGGGCCGTCTCGCGGGCCTGCTCAGCCGAACCCGCGTGCCAGCGGATGTAGAACCCCTCGAGTCAGTAATTGGGCTTTAGCCCTGCGAAAATCCTTTAGCTCTCACCGGATCAATGACCCGCAGCGCGCGCTGGCTTCTCGTCGGAAGGCTCGCTTTCGCGAATGCCGCCATAACGGCGCTCCCGCTTCTGATACTCCAGCAATGCCTCGAGCAACCGCGCCCGGTTGAAATCCGGCCAGAGCGTTTCCGTCACGAAGATTTCGGCATATGCAATCTGCCAAAGCAGAAAATTGCTCACGCGCATCTCACCGCTCGTGCGGATCAAAAGATCGGGGTCCGGCAAGCCGTCGCTGTACAAGTGCCGGGAAAGCTGCTCTTCGGTGACCTTGTTCGACGCTCCGTGGCCGTTGCGTTCCGACAGGATCGCGTTCATGGCATCGACAATCTCCGCGCGTCCGCCATAATTTAGCGCCACGCACAGCACCATGCCCTTGTTTCCCGCGGTCTTCTCCATGGCGTCTCTCACGTCGTTCTGTACACCCGCAGGAAGTTCGGCGATCCGTCCGAGAAACCGAATCCGGATATTGTTCTTCTGCAGCAGCGGCATCTCCTTGCGGAGGTATTCGCGAAGAAGCGCCATCAGGAAGTCGATCTCAGTCTTGGGCCGCCGCCAGTTCTCGACCGAAAAAGCATAAAGCGTCAGCGCCTCGATTTTCAGCCGGGCGCAAGTTTCTATTGTCGTGCGGGCCGATTGCGTCCCCGAACGGTGCCCCGCAATCCGCGGAAGATGCCGCTTCTGCGCCCACCGCCCGTTGCCGTCCATGATCACGGCGACGTGCCTCGGCAGCCGCGCCAAGTCCAACTTTTCGAGCAGGCTCGCCTCTTCTGGGGTAACCGGGCCGAGCGAACCAGGAGTGCCAACTTGCAGCGTTTTGGGAGTGTGGCTGTGGGGCACGGTGTCTGTGCAGGCTTTCTTGCAAATCCTCTTTACGCCGCAAAGTTAACATACGTTTCGGCAGTCACGCAACGGCATGGTGCCGTGTTGACCATCAAGGCGGCGATGGCAAGCTTTGCTGAAAGAGCGCCGTGTAGGTAAGGACCAACGTCAGGGCGATCATGGCGATCGCCGTCACCCACGCGACGATGTTGAAAGTCACCGTGTTGACGTAGTCGCCCATCAGGTCGCGCCGGTTTACAAGCAGCAGAATGAAAATTACTACGACCGGAAGCCAAATCCCATTGCCCACCTGGGAAAAGATCAGAATCTTCCAAAGCGGCGCGTTGGGCAGCAGAACGACGCCTGCCCCGACCACGATCAGAATGGTATAGAGCCAGTAGAAGATGGGGGCCTCTTTGAATTTGTGGTCCAGCCCCGCCTCAAAGCCAAGCCCCTCGCAAATCACGTGAGCGGTGGAAAGCGGCAAAATGGAAGCGGCAAAGAGCGACGCGTTGAGCAACCCAAAAGCGAACAGCATGCCCGCGCCTTTGCCGGCAAGGGGAATCAGCGCTTGGGCCGCTTGCGCCGCGTCCGTGATATTGCGGTGGCCGGAGACGTAGAGCGTCGCCGCCGTACAAATGATGATGAAGAAGACGATCACCATGCAGCTTACGCTGCCGAACAGAACGTCGGCGCGCGCCTGCCGATATTGGCGCGGCCCCACTTTCTTCTCCACAAATCCGGCCTGAAGGTAAAAAAACTGCCACGGGGCAATCGTGGTTCCAACGAGTCCCGTCAACATGAGCAGGTAGGCTGAATCGAGACGAAGGTTCGGAATCACCGTGTGTTTCGCGGCGATCAGCCAATCCGGCTTAGCCAAAACGGCGGAAAATACGTAGGACAGATACAGAACGCAGGCGAAAAGAAATATAACCTCCACCTGGCGGTAAGTTCCTCGAATAACCAGGCCCCAAACGACGATCGCTGCGATTGGCACGGCGACGTACTTGCTGACCCCAAAAATCTGCATGGATGCCGCGACACCGGCAAACTCCGCCACCACGTTGGCCAAGTCTACAAGAAGGCCCGTGATCATTACGAAAAACGTCGGTCGGAATCCAAACTCTTCCCGAATGAGGTCGGAAAGCCCTTTCCCGGTGACCACACCCATCCGCGCGCACATCTCTTCCGTCACATACAGCGCAATCGTCATCGGAATGAGCGACCAGAGCAGAGCATAGCCGTATTGCGCTCCCGCTTGGGTATAGACGGAAATCCCGCCCGCGTCGTTGTCGACATTGGAGGTGATCAGCCCCGGGCCCACTACCGCCAGCAACAGCGTCACACGCCGGCGTAGTCCGCGGATCTTCTTCTGTAAATCCGTGTCGCCCGCCCTCACGCGATCGAACTTCGCGGAAATGGCGTCCCAGTTCATCGATCCGCTCGGCTTCCCTTCCTAATTTTTCACCAGCTTCGACACCACGTCGTCCACCGTGATGGCTCCAATCGGCCGGTTTTCTTTGTCAACTACCGTCAGCATCCGCAAGTTGTACTTATCGAAAAGCTCGAAGACTTCTTTGTCGTCCACATTCGCGGGCACGCTGAGAAGGGGCTCCATCTTCAGCTCGGTCATGCGTTGGTCGGACGCTGCCAGAAGGAGCCGTGCGACGGGGACAGTACCTGAAAACTGTGCCGAACTGTCCAGCAGAACGATCGTGTCGAGTTGATCAAAGTTCAACTCCTGTCCCCGCATCCACTCCAGCACTTCGTCCCGCGTTGCCCCCTCGCCTACAAATGCGAACTCCGGGTTCATCATTCCGCCGGCCGTCGCGGGGTCGAATTCCAGCAATTCGCGAACCTCGTCGGCCTCCTGACCGGGCATCTCATGCAGAAGTTCTTCGGATGTTTCCTTGGACAAGTCCGCCAGAAGGTCGGCCGCCGCGTCCGGGGCCATCTCTTCCAGAATGTCTGCCGCCTTCTCCGGATCTAGTTTTTCCACGATTTGCGTGGTGAGCCGCTCGTCCAGTTCTGCGAGGACCGCCGCCGCGGTCTCTTCATCCAGCGATGCGATAATTCCCTGCCGCTCCGCCGCGGACAGGTCCTCTATAATTTCCGCAAGATCCGCCGGGTGCAGGTCCTCAAGCTTTTCGTGCGTTATGCGCAGCTTCACGCGGCGCATCGGGTCCGGCTCGACCAGGTTCACGAATTCCCAGCGAATCGCGCTCTGCGGCAATTTGCTCTGCAGTTTGCGCACGACCTTGGAAGGCACCACTCCCTGGAGCAGCCTCCGCACGGCTCCCGGGAGGCCCACATCGACTTGCGTCAGACGCAGCTCGACGGTTCCATTGGTGCGGAACGGGGTCAGATCGACGTCATTCACGCGCACGACCTTCCGCCCGCGGGTATCAATGATCTGTTGATCCAGTAAATCCTTCTGAACCGCCAGCCACGCCTCATTCGGCTGGTAGAGCTCGAGGGCTCGTTCGCTGACACTTAACTCCATCTTTCCTGCCGCCACCGACGCAATCTGGTTGTGTTTGGCGACCAGCGGTTGAAAGTGGCCCCGTGACAGCAGGTAATGCGACACGCGATTGGGTGCTTCCGCGGGCTCGATAAAGAATTCGCGCACACGCCCGACATAATTCCCCGCCGCGTCGTAAGTCTTCGAGCCCATCAATTCTGTCGCGTAGAGATCCATTTGCTATTCCTCCTCGCGCGTTTCCAGTCTCGTTCGAACGGCTTCTCTTTCAGACGCATCCCGGCAACAAAAAACCCGCGTACCGAAGAACCTCGGCCGCGGGCAAGTACCTCATACAAATGGTCTTACCTTTAGCCGCCAGTGGACCCTCCCCACCCGACCGCGCGCGCTGTGGATTGCGCCTCGCGCGACATCATCCGGACACCCCGCCCATGGACCAACTTCAGGCGCCAATGCAGCCCGGACCAACCAGGGCCAGGTTCGAGTTCGCTGCCCGCACTCATTGAGAGGAAATTCACTCCGTTGTGTGACCACAACGCAGTCACAGTTGCATTGATAAGCCGCGTGCTTCGCCTTGTCAAGAAAAGAATGACTCTCAGAGCAACTTTTTTTGTTCCACGGACTATTAGGAATGACTATTAGGAAGATCTCTGACGGTTTGGAAAGACCATGTGGCTTGGTTGCACGCCTTTCCGACGGCAGTCTTCCATGTACAACCAAAGGTAGTTCTTCAAGACATAGTCGTGTTTCGAATAGCCCAACTCTTCGGCCACTCGGTCGATCGCCGCGGGGGGCCCTTCTAGTTCCGCGAAGGTCCCTATAGGGGTTTCATCCAGCTCAATCAGAAGACCCGCCGCCCAGACTTTGGAAGCAGGCAGCCGGAAGGTCGTGCGGTACTTTTCATAACGAAACCAGCCGCTCATCCCCAGTCCCTCGAAAATCCTGGTTAGATTCCCACACTCACCGACCTCGACCTCAATCTCATCTCGAACTTTGTATGCGCCATAAGACACGCCTTCCGTCGCTGCACCCGCTGGCTGTACCATCGGCTGCTTGAAGGCCAGCACCACGCGCTGCTTCGGTCCAGTCGTCTTCGGCTTCCCCCGCAGTTCTGGCGTTTCCGTTCGAATCCGCAGCAATTGCCCGTGCTTGGCAAGTCCACCCTGCGGCGTATCGAAAATTACATTTTCCTCATGAACTTTGGAGGTTCCGGGACCGACAGGGCGAGCTCTGATCCGCTTCAATGCGCGATGAAACGCGGGCACGTCGCTGATCCGCAGCTTGATTTCGGTCTCTCTTGCCATTGGGCTTTTCACGTCCCGCCGCAGGCTGCGTTCTTGCAGTGCCAGCTTCCGTAGTAGTATAGCGGACGGACGCGATTCGCTACGCTCGGCGCGCAACCCTGCCGTGCGCACCACTCAAAGAGACCTATGGACCCCGACGCCAACACGGCCTCGCCAGTGCTTTCGCACCAAACTCCCACGGATGCAGTTCCTAAGCCACCCGTCGCCCGGCGCGAACCCATAGAGCACGTTTTGCATGGCGACCGCCGCGTCGACCATTACGCCTGGCTTCGCCACAAAGAGAATCCTGAAGTCATCGCCTACCTGGAGGCCGAAAACGCGTATACCAATGCCATTCTGAAGCCTACCGAGGTATTTCAGGAAAGGCTGTATCAGGAAATGCTGGGGCGGATCCTGCAAACGGACCTTTCCGTTCCCTACCGGCTCCGTGGCTATCACTATTTCACGAGGACTGAGAAGGGAAAGCAGTACGCGATCCATTGCCGGCGGCGCGACGCGGAAGGGGCTGCGGAAGAGCTGCTTCTCGACCTGAATCTCTTTGCGGAAGGCCATTCATTTCTTGGATTGGGTTCCTTCGAGGTCAGCGAGGACAATCACCTGCTCGCCTATTCGACTGATACCACAGGTTTCCGGCAATACGTGCTTCAAGTCAAAGATCTGCGCACCGGAAGCATCTTTCCGGAGCGATTCGAGCGCGTTACCAGTGTGGCTTGGGCCTCCGAGAATCGTACGCTGTTCTACACCGTCGAGGACGAAACGACCAAGCGCTCTCACAAGCTCTATCGGCATGTTCTGGGCTCCCATGAACCGGACCCCATGCTCTACGAGGAGACGGATGAGCGTTTTCGAATCGAAGTGCAGCGCCCGCGCAGCGGTGCTTATCTACTTCTTACCATCGCGAGTCACACAGCCAGCGAAGTCCGCTTCTTGCGCGCCGATCAACCCGCCGAAGAATTCCGGCTTGTCGCTCCTCGCGAAGACAACCATGAATACTACGCCGACTATCATCCTGGTCCGCTTACCGCGGGACATCCCGGGGTGGCCTCGAATTCGAATGACGGAGTGTTTTACATCCGCACGAATTCCGGCGGGCGCACGTTCCGCCTCGTGACCGCCGCGGTGAACGACCCTCGCCGAGAATCCTGGCGCGAGATCATTCCCAGTCGCCCGGAGGTCATGCTTGCTGCCGCGGAGGTTTTCCAGACTCACCTCGTGCTATTCGAACGCCAGGGCGGCCTGCCTTATTTGCGCATTGTGGATTTGACTGTGGACGCCCCAAACGCTCTTGCGGCGTCGCACCGCATCGAATTCGCCGAGCCCGCGTACAACGCTTCCATCGGTGAAAACCCGGAGTTCGACGCCTCCCATGTGCGATTTCAATATGAATCGTTGGTAACCCCTCGTTCCATCTTCGACTACGACGTTCGCACCCGCGAACGAAGCCTTCGAAAGCAGCAACCCGTTCTCGGCGGCTACGACCCGTCGCACTATGTCAGCGAGCGTCTGCACGCCGCCGCTCCGGACGGCACCCGCGTTCCTCTTTCGATCGTCCATCGCCGCAACACTTCGCGCGATGGCTCGGCCCCGCTTCTTCTCTACGGTTACGGCAGCTACGGAATCTCGGTGCCAGTCAATTTCAGTTCGAATCGGCTCAGTTTGCTGGACCGTGGTGTGATCTACGCTGTCGCCCACGTCCGCGGGGGAGGTGAACTCGGAAAGCCGTGGCACGACGCTGGCCGCCTGAAACAAAAACGCAATACGTTCACGGACTTCATCGCCGCTGCCGAACACTTGATTGCGCAGGGCTACACAGCACCGGAGAAGCTCGTCATTGAGGGCGGCAGCGCCGGCGGCCTTCTCATGGGGGCGGTGACGAACATGCGCCCCGATCTGTTTCGCATGATCATCAACCACGTGCCCTTCGTCGATGTGTTGAACACCATGCTTGATGTGTCTCTCCCGCTGACCGTCGGCGAATACGAGGAATGGGGCAATCCGCAGATCGCGGAAGATTATTTCTATATGAAGACGTATTGTCCCTACACCAACCTGGAGCGGAAGGCTTACCCCGCGATACTGGCAAAAACGGGGCTAAACGACAGCCAGGTCATGTACTGGGAACCGGCGAAGTACGTTGCAAAAATGCGCACGTTGAAAACCGATGCGAATCCGCTGCTGCTGAAAACCAACATGGGTGCGGGACACGGCGGCGCTTCCGGCCGCTATGACTATTTGCGCGAGATTGCGCTGGATTATGCTTTCTTCCTGACGCAGCTGGCCATCAAGGAATGATCGGCTCACCGCCGATCCGCCGGGTGGAGATTTTCGTTGTAGGGGCGCAGCATGCTGCGCCCCTACGGGCAAAGTCCCAGACAAGGACTGGAAGCTGAGAACTGTCTACTGACGCCTGACGAATGAGCGAGCCTACAACACCACTGATGCAGCAATATCACGCCATCAAGGCGCGCTACCCGCATGCCCTGCTGCTCTTCCGCCTGGGCGATTTCTACGAACTCTTTTACGAAGATGCGATTATCGCGGCGCGCGAGCTTCAGATCACTCTCACCTCGCGCAACCGAGAAAAGGGCCAGCCGATTCCCATGTGTGGTGTGCCGTACCACGCCGCCGAAGGCTACATCGCGCGCCTGATTCGCGCCGGCTTCAAGATCGCAATCTGCGATCAGATGGAACAGCCCGGCCCAGGCAAGAAGCTCGTCCGCCGGGAAGTCGTGCGTGTCATCACCCCGGGGACCGCCACCGACGGCGCTCTGCTCGACGCGCGAGAAAACAATTTCCTCGCATCCGTCGCCAAACACGCTTCGGGGGCACCCATCGGTCTCGCTTTCGTCGATCTCTCCACCGGTGAATTTCAGGCCACCGAGTTTTCCGGTGCGCGCGCCGATGACGCTCTTCGCGACGAACTCCAATTGCTTCGCCCGAGGGAAACTCTGCTTCCCCGCCCGCAACAGCTATTCGAGACAGCGAAAACGTCCCTCCTTGAAGGTGTCGGCGGCGTGGAATCCCGCCTCGAAGATTGGGTCTTTCAACGCAACTACGCCGAGCGCATCCTTCGCGAGCAGTTTGGCGTCGCCGAACTTACCGGCTTCGGCCTGGATGATCACCCGGGAGCCCTTTCGGCGGCCGGAGCCATCGTTCATTATCTCCGTGAAAACGCTGCAAGAGGTGACGAAGCGCCCAGCGGCGACGCTCTTCGCCATCTCGATCGGGTCCGCTACTACGAGCTGCGCAACTCGCTTGTGCTCGACCCCGTTTCCGTTCGAAACCTGGAGCTGCTCACACCCATCTTTCTCGAGGAGAGCACTCGTTCCGCTGGCCCCACGACCCTGATCGCCGCTCTCGACCTCACCGTTACCGGTATGGGCGCTCGCCTTTTGCGTTCGTGGGTTCTCCGTCCCCTCATCGATCCCGAAGCCATCGAGGCGCGCCTCGGCGCTGTCGCGCATCTTGTTCAACAAACCGTTGTCCGTGGTGAGATTCGCAAAGAGCTCAAGGGCATCCTCGATCTGGAGCGGCTGATCGGCCGCATTACTCTAGGTCTCGCGGCGCCCCGCGAACTGGTCGCCCTTCGCAAGTCGCTCACGCAACTGCCGGTGCTGAAGAATTTTCTTACTCCGCCTCCCGCCGGCGGCAGCGAACTCCTTCGTCACCTCCACCAGGAGATTGACGAGCTCACGGATGTGCGGGAGCGCCTCGAGCGCGCCATCGCCGACGAGCCACCGGCCCTCGCCAGCGATCCTGGAATGATCCGCAGTGGCTACAACGCCGAACTCGATGAACTTCGCGACCTCAGCCAGCACAGCAAACAGATCATCGCCGCCATGGAAGAGCGCGAGCGCAAACGCACGGGCATCGGCTCACTTAAGATTCGCTTCAACCAGATCTTTGGATACTACATCGAAATCTCGAAACCAAACCTCCATCTCGCCCCGACGGACTACGAACGGAAACAAACACTGGTCAACGCTGAGCGTTTTACCTCATCCGAGCTGAAAGAATATGAACGCAAGATCCTTGCTGCCGACGAACGCATTCTGGAAATCGAGCGTCAGCTCTTTATCGATGTGCGTTCTTCCGTGGCCGCTAAAGCCGCGCGCTTGCGCGGCACTGCCGCGGCTGTCGCGCAGATGGATGTCCTCACCGCGTTCGCAAAGTTGGCTGCCGATCGCGGCTACTCCCGACCGGAACTCAACTCCACCGGGGAACTTCTCATCATCGGCGGGCGGCATCCGGTGATCGAAGAGCTGCTGCGCCAAAAAGGAGAGCGCTTCGTTCCCAACGATCTTTGTTTCGAGCCCGGACGGCAGCAGCTTCTTCTTATTACCGGGCCCAATATGGGCGGCAAGTCTACCTATCTTCGCCAATCCGCGCTCATTGTACTGATGGCCCAGATGGGCTCGTTCGTCCCCGCGCGTCAGGCGAAGCTGCCCATCACCGACCGCATCTTCACGCGCATCGGCGCAAGCGACAATCTCGCGCGTGGCCGCTCCACGTTCCTCGTGGAAATGAGCGAAGTCGCCGCCATTCTCAACCACGCCACACCCGCCAGCCTTGTTCTTCTCGATGAAGTCGGTCGCGGCACGGCTACCTTCGACGGCCTTTCGATCGCCTGGGCCGTCGTCGAACATCTTCAGAAGCACACCCGCGCGCGCACGCTCTTCGCCACGCACTATCACGAACTGACCGAGCTTGCCGACCTTCTACCGGCTGTGAAAAACGTCCACGTCTCCGCGAAGGAAACACCCAGCGAAATCATTTTCCTGCGCAGGGTCGAGCCCGGCAGCGCCGACAAGAGCTACGGCATCGAAGTAGCCCGGCTCGCCGGCCTGCCCCGCAGTGTGATCGAGCGCGCCCGCGAAGTCTTGAAAAGACATGAGCAGAGCGAGCACCAACTCAGCGGAACTCTTTCTCCAGGGGCCTCCGATCTTGCGCACAAAAACGGCAATCAGCAGGTGCTCTTCACCGCACTCGATCGCGAGGTGCTCGAAAAGCTGCGTGGCGCCGACCTTGACCAGTTGAAGCCCTTGGACGCCCTTAATCTCCTCGCCGAGCTGAAAAAACAGATCTCATGAACGACAAGCCCATGCTCGTTCTCGGCGTGATGTCTGGAACATCCGCGGATGGAATCGACGTTGCGTTGGCTCGCATCTCTGGCGCGCCCCCGAACCTGAACGCAAAATTGCTTAGCCACACGTCCGTCAAATTTCCTCCCGCACTTCGAAAGGAAATTCTTCGCATCGCTGAACAGCACCCGATCATTGCGGGTGCTCTCAGCCAGTTGAATTTTCGGTTGGGAGAACTCTTTGCCCGGGCCGCTATTGCCGCTTGCCGGCATTTTCGAGTGGCTCCATCGAAGATCGCCTTAGTCGGAAGTCACGGCCAGACCATTTTCCATCAAGGGCGCACCATTCCTTATTTCGGTTCGCCGACAGCGTCCACGCTTCAAGTTGGCGAGTCATCGGTGATCGCCGCGCGGACGGGAATCACAACGGTCGGTGATTTTCGTCCCGCAGATATGGCACTCCGCGGTCAGGGCGCGCCTCTCGTTCCGTACGCAGACTATCTTCTCTACCGCCACCCGAAACTTGGCCGCGTTTCCCTCAATCTAGGCGGCATCGCCAACATCACCGTCATCCCCGCAGCCGCAAAGCCGAAGCAGATATTCGCTTTCGATACTGGACCTGCCAACATGCTCATCGACGCCCTCGTCGCGCATTTCACGAATGGCCGCCAACGTTTCGACAAAAACGCGCGCCTCGCCACGCAAGGCCGCAGCCTCCCCGCGCTGCTCGACGATCTCTTGCGCGATCCCTATCTGAAGCTTGCACCACCCAAATCCACCGGCCGCGAATACTATGGCCACGCCTACCTAAGAATGCTATTCACGCTCGGCCGCCACCATCGCGCCCGACCCAACGATCTCATCCGCGCCGCAACAATCTTCACCGCGCTCTCGGTCGTCGATGCCCTGAACCGTTTTGTTCTGCCCAAGACGAAAATTCACCAACTCATTGTTTCCGGGGGTGGCTCCCACAATCCGCTGATTCTCGCCCAACTCTCGGCCACCCTCCCCGGTATCGAAGTCCTGCCCTCTGGGCGTCTCGGCATTCCTGAAGACGCCAAGGAAGCCTTTGCCTTCGCTCTTCTGGCTTACGAAACATTTCACCGGCGCCCCGCGAACCTGCCGTCCGCAACCGGCGCCCGCGGCCCCGCGATCCTCGGTAAAGTATCCTATGCTCCGCCGCGCTAAGGGCACTCACCCGAGGTCCCGATTCTTCATTGCCTCTTTACTTTCTTACTTCATTGCTTCGCTCTGCCTCGCTTCGTGTTCACGTTCGTCTCACAGCGATCCTTCCTCGCTTACCTTCCTCATTGAAGCCAACCCCACCAACCTCGATCCGCGCTTTGCCACCGATTCGCAATCCCAGCGTATCGATGGACTCCTCTTCAGCGGCCTGCTCGAGCGCGACAACCAGATGAATTTTCACGGCGATCTTGCCGAAATCTGGTCGACTCCCGACCCGCTAACTTACGTCTTCCATCTCCGCCGCGGCGTTCGCTTCCACGATGGCCGCGCGCTAACCTCCGCCGATGTAAAAGCGACCTTCGATTTCATCAAGAATCCCGCCAACAAATCCCCAAAACAGGGCGCCCTTCGCATGGTCACCTCTATCGAAACGCCCGACGACGCCACAGTCATTTTTCATCTCAGCCAGCCGTACGCTTCCTTCAGCGTGAATCTCATTCCTTCTGCCATCGGCATCGTTCCCGCGAATGCCGGCGCGGATTTTTCTCGCCACCCTATCGGCTCCGGCCCCTTTCGTTTCGTTCAGCAATCGCAAGACGAAGAAGTTATCGTCGAGCGAAATGCTCAATACTTTCGTGATGCGCCTCAGATCAGCCGCGTGCGATTCCGAATCGTTCCCGACGGCGTGGTGCGCGCGCTCGAATTGCGTAAAGGCTCTGCCGATCTGGAGATGAGTTCCCTTTCTCCGGACATCATTCCTGTTCTCGCGCACCAGTCCGATCTCGCCGTGACCGACCGTTCTGGCACGAATTTCACATACCTCGGTTTCAATGTCGAAGATTCAGCCTTGTCCCATCGCGAGATTCGCCAAGCTCTCGCTCTCGCGACCGACCGCGAAGCGCTCATCCGCTATCTCCTTGATGGCCAGGCAAAGCTCGCCGCAGGCGCGCTGCCCCCGGATCACTGGGCCGCGGAGGCGAACGTCGCGCAGTATCCCTATGATTCCGCTCGCGCCGAGCAGCTTCTCGATGCTGCGCGTTTCCCGCGCAAGCAGGGCGGCGTACGCCTGCATCTCACTCTGAAGTGTTCCACCGAAGAGCAGGCCCGCCTGATCGGCGCAGCGCTGCAGGAACAATGGCACCGCGTCGGCATCCAACTCGAACTCCGGCCGCTCGAGCTCGCAACGCTGTTCTCCGACGTTGCGAGGGGAAATTTTCAGATCACCTACCAGCGATGGGTCGGTGCCAACACCGATCCGGACTTTTTTGAATACGCCTTCTCGTCAAAGCGCTTTCCACCCGACGGCGCCAATCGCGGGCACTATCGTAACGCGCGCGTCGATGCGCTCACGGACCAGATTCGCATGGAGATGAATCAGGAAAAAAGGAAAGCTCTATGCAGTGAAGTCCAGAAAATTCTCGCGGAAGATCTGCCCTATCTGCCCCTGTGGTTCAACGACGTTGTTTCCGTCCACCGCCGCTCGCTCGGCACTCTCGATCTTCCCTCCACTGGAAACTACAATTTTCTTGCCAAGCTTCCGGGGCACCGATGACCGATTTTGGCGGTGCGAATCGGATGCATTTAGCCGCCTAGCAAGCTTCGCCATCGGTAAGCATTAGGCAGCTTTTTTCGGGCGGATGCTTTCGATCATGCGCGGAGGCAAATTGTTGATTCTGCGCAGAAACGCTGCCAGTGCCCACAATTGCTTTTCCGAATAGAGCGGACCGTACGCGGACATCCCCGTCATTCGAATGCCATGTTTCACGATCCAGTAGAGTTCGGGCTCCGAGTATTGCGTGCCAGTATGCGGTAGCTGAGGCGGTACAGGATACAGATCATGATCTTCCTGATAAGGCCCGCCCAATTCACCGTGGCAGCCCTGGCATCCAGCGACGTACAGTTTTCCCCCGGCCACCAAGGCTTCGTCGTTTGCTGCTGGCGGATTGGGAATTTCCGCAGCACTTCGGCGGACCGAAGCGCGAATCGCCGAACGCAGGATCGCGCTTTCCAAGGCGGAGGGCTGTGCATCAGCCCTCGTTTGTGAAAAGCCAAAAACGAAATACGCCATACAACCGATGGGCAGAATAATGATGGCGGCGACAATTCCGATGACAAATGTTTTCACGGTGCAAACTCTCCTCAAGGCTTGCTACCTGGCCGGATTTTGTTGAATCCCTTCCAATACATGTGGTGGCAGATTCGGGAGATGACTAATAAACGCTGCGAGTGACCACAGCTGCAGGTCCGAGTACGACGATCCCCGCGCTGCCATGCCCGTTCTGCGGATTCCATGCTTCGCAACCCAGAACACTTCCGACTCCGAATACCTTGTCCCCGCACCAGGAAATTGCGGAGCCGGCGGGTAGAAGGTCGCGCCAAAATCGCTCGGTGGTTTGCCTGGTTCTCCATGGCATCCGACGCAATCATTTAGATAGAGTTTTCCGCCAGCAATCAGCGTTTCGTCGTTCTGCAGCAACGGGTTTTGCGATTTTGGAGCGGTGCGCAGAACCGAAGCATGGATACCGGAGTACAGCAAGCGCGCCGTCATATCGGACACGCGAGCATCTGACCGCACGTCCAGCAAGCCCAGCCTCAGATAACCGAGGGCTCCAATCACTGCGACAATTGCGCCGACAATGAAACCGGTGGCGAATTTCTTCATGTGCGACCGTTCCGTCTGCTGGCCTATTAGACGGCAGTCGATATTTTTCGTGAGAGGCTATTGGCCGGTTTTAAGATGGGTTTAACCGAGCGCCTTCTCGATCTCCGCCACCGGAATTGCACCTTCCCTGCCGATTCTCCAGGTGTCGCCGTTCAATTCCACGATGGTCGAAGCCAGCGTACCGCCCGTTTCTCCCGTGTCCAGCACGAGCGGCACTCGCAACCCCAGCTGCTTCATCACCTGTTCCGCGTTCGCGCACGACGGAAACCCGGAAATGTTAGCGCTTGTCCCCGTGAGCGGACCTTCGAATTCGTCGATCAAGCGCCGCACCACCGTGCTATTCGGCCAGCGCACGGCGATGCGGCCTGTGCCTGCGGTCACTTTGAGCGGAATGCGCGTGGCGGCGTTCACGACCAGCGTCAATCCTCCCGGCCAGAACACCTGTGCCAGCCGTAAAAATTTACGCGGCGCTTCCCGCGCGAGCAGAATGGCTTGTTCGATCGAATTCACGAGGATTGGCAGGGCCCTCGTTTCCGGGCGACCCTTCACGCGGTAGATTTCATCCACTGCGGCAAGGTTGAACGGATCGGCCGCCAGCCCGTAAAAGGTGTCCGTGGGAATCGCAATCACACTCCCGCGCGTCAGAAAATGTGCCGCATAACGCAGCACTTCCGCTTCCGGAGTTTGCGCGTTTACGCGCAGCAGTTCAGCCGGCAATTTTTTGGCCTTTGGCGAAGTCGTGACGCCACCCTGCAGCGCCCGCCAGCACTGCCCTTATTGGGGCGACGCTACCATACCCCTGTTACTCGCGCAATAAGAGCCTGCTGACAACTACTTTCACCCCGCTGCGGGCGGTATCTTCGGAGCCTGCTGGGGGTTAGCCTCTGCAGGCAAAAATTTGCTACCCTCCACGGAGATGGCAACGCCTGGAAAATCCGCTCGTAACGCTCGCCCCGCGGGTGATCCCGCGCTCCTCACTAGCCGCGACAATCGCTGGCTCAAGGAGTTCCGTATGGCTCTGCGCGGCGGACTGCCCACGGAAGGCGGCTTCGTAGGCGTCGAGGGCGTCAGGCTCGTCGAAGAAGCTCTGCGTTCTGGATGCCGCATTCAAAGCGTGCTCTTCAGCGAATCCGGCGGGCGCCATCACGAACGCCTCTCCTCCATCATCGACCGGCCCGAAATGGCTTTTCCGATCCTTCGCACCACGGACCGCCTCTTCGAAGGACTTGCTGACACCGAACACCCGCAAGGCGTCGCTGCCCTGGTGCATCCGCGGGAGACCTTCTTCGATGATTTCGTGCGGGCTCGCGGTTCTGCTTGCCCTCCCCTGCTTGTCGTCTTGGCTGGCGTCCAGGACCCTGGCAACGTTGGGACGATCCTGCGCACCGCTGCCGCCTTTGGCGCGACCGGCGCGGCCACAGCGGCTTCCGGCATCAGCGGCACCGCAAACCCTTTCTCGCCGAAAGCTCTACGCGCTTCCGCTGGCGTTGCTCTGCATCTTCCGATCCTCGCTGGGATTTCGCTTTCGATTCTTCTTGCGCAGCTTAAGGTCGCGGGCGTTCGCACGCTCGCCTCGAGCGTTCCCGAACCGCGTCACGGTGAACAGCCTCTGCTTGCTCCGTGGGAAGTCGATTGGTGCCAGCCGGTGGCACTCCTCGTCGGAAACGAGGGCGCCGGTCTTCCGGAGGAGGTCGAGCGCAGCGCCGATGCGCGCATCCGTATTCCCATGGCCAGCGGCATCGAATCCTTGAATGCCGCCGCCGCGGTAGCAGTCATTTTTTACGAAGCCGCTCGTCAAAGAAACTCCGCAGGCGCGGCGGGCGTCCAAAGGTCTGTTCCTTCGCAGCCGTCTGAGACGCCAGATGCGGTGCGTCCGTCCAAAAAAACGTGAGCCTCTTCTCAAAATTGCCGACCCCGGACCCGGAACCCGACGTGCCCGCTGCTAACCAGCCGCTCGCCGAGCGCATGCGTCCGCGCACGCTCGATGAATTCACTGGCCAGGAAAAACTTCTCGGTCCCCGTAAATCTCTGAGGGTTCAAATCGAAAACGACAATCTTGGCTCCATGCTCTTCTGGGGACCGCCCGGTTGCGGAAAAACGACACTCGCGCGCCTCATTGCGCGTCTGACCAGCTCCGAATTCGTTTCCTTCAGCGCCGTTCTTGCGGGCATCAAAGAAATCAAGGAAGTCATGGCCGTCGCAGAGCAAAAATCCCGATCTGGCCATCGGACCATCGTCTTCGTCGACGAGGTTCACCGCTTCAACAAAGCCCAGCAGGATGCGTTTCTCCCTCACGTGGAAGCCGGCCACATCATCTTCATCGGCGCAACCACTGAGAATCCTTCCTTTGAAGTGATTTCCCCGCTTCTTTCCCGCACCAAGGTCTACGTTCTCGAGCCGCTAACCACACCTCAAATCGCTGAACTCCTCCGCCGCGCCCTGAATGACAAAGAACACGGCTTTGGGAACGAATCCGTCGACGCTCCGGACGACATCCTCTTCCGCATCGCCTCCTTCGCGAACGGCGACGCCCGCGCCGCTTACAACACGCTTGAGCTTGCCGTCCGCGGCGCGCAACTTGGTGAAAAGAGTGTGCGCGCCATCACCCCGGAACTCCTCGAAGACGTGCTGCAAAGAAAACTCCTCCGCTACGACAAGGCAGGCGAAGAGCATTTCAACCTTATCTCCGCCTTGCACAAATCGGTCCGCAACTCCGATCCCGATGCCGCTCTCTACTGGCTCGCGCGCATGCTCGAATCCGGCGAAGACCCTCTCTACCTCGCCCGTCGCATGGTGCGCATGGCTAGCGAAGACATCGGCCTTGCCGAACCCGGCGCTCTCGCCGTCACCCTCGCCGCCAAGGATGCATTCGATTTCCTCGGCGCGCCCGAAGGCCATCTAGCCCTCGCCCAAGCCGCTGTCTATCTTTCCCTCGCGCCAAAATCCAACGCCGTTTACACTGCCTACGGCGAGGTCATCGATGACGTTCACAAAACCGAGGCCGAACCTGTGCCTCTCCACATCCGCAATGCCGTCACTGGATTAATGAAAAATACCGGCTATGGTCAGGGCTATAAGTACGCCCACAATTTCGATGATAAAGTCACCGATATGACCTGCCTCCCCGACAATCTCGCCGGCCGCACCTACTACAGGCCCACCGACCAGGGTTTCGAGCAGCGCCTCCGCCAGCGCCTCGACGAAATTCGTAAGCTAAAGACCCGAGGGGACTCCCATGCGTAACTCCAGCATTGCACTCTTGTGGGGTGCAAACATGAACAGTCAGGGCAGTTCCCGCCCCAAGACCTCGATGAGAACGCTGATGATTCTCCTGGCTCCTCTACTCTGCCCGTTTGCGATCGCCCAGAATGAACCTCAGCGTCCCAAGATCTTGGGCATTCAAGCAGTCGTGCTTCGGACGTCAAACCTTTCAGCCGCAGAGAGCTTTTATTTACCCTTGGTCGATCCCGAGAATAAATGTGACATTTGTAAGCGCTTCCCCACCCCGCTTTTCATGTTGGAGAGCGGTCAATCCATTCATCTGGATGTCTCGGAGACTAAGCAACCTGCGAATTTCCTTTCAATCATCTCTTTTGGAACCGATGATCTGTCGAAACTGAAGCAGTATCTAGGTTTCCATCGTGTCCTTTTTCAGCAAAGGAAGCTTTCGGAGATCATCTCCGTCCTCGATCCGGAGGGCCATGAGATTGTGTTCTGGCAGGAGAAGGCTGAAACCAAAGCTAAGCCTCCGGAATATTCCTTGAGGCGGATTATCCACGTTGGCTTCGTCGTGCACGATCGCGTCGCCGAAGACCGCTTCTACAAAGACATCCTGGGCTTTCACGTCTACTGGCATGGCGGAAGGAAAGACGACGAAACCAGCTGGGTGGACATGCAGGTCCCCGATGGCACCGACTGGATCGAATACATGCTCAACGTCCCAGCCAACGCTGACCATCACACTCTCGGTGTCATGAACCATATCGCTCTGGGCGTTCCTGACATCCACGCCGCGGAAGAGCAACTTCGCAAGAACGGCTGGAACGGCAACGAAAAACCCAAGATCGGCCGCGACGGCAAATGGCAGCTCAATCTCTACGACCCGGACGACACTCGCATCGAATTCATGGAGTTCAAGCCCACCGAAAAACCATGCTGCTCCGAATTCACCGGCTCGCACCCCGGACAACATCCATGATCAGCTTTCAGCTAGGCCACCTTCGCAAGATAAAATCACGTGTCGCACCAGACTTTCAAGGGAGTCTCATGAAACGCATCGCTCTGGCCCTCGCTGCCATGTTTATCTCCCTTCCCCTAGCCGCCCAGGACCAACCCACGCGTCCGCCCATCACGGGCATCGCGCACGTCCGCATCTATTCCGCCGATCTTCGCAAGTCGCTTGATTTTTACAGCCAAATTCTGGGCATGACAGCACGCAACGCGGGGTGCACGGGCATGGCGCGCCCGTGCTTCATCGTCAACGACCACCAGCAAATTCAGTTGTCAGAAGTAGTCTCCGCCTCTCCCGCAAACCTGCTCGCCGAAATCGCCTTTGCCACAACCGACGTTGCCCGGATGCACAGCTACCTCCTTGCCCATAACGTCGCGGTTGGCCCGGTTACCAGAGATATCAGTGGCGTCGCGCATTTTGTTCTCCACGACCCCGAGGGTAATCCCATCGCCTTCGTGCAGCTTCACCCTCGCAGCGTGTTCACTGCTCCTGCCGAACAAATCAGCACGCGCATGCTTCACGCCGGCTTCATCGTCAAGGACCGCGCTGCCGAGGATCGCTTCTACAGGGATCTCCTCGGCTTCCGCATGTACTGGCACGGCGGCTTCAAGGAC
>Ga0066710_100001235_pt1 | contig 18584 bp, 17 predicted proteins | sample GraSoiAngelo_159_FD_79666 | JGI IMG/M metagenome (GOLD analysis project Ga0066710, IMG submission 79666) | Grasslands soil microbial communities from the Angelo Coastal Reserve, California, USA - 14_1009_16_40cm | ecosystem: Environmental > Terrestrial > Soil > Grasslands | place: USA... | reverse complement strand
TGCGATGGGACCCGGCGTACTTCGCGAGAAACGCCTCTGCCCCCGGCACGAACGCACAGCGCAGCATCTGCGCAATCACGAGCTCCGAAAACCGGCGACCCAAGCGATCGAGCTCCCCCTCAGTCAACGGCTCGCAGAGCAAGTCTCGATACACCACGCGGATCTTCTCGTATCGGGACAGACCCGTGTGTGCGAGGTGGTAGCCCACAATGGCCTCGAGCTCGTCGGGGCGGTCTCGAAACAGCTCGCGGAATGCCTGGGTCTTGATGTCCACCGACTCGAGAATCACGCCATCGAAGTCGAAGAACACGACCTCGACGGGGACGTGGTAAGGCCTCAGCAAGGGGGATCAGTGCCCTGGAGGTCCTGGTAGACCTCCGCGAGGCAGTCTATGAGCCCCTGCCCCATGTCGTGATAGTAGTGGTTGACAAGCTTTTTCCCGATCTTGGGCTGAAAGCTGTAGGGGGTGAGCGAGTAGTGCGCGAGCGGTGCCGGGCTCGCTGGAGGTTGCGTGAGCTCAATTGCGACGTCCTTCCCGACGATCTCTTGGATCATCGTGAGCAAGTCCCGGAACCGCATTGGGTGGTGTCCAGTGATGACGACATTCTCGTTCCTGTACTCCCCGGCAAGCACCTGGACGCTGAGGCGGGCAGCGTCATTCACGTGAATGTACTCCCGCAACTCGTCCCCAGTCCCTTGTGCGCAGATCCGACGATCGCGAAGCGCCTGCCGCAGATAACGGTGCACGCTGTTCCGCCCGTCCGCCCGCCGACCGTACAGCGTACCGTAGCGCAGGATTGTGTAGTCGAGCCCGTAACGGCGGCCGTACTCTTCGACGTACAGTTCGCACGCCTGTTTGCTGCAGCGATAGAAGCCACCGGCTTCGCCGTATACGTAGATCGTGCTCGCAAATACGTAGCGCTGGATACCAGCTCCCCGAGCAGCTTCAAGCAGGACCGTGTTCCCCAGGACATTCAGCTTGATAGTATCGAGCGGACGACTCTGCGCCTCGTCCAGATCGGTAAGACCAGCAAAATTGTAGACAACCTCCTGCCCTGCCACGTGCCGGCCCACCGTCGCCTCGTCCAGGATGTCTCCCAACACGAAGCGCTGGTTTCCGTTTAGCCACTTGGAGGGCCGGATGTCGTAGACGGTCACAACGTGCCCCGCCGCTGCCAGCGCGTCGGCGACATGACTGCCGAGAAACCCCGACCCTCCGAAAACGATGACATTCATGCCGGTTCAATGCCCCGCGCTCGAAGCCAGAATTCGACCAGCGGGATCTGCCACTCGTAGTCCACGTCTAATCCCCCCCATTGTCTGAGCGGGTAAATCTTGCGACCCATCCACTTTTGCGGGAGGAGCCCCTCGTTGATGTTGTCCAAGCACCGGGGCCGGACAATCGATACCCCCATGTCGGCGAACCAGACATCACCCTGGGAGTCACGGTCGCAGTTCAGGGTCGCCGGGTCGCCGAAGGTCTCGAACGGTACGAAGGGCTCGAGGAGTCCATCTGGGCCCACCCGACGCGCCCTGAGCGGACTCCACATGTTATAGCACGAGACCGTGACGGCCGAATCGAAGTCGGGATGGTCCCGCAGCACGGCGACTCCCTCGTCGATCTGTTCCGAAGTGACGGACGCCGCGTTGGCGAAAAGCAACACCATCAGTTCGACATCCTTGCCTTCACGCAGGAGCTCGTCGCGGATCACCCGGTACCCGTGGACGTATGCATCCTCCCCTAAGGCTTGTTTGGTCGCCAGGTGCGGCGGGCGGTTGATGAGCCGCGCCTCATGGCGTCGTCCGATCTCCTTCAGACGTTCAGAGTCTGTCGAGATGTAGACCCGATCGACCGCGCGGGCGCCAGCGGCGGCCCTCAAGGGATACTCCACCAGCGGGCGGCCCAGCACCGGATAGACGTTCTTCCCCGGAAACGCGCTCGATCCCTCGCGACCCAGGAGCAGGGCGCAGATAATCGCTCAATTCCTTTCAATCACAGGTTCAAGTTCGTAGTACTGCAGCTTCGGGAAATACCATGGATACATCCAGATCCCGAGCCACCACCGCAACAGAGGGTTGCGCGGCTCCGGGAATACCTGTACAAAGCCGCTGTGCGTCATCCGCACGGAGGTGTGCGTGAGAACCTTGACGAAATCGGCTTCCGAGAACTCGAAAACATGACCCTCCTCTTGGGGCCAGCCGGGCGGGCGACCGTTAATTCGGGTCTCAGGAAGCCAGGGAATCGTCACAAAGATTCGACGCCGACAAACACGCGCCAGCTCGTTCACCGTCCAGATCGGGTTCGCGACATGCTCGAGCGTCTCACAACAAATGACGTAGTCCACCGAGCGGCTGGCAAACGGAAGCCGCTCGACATCGGCAGCCACCGCACACTGACCGTCATCGCGGATCCTCCTTGCACAGGCGATGAGGAAGTTGACACCGACGCCGTGTCTCGCCCCGAGGAGGCTGAGAAAGGCTCCGTCCGAGGCACCCGCGTCCAACACGCGGACGGAGTCATCGAGCGGGCCAAGCCGATGTCGGAGGAGTTCTGTCAGCTCAAAGAGCTGCGATGCCAGATGCTCGCGTGTGAACTCGTCCTCGACGACGTAATGGCCCCAGTGCTCGGCAATCGACCGCTCACTCTGACTCGCGAGCCAAGCCCGATAGTCCGCGTTACGTAGCTGCTTGCCCCGGTACCGCGCCAAAGCGAACGGCTGCCACAGGTGAGCCGAGGTGAGCCCCAAGCGCCGGGCAACCGGCTTGAGTCGTTGCCGCCATCGCAAGAGCAGCTCACTCATCCAGCGTCAGCTCCACTGTGGGAGGGCGGGCACTTCGGCCCTTCTCGACCAGGAAGAAGGCCATATAGACCTTGTCAAGCGGTATGCGCGCACTCGGCGCGGGTGGCCTGCTGTACCCGCGCCCCTGTATTCGCACCGGCCCCGGCCTGAGCTCTCGAAGGAAGGCGAGGAGCTCGTCGACGTTCACGACGTGGTATGGCAGCACATGGGTCGGTACCGCACCCGGACCACCGAAATCGACGGCCATGCTGCCTACGACGGAGGGCCCCCGGGTCAGGCGGAAGTCGCAAAGCAAGAAGTGCGAACTGCAATCCCAAGCGGTGCGCACCATGTCCCGGTATCGGCTGTTCAGGTGGAGAGTCCCGCTACTGTGCACGAGTTCGAAGGATTCCGCGGCGAACGGCATACTCACGCCATCGGCGACATGGAACTCAGCCTCCGGATAGCGGCGGCGAGCCAGCTCGATGAAGTCGGGAATGATGTCCACACCCACATAGCGCAGGTGAGGGTTAAACCGCTTCATGACAGCACTGAAGCCGCCGGCGGCGCACCCCACGTCGAGCACCGAGGCAACCTTGCCCAGCACTTGGGGAAGAAAAAACCGCTCGGACTCGTACAATTCTTCAGGTGTGCACCGATGAGTCACATAGAAATGCAGACTCTGGTCGCTGGACCACGCGGCCTGCTCCCTGACCATGGCGGCGTCGATCGTAGCCTCGCGGCGACTCACCGCACTGCCCCCTGCCGGGCTACGCCCCTTAGGGCCGTAGCGAAGCCTTCCATGACGGGCCGGGGGCCGAGCGTGACCCGGATCCAGCTGCGCATCGCGGCGGTCGTAAAGCCCCCCTTCACCAGATAACCCCGCTGTTTGAGCTCATGGACCACCGCCTTTGTATCGGTCCCCTCCGGAAACCGGAGGATCTGGAAGTTCGTCGGGCACGGCGGGCAACCGAGCCCCAACTCCTGCGCCACTCCCCGTAGCACCGCTCGGCCCTCTTCGACCTCGGCGAGCGCTTGAGCTGTGATCTCTGGATGATCGAGCACATACGATCCTAGCTGCACCGCGACTGCGTTGACCTCATGGGCGCCTCGCACCTGTTGCACGTGTCGCACGATCCCGGGATTGGCGGCGAGGTAGCCAATCCGCACCCCGGCGAGGCCCGCGACCTTCGAAAAGGTGCGGGTGATGACGACATTATCGAGGTCCTGCAACATCCCCGCCGCGGTTTCCGGATAGAACGGATAGTACGCCTCGTCGATGATCATGAGCGCACCGGCCGCCCGGGCGCCCCTCGCCAGGTCGCATAACGTCTCCAGGGATACAACCGTGCCCGTCGGCTGATTAGGGTTCGGCAACGCAAAGACCCTCGGCCCGCGCTTCAATAAGCCGCGGACCCGATCGAGATCGAGCCGCAGGTCTGTATCATAAGGCACGCTTTCGACCGATGCTCGAAAGATCCGAGCGTAAATGCCGTACATCGCGTACGTGGGGTCGGGGAGCAGGACCCAGTCGCCGGCACGAACGTAGGTGTGAAACAGCATTCGAATCGCACCGTCGGACCCGGGTGTCAGGTACACGGATTCGACGGGCAAGCGGAGTTGCTCGGCGACGCGGCGGCGAAGGGGTGCGGGGTCGGGATAGGCGCAGAACGTCTCCGGCCCCAATGTGGCGAGCATGCCGCTGAAAACGGCTTGCGGGAAAGGCACCACGCGTTCATTGCGGTCGAGGCGGACATATTTCCCCCGATCGTCCATGTGTTCCGCGTCGCGGTGGATCGCCAGCAGGTGCTCGTTGGGCTCGATCATGCGTGGTTGACTTTGGCGACAGCGTAGATTGTGTCGCAGAGCCAGTGCTTCTTCAGGGCTTCCGCGTAGGCCGTGGTCGTTTCGACACCGAAAATATGACGCCAGCGGCCGAGCCCGCCGGGTTTTCCCTCCAGCATCCAGACCATGTGGTTAGAAAGGTCATAGCGCTGAGCAGGGATCAACTCTGCGTGATATCCCGCGCGCTCCAGCACGTTGTGCAGGGTGCGATGCGAGAAGTTCTGATAGTGTGCCTTCTGCCAGTAAAACGGACCAAATGCCGGCACCGCGTACAAGCTGACCAGAGCGTCATCCACGTTCGGCACTTCGATGAAGACGCGACCGCCAGGATTGAGAAAGTCCCGCAGTCTCGCCAAGTGGCGCACGGGATCGCGCAGATGCTCAACGACGTAGTAGAGGAAGATCCCGTCGAATCTGCGCGCGGCAAGCTCTTCGAGGGACGCCACAGTCTCGATTCCGCGTGCCATCGCGAAGCGGCGGTACTCCTCGCTCGGCTCGACGCCCGTGACTTCGCGCACGTAGCCGCGAAGGTCGTCCAGGAAGAACCCCGTGGAGCTCCCGATCTCGAGCACGGAGTCCTCGGGTTGGAGGTAGGACCGGACGAGCGGGAGGCGACGCTCGCCCTCCTCCTGATAGGCACGGAAGTGAGCTTCCGGACTCTGCCAGCCAGCCCCAGCGCGCCCCTCCATGTACCGCTCGAACTGACTGCTGTAAAACGCTTGCTCCTCCTCTTCAGTCATGATGGGGAAGAGATACACCAGGTCGCATTCGCCGCACCGGTACACCTTAGACTCGGGCGCGCCGGAGACAGCCGCGCTGACGAGCGCCGCTCGGTCCGACCCGCAGACTCGGCAAGTTGGTGAACGGCCCACCCTCACCACCGTCCCTCAGGCGTGGCGCGCTCGACCGCCCACGCGACCATGCGACGAAGCCCCACCTCGAGCGGTATGGTCGGCCGCCACTGCAACTCCTTCGCGATACGGCGGATGTCGGCCCAGATACCGAATTGGTCCGACGGAGAGCCTGGGTTCTCTTGCACCGGATGGTCGGGCCGGAGGCCCAGCGCCGCTTTGAGTGCCGCGAGCAGCTCGCGGACGGTGGTTCGAGAGCCTGAGCCGACATTGTACACAGGAGATGTCGTTTCGCCTAGCGCGAGTGCCGCCATCCACGCCTCAACCGCGTCGTCGATGTAGACGAAATCCCGGAATCGCTCCAGCGATCCGGTGACGGGCACAGGCTCGCCCCGCAACAAATAGGCGAGATAAATGCTGGCCATGCCCTGTTTGAGATTGCCGAGATTCTGACCGGGCCCGTAGACGCTGAACATCCGAAACGATGTGACACTCAAGCCTTCCCGCGATGCGAGCCGGAGCAGGTGTTCGGACGCGAGCTTCGACAGGCCGTAGTAGGAAACCGGCACCGAGGGGCTCGCGTCTTCATGGGCCGGCAGCTCCCGGACGTCTCCGTACGCGGCCATCGAGCTCGCATACAGAAACCGGCGAACCCCGCGCTCGATGCACCAGCGAGTCAGTAGCAGCGTCGAGGCGGCGTTCGCCTGCAGATCGTAGTAGGGATCCTCCGCCGACACCACCCCAGCCGACTGAGCCGCAAGATGGCACACCGCATCGTATCCGCCGCTTGGCAGCCGGCGTACAAACCCCGCTTGGGCCACATCCAGCTCGACGAGCTCTGCAGCCAAGGGCACGTTCTCACGCGAGCCGGTCGATAGATTGTCGACGACGACGACGTCGTGCTTGTCGTCCACGAGGCGGCGGGCGATGGCCGACCCGATGAACCCCGCGCCTCCGGTAACGAGGACCCGCATTTACTTGGGCACCGTCGCTCGTGGCAGTCTCACGTACAGCGCCTGCAACGCCGGATCATCGCGTCCGAGCTGAGCGGATTCCGGCCGGTCACTGAGGCGGACTGGAAGTCCATCCTCCGCAGATCGGTAAATCGCGTTGAGGAGGCGGACCGCTCGAGAGCCTTCCGCGAAGCTTACCGGATGCGTGATTCCGTCGAGGAGGTCGGCCACGACATCGTCGAGCAGAGGTTTGTGGCCGAGGCCGTACGCGTTTGGAAACTCCTCGGAATACTCGGCGAGGCGTCCAGGCTCGAGCGTCCAGGTCGCCAGCTCGTTGCAGGCAATGCCCGACAGCACCGCGGTGCCGCGCTCGGCAAGCACCGAGATGGACGCCTCGAAGTCGTCCGGCCGGGCTGCGGTCGTGACCTCGACGACCCCTAGGGCGCCGTTCGCGAAACGGAGAGCGGCAACGGCGGTGTCCTCCACCTCCACGTTTACCAGCTGCGTCGCCGTAGCAGCCGCAACCCATTCGACATCGCCGAGCACATAGAGCAGCAAGTCGAGGTAGTGAATACCTTGGTTCGTGAGCGCGCCGCCGTCGAGACTCCACGTCCCCCGCCAGGGATCGCGATCGTAATAGCGCTGGGTGCGGCACCACCGTACGCGAACGGTCCCAAGAACCGGCTTCCCTAGGCGGCCGTCTTGTAAGGCCAGGCGGACAACCTGCACCGCTCGATTGTACCGGTTCTGGTAGACGGGGAACATTTTCACACCTGCCGCCTCCGCCGCGCCATGCATCCAGGCAAGGTCCTGCAGCCGAAGCGCCAGCGGCTTCTCGATTACCAGGTGCTTCCCGTAACGCTGAATGATGTCCACGGCGTGGCGCGGATGCATGCCGCTCGGCGTGAGGAGACACACCACGTCCGCCTCTTCGCGCGTCAGCAGTTCGTGATAGTCGCGGTACCAGGGCAGGCCGTACCGCTCGCCGTACGCCTGGGCGCGGTCCGGGATCAGGTCGCAGACCCCCACCAGCCGGGCGCGGTGGAGCTCCCGGACTGCTTCGAGGTGGTTCCCGGCGATTCGTCCGCAGCCCACGATTGCGAAGCGAACGGGCGCTCTCAAACCAGGCTCCGCATGGCAAGTTCTTCGGCCGGCACAAGCTGTTGCAGCGGCTCGTTCCGCAGGAAGCGAATCGTCTCCTGCACCGCTTCGGTCTCCATACGGGCTCGGCAATCCTCGGACATTGATCCCATGTGACAGGTGAGGATGCAGTTATCAAGCCCCGCGAGCTCTCCCCGATATGGCTCCTCCATGAAGACGTCGACCGCCGCGCCCGCCAGCTGCCTGTTGCGTAGCGCGTGAGCCAGCTCGGCTTCGTTGACGATGCCGCCGCGAGCCGTGTTGACCAGCACAGTGCGCCGCTTCATCCGTGAAATCTCCCGAGCGGTCACCAAGTTTAGTGTCGCGGGCGTGAGCGGGACGTGGATCGAGATCACGTCGGCTTCCTCGTAGAGCTGATCCTTCTCGACCCAAGTCAGGCTGCCGTGCCGACGACCGAACACCTCGTCGGGGGCCATGTCGTTGGCAAGAACGCGCGACCCGAAGCTCGCCAGCAGCTCGACCACCCGCCTGCCAATCCGACCGACGCCGACCAAGCCGACTGTGCACTCGGCGAGCCGGCGGCCCATGTAGCGCCGCCAATCCCCGCCGCGGAGTGCGCGGTCCGCCTGGGGGACGAAGCGTAGAGCGGCCAGCATTAGGCCGAGCGTCAGTTCAGCCACGGCGGGTGCCGGCGCATCGGGCGTATAGGAAACCAGCACCTTGCGCTCCCTGGCCGTCAGCAAGTCTACGTTGTCCAGCCCCACGCCGACCCGGGCAATCAGCTTCAAGTGCTGTGCGCGCGCGAGCACCTTGCCGGTGATCGGCTCGGTACCCGCGATGATGACGCCGAAATCGCCGATCATATCGGCCAGGTCTTGCTCCCGAAACTTGCGGCCGAGGGGGTTGTTGACGTAGTCGATCCCCTCTTGTTCGAGGAGGTTGAGGGGCGTCCGGTCCACTGCACCGAATGGGACGGTCGTGATCAGCACGCGCCGGGTGACCGCTGAGTCCGAAGCGATCATCGTGGGCCTCCCCGCCACCACGCGACCGGAGCGGAAATTAGTCGGGCCGCCATGGACCGGTCGCCAACCCACAGCAATGCCAGCCCACACACGAGGAACAGGGTCTCCTGGCCTGCACCCTTGGCCAGATCCGCAATCCAGCTCGCCCCGTTGAGCGGCCCAGTCAGAGTTGTGATCATCCGCATCAACGCGACCGCTACAAGTGGTGCGGCAAGGACCGGAAGTCGCTCACGCACCCCGTCCCGCAGACGACCGTACACCAGCCAGTAGCTGACGGTGAGCACGAGAACGAAATAGAGAGAGTGCCCGGCGACGATCGTCCAAGCGACCCCGGCCAATGTCGGCGTCCCCGCCCTCGCCTGCCAGTACAGAGCGGCGGCAACTGCGGCGAGCGATGCGGCCGCGATGGCTATCAAAGGCACGATGCGTTTCGTCGCATACACTATCTGACCGTAGATTCCTCCCGCCTGCCAGAAGAGGACGGTGAGCAAGGAGATGCGCACCGGTTCGATTCCCGGCCGGAACGCCGGAAGGAAATACGAAATCAGGAACTCGATGCTGAAGTACGCGAGCGAGACGGCGAGCGGCAGCACCGCGAATACCTGGAGTCGCGTGTATCGGTGGGCCGCGGGCACCACCGCAGCGAGGCCATCACGACCAAGAACCTCCATCAAGTTCGGGTAGGATATGACAGAGACCGCCGTTGGAATCTCGGCGACAGTGGCAGCCAGTTGCGGCCCCAGGTAGTACAGGCCGAGCGCGGTGGTTCCCAGTGTTGCTGAGATAAACAGCGAATCGCCGCGCTGGAGCAGCGAGAAGAGGAGGCCCCACACCCCCATCGCCACGCCGAAGCCCAGGGTCGCCTTCAGCTCTCCAAGACGCACCCGCCAGCGAAACTCAAATATCCGGTGTCGTCGTACCATCCACCAGTGAAGAACGGTCACTGCGGTGCTCGTGACGAGAAGGCCAACATAGACACCGCCTACTCCACCAGCCAGAATGAAGAGAGTCATGCTAGCATTGATCACCCACAGCCAGACCTTGAGGGAAGCGAATACAACGAACGCTTTGCGATTCTTCACTATCACCTGATACCCGGTCTGTACTCGGTTCATCAGAAGCAGGTACGGTACCAAGGCCAGACCGATCAGAACGGCAGCACCGTAGGAACGGTGTCTGGCCCAGAGCCATACGCCGTATCCGGCTGCGAGCGCCAAGCCTTCGACGATCAGATAGCTCATCGTGAGCGACTGAAGACGGCGCTCTTCATCGGTCTCACCGCGCGCCCTCGCGATAGGCATGAGGCGGTCAGCCGCATAATGCACGCCCAGGGTAACGGACGAGAGTTGCGTGGTCATGACGTCCACGTAGTTCCAGGTCCCCATGGCAGACGGGCCGAGCAGCCGCCGATTGATGATCGAGAGGGCGAACCCGCCGATGCGGACTAGAACGCTTGACCGTGTGAGGGCGACGAAATCGCGCGCCAATGACGAGGGTGGGGCGACCGAGGCACCGGTGACATCGCTCACGGCTACTTGAGCCCGGTCCTTCGGACGACGCGCCCCGGCAACCCCGCTACGACGCATCCGGGTGGGACATCGGATCGCACCAGCGCGCCCGCAGCGACGAGACTGCCGCTCCCGATCCGTACCCCTGGCAGGACGCAAGCGCCGAGCCCTATCATCGCCAGCGACTCCACCACGACCTCGCCGCCAAGTACCGCTCCCGGCGCGAGGTGTACATGATCGCCAAGCCGGCAGTCGTGCTCGATGATCGAACCCGTGTTGATGATGCTAGCCTCCCCGATGATCGCACCGGGGTTAACCACGGCCAGTGCGGCCACCACGGTGCCGGCGCCCAACGCCGTGCCCGGAGCGCAGACGGCCCGCTCGTGAACCAGTGGTGGGAACGAGAACCCCATTCGCCTAACGCGGTCGAACAGCTGAGCACGCTGGGGCGTGGGAGCGGGCAACCCGATGCCCAAGGCGGCCATGCGAACACCCTCTGCTAGCAGTGGTTCGAGTTGATCGTCACCGCCCCGGATCGGAATGCCGTCGAGCACCGAGCCCCACTTCCGCTGATCCGCGTCGAGGCACGCGACCAGAACGAGGGGGCTGCCTTCCGCACACCTCGCGACATCGGCGACCACGCGCGCGTGGCCGCCCGCCCCCACGAGCACGCCAGCAAAACTCACGTGCGGGCTGCCCCAGCCCCGGCGGTATTCACCTCACGTGCGGTGGCGACCTGAGGACCAAGTGCCGCCAGGAAGGCCGTGGTGCGCTCGACGCTGCGCCCGTCATCAAGATGCGTGGCATAGAGGCGACGGAACTCCGTGCCAGCCGCCTTCGGCCAGTCGTGTGGGGCGGCCAGGAACCGCCGGAGCGCCGTCGCGAACTGATTCCACCCTGCGAAGAAATGGATCGCATCCTTGAAGGCCGCCACAGCCTCCGCGTCGAGCGGCGCATAGTCGTAGTAGAGGAAGATGGGAAGATTGGTCAACGCAGCCTGTACGAGCGTCGACGACGGAAAGTCGAGCACCACCGCGGATGCAGCCGGAAGGAGGTCGGCGAATGCTCCTTGCCCCTGGACGTGAAAGCGCGGATAGCCCCGATCTCGAACATACTCCACGATCGCCGATACGGGGCAGTCTGGATTGGGATGCAGCTTGAGCAAGATGTGGACGGTCGGGAACTCGGCGAGGAGATCCACGACCCGGCGCTGGATTCGAAAATAGGCGACATCTGAAAACTGTCGCCAACTGAGATAGCGCTGGTTACCGTCGAGGTTCGTGAGCGCGTAGAGGACCACGGTAGCGCCGACCGGCAGGTCGAATCCGGCGAGGATCCGTGAGCGCGCGCCCGGGTCCGCAAGGCGTCCGCGCAGCGCGTCGAGCTCGATGGACCCCACCGAGACCGCACGGGTCCGCCGGCTGGCGCGAGTCACGAAGTCCCTCACCCCGTCGCCATAGGTCAACGTGTAATCCGCGACGTCGAAGTCCAGGTATCGCTGGATCCGCATGGGGCGCAGGCCATATTCCCCATGCTGGACGATCACCATTGGCACAGCGGCGGCGTGCGCTGCCTGCGCGACCGCCGCCGTCCCCGGGTCCGCTACGTAGGGCGCCACAACTGCGACCCTGTGGGGCTCGGCGAGGAACGCTCGTGCCGCGCGGTAGGTGCCTAGCGCAGCGGGGAACGCGCGGAGATAGTGGTGCTCGAGTTTTTGTGCAGCCAGCTGGAACAGGTCATACCCGTCCTGAGACCATAGCCTGCGGATTACGTTGCTGCCGCAGATCGCATCCCATGCCCTCTGGCCCACAAACACCAGCTCCGCCGAGACTGAGCGGACCCGGTCACGCTTCCAGAGACGCCGCGGCTCGAGCGGGTCCCCGTCCATCCACGGCTCCCAGATCGCAGACGAATATCCAGCAGCTAATCCGCACTGCATCAGGTGATATGCTCCGTACGCACGGCCAAGGAAGAGGACGAGCGGCGTCGGGCCTCCGCGTAGAGCCAAGGCGGGGCCTCCCCTTAGAATGGTCCACCACAGCCGGAGTCGCCGCAGTGACGGAATTGAGCGAAGCCGAGCGTGCAACCAAGAGCCTGGCGAACGGCTAAGCCCTCGACCTCCCTGTAGCAGAGCGGGATGCGGCACCACGCGTCGGCCGCGACGAGCCGCCACAATGGGGACGACTCGTGCGTAGATCGATTCGCGCGTATACAGCATGTTGGCTGGTAGGTCCGGCACGTCATCCCGAAAATAGTGCACCTCCACGGGATCCAGCGCGGTTATCACCGCCTCAATCTCGCGGATACGGAAAGTGAAAGCGTCGAAGAGCGTCTTGAGTTGGAATACGCTCGCGCGGTGAAACTGAAAGTCCCGGTCTCGCTCTCCGAGCAACTTCCCGAGAAGCTCGTCTCCGACGGTACACAGACGTTCCAGGCGCTCGAAGTTCTCTTCACCTAATGCCTCTACCGCCCTCGGCTGAACGAGGTCGTCCGCATAGAGCGGGGAGGTGCCGCATCGCTCGAGCTCATAGCCGGCTTCGGGCGTCAAGGCAACGACCGTTACTCTGGCCTGGCCGACCACGACCTTCCGCTCGGCGGCGGCGCGCGCCTGAGATCGCGTTTCAACGAACAGGACTTGCACAGCCGGTGAGGAGTTAATGAGCCTTCCGCAGTCGATCGGCGGCCCCTAGAAGTAGCTCGATTACATATGACTGTTCGTTGGCAGTCATGCCGACAGACGACGGCAAATGCAGACCCGTGGCAGCGATTCCCACCGCATGCTCGATGCAGAAGGTCTCCGCACCAGCATAGCTCTTTTGCAGATGGTTGAGACGCCAAGGCGGCCGCGCCTCGACACGTCCTTCAAGCAGCTCACGGAGCAGTTCGTCCCGACGAGCAGCCAGGTTGCCAATGACGCGAAGCGTCGAGAGCCAAAAGGTCGAGAACGCCCACGGCTCCTCGCCGATCATGAGAAAGTCATCGCGATCCGCGAGGGCATCGCGATAGGCCTGCCAGATGGCCCGTTTGCGCCCGATGAATTCCTCAAGGCGCTCGAGCTGGGCCACACCAATCGCAGCGTGCACGTTCGTGAGCCGGTAGTTGTAACCGACGTTGTCATGGACGAACCATACCGGGTCGTCCTTGGCCTGGGTGGTCAGATACCGGGCCTGTCGAGCCCAATCCGAGCGCGATGTGGTGATCATGCCCCCGCCACCCGCGGTAACGACCTTGTTGCCGTTGAAGCTGAAGCAGGTCAGCTCCCCGAGCTGACCCACGTGGCGGTCGTGGTATCGCGCTCCGAGACTCTGGGCCCCGTCTTCGATGAGCGGAATACCCAATTGCCTGCTGGCTTCGAGAAGGGGGTGGAGATCCACAGGATGGCCGAGAAGATGAACCGCCACGACCGCCGCCACCCGCCTTCCAGACCGCCGGTTGATCACTCGACCGTGCGTGACCTGGCAACGGTCCTTCAGGAACTCAAGCACTTTAGCCGCGTCAAGCTGCCAGGTGACCGGATCCACATCCATGAAGACCGGGTGCGCCCCACAGTATCGGATGGCATTCACAGGTGCGATGAACGTCAGCGTTGGGACCAGCACCTCATCGTTGGCCCCCACTCCGGCGACAAGCAGGGCGACGTGCAACGCGACCGTCCCATTGGCGGTCGCCACCGCATGAGCTGCGCCGACGCGCTGAGCGACCTCGTGCTCGAAGCGCTCGACGAAGGGTCCCGCCGTCGATACCCAGCCGGTCTCGAGGCACTCCTTCACGTACGCCCACTCACGTTCCCCGACGAGGGGGATTGCAAGCGGGATGGGCTTAGTTCCGGAAGTTCTGGTCATCGTAGTGTTGGATGATTCCGGACCGCACGAGACTGACCACCTCGGCAATCCCATCGTCGACCGAACGGGTGACCTTATAGCCCAGGAGCCGCGCAATCTTGGCGAACGACACCCGGTAATCCCGAGGGTCTTCGTCTTTCTTGACGAACTCCACAACAGCGTCCGGTACCTGCAGACGGATCCGACGGACTAGCTCAGCCTTCTGGTAGTTCTCGCCGGTGTCACCGACGTTGAACACTTGACTCCGCACTTTCTTCGCGGCAGCCTCGACCACGATCCGAACGGCGCGCGCCACGTCGCGCACGTGGACGTAGGGCCGCCAGAACTGTTCCCCGAAGACGACCAAGTGCTTTCTGGTTGCCATCTCCATGGTGAACTCATTGACCGTCAGATCGAACCTCATCCGCGGCGAGACGCCGTACACGGTTGCGAGCCGAAGGATCGTCGCACAGAACGGCGTCTTGTCCTGCCCTTCCAGGACCTCTCGCTCTATGTGCACTTTGGTCTCCGCGTACAGCGAGATCGGGCGCAACTCGGTCTCTTCGGTCACCAGGAGGCGCGGATCCGCCATGCGGCCGTAGTTGCTGCAGGTGGACACGAAGACGAATCGCCGGACCCCGGCCTCCCGGCTCGCGACCAGGAGCGATCTCGATCCATCGAGGTTCACGGCGCGCGCCAGCTCAGGATTACGTGCGCAGGCCGGGTCCCCGACGACCGCGGCGAGGTGAACGACGCTGTCCATCCCGGAGACCGCCCGCCGCACCACATCGGGGTCACGAATGTCGCCTCTGACGAAGTCGAAGCTCGGGGCCGCCCAAACGGCGAGCAACGATTGCCCTCCGTGGGCGAGTGAGTCGAGCACGCGGACCCGGTGCCCTGCGGTCAGCAGTTCACAAACGGTTGGTATCCCGACGTAGCCCGCGCCGCCCGTCACGAGTACGCCTGCCACCTAGAACCTTCCGTCGGCAAAGTCGTGCTGGGCCTGCTCGTAGTCTGCCGGCTGTCCCACGTCCAGCCAGTACTCACAGATCGGGAACGCCACGACGCGTTGGTGGGCGTGGCACAGAGCCGCGATGAGATCGGTCATGTCGAAACGATCACTGGCAGGAATATGCCGCAGTGCGGCGTGCTCGACGACATAGATCCCGGCATTGACGAGAAAGTGCTTCTTGGGCTTTTCCAACACTGCCAGCACCAAGTCTCCGCGCGTCTCAATCACTCCATACGGCACACGCGTATTGTACTCCTTGACGCCAACGGTAAGCACCGCTTCCCGATCACGGTGGAACCGATACATCGCGCCGAAGTCGGTACGAGTGATGATGTCGCCGTTGATCACGAGGAGTGGTCGGCCGGTGTCGGCGATTTCCCGCAGCGCGCCAGCCGTGCCGAGTGGCTGGCTTTCCGTAAGATAGCTGATCTCCACGCCATACCGGCGCCCGTCGCCGAAGTGCTGCTTAATCTTATCCGCGTGATAGCGAGTGCTCACCACGAGCCGGCTGATCCCCCAACTCGTCAGCCGCTCGATAGTGTGTTGCATCAGCGGCCGATCCCCGATCGGCAGCAGCGGTTTCGGCGTTGACTCCGTGAGCGGTCGCAGCCGCTGGCCGAGCCCGCCCGCGACGACCACCGCCGTCACCGGAAGGGGCTCCCTTGAGAGCACGTCCCGGTCGGTGACGAGACCGGCCACCCGTCCTTCGGCGTTCACCAACGGCACCTGACGAACGGAGCGCTCCTCCATAAGTGCGCGGAGCTGCTCCGGCGAGCTACCCGCCGGCGCCGTGACCGGACCCCGGTACTCCTCGACCTGTGCCCGCAAATCGAGCGCGGCCTGTACCGGCAAATCCAGATCGATGCCGGCAAGAATCGCTCGTCGTATGTCCCCGTCCGTGACGACGGATAGGAGCTTCAGGTGGCCGTCCACGACGAGCGCGATGCCGCTGGCATTCCGGTCGATGCACAGCATGACGGTGCGAATAGAGTCCTCACTGGCGACGCAGTAGCGACCGACCGGATGCGCCGGATCATCTCTCCAGGTGGTCATGCCGTCGACGGCATCCCAGCACCCCAAGGAGCCCCGAGGACAAACCGTTTCCGGAGCAACCGCTCGTCAAGGGCGACGGTCTTCAAACGCTCCAGGATCCGTTCGGCGGCGTGCCCGTCGCCGTAAGGGTTCGGTAGGGATGTGCCGCTTCGGCGGAACGCAGGATCCAGAGCTCGCTGCATCGCGCGAGCGATCGAGTCCCTGCGACACTCGACGTCGATCACATTGCCCGCACGGACGCGGCCGTCTTGCCGACTTCCTACGTTGACGACCGGAAGATGAAACGACGCCGCCTCAATGATGCCGCTGGAGGAGTTGCCAACCATCGCCGGGGCGCGAGCGAGTAAGCTAAAGTAGCCCTGCTGGCCGAGACTCTCCACCAAAGCCGCCCGCGAGTTCGAGTTCACGAACCGACGAATCCGCTCCAAGACCAACCGCCCGGAAGCGTCGGCCGCGGGCGCCGTGAACAGCAGCGGTCGGCCACAGGACTCCAGGGCACCTAGCAGCTCCCCGAGCTGTTCCGGCGTGTCCTCGAGCTCCTGGGTTGCCGGGTGGAAGGTCACAACGAGCGGCGGCTCAGTGAACGACCAACCATGAGTGCGGCACAGCTCTTGGAGCGGCGTGGGCGTGAAGTCCCGGAGCGCGTCGAGTGACAGAGCACCGACCACCATGATGCGCCAGTCATCTTCGCCCATCTGTCGGATGCGATCTGCGTAGACCGCTAGGGATGGGAAGTGCAGGTGACTGAGCTTGGTGATTGCGTGGCGAACCAGTTCGTCGGTCGCGCCCTCGGAGGCCTCTCCCCCATGCAGATGAGCGACCGGAATCCGCCACGGCAGAGCGGCGACCGCGGGAGCCAGCATCTCAGTCCGGTCGCCAAGCACGAGGAGGACATCCGGCCGCTCCCGGCCGAACAGCTCGGCGAAGCCCGCCAGGCCGCGTGCGACCATTTTCCCCACGCCGCTCGGCGTGTCGTCGGATCCGACCATCTCGACACGGGCCCTGATTGGATAGCCATCCTTCTCGATCTCCCGGATCGTCAACCCGAAGTTCGCTGCGAGGTGCATTCCCCCCACGTACAGCCACAGCTCGACCTCGGCGTCGCCGTGAATGGCGCGCAGCAGGGGTCGATAAATGCCGTAGTCAGAACGGGCGACGCTGACGACACCAATCCGTCTCATGCAAAGTCGCTCCAGTCCAGCAGCTCCCCCGCCCTGAGGTCGCGCCGCATCTTCCGGCCCACCACGTCCATCCACCGAATCGGCGAAATCCCGGTCCCGGGCCGAAGCGCAACCAGCATGCTCTCAGTCAGCTCCATTCCAGCTTTCGTGGCCGAACGCAGCCCCAAGCTGCGCCGTACCAAGCGCCGATTGGCGACTTCGCACGGAGCGGGGACTTTCTCCCCGGTTCCCAATATTTGTTCGAGAGCCCGAATCCGTCTCACGTAGGCCGCGAGCGCGTCGGGTTCTAGGGAAGCTCGGTGGTCAGGGCCGGGCAGCGAGCGATCCAACGTGAGGTGCTTTTCGATGATCCGGGCGCCCACCGCAACAGCTGCCCATGTGACGAGTTCGTCGTCGGCATGATCCGAGTAACCGATCGGGATACCGAAGGCGTCTGCCATTCGCCGAATCGCCTTGATATTCGCCTCGGCGGCGGGAGCGGGATACTGCGACACGCAGTGCAGCAACGCGATATGCTTCGCGCCAGCACGTCCCAGCAGCTCCAGCGCCTGCGCGACTTCGCTCAGGTAGGCCATGCCCGTGCTCAACAGCACCGGACGACGCCAACCGCCCACCGCCTTGAGGAGGAGGCTGTTTGTCACGTCTCCCGAGCCCACCTTGAACATCGGTAGGTCCAGTCGATCCAGGAAGTCGACGCTCGGGACGTCGAACGGTGTCGAAAGAAACGCCAAGCCTCGCTCCCGCGCTCGCGCCGCTAGCTTTCCCCAGACTTCGGACGGGAGCTCCAAGCGCTTCAGCATCGCGGCCTGGCTCTCCGTCGTCGAGGTTGTCTCCAGTTGGTAGTCGGCCTTCGTAGCCTGCGCCGTCACAAGCTCTTCTGTGCGAAACGTCTGAAACTTCACGGCGTCAGCCCCTGCCGTCGCGGCCCGGTCAATTAGCTCCATCGCCAGAGCGGTGTCACCGTTGTGGTTGACACCCGCCTCCGCGATCACGAACACCGGACCCCCGTTGGCGATACGCTGGAACAGCGCAACTCCCTCGTCGCGCCCGCTCATGGCCCGATGTGCCTCTGATCGACCGTTCGTAACTTCTCCCCCGCGGTCCTATACCAGTTGTGGCCGGCGCGGTGCGCGTTGATCGAGCGGATCTCGGGATGACGTTCGAGCAATGCAAGGATGTCCGCCACGCCGAAACTCGGATGGCCATCGTATAGCTCGCCGAACACGGTACGCACGAATTCGTAGTCCTCCGGAAAGTCGAGCGTCCAGCGCTCGACCATCCAGAGATCCCGGTCCCAAGCCACGTTCGCGAGGCGAAAACGCTCCGGATGATCCCAGATGTACGGGGTACCGTGCTCGCGTTCGTGCGCTTCGCGCGCTTCCGTCCACGCCTGCGCCAGCGCGCCACTTGTGACGATCTGCACTTCCTGCTCATCCGGCCAAGGGCACGCGTGGCTG
>Ga0066710_100001234_pt1 | contig 18584 bp, 19 predicted proteins | sample GraSoiAngelo_159_FD_79666 | JGI IMG/M metagenome (GOLD analysis project Ga0066710, IMG submission 79666) | Grasslands soil microbial communities from the Angelo Coastal Reserve, California, USA - 14_1009_16_40cm | ecosystem: Environmental > Terrestrial > Soil > Grasslands | place: USA... | reverse complement strand
GCGCGACCTCATCGACCGGGAATCGATCGTCTCGCAAGCCCGGTTCGAGGGACTCCAGCAACGGCTGCGGACATTGTTCCGCCGTCCCGAGCTGCGCCTGGGACTGGCGGCGCTCGACGGCGATCGTGTGCTCATCCTCAATTACGGCGCGCGCCACGAGCACGCGTGCATCTTCGCCGACTCCGCGCACCACCGGACGTCCGAGTTCGAGAGAACGATCTACCAGCGATCGGTCCTCGCCGGGCAGCCCATCATCGTCCCGGACCTGGCGGCGCTGCCGAACCCGGCCCCCATCGAGCGGCAACTCGTCCTGGCCGGCGCACGGAACTTCGTCTGCGCGCCGCTCCGGTATCAGGATAAGGTCATCGGCACGCTGACGCTGGGCTCGCCCCACCCGGGCGATCTCGACGCCACGCATCTGCCGAAGCTCTACGAGGTGCTGCCGCTCTTCTCGATGGCCGTGCAGCGCAGCATGGAAGAGCTGAACTCGCGCATCCAGACCCAGATCAAGGAGCGGTTCACCGCGATCCATCCGGTGGTGGAGTGGCGGTTCCGCCAGGCGCTGCTCGACGGCCTCGAACGTCACGGCGTGCGCCCTGGGCTGGAGCTGGAGCCCATCGTCTTCGAGAACGTGTACCCGCTGTACGCGCTCTCGGACATCCGCGGCTCATCGACCCAGCGAGCCCTCGCGATCCAGCACGACCTGCTCGCTCAGCTCCGCCTGGGCCGGGACGTCGTCGAGGCGGCCCGGCAGAGCCGCCCGCTGCCCGCGCTCGACGAGCTGTGCTACCGGATCGAGCGGCAGATGGCGCGCGTGGAGGAGAACCTGGCCTCGGGCGACGAGGTCGAGGTGATCTCGTTCCTGCGCTCGCATTGCGAGGGACTGTTCGAGCACCTGCAGACGTTCGGGGCCGGCGTCCGTGATCGCATCGACGCTTATCGGGCCGCGCTCGATCCGCGGCGGGGCGCCGTCTACAGCCAGCGCCAGGTCTTCGAGCAGAGCGTGACCCGCATCGCCGACACCATCTCCTCGTATCTCGACCTCGAGGAGCAGGCGGCCCAGGGGATGTTCCCGCACTACTTCGAGAAGCAGAAGACCGACGGCGTGGACCATCAGATCTACGTCGGCGCCTCCCTGGTCGAGGGCGGCCAGTTCGACCCGCTCTACCTCAAGAACCTCAGGTTGTGGCAGCTCATGGTCGTGTGCGGCATCGCGGCCCGAGCCGACGAGCTGAGCCGCACCCTTGCGCTGCCGCTGCGGACCACGCACCTGATCCTCGTCCAGCACGCACCACTGGCGATCCGCTTCCGGTTCGACGAGAAGCGGTTCGACGTCGACGGCGCCTACGACATCCGCTACGAGATCGCCAAGAAGCGCATCGACAAGGCGGTGGTGAGGGGGACGGGTGAGCGCGTGACTCAGCCCGGCCGGATCGCCATCGTGTACTCGCAGCCTGGCGAGGCGGCCGAGTACCGGGGCTACCTCGAGTACTTGCAGCACCTCGGCTATCTGGGCGGCGAGGTCGAGGACCTGGCGCTCGAAGAGCTGCAGGGGATCCAGGGGCTGCGCGCGCTCCGCGTGGCCGTCGCGCTCCACGGCGCACCGGCTGAGGCTTCGGCCGCGGTGGCGGCCGAGCACGTCAGCCGCCGCTAGTCGGCTCTTCGGTCCTCCGAGCGCTCATCTGACGGGCGCCACCACGACATCGGTGGGCTTCCCCCCAAGATAGTTCTCGATGTTCTCGACGGCGCGCAGCAGGCCGTCGCGAATGACCTCGGGGGTCTGGCCGGCGTGGTGGGGCGAGAGCACGACGTTGTCCAGCGCGAGCAGTGGATCGCCCGCCTTCAGCGGCTCGTCGTGGAAGACGTCGAGCCCGGCGCCTGCGATCTGACCCTTCCGCAGCGCGTCCACCAGCGCCTCGCGGTCGACGAGGGCGCCGCGCGCGGTGTTGATGAGGATCGCCGTCTTCTTCATCAGCGAGAATTCCTTGCGGCCGAGGAACCCGCGAGTCTCCGGAATCAGTCGAAGGTTCAGCGAGACCACGTCGGCCTCGCGCAGGATCTCGTCCTTGCTCGCCGCCCGCGCCCCCATCGCCTCGATCCGCTTCGTGTCGTTCTGAAGGCTCCAGGCCACGACGCTCATGCCGACGGCCCGGCCCAGCTCGGCGACGCGCGCGCCGATGCCGCCGATCCCGAACACGCCCAGCGTCTTGCCGAGGAGCTGCGTCAGCATCTCGCGCGGCCACTTGCCCTCGCGCATCTCGCGGTCGATGTGCGGGATCTTGCGGGACGTAGCCAGCATCAGCGCGAGGGCGTGCTCGGCGACGGCGCGCGCGTTGACGCCCGGCGTATTGCACACGGTGACGCCGTGACGGCCGGCCGCGGCCAGATCGATGTTGTCGGTCCCGGTGCCCCAGATCGAGACCATCTTCAGATGACGACAGGCCGCGAAGACGCCCTCGGTGAAGTGGGCGTGGGCGCGAATGTTGATGGCGATCCGGGCCCGATCGATCCGCCGGATCAACTCGTCTTCCTGATTGGCGCCGGCCGCGGTGACGACCTTCACCTCGCCGAGCTTCTTGGCTCTCGCGTGGGCGGGCGTGCCGTCGAAGACGGACGGAAAATCGTCCGGGACTACTATAACGGGTGACGCTTGCCCGGCTTGCACCGAGGGTGGCCTGCTCTAGGTGCTCGTGGCTGCGTTCAACTGTTGGCGAAGACTTCCTGCGCGGCGGCCAGACCCGCGCCCGGCTCGGCCTTGTAGCCGAGATCGCGCAGCGCCAGCTCGAGCACGGACAACGTCGGCAGCACGTAGTGCGGGGTGGCCGTCATCCCCATCGTCCCGATGCGCAGCGTGGTCGCGCGGATCTTGTCGAGGCCGGTGCCGATCAGAATGCCGTACTGATCGCGCATCCGCTGGACCACCGCCGCCGTCTCCACGCCCTCGGGCGCGCGGATCGACGCCACCGTGTTCGACCACAGCGACGGGTGGGGGAACATGTCGAGGCCCATCGCCTGCACGCCGGCGCGCAATGCGCTGGCCGAGATCTCGTGACGGCGGAAGCGCGCGGGCAGGCCCTCGTCGAGGATGAGACGCACGGCGACGTGCATGGCCGAGGTGAGATGCGTGGGGATCGAGACCGGCTGGCGCCGGGCCGTCCCGTCGGGCACCTTGCCGCCCCGCGAGACGGGGATCCACCACTCTCTCCAGCGCAACAGATCGTAGGCGTACGACGTGGCGGGGCGCCGGCGGCGCTCCATCGCTTCCCACGCCCGCGGACTGACGGAGACCAATCCCATGCCGAGCGGCGCGGCCAGGCACTTCTGCGAGCCCGTCATGTTGAGGTCGACGCCCCACTCGTCCGTCCGGACGTCGATCCCGGCGATGGAGGACACGGTGTCGAGCATGAAGAGCGCGCCGACCCGGTGGGCGATCTTGCCGACCTCGGCCGCCGGATACGTCGTGCCCGTGGACGTCTCGTTGTGGACGAGCGTGATCGCCTTCGGACGAAGGCGCTCGGCTTCGGTGGCCAGACGGGCGAGGTCGATCGGCTGGCCCAGCTCGACGCTGAACTCGGTGAGTTCGGCGCCGACGCGATTCATGATCTCGCGCATGAGCACGCCGAACTGGCCGGCCCCGATCACCAGCACGCGGTCGCCCGGCTCGATGACGGAGAGCGCCCCTGCTTCGAGCGCGGTACGTCCCGAGCCCGGCATCAGGATGACTTCGCCCTTCGTCTGGAACACCTCGCGCAGACCGAGCGTCGTCGGTTCCAGCACGCCCTCGTCGAAGGCACGGTCGTACTGGATGGTCGGCGGCTGATTGAGGGCCTGGATCACCGGCGGTGGAAGCTCGGTGGGGCCGGGAATCATCAGCAGGGAACGGGTGAGGGGCTGGCCCCAGCGTACGGTCACAGACATGTTGGCTCCTCGGGCGTCAGGATGGCGCCCATTGTAACTCGCTCACGTGTCACTCGCTCAGGCGCCGGCCGCCTCGCGCCCTTCGCGACGGACGAAGTACAGGTTGCGAGAGTACACGATGAGGCCGGCGCTCTGGCCGAGGATGAACACGGGGTCTCCGAGATGGAGGGCGTAGAAGAGCAGCGTGAGCCCGCCGCCGATGGAGAAGTACCAGAACTCCCGGGGCACCACACTCTTCCGCCGTCGCTCGGTGGCAATCCACTGCACAAGGAAGCGCATCGTGAAGAACGCCTGGCCGGCCAGACCGACTGCGAGCCACACCTGTTCCGTGGTCATGTCGCTGCACCTCGTGGGAAGGTCGGTGTCTCAGGCGCCGCCCAGCATCGCCCGCAACACCTCGTGGGCGCGCCGGACGTCGGCCGGCCGTCGGTGACCAGCCACGAGCGCGAAGATCCTCTCGGCATCGGCGCTGGGCGCGACGGCGCGCCGGCCTTGACGGACGTCGGTCAGCAGTCGCAGCGGGACTTCCAGCGCCACCGCCACGTGATAGAGGCTGTCCATCGAAATCGATTTCTCACCACGCTCGACTTCGCCGATGAACTTGCCGGACAGGCCCGCGAGCCCACCCAGTCGTTCCTGGCTCAACCCGCGCTGTTTGCGCAGGGCACGAAGGCGCTGACCGAGAAACTTCCTGACGTGAGCCACCGCCCGTTCAGTCACAGGGCCAGCCTAACACGGCTCCGTCGAGCCCGACATGAGCGCGACCACGAGAGCGCCGTTGTCGCTGGTCACCGTGTGAAGGCAGCCGGGCGGACGGCGCGCGTAGCCGCCGGCCGGGCAGGTTCCGGTGTCGTCGGTGACGCTGCCCTCGAGCACCCAGATCTGCTCGTCGCCGAGATGACGATGGCGCGGGATGACGGCGCCGGCGTCGTAGCGGATCAACACGGCGCGCCGATCGCCCTCCTCCCAGAGTGTCTTCCAGTGCACGCCGGGTCGGCGCTCCACCCAGGATTGCGACGCGGGATCGACGTAGAGGCTCGCGGGTGTCGTCACGGCAGATCGACCTCGACCGCGTCGCCCTCGACGCGAACGGGATAGATGGGGATGGACAGACCTTCGTCCACGCGGCACTGGCCGGTGGCGAGGTCGAAATCGAAGCCGTGCCACGGACAGACGACCACGTCGCCCTCGAGCCACCCGTCGGCGAGCGGTCCGTCTTCGTGCGGGCACACGGCGCCGCAGGCGGCGAAGCGCCCGCCACCGCAGTTGAAGACGGCGAGACTGCGCCCGTTGTTCTCGACGAGGAGAGCGTGGCCAGCCGGAATCTCATCGGGCCGAGCGACGCGGACGAAGGGCATTGGCGCGCTAGGATACACGTTCTGAAGGAGGGACGCCCGGCTGATCGCGCCCTGGAGGGGGGCAAAGCCCTCCTCCGAGGATCAAGCGGCGCGCCCGCCTTCTTCGGTGAGCGAGGTGATGACGTAGGTCCCGCTCTTCTCGTCGCGCTCGAGGGTGACGATCTTCTGCTTGGCCGCTTCCTCGAGCAGCTTCGAGAAGGTCGAGTAGCCGTAATAGGATTCGTTGAAGGCGGGATTCTTCCTGATCATCGTCTGCTTCACCATCGAGCCCCACAGCGTCTCCTTGTTCTCGCGCTGGAGGGCCTGGATGGCGTCGATGAGCTGGGCCATGGCCTCGGCCTTCTTCTCGGGCAGGCCGCGCAGCAGGCTGGTCTTCTTGGTCTCGCGGATGAGGTCCTCGTAGAAGATGAACTCGTCGCAGTTGGCGACCAGCAGATCCGACGACGACGACTTCACGCCGAGCCCGATCACGTAGCGATCGTTCTCGCGGAGCTTGGAGACGAGCGGCGAGAAATCGGAATCGCCGGAGACGAGGGCGAAGCTGTCGATGTGGGTCTTGCCGTAGGCGAGATCGAGGGCGTCCACCACCATCCGGATGTCGGCCGAGTTCTTCCCGCTGTAGCGGCTCTGGGGGACGTCGATCAGCTCGATGGCCCACTCGTGAAACGGGCGCTTGTACTCGGTGAAGCGGTTCCAATCGGCGTAGGCGCGGCGCACGATGATCTTGCCCTTCTCGAGCAACCGCTCCAGGACCAGCTTGAGCTCGAACTGCTTGTATTGCGCTTCCTTGACGCCGCGGGCGATGTTCTCGAAGTCGATGAACATCGCCAGCTTTCGCTCTCCGTTCATGGCATCCATATTATATTGAGGGCCGGCCGATGGCCCGCATTCTCAGGGAGTTCTGGAGGCAACGACGGATGAGTCGCGTCGATCCTGCCCTCGCGCAACGGGTGCCCCCTGGTCAAACGCTGACCGCGAAGTGGCCGGTCCTCACCTATGGACTGACCCCGCGGTCCGATCTCAAGCGCTGGACGTTCCGGTGCTTCGGGCTCGTCGAGCACGCGATGGCGTGGACGTGGGACGAGTTCCTGCGTCTGCCGCGGATCACCGTGCGCGGGGACATCCACTGCGTCACGCGCTGGTCGAAGCTCGACAACGAGTGGGAGGGCGTGTCCGCGCGGTGGATCATCGATCAGGTGAGGCCGCGGCCGGAGGCGAAGTGGGTCATGCAGCATGCCGACCCCGATTACACCACCAACACGTCGCTCGACGATCTGCGTGACGACGACGTGCTGCTCGCGCTCCAGCACAATGGGCGGGACCTCGAGCCCGACCACGGCGGGCCAATGCGATTGATACTGCCCAAGCTCTACCTCTGGAAGTCGGCCAAGTGGCTCCGTGCCTTCGAGTTCCTCGACGTGAACCCGCCGGGATTCTGGGAGCAGAACGGCTATCACATGCACGCGGATCCGTGGAAGGAGGAGCGCTATTCCGACCAGGAGACGCGGGCCATGCAGCAGATGCGCGCCGAGGCGGCCCGCAAGCTCCGCGACCGCTAGCCCGGGGAGCGACCCCGCCGTCGATCAAGGAGAGGGCGCGTCGGTGGGTGCGGATCATGTGTCGAGGAACGTCCGGAGCAGTTCCAGGAACTGAGCCGGCTGATCGCCCGGCACCGTGTGCCCGGCGTCCGGAACCTCCACCAGCCGCGCCTGTGGTCGAGCCTCGATCATCTGCGTGGCGATCTCGGGGGAGAGCACGTCGGATTCGGCGCCGCGCACGATGAGCGTGGGGCAGGTGACCGACGTCCACAGCGGCCACACGTCGAGGTCTTCGCGCCAGCGCCCATTTCGCACGCCGTCGCGGATGGCCCGGTCGTACTTCCAGGTGTAGCCGCCATCGGGCAAAGGCCGCAGGCCATGCCTGACGCGCTCGCCCAGTAGCGCGTCGTCATAGCGTGGATTGGAGACGCGCGCCTGAGCGATCGCGTCCTCCATGCTGGCGAAGTGTTCCGGCGAGCCGGCCAGCAACGAGCCGACTCGCGTGCGCCCCGCGGCCGCGATGTCGGGCCCGATGTCCACGACCATGAGACGCTCCATCCGCTCGGGATGGAGCGCCGCGTAGACGATGGCCGCGCGCCCACCCAGCGAGAGTCCGACGATGCTGACGCGCGTCAGGCCGAGCGCGTCGATGACCGCCGCGATGTCGCCGGCCAGCGCCGAGAGCGAGTAGTCGCCGTCGGGTGGGGGGTCGGTGTCGCCGTGGCCGCGCTGATCGAGGGCGAAGATCCGAAAGCGACTGGCGAGCGCGGCCGCCTCGTGGTCCCACGTCCGCGCGTGACCGGTGACGCCGTGGAGGAAGAGCACCGCCGGGCCCTGGGCGGGTCCCCATTCGGTCAGGTGGAAGCGCTGACCGTGCACCGTCAGCGACCGATCGGCAAACGGGGCGTTCACCGGCATCCATCACAAATTCTAACAGGAACTTGGTACGATCCGCGTGATGACGCACGTTCACCGCGAGACCGCTGCTCATGGCTCGCGGCGGCGTCTGCTGGCCGTGCTCGGTCTCACCGGCAGCTTTCTGGTCGTCGAAGTGCTCGGCGCGATGTGGACGGGCAGCCTGGCCCTGGCCGCCGACGCCGGCCACATGTTCACGGACGTGGCGGGGGTTGGCCTCGCGCTGTTCGCCATCTGGATCGCGGCGCGGCCGCCGACGCCGGAAAAGACGTTCGGCTACTATCGCGTCGAGATTCTCGCCACCGTCGTCAATGCGCTGCTGCTCCTGGCCGTGGCGCTGGCGATCCTGGTCGAGGCCTACCAGCGCCTGCTGGCGCCGCGCGACGTGCTCGGCCCGCCGATGATGGTCATCGCCGGCGCCGGCCTCGGCGTCAATCTGATCTCGGCGTGGCTGCTCCATCACGGCGCCTCGGCGAGCCTCAACATCCGCGCGGCCTATCTGGAAGTGTTGAGCGACGCCGTGACCTCGTTCGGCGTGCTGCTCGCCGCCGTCATGGTGACGTTCACGGGCTGGACCGCGACCGATCCGCTCGTCAGCGGGGCCATCGCGCTCTTCATCGTGCCGCGCACGTGGCGGCTCCTGCGCCAGGCCGTCAACATCCTGCTCGAGGGGACGCCCGCCCACCTCGAGTTGGCCACGGTCGAGACGGCGATGCGGGAAGTCGCCGGCGTCCGTCGCGTCCACGATCTGCACGTGTGGACGCTCACCTCGGGCCGGGAGGCCATGAGCGCTCACGTCGTCGTCGCTGACCCGTCCGACAGCGAGCGGCTCCTCGACGAGCTGCACGCCGTGCTCCATGCCCGCTTCGGGATCGATCACACCACGATCCAGCTCGACCGCGAGCCGGCGGTGGTCGTGCGGCTCAAGTCACCGTCGGGGCTCGGCGGAGTATAGTGAGGCCACCATGACCACCTACGCGCTGACCGATCGTGCAGTCGTGCTGAAAGCCGAAGACGACGTCGCCATCGCCAAGAAGGAGCTGACCGCCGGCTCCGTGCTCGAGGACGGGCCGACGCGCATCACCGTGCGTGTCGACATCAAGCCCGGCCACAAGGTCGCCCGCCACGCGGTGGCCGCCCGCCAGCCGGTCCGTCGCTACGGCCAGGTCATCGGGTTCGCCACGCAGGACATCCAGGTCGGCGACCACGTGCACAGCCACAACCTGGACATCGGCGAGCTGTCGTCCGAGCGCTACGAGATCGGTGTCGACGTCAAGCCCGTGACCTTCTATCCGCGCGAGCAGATGCGCTTCTTCGACGGTTTCAAGCGCGACGACGGGCGCGTCGGCACGCGCAACTACGTGGCGATCATCTCCGGCGTCAACTGTTCGGCCAGCGTCAGCCAGTTCGTGAAGGACAAATTCCGCGACGTCACGCGCGACTACCCGAACATCGATGGCGTGCTCGCCATTACGCACAAGTCGGGGTGCGGGACAAAGCTGTTCGGCGAAGATCACCTCGCGCTGCAGCGCGTGCTCGCGGGCTACGCGAAGCATCCGAACGTCGCCGCGTATATCCTCGTCGGGCTCGGCTGTGAGACGAACCAGGCCGCCGTCATGGTCGAGCGCCAGAAGATGTCGGTGCCCGGGCATCCCGAGCGCAAGCCGTTCCTCGTCAACATCCAGGAGGCGGGCGGGATCCGGAAGACCGTCGAGCGCGCGGTGGCCGAGGTGGCCAAGATCCTGCCTCAGGCCAACGACGCGAGGCGCACGAAGCAACCGATCTCCGAGCTGGTGCTGGCCACGAACTGCGGCGGCTCGGACGGCAACTCGGGCATCACGGCCAATCCCGCCCTCGGCTGGGCGGTCGACGAGCTGGTCCGCTACGGCGGCACCGGCGTGCTGGCCGAGACACCGGAGATCTACGGCGCCGAGCACCTGCTGATCCGGCGCGCCATCAACGAGGGCGTCGCCAAGAAGCTCATCGACCGCTACAAGTGGTGGGAGTGGTACTGCCGCGGTATTGACGCCATGGACAACAATCCCGCGCCGGGCAACAAGGCCGGCGGGATCACCACCGTCTTTGAGAAATCCCTCGGCGGCGTGACCAAGGGCGGCACCACGCCGATGATGGATGTCTTCAACTACGGCGAGCCCATCACCACGCGCGGGTTCGTCTTCATGGACACGCCGGGCCACGATCCCGTGTCCATCACGGGACTGGTCGCCGGCGGCTGTAACCTCATCTGCTTCACGACGGGCCGGGGCTCGGTGTTCGGCTGCAAGCCGGTGCCGTCGATCAAGCTGGCGACGAACTCGCTGATGTACCGGCACATGACGGACGACATGGACATCAACTGTGGCGTGATCCTCGAGGGCACGCCGCTCGACGTGGTCGGGCGCCAGATCTTCGAGGAGATCATCGCGGTCGCCTCGGGCAAGCAGAGCAAGAGCGAGCTGAGCGGCGTGGGCGAAGAGGAATTCGCGCCCTGGATCATCGGGCCGGTGATGTGAGGTCGCGATGAGCTTTCCCTTCGCGAAGTACTTCGGCGAGATCAGGATTCTGGCTGATCTGCAGTTCCAGGACGGGCCAAAGCCGTTCGAGGACGCGCCGCCGCACGATCCCGAGCCCAAGGACCTGCTGCTCTACCTCGGCTGCAACGTCCTCCGCACCGCGCACCTCGTGACGACGGTCACCGCGGTGTTGAAGGCGATGGGCTTCGACTTCAACGCGGTGGGCGGGCCGGCCTACTGCTGCGGGATCATCCACCACATGAACGGCGCCCGGGAGGCCTCGCGCGGGTACACGGCGGGGAGCCTTCGCCACTTCGCGGCCTACCGTCCCCAGCAGGTGATCATGTGGTGCCCCTCGTGCAACGAGCACTACGACGACGTGGTCAAGCGCGAGCACGACGTCACGTTCCCCCTACGAGCACGTGACTGCGTTCATCGCGCGCCACCTCGACCGCGTGCAGTTCGTGAAGCCGGTGACGCGCAAGGTGGCGCTGCACTACCACACCGGCCACCCGCAGCAAGATCTCGACTGGACGAGCGCGCGGACGATCCTGCGCGCGATCCCCGGGCTCGAGTACGTCGAGATCGACAATCCTCCGGCGCTCGGCCGTCACTGCAGCGCGAAGTACATCAACGCGGTAGGCCGTCCGGCGTGGCAGGAGCACGTCACGCGCGTTGCCGAGGCGGCGAGCGCGGCCGGCGTCGACGTGCTGGCGACCATCTATCACTCGTGCCAGCGCGAGATCTGCCACGAAGAAGGTGGCTACGCGTTCGACGTCATCAACTACGTCACGTTGCTCGCCGAGGCGATGGGACTTCCGCAGGGCGAGGACTGGTTCAAGCGCCAGCGCCTGGCCGGTGACCCGGAGGCGACGTTCGCCGAGATCCAGCCGTGGGTGGAGGCGCGCGGTCTCGACGCCGAGAGGGTCAGGGACGTGCTGACGAAGTCGTTCGCGCTCGCCTGCGAGACGAAGCTGCCGAATCCGTCCTAGCTAGCGGCGCCCGCCGCTGACCCTGGCGGCAAGGTCTTGCACGAGACGGCGTAGCCGCTCGCGCTCGGTGGCGCCCAGTTCGGTGAAGACGAGTCCGGCGGTGCCGGCGCGGATCGAGTGGACGACGGCGGCCGGCACGATGATCGGTCGCACCCCCGGTCCCCCCTCGAGCGTCACCTCGACCTGAGCGCCGTCGGCCAGCATGACGTCCGTGTTCACCGTGCACCCGTTGATCGACAGCTCGACGGCACGACCGCGCGCCGATCCGGGCAGGCCCGACAGGCGCACCGGAATGTCGGCACGAATGCGATCGTACTCGCGACGCTCGGGCGTCTGGCGCGTGTCGCGCAGACCCGGTTGCCAGGCGCGAAAGCGATGGTCGCAGAACTGGCAGCGGAAGGGATAGACGTAGACGAAACTGAGCAGCAGCTCGGCGGAGCCGGTGCGGTGTGAGCGCCGCACGAAGCCGCGGTGGCACTGCGGGCAGGTCACACCGCGGAGTGGCTCGATGGGCGTTCCTCTCCGCCAGCCGTCACGACTGGACGACCGTCACCACGAGACCGATCGAGGCCAGGATGTTGCCGACGCGGACGCACTCCACCTCGGGCGCGATCTTCACCACTGCCTTGCCGGTGTTGTGAACCTGCCATGCAAGCTCCCAGCCTTCGGCCTCGCTGCACGCGATGGCCTTCTGGAGCTGCTTCACCACGTCCTCGAAGGTGTGGCAATCGCAGTTGTGGAGGATCGTCATCCAGGGCGGCGCGACCTCGACCCCGGTGGTCTCCTCGACGTCGGTGCTGGGGGCTGTTCGTTCCGTCATGACCGCCGTTGGGCATGTGATTATCCCACCGCCGGAGCCGGAGGACACCGGTCGGCGTCAACCGGCAGGCGCCCTCCGGCGCTGATCAGCAAGGGTCGAAGCTAATCGTCGTCTCGGCCTGGAAGTTGAGGGATACGGGCCCGGATCTTCGACACGGTGTATGTCGTGACCTCAGCGGCCCACTGAGAGTCGACGGCCTGGACCTGCCCGACCAGTCTCAGGTCCAGCGCCAGGTTCGTGACGTAGAGGAACTCGCCGCCGAAGGCGAGGCTCGCGGGGAACAGCAGCCCCTTGACGGCACCGTTCCGGTCGATGCCGTCGAAGTCGCCCAGCTTGGCGATGACCTTACCGGTCGGATCGAGGATCACGATCTCATCGGCCTGGTTCGCGCACACCCAGATGTTGTCGTGCTTGTCGATGACGAGGCCGTCGGCGCCGTTGATGCTGTTGACGAAGACCGCCGGCGTCCCTGGAATGCCCCCACTGACCGGGATCTTCACCACCGTGTCATTCGCCGTGTTCGCGACAAAGAGCGCGTTGCCGGCGTTGTTGAAGGCGAGCCCGTTGGCACCGAACGGAGGGACGCCGTTCGGAAGAAGCGTCGCATTCGTGACCCACGCCGTTCCCGCGCCGCCGCCCGCGCCGGTCCTCCAGATGATGCCCTGGAACGAGTCGGACACGTAGACGTTACCGGCGGCGTCGAACGTGATCGCATTGAGACCCGCCGGGCCGGTGACGGTCATGAAGACCGACGACGCGCCGGTGACAGGATCGACCTTCAGCACGACCCTAGCGCCGAAATCGATCACGAGAAGAGCATGCGTGCTCGGGTGAAACCCGAGATCCAGCAGGTGAGACGTCGAGTTGGCGATGCTGACCTGTCGTAGCAGCTTGCCGTTGGGTCTGAAGACGAACAGCTGGCCGAGGCTGTCAACCGCACCCTGCGCGTTGAATCCGAACGTCGTCACATACACGTTCCCGTCCGGCCCTACCGTCAGCCCTTCGGGCCCGGTGGAGCCCGCCGGAAGTGTGGCGAATCGTTCGACGTGGCCACGGTCCCAAGCGGTTCCTGTCAGTGGGAGCAGTCCGACGACCAGCACGACAAACAGCATCAACAGGTGTCGCATCCGCATTTCATCAGTCTCCTATGACTGTGTTTGTTTTTCGCCGAGCGTGGGGCGGTTCTTCTTGGGGACGAGGACTTTTCGGCGGAAGGTCATCACCACCTCTCCTCGCTGGTTGCGCACGCGGGTCTCGACACTTCCCACACCGCGATCGCCTTGACGCGATTCGTGGACGTCGAGGACCGTCGACTCCGAGTAGAGCGTATCGCCGTTGAACGTCGGCACGTGGTGTTCGATCTTCTCGATCTCGAGGTTGGCGATGGCGCGGCCCGACACGTCGGCCACCGTGAGCCCGATACCGACCGAGAACACGAGTGGGCCGAGAACGACGCGCTGACCGTGCTGGGTCTGGGCCGCGTAGTGGGCGTCGCTGTGCAGGGGATGCTGGTTGTTGGTGAGCAATGCGAACCAAGTGTTGTCAGCCTCGCTGATCGTGCGACCGGGCCAGTGCTTGATGATCTCGCCGGCGGTGAACTCCTCGAGATAACGGCCGTAGGCCATGATTGGCGCTCAGGCGACCAGCCGCGCGGCCAGCGCGGCGCGGTCGGCGTCGGCGCCGCCGAGGGCGAGCAGCACGCGCGGCGCGTCGCGGTAGTAGCGCTCGACGGGAAACTCCGTCGTGTAGCCGTAGCCGCCGTGGATGCGCATGGCGGTGAGCGTCACCGCGCACGCGGTCTCGGCCGCGAAGAGGCGAGCGAGACCGGGAGCCACGTCGTCGCCGTCGGCCTCGAGACGGCCGGCGGCGTCGCAGGTGAGCAGGCGGGCGGCGGTGATCGCGGTGGCCATGTCGGCGAGCGCGAGCTGAACGGCCTGGTGCTGGCAGATCGGCTTCCCGAAGGTGCTGCGCTGCTGCGAATAGCGCAGTGCGGCCTCGAAGGCGGCCTGGGCGATGCCGACGGCGCTCGCGGCGAGCCACACGCGTGCCAGCGCTCCGGTCGCGGCCGCCGCGATGGCTTCCTGCCCATCGCCGGCGCCGAGCACCGACGTGAGCGGCAACCGCACGCCGTCGAGGCGCAGCACGGCGGTTTCAGCTCCGCGCGTGCCCAGCGTGTCATCGATGAGACCGGCGCTGAGCCCCGACGCGCGCCGAGGAACGGCAACGACGACGTGGCCCACGTCGCTCGCGGCGCGAACGAGAACGACGTCGGCACGACCGGCGTTGTCGGCGAGCGTCGTCGCCCCGGTGAGCAGGCATTCCGTCCGCTCGCGGCGGGCCGAGACGTCGCCGGCCAGCGCTGAGCTCGCGACGATCTCGGCGCGCGCCATTCGGGCGAGCTGGGCTCGCTGAGCTTCGTCGCCGAAGCGCGCGAACCCCCAGGTGGCCGTCAGGTGCGCGGCGACGACGCCCGCCACGGTGGCCGAGCCTCGCGCCAGCTCCTCGACGAGCATCGCGCAGGTGAGCAGATCGAGCCCGAGGCCGCCGTGCTCGACCGGCACGATGGCGCCGAAGATGCCGAGATCGACGAGGCCGCCCAGCATCTCCAGTGATTCGGGCCGGGGAACGATCTCCTTCTCGACGAACTGGCGCACGGCCAGCAGCATCTGCCGGCGCTCGGCGGGCTCGCTCTCCAGCGCCAGCAATCCGCCGAGCCGCTCGCCGTGGCGCTCGAGGAGCTGGCGGGCGATGAGCGTGCGCTGGATCTCGTTGGTGCCCTCGCCGATGATCATGAGCGGCGCGTCGCGGTAGTGGCGCTCGACGTCGAGCGTCGGCGACTGGCCGGCCTCGCCGTGGACACGCATGGCGTCCAGCGCGAGCGACTGCGCCGTCTCCGAGGCGAGCAGCTTGGCCATGCCGGCTTCGAGATCGCAGCGCTCGGCGCGGTCCTTCATGCCGGCCGCCCAGTAGGTGACGAGCCGGGCGCCGCCGAGCCGCGCCGCCATGTCGGCGATCACGGGCGGTGCGGCGGCCGTTGTGCGGCAGCGGGCGAGGGCGCGCTCCATCGCGGCCTGGCCCACGCCGACGGCGCGCGCGGCGATGTTGATGCGTCCCGTCTCGAGCCCGCTCATGACGTGCTTGAAGCCGCGTCCCTCCACGCCGCCCACGAGATTGGCGGCGGGGACGACGAAATCGTCGAAGAGCAGCTCGGCGGTGTCCACGCCCTTGTAGCCGAGCTTGCCAATGGATTTCACCACGCGCAGACCTGGATGTCCCTTCTCGACGATGAAGCACGACATGCCCCGGTGGCGCGGGCTCTGCGCCGGATCGGTCAGCGCGAGGAGCGCGAACGTGTTGCCCTCGCGCCCATTGGTGACGAACATCTTCGTCCCGCGGATCACGTAGTCGTCGCCCCGCCGGAGCGCGACGGTACTGATGGCCTGCACGTCAGAGCCCGCCTGGGGCTCGGTGAGGCAGAGCCCGCCGCGCGCCTCGCCCCGGGCGAAGCGTGGCAGGAGACGCGCCCGCTGCTCGTCGGTGCCGTGATGCAGCACGATCAGGGCCGCCATCGTGTGGCTGTTGATCACGCCGGCCAGCGACATCCAGCCCCGGCACAGCTCCTCGATCACGCGCGCGTACGTCGTCACCTGGAGCCCGAGCCCACCCCACTTCGCCGGCACCAGGGCGCCGAAGAGTCCAAGCTCACGCAGGCGGGATACGAGGTCGTGCGGGTAGCGGTCGGCGTGCTCGAGCTCGCGCGCGGCCGGCATGACCTCCGCTTCCACGAAGCGTCGGACGGTGCCGACGATAGGCGGGAGAACAGCGTTGGGGGTGATCACGTCGTCCGGGAGTTTACAATAGGCGAGGATGTCGTTCGACGAGCTGGTCCTCCTGCTCCAGCGTCTGCTCGACCGTGCGATCCGGCGCCTCCGTCTGGGCAAAGCGCCGTTGCCGGGCCAGCGTCGCTTCGTGATCGTCCAGATCGACGGACTCTCGCGCGCCGTCCTCGAGCAAGGCCTGGCCGAGGGCCGCATGCCGTTTCTGCGACGGCTGCTGACCCGTCACCGTTACCGAATGGAGTCGATGACCGTGGGCTTGCCGTCATCGACGCCGGCGTTCCAGCTCAGCGCCATGTACGGTGTGCGCCCCGACATCCCCGGGTTCCACTACCACGACAAGCGCCGGGGGGCCGACGTCTACTTTCCGCGGGGCGGCGACGCCGCGTGGGTGGAGCAAACGCAGGCCGCCGGCCGCCGCGGCATCCTGGACGGCGGCAGCGCCTACGGCTGCGTGTTCACCGGAGGCGCGATCAACAACCTCTGGAGCTTCGCCGTCCTCAAGCGACCCACGGCCAGTGGCGTGGTGCGGGCGTTCTCGGCCGTCGTCGTCCTCGCGTGGGTCGTGGTCAAAGCCACCACGCTGACCCTGCTGGAGCTGAGCCGCGCCGTGCTCCGCTTCGTCGCCGATCCCGTCGGTGAGACGCGGCGCGGCTGGAAGTGGCTGGCCATCAAGGTGGGCCTCTCGGTGTGGGTGAGCCAGTTCTTCACGCTCGCTGCTGCCCGCGACGTGTATGCCGGCGTTCCCGCGATCTACGTGAACTACCTCGACTACGACGTGTTCGCACACGCCTACGGCCCGCGCCACCGTCGCGCGCTGCGGGCGCTGCGCGGCGTGGACCGCTCGATGCACCGCCTCTGGCGCACGATGCGCCGTGTCTCCGAGCATCGTTACGACTTCTACGTGCTTTCCGATCACGGCCAACTCCACTGCACTCCATACGCCCAGCTCGAGCGGCGGGGACTCGACCGCGTCCTCATCGACGAGCTGTTCGCGCCGGCGGGGGCGGAAGTGGTGAGTCCGACGGCACCGCACGGGCGGCACCTGACCGGCGGCATCCAGGCCGTTCGACGCGCTCAGGCTCCGGGCATGTGGCAGCGTTTCGTGAACTACCTTGAGCAGGATTTTCCGCGACTGATGGGCGAGCTGCCGGAGGCACGCGAGCGCGACGGCGTTCGGATCATCGCCGCCGGCCCGAACGCCTTCGTCTACTTCCTGCAGTCGCCCGACGCGCTCGGCCTCGAGTGGATCGACCAGCGCTGGCCCGGGCTCGCCGATGACGTCTCGCGCAGTCGCGGCATCGGCTTCGTCCTGGCCCGCTCGACGGCGGGGCCGGTCTGCATCGTGCGAGGCAAGCGGTACCGCCTGGACCGGAACGAGGCGGGGCCGTTCTCGACGCGCCCCGATCGCGCCCTCGTGCTCGCCTACCTTCACGACCTGATGGCGATGCCGAGCGCGGGCGACCTCGTGATCTACGGGCACGACGCCAGCGAAGGAGACATCTCCTATATCCCGGAGACGGGCGCCCACGCGGGCCCCTCCCGCGATGAGCTGTACACGTTCGTCGTCTGCGGGCCGAGCGTCACGTTGCCCGTTCCGATCGAGCATCCCGTCGAGCTGTATCCGCACTTCCTCGACTACCGGGCTGCCTGACCGTCGTGCACGTCGTCGTCGCGTCCTACAACATTCATCGCGGTCGCGGGCTGGATCGCCGGCGCGACATCGATCGCATCGCCGACGTTCTCGAGGAGATCAGCCCCGACATCGTTGGATTGCAGGAAGTCGTGCAGACGCCGGGCGATCCGCGCGCCGACCAGGCCGTGTACCTGGCCGAGCGCCTGGGCATGGACCTCGTCATGGGCGTGACGCGGGCGTACGGAGCCGAGGGGCACTACGGGAACGCCGTTCTCGCCCGACTGCCCGTCACCGGCAACGCTCGCTGCGATCTGAGCCATCGCGCACGCGAGCCCCGCGGCGCTCTGCGCGTCGACGTGTCGGTCAGCGGCCGGACGATCCACATCTTCAACTGTCACTTCGGGCTGTCGCTCCGCGAGCGGCGGCATCAGCTCTCGGCGCTGGCCGGCTTCATCCGGACCTCGTCGGGGCTGGAAGGCCCGCGCGTGCTGATGGGGGACTTCAACGAGTGGCATCGCGGGCCGATCACGCGCGGGTTGCGCGCCGAATTCTCGTCGCCGATGCGCCGGATGCGCCGCACCCACCCATCGTTCTTTCCGCTCTTCAGGCTCGACCGGATCTACTGGGACGTGGAGCTGGAAGGCCAGACGTTCCATCCTCACCGTAGCCGCCTGGCCCGCGTGGCGTCCGACCACTTGCCTGTCGTCGCCCGCCTGCGCGTGCGCCCACTGCGCGAGCTGCACCACTCGTACGTGACGGGCGACGCGCTGCCGCCCGCGGAGTAGCAGGGATTATAAAGTTGGGGGGACCCGTACCGCTTCCCCCCAAACCCCCCTCATTCGCGTGGCGCGTGACTGCCCTCGCAGTCTCCGATCGCCACTCCGTACCGCTTCCCCCAAGACTCTCCCCGCGTTGCGCCTGATACACTAGCGCTATAATCCGCGCCACATCGCCGCGGGCAGGGAGGCCTGATGATCCCAACGACCATCAACGGCAAGAGCGATAACATTGACGCGGATGCGGAGATGCCGGCTCTGGGGGCCATTCGCGCGAAGCTC
>Ga0066710_100001232_pt1 | contig 18601 bp, 18 predicted proteins | sample GraSoiAngelo_159_FD_79666 | JGI IMG/M metagenome (GOLD analysis project Ga0066710, IMG submission 79666) | Grasslands soil microbial communities from the Angelo Coastal Reserve, California, USA - 14_1009_16_40cm | ecosystem: Environmental > Terrestrial > Soil > Grasslands | place: USA... | reverse complement strand
GCTCTGACGGAAGCGGGACCCGTGCCGATGGTCTTCTCTTCCACGGCCGCGGTCTACGGGGAGCCTTCCCGGATCCCGATCGCGGAGTCGCACCCCACGGTCCCCACCAGTCCCTACGGCGAGACAAAGCTGGGGTTCGAGCGGGCCCTGGGATGGTTCCGCCGGTCCTGCGGCCAGCGCTTCCTGGCGATGCGCTACTTCAACGCGGCGGGAGCGGCACGGGACGGCGCGCTGGGAGAGACCCACAATCCGGAGACTCACCTGATTCCGAACGTCCTCGCGGCCGCCGGTACGGGGGGGACGGTCCAGGTTTTCGGGCAGGACTTTCCGACGCCGGACGGGACCTGCGTCCGTGACTACGTCCACGTGGACGATCTGTCGCGGGCGCACCGCCTAGCGCTTGACCTTCTCCTCCGGGAAGATCGGGGTGAATCGGTCAATCTGGGAACGGGCCGGGGATGGTCGGTCATCGAGGTGGTCGAGACCGTGAGGAAGGCGACGGGCCGGGACGTGCGCGTCGAACACCGTCCCCGTCGCCGAGGGGATCCGGCGATCCTGGTGGCGTCCGGGGACCGGGCGAACGAGCTGCTGGGGTGGGTTCCGGAGTGCTCCGATTTGGAGACAATCGTGAGAACGGCCTGGGACTGGTCCCGGCGGACGCGCGGCTCCACATAGGTCCCGAGCACCGCTCGGGGTTGCCGCGAATCGTTCCTTGCGACCCCTCCGCTGTGATAGCATGAGCCGGCCGGATCGGGCGCGGGCGGGGAAGAATCATGATCGACTTCAAAGGCTTCATCCAGCAGGGATCCGAAGAGGATCGGCTCCTGCGCTCCATCGATCCGCACCGCCTTCCACGGCACGTGGCGATCATCATGGACGGAAACGGGCGATGGGCCCGAATGCGGAGCCTGCCGCGCGTGGCAGGCCACCGAGCCGGCATTTCCTCGGTCCGGGAGGTGGTGGAATCGGCGGCGCGGCTGGGCCTGCAGGTGTTGACGCTTTACGCCTTCTCCGTGGAAAACTGGAAACGTCCCCGCCGGGAGATCGACACACTGATGGACCTGCTCAAGGAGTATCTCCATCTGGAGCTGGACAATCTGAACCGGAACAACATCCGGTTCCAGGTCATCGGCCGATTCGACGAACTCAGCGAAAGCGTGCAGCGGGAGCTCCGGAAGGGGATCGAAGCGACCGGCGCGAATTCCGGCCTCCTTTTCAACATCGCCCTTTCCTACGGGGGGCGGACGGAGATCGTGGACGCCTGCCGGCGGATGCTGGAGGAGAAGATCCGGGGGACCGCCTCGTGGCGCGAGCCCACGGAGGAAATTTTCGAGCGCTACCTTTACACGGCCGGGCAGCCCGACCCCGATCTCCTGATCCGGACGAGCGGCGAGCTGCGCGTGAGCAATTTCCTCCTCTGGCAGATCGCCTACGCCGAGATCTGGGTCACGGAGACCTTGTGGCCCGACTTCCGCAAACGAGAGCTGCTCCAGGCCATCGTGGATTACCAGAAGCGCGACCGACGGTACGGGAAGGTGGCGGAGGACGCGTCCGCTCGACACGCCACGGCGAAGGTCCCGGTCTGAGGGATCGTGCCGCACGGGGAGGAATGAAGCGCATCCTGTCGGCCGTCGTCTTTCTCCCCCTTTTCATCATCCTGGTTCGTCTCCCCCCTCCCTTCTTCAGCGGACTGGTCGCTCTCGTCGGCGTCGTCGGGCTCCAGGAGCTATACCGTCTGGCTGCGGCGAGAGGCGTCCGATGCCATCGCCTGGCCGGAACGGCCCTGGCGCTGATCACGCTCTATTCCTTCTACGATCCTCGCCTCCCACTGGCGGTGCCCGTTCTGATCGGCGTGGTCGGAATGCCTCTCCTCTCGCTGCTGGGGCGCCGACCGCTGGAGGAGCGCCTCGGATCGGACGCCGTCAGCCTGTTCGGCGCCCTCTTCGTCGGCATCCTGTTCGGTTACCAGGTCTCGCTGAGGGGACTAGGGCACGAGCTGGGACGGGACCTAATCTTCCTTCTTTTCTTCGTAGTCTGGATCGGGGACGCCGCAGCCTATTATCTCGGTTCCTCCTGGGGGCGGATTCCTCTCACTCCCCGGATCAGCCCGCGGAAGACGGTGGAAGGGGCGCTGGCCGGTGTGGCGGGAAGCCTGATCGCAGCCTTGTTGGCGAGCAAGACGTTCTTCGAGCGAATGACCCTCCTCGACTGCCTCGGAGTGGGCTTTCTCCTCTCGGTGGCGGGCGTCTTGGGAGATTTGGTGGAGTCGATGTGGAAGCGGGGGGCGGGCGTCAAGGACAGCGCGACCTTGGTTCCCGGCCACGGTGGGATTCTGGATCGCGCCGACAGCCTTCTCTTTGGCGGGCCGATCCTTTACTATTACTGTCGCTTTTTCTGGATGCGCTGAGAGGGCGGTTCCTCGACCGGCCTCGCGCCTCCTCGGATGATTCGAGGGCCATGCGGAAGCGGATTGCGATTTTGGGGTCGACGGGCTCGATCGGAGTGCAGGCGCTGGACCTCATCTCCCGCTTCGAGGATCGCCTCGAGGTGGTTGCGCTCACTGCCGGAACGAATGTGGATCTTCTCGTCGAGCAGGCGCAGAGGGTCCGACCGCGACTGGTCTGTGTCGCGGACCCCGATCGGGGCCAAATCCTGAAAGCCCGCTGCGACCCCCTCGGGATCGAGACGGCGGCGGGAACGGAGGGGCTGGAGCGGGTTGCCGCCCATCCTGAAGCGGACCTGGTTCTTTCGGCCATCGTGGGAGCCGCGGGGCTCCGGCCCACACTCGCGGCGATCCGTGCCCGGAAAACGGTGGCCCTTGCCAATAAAGAATCGCTGGTCATGGCGGGAGAACTCATGATGCGGGAGGCGTCGCAGCGAAACGTCTCCCTGCTTCCCGTGGACAGCGAGCACTCGGCCCTGCACCAGTGCCTCAGGGGAGAGAGGCGGGAGGAGATCCGTCGCGTGATCCTGACGGCCTCCGGAGGCCCCTTCCGGCTGTCCTCGCAGGCCGAGATGGAGGAGGCGGGGCCGGAGGAGGCGCTGAGGCACCCCACGTGGGAGATGGGCCCGAAGATCACCGTCGACTCGGCCACGCTGATGAACAAGGGTCTCGAGGTGATCGAGGCCCACTGGCTGTTCGGGATCGAGCCGGAGAGGATCGAGGTCCTGCTGCATCCGCAGAGCCTGGTCCATTCGCTGATCGAGATGCGGGACGGCTCGCTTATCTGCCAGCTGGGTCCCGCCGACATGCGGGGGCCCATCCAGTACGCCCTCACCTATCCGGACCGGTGGGAGTCGCCTCTCCCGGGACTCGACCTGGTTGCCGGACCGTCGCTGGAATTCGCCCCACCGGATCCGGCTCGCTTCCCCTGCCTGCGCCTGGCCTACACGGCTCTCGGGAAGGGCGGAACGGCTCCGGCCGCCCTCAACGCCGCCAACGAGGTGGCGGTGGAAGCCTTCCTCGCCCGCAGGACCCGGTTCAACGAGATTCCGCGGGTGATCGGTAAAGTGCTGGAGGAACATGTCCCGGTTCTCGCCGATTCGCTGGAAGCGATCCTGGAAGCGGATCGCTGGTCCCGGCGGGCCGCGGAGCGGATCCTGGCGCGGGGAGTGGCCGCATGATTCCTTTCCTGAACTTGCAGTCCCTGGGAGCCTTCGCCCTCATCCTGGGCCTGCTCGTCCTGATCCACGAGCTGGGCCATTTTCTGGTGGCGAAGTTCCTGGGGATCGGTGTGGAGGTCTTCTCCATCGGGTTCGGTCCGCGCCTGTTCGGCTTTCGGAAGAAGGGAACCGACTACCGCCTCTCCGCGATCCCGCTGGGCGGGTACGTGAAGATGCGCGGAGAGAATCCCGACGAGACCCTTTCCGGGGATCCGGAGGAGTTCCTGTCGCGCCCCAAGCCGCAGCGATTCGCCGTTCTAGTAATGGGGGCGACGATGAACATCGCGGCCGCGATATTCCTGATGGTCGTCGTCTACCGGGCCGGGATCCCGGAACCCGCCTATCTCCACCGGCCCGCCGTGGTCGGAGCGGTGGAGCCCGGTTCCCCGGCGGCGCGCGCGGGAATCCACCCGGACGATCTGATCGTCCGGCTCGGCGAGAATCGAGTCGGAACCTGGAGCGATCTCCTGACGACGGTGACCCTGAGTCCCGGCCAGGAGGTTCCGCTCGTCCTGGATCGCGGTGGCCGAACCCTGACCCAGACCATCACGCTGGGCTCCGCCACGGTGTACCGGATCGGGTACGCGGGCATCCTGCCCGTGGATCCGGCCCAGGTCGACGAGGTCGTGCCAGGCCTGCCCGCGGACCAGGCGGGGGTGAAAGCCGGAGACCGGTTCCTCGCGGTCAACGGGGAGCCGATTCGAAATTACCTCACCGCCTGGCAGGTCATTCAGAATTCCCCCGGCCGGACGGTGAGCCTCCGCATCGAACGGGACGGCCGCCTGCTGGAGCTTTCGGTCGTCCCGAAGGCGGAGGAGGGGAAGGGGGTGATCGGGATCCGGTGGCGCCCCGAGAAGACCTTGCGCCGATATCCGCTGTACGGCGCCCTCGCGGCAAGCCTGAAGTGGAACTGGGAGAACGTCGACCTGGTATTCACGACCCTGCGCAAGCTGTTGACGCGGCAGATCTCCCTGCGGACCATGTCGGGACCCATCGACATCTACAAGTTCTCCGGCGCTGCGCTGAGGGAGGGATGGCTCCAGTTCCTCCAGTTCATGGCCCTGGTGAGCCTGCAGCTGGGAGTCATCAACCTGATGCCGTTCCCGGTCCTGGACGGCGGGCACATTTTCATCCTCCTGCTTGAGGGAGTGGTGCGCCGTGACTTGAGCTTCCGGATCAAGGAACGCATCATGCAGGTCGGGTTCTATCTGCTCCTCCTGCTCATGGGCGCGATCGTCTACCTGGACATCTCCAAGAACTTTTTCCTGCGTTGACTCTCCCGGGCGGGGGACGGCCGCCTGTCCGCAGCTCCGCGAGGAAATCCGTGCCCGAGCGCCCGCTCCTTTTCACCCCCGGGCCCACCGAGGTGCGTCCGGAAGTGCTGCTCGCCATGTCCCGTCCGGTGATCTCCCATCGCGGGGCCGAGATGGAGGAGATGGTGCGCGACATTCTCGCCCACGCGAAGCGGATCTTTCGAACGGAGGGAACGGTCCTCCTGTCCACCTCCTCCGCCTCGGGCCTCATGGAAGGAGCGATCCGCAACTTCGTCCGCCGCCGATCGCTTCATCTCATCTGCGGGGCCTTCGGCGATCGCTGGTGGCAGATCGCCGCCGACTGCGGGGCCGAGCCCAAGGCGTCGCGGGTGGATCCGGGAAGGGCCGTCGATCCCGACAGGGTCGACCAGGAGCTGGCGACCGGCGGCTACGACGCCGTTTGCCTGACCCATAACGAGACCTCCACCGGAGTCACCAATCCGCTCGAGGCGATCGCGGCCGTGGTCCGAAGGCACCCCGATCTGCTCTTCCTGGTGGACGCCGTCAGCTCCCTGGGCGGAATCCCAGTGGACGTGGACCGGCTCGGGATCGACGTCTGCCTCGCCTCGGTGCAGAAGGCCCTGGCGCTTCCCCCCGGTTTTTCTCTCTGCAGCGTCTCGGAGCGGGCGCTGGCGGCGGCCCGGCGGCAGAAGGGAAGAGGCTACTACTTCGATTTCGTTCGCCTCTCCGAGAGCTCGACGAAGGGGATGCCCCTGGCCACCCCCTCCGTGCCCCACCTCTTCGCCATTCAGGTTCAGTTCGCGCAGATCCTCCGGGAGGGACTCGAGGCGCGGTTCGCCCGCCATGCGGTCATGGCCGGGCGGGTCCGGGCCTGGGCGCGGGAGCGGTTCGGCCTCTTCGCGGAGAAGGGGTTCGAATCGGACACCGTCACCTGCGTCGCCAACACTCGGAAGATCCGTGTGGCCGACTTTCTGAGCCGCCTCCGACAGCGCGGCTTCCAGGTGTCCAACGGGTACGGCGCGCTGAAGGAGGCCACCTTCCGAATCGGGCACCTGGGAGATCACACTCCGGAGTCGGTGGATCGGCTCCTCGCGGCCATGGACGAGGTGCTGGGCGGATGAGTCACTCCGGAAGGGTTTTGATCGCCGATCCGGTCGCCCCGATTTGCCGGCAGATTCTCGAGACGGCGGGCCTGGAGGTCGAGGTCCGCGTGGGAGCCTCCCCGGCGGATCTCAAAGCCCGGATGGCCGGGACGCTGGCGCTCGTGGTGCGGTCCGAAACCCGGGTGACGGAGGACCTCCTGGCGGCGGCACCCGATCTCCGGGTGGTGGGACGGGCAGGAACCGGCGTGGACAACATCGACGTGGAGGCCGCCACCCGTCGAGGGGTCGTGGTCATGAACGCCCCGGGGGAGAATACCATCGCCGCGGCCGAGCATACCCTCTCGCTGATGCTGTCGCTGGCCCGGAACATCCCCCGGGCCGACCGATCTCTCAAGTCGGGCCAGTGGGAACGGTCCCGATTCTTGGGAGTGGAGCTGCATCAGAAAAAGCTGGGCATCGTCGGTCTCGGCAAGGTGGGCAGGGAAGTCGCCGCCCGGGCGCGTGCGTTCGGCATGGAGATTCTGGGGTACGATCCGTTCCTTCCGGAAGACGCGGTCTCGCGACTGGGCCTCCAGAGAGTCTCGCTCCAGGGGATTCTGGAGCAGGCGGACTTCCTGACGGTCCACGTCCCCCTCAATGGTCAAACCCGCCACCTCATCGGTCGCGAGGAGTTGCAGCGGTGCAAGCCGGGATTGCGGGTCGTGAATTGCGCGCGTGGGGGGCTCATCGACGAGAAGGCGCTCTCCGACGCGATCCGCGAAGGACGCGTGTCCGGTGCGGCCCTGGATGTGTTCGAGGAAGAGCCGCCGGGCCCGGGGCACCCGCTGGTGGGGCTGGAGACGGTGGTGGCGACGCCGCACCTGGGAGCTTCCACTGTGGAGGCCCAGGAGAAGGTGGCCGTCCGGATCGCCCAGCAGATCGTGGCCTATTTGCAGCGGGGCTCGGTTACCGGGGCCGTCAATGTCGACTCGATCGGCCCCGAAGTTCTGAAGGCGATCGGGCCCTGGCTAGATCTGGCCGAGAGGCTGGGCCGACTGCAGGCCCGGATGGCCCCTCCCGGCGCGGACGAGGTGATCGTGGAGCTGAGCGGGACCATCCTGGACCACCCGGTCCAGCCCATCGTGGCGGCGTTTCTCAAAGGCTTCTTGACGGATCGGGTGACCGACCCCGTGAACCTGGTCAACGCGCCGGTCCTGGCGCGGGAATCCGGCCTGCGCGTCAGCGAGGTCCGGGCCTCCGACTCGGTGGACTACACCTCCCTGGTCACGGCCACCTTGCGTGCCGGCCCGGCCTACCGTGCCATCTCCGGCACGCTCTTCGGCAAGAGGGACCTCCGGATCGTCCGTCTGGATGAATATCATTTCGACGCGCTCCCCGCGGGCGAGATGCTGATCTGTTCCAACGACGATCGCCCGGGGATGGTGGGGAGCCTCGGGACTCTTCTGGGCAAGGCGGGAATCAACATCGCCAACCTCTCTCTGGGACGCGATCGAACGGGCGGCAGAGCCATCGCCATCTTCAACCTGGACAGCCCGGTGGACGGCCCTCTCCTCGCGCGGATTCGAAAGCTCGACGGAATTCTCTGGGCGGAGCGGGTATCGCTCTGAGGCGTTCTCCCCGGGACGTGCTGTTCGGCGATCGTCTCCCCGCGAACGCCTCCGCCCCTTCCCTCGCCGCCGGGTCCCTCCCCGAGGCGCCATGGCGCCGGACTGCAAACCTCTCCCACAGAACCCGTTCGGCCTGACATCTCCCTCGTTCCGCTCTCCCTCGTTCCTCGTGGCACGGCCGTTGCCTTCTGGAAGCGCGTCGCGGGAAGAGGCAGAACGAATTCCCCGGGAGGAGGTGGAGATGGCGGCTGGCCGCGGAATCAGGAAACGGGACGTGGGACTGCTGGCCTTGCGCGCGCGGGCCGGGGAGAGGGTGGCCCTCCTTCTGGGAAGGCGCCGCTACACGCTCACCGTGGATCCGATCTTCCGGATCCAGGACGGCGCCGACGGCTTCATCTTTCTCTGCTCGGGGCTCGAGAGTTTGGGACACAGGCTGGATGCCTTAGCGGACCGCGGCGCCGAGGCAACCGCAAAAACGGATTCGGAGCTTGGGGGAGCGCAGGGGCTCCAATAACCGATCGGCTCTCCATCGCTCGGAGAGTCCCTGCGGGGCGCGGAAGGGGGATCGGGAGATCCCCCCTCCCCCAAGATGACCGCCTCCAGGAGGTGCAGGGAGAATCAGCTCACCCAGGTTCCGCGCCCGCTCGGCACCCATCGGTTTCGACCCACCACATTCATAGGGAGACGAACGCGTCATGACCGATTTCAAGCGCAAGACCTCGTGGCTTCTCCTTGCAGCCTTCGCCCTCCTCGCCCTCCTGGCCCTGCCATCACCGGTCAGTGGCGCCGGCGGGGGGGAGAACAAGGCCGTCAAGGTCAATCTGAACACCGCCGGCGCCGCCGAGCTCGAAGCCCTTCCCGGGATCGGGCCTTCATACGCCCGGCGGATCGTGGAATACCGGGAGAAGAACGGCCCGTTCAAGCGGGTGGAGGATCTCCTGAATGTCCAGGGAATCGGCGACAAGACCCTGGAGAGGATTCGGGACAAAGTCACCGTCTCCTCCGGGAAATAGTCGTCGTGCGGCCGGAAGGTTCGAGCCAGCCGGGGGGGAGGGCCGGCCTTCCGGCCGGCTTTTCTCTCCTCGAGATCCTGGCGTCGGTGGCCATCCTGGCGATATTGGCGAGCATATCGGTTCCCCTCCTCGCCGAGACGGTGGCCCGCGAACGGCTTCATGCGGCGGGGCTCGAGACCACGCTGCTTTTCAGAGGACTGCGCCAGCGGGCGGTGGCTCAGCGCGTGAGCTTCGGCCTCCGGTTCACCCCTGCGGCAAGCGGCTGGGACTACTCGCTCTACCAGGACGGCAACGGGAATGGGATTCGGACGGCCGACATTCTCGCGGGCCGCGATCCTCTCGTGGAGGGTCCCCGCAGCGCCGACGCGCTTCACGAGGGAATCCGGTTCGGACTTCCCAGCGGGGCGATCCCCCAGATCCCTCCCGGCACGGGATCGATACCGAACCCCGGCGATCCGGTCAAGTTCGGCCCGAGCGACATCGTGAGCTTCTCGCCATCGGGGACGGTCTCCAGCGGGACTCTTTACCTCACCGACGGGCGCCGCGCCCTTGGCGTCGTGGCGTACGGCCCCACCGGGAGAATTCGGGTATTCCGCTATGACCCCGCCGTGGGGGTCTGGTCGGGCCCCTGAAGGGAAGTCAGGGACGGAAGGAGGGTCAGGAGGTCTTCGAACCGATCGAGCAGGGCGTCGGGAAGGGCTGAGAGAAGTTCTCCCCGTGACTGGGAACCGGTGGGGACGGCGTAGAAGGGGATCCCGGCATTCCGGGCCGTGTCGCGATCGACGATCATGTCTCCGACGAGAATCGCGTCGGTCGGCTCGCACCCCAGATCGGCGAGAGCCCGGAAGACCATCTCCGGGTCCGGTTTTGCGGGGGCGCGGTCGGGGCCGTAAATCACGGGGAACAGTTCCCCCACTCCCAGGTGATCCAGGATGCTGCGGCTGAAGACGGCCGGCTTATTGGTGATGACCGCCAGCCGGTACCCGCGGGCCCGAAGCTCCCTCACGGTGCCCTCGACGCCGGGGAGGAGACGGCTTTGAAGGAGGGAGACCTGACGGTATCGTTCCCGGAACCTGAGGACCCCCTCGGCGATCCTCTCCGCGCCGAGGGCTTCTGCGATCAGGCTCTCGAGCCCGTGGCCCACCCGCCGCACCACTTCGTCCCGGAGGAAGGGGGGCAGCCCGTAAGCCGAGCGAGCGGCGTTGAGGCTCTCCGTGATGGCGTCGTAGGAGTCCAGAAGAGTACCGTCCAGATCGAAGAGGATGCAGCGGATCAACTCTCGTCTCCCGGGACCAGTCGTACGGGGCCGTGAGAATAGCACCCGGATCGGGGTCGATCAAGGCGGCGGCCCGCTTCCCACCACCTCTCTCCGCTCTGCCAGCTGCACGAACACCCGCGAGATGGCCCCGGGGGACGAGACCGTCGGTCGCGGACCCCGGGGCTCCCGCCTTTCCGATTCGTTGAACGCGTTTCGGGCGCAGTGCTAGAATCAACTTCCATGAACATCGCGTTGCTCCTGCTCCGGGCGGCGGTGGGCTTCTATGTCCTGGCCACCGCTTCCGCCTTCGTCTCGGTCGTTCTGAAACTCCGGAAGCTCCTCCCCTGGACTCCTCTCCTGGCCGGCATTGGTTTCGCCGCGCACCTGGCCCACCTCGCGTGCCGGACGGCGGCCGCCGGCGTCCTGCCGGTCGGCGACACCCGGGACCTGCTCTCCCTGCTCTGCTGGGCGGCCGTCCTGGTCTATCTGGTCTCCTGGTCCCGGACCCGCCTGGAGGTCCTGGGGATCGTGATCCTCCCGCTAGTCTTGGTCCTTCTCTTCATCTCGAACATCCTGACGCGGGAGGTCTTCCCGGTCTCGCGGGACCTGGAGGGAGGGCTCCTGAACTTCCACATCGTGGTCGCCGTCCTGGGAGTGGCCGCGCTCTTCCTGACGTTCGCGGCCAGCGTGTTCTACCTGGTCCAGGAGCGGGGCCTGAAAGAGAAGCGGCCGGGCCGGCTGGGCCTCGTCCTCCCCTCCCTCGAAAAGTGCGACACCCTGTCTAAGTTCTCGATGATGTGGGGGTTCCCGCTCTTGACCGTTTCCATCATCACCGGTGCGATCTGGAACGCGAACTTCCGCAGTCACGCCCGGTTCTGGGAGAGCAAGGAGAGCTTCGCGCTGCTGGCCTGGCTGATCCTGGGCGTCATCGTGAGCGCCCGTTACCTGCGCGGCTGGCGGGGTCGAAAGGCGGCCTACTTGACCATCCTGGCGTTCGCGGCCCTGCTCCTCCGGATGATTGGAGTCTACCTTTAAGGCCATGCCCATTGTGCTGCTGGGGCTGAGTCACCACAGCGCTCCCCTGGACGTCCGGGAGAAACTCACCTTTCCCGCCGACGCTTTGGAGGAGGCCCTCGGGCGTCTGACCTCCCGCGACACCCTGCGCGAAGGGCTCATTCTTTCGACCTGCAACCGGACCGAGCTTTTGGGGCACACCGGGTCGAGCGGCGCCCGAGACGGGGAGGACGCGATGCGGGAGTTCCTCGCCGCCGAGCGCGGCTTTCCTCTCGGGGAGCTGGACCGCTATTGCTACCGGATGGCCGATCGGGAAGCGGTCCACCACCTCTTTCGGGTCACCGCCTCGCTCGACTCCATGGTTCTGGGAGAAGTCCAGATCCTGAAGCAGGTGAAAGCCGCTCACCAGGCGGCCCTGCGGGCGCGCAGCATCGGCGCGGTTCTCGATCCTCTTCTCCGCAAGGCCCTCGGGGTCGCGAAGCGGGTCCGGACCGAGACCGGAATCGCGCGTCATCCCACTTCCATCAGCTATGCCGCCGTTTCGCTCGCCCGAACCATCTTCGAGGACCTGTCCGGACGGAAGATCATCCTGATCGGAGCGGGCAAGATGGGTGAGCTCGCCGCCCGGCACCTCTTGGAAAGGGGGATCGCTTCCATCTACGTCGCCAACCGAAGCTTTCCCCGGGCGGTGGAACTAGCCCGGACTTTCGATGGCGAGGCGGTCCACTTCGATAGAATCCTCGAGGTGCTGGAGAAAGTGGACATCGCCATCTCCTCCACGGCCTCCCCGCAGCCGATCCTGAGATACGAGGATGTCGTGCGCCCGATCCGAGCGCGGCAAAACCGACCGATCGTCCTCATCGACCGCGCCGTTCCGCGGGATGTCGGGCGCCGGGTCAACACCATCGACAACGTCTACCTCTACGATCTGGACGATCTGGCGGGCGTGGTGGCCGCGGGGCGGGCGGAGCGGGAAGCCGAGGCAAGGCACGCCGAGGAAATCGTCCGGCGGGAGGCGGAGGCGTTTCACACGTGGGCGCGGACGCTCGATCTCTCGCCGGTCATCGCGGACGTGCGCCGGCGCCTGGACCGCGTCCGGGTCGACGAGCTGGAAAGGTACCGCTCCCGCCTCGCCGGCCTGACGCCGGATCAGAGAAAGGCGGTCGAAGAGTTGACCGGCTCCCTCTTGAACAAGCTGCTCCATCACCCGATACGGGCGCTGAAGGGGGCCGTCCAAGGCAGCGACGTTCCGGACCGGATTCGTTTTTTCCGGGAGATTTTCGGGATTCACGACGCCGCCGGCGGAAGCGAGCCGGACATCCGGGATCCGGCCGCGGGGAGGCAGGAGGAGAGCGACGACTCCGACAACGCCTGAGCGGTCGGGAGGTTCGCTGCGTCTGATCCTCGGCAGCCGGGGCAGCGCCCTGGCCCTCGCACAGGCGCGTTGGGTGGAAGAGGCCCTCCGCGCGTCCCTCCCCGGGGCCGCCCCCGAGCTTCGGATCATCAGGACCGAAGGCGACCGGTTCGAGTCGGCGCTTCTCTCCTCCGGATCCACCGTCGGTATCTTCGTCCGCGAGATCGAGGAGGAACTTCTCGCGGGTCGAATCGATCTGGCGGTCCACAGCCTGAAGGACCTCCCCACGACCCAGCCCCCGGGACTCGTCCTGGCGGCGATCCCGGCCCGCGAGGATCCCCGGGACGTTCTGGTGGTCCGCCAAGGGGGAGGACTGGGGGATCTTCCGCCGGGAGCCACGGTGGGAACCGGGAGCCCGCGCCGGATCGGGCAGCTCCTCGCGCTCAGGCCCGACCTACGGTTCGAGGCGATCCGGGGCAATGTCGACACCCGAGTCCGGAAGCTGTTGGACGGAGAGGTGGACGCGCTGGTTCTGGCGGCGGCGGGGCTAAAGCGTCTGGGGGCCTCGGGAGCCGTCTTCCACTTCCTTCCCTACGAGATGATTCTGCCCGCCCCGGGGCAGGGGGCCTTGGCCATCGAGGTGCGCTCAAACGACGAGACCCTCGTCACGGAGATCGGCACTCGGCTGAATCACGGCGAGACCGCCTCGGCGGTCCGCGCGGAGCGGGCGTTCCTTAGGGCGCTGGGGGGAGGGTGTCAGATGCCGGTCGGAGCCCTGGGCACCTTGCTCGGAGAGCACTTGTCCCTGCAGGGCGTGGTGGCCGCCCCGGACGGATCGACCCTTCTCCGCGAGGAAACGCGCGGCCCCGCCCGAGATCCCGAGAGCGTCGGCGAGGAGCTGGGAAGGAAGGTCCTGGAGGCCGGCGCCTCCGGACTCCTGGCTCGTTCGGGTCGGAAGGGATGGGAACGATGAGCGCCGGCCACTCGGGCGCGCTCCCGCTTCGGGGTCGTCGGATTCTGATCACCCGAGCCCGCGATCAGGCCGGCGCCTTCGCCGACCTCCTGAGGGAGCAGGGCGCCGAGATCCTCTTGGCCCCCGCCATCCGAATCGAGCCGCCGGACTCCTGGGCGGCGGTCGATGAGGCGATCGCCGGGCTGGACCGGTTCGCTCTGGTGATCTTCACCAGCGCAAACGGCGTGGAGGCCTTCGCCCGCAGGCTGGAGGATCGGGGCGGCCGTCTCACCGACCTCCACGCGCCGCTCGTCGCGATCGGGCCGAGGACGGCGGACGCCCTCGCGCGCCGCGGTCTGCGCGTCGATCTCCTTCCGGAGTCCTATCGGGCGGAGGGAATCGTGGACGCCCTGCGGGACCATGATCCGAGAGGCAGGGAAGTCCTCATTCCGCGGGCCCAGGAGGCGAGGGACCTGCTGATCGTCGAGCTGGAGAAGAGAGGGGCCCGAGTGACCGTCGCGCCCGTCTATCGGACGCGCCGCGATGAAGGGAGCCGGGAGCCGCTCATCCGGACGCTGGAGGCGGGGGGGCTCGACATGGTGACCTTCACCGCCTCCTCCACCGTCGCCCATTTCCTGGATCTTCTCGGACCCGAGCGGGCCTTCTCCCTGATGAAGGGCGTCAAGGTCGCCTGCATCGGGCCGATCACGGCCGACGCGGCCCGGGCGCGGGGTCTGACCCCCGATCTGATCCCCGCCCGATACACCATTCCCGACCTGGCGGAGGCGATCGTTCGCTACTTCTCGAGGAGGGAAGACGGCGACGACCGCGGAGTTTGACAGTCCCGGAGGCGTGCGTTAGGATGCGGCTCCCTTTTTCAGCCGTCATGGGGTGAACGTTGCGCAGCGACGCCCGCGGCTTGCGCAAGACCCCCCTGAACGACGTCATCCGACGTTCCGGGGCCCGATGCGTCGATTTCGCCGGCTGGGAGATGCCGGTCCAATTCCGCTCCCTGATCGAGGAGCACCTGGCGGTCAGGACACGCGCCGGCCTTTTCGATGTCAGTCACATGGGCGAGATCAGCGTCACGGGTCCAGACGCGCTCCCTCTTCTTCAGCGCCTCACGCCCAACGACGTCTCGCGCCTTGCCGAGGGAGAGGCCCACTACTCGGCCCTTCTGACGCCTCGGGGCACCTTCGTGGACGATGTCCTCGTCTACCGTCGGGGTCCCGACCGGTTCTTTCTCTGCGTGAACGCCTCCAACACCGAGAAGGATTTCCAGTGGATCCGGGGCCAGGCGGCGGGCGAGGTGGAAGTGGAGGACGTGAGTGGCGACTACGCCCAGCTGGCTTTGCAGGGTCCCCGGGCGGTGGCGATTCTCGCGCGGGTGGCGGATCAGGCGGTGGGCGGAATCCCCAGCTTTCACTTCATTGAGGGAACCGTCCGAGGCGCCCCGGCCATCCTCTCGCGCACCGGTTATACGGGGGAAGACGGCTTTGAAATCTATCTCCCACCCGCGGAGGCGGAGCGGATCTGGACGGCGTTGCTGGAAGCGGGAAAAGATGACGGGCTCGTGCCGGCCGGTCTGGGCGCGAGGGACACTCTGAGACTCGAGGCGCGGCTGCCGCTTTACGGGAACGACATCGACGAGACCGTGACCCCCTTGGAGGCGGGCCTCGGGTTCATCGTGCGGCTGGCGAAGGGGGAATTCCTCGGATCGGAGGTGCTGAGGCAGCAGAAGGAACGAGGAGTGGACCGACGGTTGGCCGGCTTCGAAATGACGGGGGCCGGCATCGCCCGCCACGGGTATCCCCTCCGGGTGGGGGGCCGGGAGGCGGGCGCCGTCACCAGCGGCACCTTCGCCCCCTTTCTCAAAAAGAGCATCGGCCTGGCGTATCTGCCCTCGGCCTCTGCCGCTGTCGGCCAGGAAATCGACGTGATGATCCGGGACAAAGCGGTTCCCGGGCGGGTTGTTCAAACACCCTTCTACAAGAGGCCCTCATGACCGACAAACAGGCTGCCTACCCCACGGATCGCCACTACACGCGGGAGCACGAGTGGATCGCCGTCCAGGGCGGCGTGGGAACGGTGGGAATCACTTATTATGCCCAGTCCGAGCTGGGAGACGTCGTTTTCGTCGAACTCCCTGAAAAGGGGCAGGCGCTCGTCGCCGGCGAGGAATTCGGAACCATCGAATCGGTAAAGGCGGTCTCGGAGGTCTACGCCCCCGTCTCAGGCGAGGTGCTGGAGGGGAACCCCTCCCTACGGGAGCACCCGGAGAAGGTCAACAGCGATCCTTACGGGGAAGGGTGGCTCCTCAAAGTGCGTATCGGCTCCCCCAAAGAGCTGGAAGGTCTTCTCTCGGCCGAGCAGTACCACGCCTTCGTCGAAGAAGAGGCCAACTGAACAATGCGCTACATTCCATCGAGCCCCGAGGAGAGGGGCCGGATGCTCCGGACCATCGGGGTCGACACGATCGAGAAGCTCTTCGAATCGATTCCTTCCCAGTGGCGCCTGGACCGGCCGCTCGATCTCCCGCCGCCGGCGCCGGAGCAGAATCTCGTCGCCCACCTTCGAGACCTCTCGCGGCGCAATCTGGATCCGGACGAGTCGGTGTCTTTCCTCGGAGCCGGCGCCTACCGGCACTTCATCCCGGCCGTGGTGGATCACCTTCTCTCCCGCTCGGAGTTTTACTCCTCGTACACACCCTACCAGCCCGAGGTGAGCCAAGGAACTCTTCAGGCCATCTTCGAGTTCCAGACTCTGATCTGCCAGCTCGCGTCTTTAGATGTGGCGAACGCCTCGCTCTACGACGGGGCTTCGGCCCTCGCCGAGGGGATCCTCCTGGCGCACAGGGCCCGACGGAGGCGGAGAGTGGTAGCGCTGGAGACGGTGCACCCGGAGTACCTCCAGACGAGCCGGACTCTTGTCTCCGCCCCGGGCATGGAAATCGAGACGATTCCGGCGCGGGAGGACGGCGCGGCCGATCTGCGCAGGGTCGCGGCGGCACTGGACGGGGACACGGCGGCGCTGGTGGTACAGCAGCCCAACTTCCTCGGGCGGATCGAGGAGATCGAGCCACTGGCCGAAGCGGCGCACGCGGCGGGGGCGTTGCTGGTCGTCGTCGTCGCCGAGGCGGTCAGTCTCGGCCTCCTCAAGGGGCCCGGGGAGCAAGGAGCGGACGTGGTCCTGGGAGAGGCCCAGTCCTTTGGGATCCCCCTCTCCTTCGGAGGTCCCTACCTCGGTTTCATGGCCGTGCGCTCCGAGCACCTTCGCGACCTTCCGGGGCGTCTGGTGGGCCAGGCAAGGGATTCTCAGGGACGAACCGGATACGTGCTGACCCTGGCGACTCGGGAGCAGCACATCCGCCGCGAGAAGGCGACCTCCAACATTTGCACCAACGAAGGGCTCTGCGCGCTGGCCGCCTCGATATTCCTCGCGACGGTGGGGAAGAGGGGTCTGCGGGAGCTGGCGGAACAGAACCGATGTCGCGCGGAGTACGCCAGGGAGTCCCTCTCATCCCTCCCGGGCTGCCGCCTTCCCCACCCGGGCCCCCTGTTCAACGAGTTCGTTCTGGAGTTCCCGCGGGAGGCTCTGCCCGTCCACGGGGCCCTGCTGAAGAAGGGGATCGTCGCCGGCCTTCCGCTCTCCCGTTACTTTCCCGACCGCAAGAGGAATGTGCTGCTCTGCTTCACGGAGCTGAGCAGCAGGCTCCAGATCGACCGTTTGGTGAAGGCTTTGAGGGAGGCTCTGTGAGCGTGACGCGGATCCCCCCGAAGAGGCGCCAGGGACTCCTTTTCGACCGGAGTTCGGAGGGGACCCGGGGATACGATCCCCCCGCCCTGGACGTGCCGCCGGCTCCACCGCTCGAAGAGAGGTTCGTCCGGGAGGAGATTCCGGGGTTCCCCCAGCTCTCGGAAAGGCAGGTGGTGCGGCACTACACGCGGATTTCCCGCCTCAACTACGGAAACGACGACGGGATCTATCCGCTGGGCTCCTGCACCATGAAGTACAACCCGAAGGTCCACGAGAAAATCGCGCGGCTGGACGGCTTCGCCGAAGCCCACCCCTTGCTTCCGGCCGAGGCGGTCCAGGGATGCCTCCAGGTGATGGCGGAGCTGGAGCGGTTCCTGTGCGAGATCTGCGGAATGGACGCTTTCACCCTCCAGCCCGCCGCCGGCGCTCAGGGGGAGCTGACGGGAATCCTCATGGCGCGGGCGTACCACGAGAGCCGCGGCAATCCCCGGCAGGTCGTCCTAATCCCCGACTCCGCCCACGGCACGAACCCCGCCTCGGCCCATCTCTGCGGATACCGGGTCGAGGAAATTCCATCCGATTCACGGGGCTGCATCGACTTGGCGAAGTTGCGAGGACGGGTGGCGGAAGACGTGGCGCTTCTGATGCTGACCAACCCCAATACGCTGGGAGTCTTCGAAAGTGATACCGGGGAGATTTGCGAGGCGGTACACGCCCGTGGCGGTCTGGTCTACTGCGACGGCGCCAATCTGAACGCCTTCGTGGGAGTGGCCCGGCCGGGCGATACGGGGGTGGATCTGATGCACACCAACCTCCACAAGACCTTCTCGACTCCCCACGGAGGCGGCGGTCCCGGCAGCGGTCCGGTGGGAGTCAAGGAGCCCCTCGGTCGCTTTCTCCCGATTCCCCGAATCGAGCGGCGGGAAGGGGCCTATCTGCTCCGCAACGATTTTCCGGATTCCATCGGGCGCGTTCGGTCTTTCTACGGGAACTTCGGAATGCACGTGAGGGCCTATGCTTACATCCTGGCCAACGGTGCGGCGGGGCTCAAAGAAATCGCGGAGACGGCGGTTCTGAACGCGAACTACGTCCGGAAGCGGCTGGAGGGCACCTACCATCTGCCGTACCCGACGCCCTCTCTCCACGAAGTGGTCTTCTCCGACAAGGGGCTGGAAAAGACCGGCGTTCATACCCTGGACGTGGCGAAAAGGCTGATCGACTATGGATTCCACCCCCCCACCATCTACTTTCCGCTGATCGTGAAGGGGGCCCTCATGATCGAGCCGACGGAGAGCGAAGGGATCCAGGAGCTGGATGCCTTCGCGGACGCCCTGCTCCGGATTGCGCAGGAGGCTCAGGAGGATCCCGAGGTTGTCCGGACCGCGCCGCATAGCGCGCCCATCGGCCGCCTCGACGAGGCCGCCGCGGCCCGCAGACCAGTGCTGCGGTGGACTCCAGGATCGGCCCGGTAGATTCCGAGCTCAGTTGAAAGAAATCCCCTCGGGCAGGAGGGTGACCTCAAGCCCCTCGGAGACCTTGATCCGGCAGGCGAGGGCCTTCTTTTCCCCGCCGGAACAGCGGTAGGAAAACAGGCAATTGTGGCAATC
>Ga0066710_100001231_pt1 | contig 18603 bp, 17 predicted proteins | sample GraSoiAngelo_159_FD_79666 | JGI IMG/M metagenome (GOLD analysis project Ga0066710, IMG submission 79666) | Grasslands soil microbial communities from the Angelo Coastal Reserve, California, USA - 14_1009_16_40cm | ecosystem: Environmental > Terrestrial > Soil > Grasslands | place: USA... | reverse complement strand
TCGCCTTCGCCGGCCTCGCCTGGGGCGATGCGCCCGTGCGCACCTGCCTCGACCGCGCGCCTTTGCTCTTCCCCACGAGCGGCGTCACCGGATCATCCTTCCGGTCGCCTGGAGCTGGATCACGGTGGCGCTCGTGATCCGCGATCCGGGTGCTGGGTTCTGCGACAGAATGGTGCCGATCGAGGCGGCCCCGATCGGGGTCACGACGCGAAAGCCCAGGGCGTCGAGCTGGCGGCGCACGCCCATGATCTCACGGCCGAGGAGGTCCGGCATGACGAAGCTCTCCTCGCCGCTGCCAGTCGAGACCAGCAGGCTCACCGGGGTGTCGCGCGGCAGCACGGTCTCGGGGCCCGGGTCGGACCCCGCCACCAGACCCTCTCCGACGTCGTCCGAGGCGGCGCGCGTGATCGCGCCAAGCCTCAGGCCGGCGCTCTTCAGCAGGCCCTCGGCGCTTCGTTGCGACTCGCCGAACAGCTCGGGCACCGAGCTGAACTCCTCGCCCATGCTCACCATCACCGAGATGCGCTTGTGCCCGCGCACCGTCGTGCCCCCGGGGGGATCCTGCGAGAGGATGAACCCGCGCGGCACCGCGGGGTCGAAGCGCTCGCCGGCGCGCGACACCTGGAGATCCAGCGGCCGAAGCGCGTGCTCGGCCTGCTCGAGGGTGAGGTTGCGCAGATCGGGCACGTGGACTTCGCTCACGCCGTGGATCAGCCGCGGCATGACGACGCTGTTGAAGAGCACCAAGCCGGTGGCGAACGCGAGCACCCCGATCCCTGCCATGATGGAGGCGCCGCGCAGACGATCGTGCCACCGGGTGGGCCGCGCGGCCGGCGCCTCGACGTCACCGCGCCCGCCTGAAAAGGCGGCCGGTGACGGGGTCTCGGCGGCCTGGGGTGCCGCCACGCCCCCGGCTGGCGGAGCGGCCACCGCTGTGGTGTCGGCCGACGGCCGCTCGGGCTCGGGCTTGGAAAGGGTCTCGGCAGCGGGCGGGAGGGGCCAGGGACGGGGCTCGCGTGCGCCGGGCGGCTCGTACCGGGTGCGCCTGCGGTGGCGCGGGCTCATGTCCTGCGGAAGCGCGCGGCGAACGCGCCGTCGCAGCCGTGCACGTGCGGCAGGATGGTGAGGAATCCCTGCTCGTCCACCACCTCCTCGGGCACGTATCCGGCTGCGCTCTCGAGCACGAACTCGGGCGCGGCCGCGAGGAAGCGCTCGACCAGCTCGGTCGTCTCCTCGGGTTCGAACGAGCACACGCTGTAGACCAGCACGCCGCCAGGACGTGCGCGGCGGCTTCCGGCAATCAGCAGCTCCAGCTGAAGCGGCGGCATCTCGTCGAGCACTTCGGGGCCCTTGCGCCAGCGCGCATCCGCCCGCCGCGCCAGCACGCCCAGCCCCGAGCAGGGTGCGTCCACCAGCACGCGGTCGAACGGCATCGGGAACGTGTAATTGCGCCCGTCGCCCTGGACCACGTGCACCGCTTGAGTCTTGAGACGCTCGACCGCCATGGCCAGCGACGCCACGCGGGCTTCGGCGCGCTCCATCGCCCACACCTCGCCCTCGTCTCCCATCAGCTCGGCGAGGTGGGTGCACTTGCCGCCGGGGGCGGCGCATAGGTCGAGCAGGCGCTCGTGCGGTTCGGGGGCCACCAAGCGCGCGACCAGCGCTTCGCTCTCGTCTTGGGGCGTGCACCAGCCGTCGCGGAACGCCTTGAGCCGGTAGGGCACCACGTTCCCCTCGACCCATGCCAGATCGGGCGAGAAACGCGCCGGCGTGGCCGTCACGCCCTCTTCGGTGAGCCGCGCCACCAGCTCGTCCCTGGTTCCGCGCAGGCGGTTGACCCGCAGGCCCAGCGGCGCCGCTCGATTGTCCGCCAGCAGGAGTGCCCGCGTGGCCTCGGCGCCAAAGCGCTCGCGCCACATTTCGACCAGCCACAGCGGATGCGACCCCCACGCGGCCAACGACTCGGGGTCGTCCCCATCGGGCAAGGCGAGCGAGTCCTTTTCCTCGCCGAGGCGTCGCAGCACGCTGTTCACCAGCCCCGCGGTTCCCGGATGCCCATGTTCGTGCGCGAGCTTCACCGATTCGTCCACCGCGGCGTGGATCGGGATGCGGTCGAGGAACAGGATCTGATAGGCGCCGAGTCGCAGGATATTGCGGATCCACGGTGGGAGCTGGTTCAGCCCCATGTGGATCAGGCGGTCGAGGATCCAGTCCAGGCGCCCACGCCAGCGCAGGGTCCCTTTGACCAGCTCGTGGAGCAGCGCCTGGTCGCGCGGATCCCGATCATTCGAAGCATGGGCGGCCTCGAGCATGCGGTCGCTGAATGCCTTGCGCGTGTCCACGGCGTGGAGAACGCGGAGCGCGGCCTGGCGCGGATCACGCGGCAGGCTCGGTGCGTCGCGCTCCTTGGGCTTCGGGCCGTCGCGCCCCCCACCTTCGCGTCGTGCCCCATCGCGCCTCTTGCCGCGGCGCTCGCCGTAGATCGGGCGCGACCGGTTGCGCACGAAGCTGGGCTCGCCCGGTCGCGGCGCGCCCGAGCCGTCGCGGCGCGCCCCGCCGCGCGCGGCCGGGCCAGGTCTCCCACGGCGCCGATTCGAACGCGGCGGGCGCTGGCTCACGCGCCCACCTGCTTGCGCTGGGCGGCGGACTCCGTGCCGAGGTTGGGGCCTGCTTCTTCCGGAGCCTCGAAACGATCGCCGGTGGCGATTCGCGCGCCGCGCGCCCAGGCGGCGGCATCCATCTCGGTCCGTCCTTCGGCCTGGACTCGACGCACCAGCAGCACACCGTGTCCGCAGGCGACCGTGAGCCCGTCGCGCTCCGATCCCGTCACCGTGCCGGCGGCGGCGCGGGCGGGCAGCCGGTGGTGCGGGCTGGTCTGGACCAATCGGAGCGCCGTGCCTTGAAGCCTCGCGATCGCCCCCGGCCATGGCGTCACCGCGCGCTGGTGGCTCCACACCGTCTCGACGTCGAGCGACCAGTCGACCACGCCGTCGGCCTTGGCAAGCCGGGGCGCGTAGCTTCCGGCATCGCGATCCTGAGACACCCGAGGCGCATGACCTCGATGCGCCAGCAGCAAGCTCTCCGCGAGCAACGGGGCTCCCTCGTCGGCGAGCCGCGCCGCGAGGGTCCCGGCGGTATCCGCCGGCTCGATCGGGCTCCAGCGCTGCAGGATCATGTCCCCCGTGTCGATCCCTTCGTCCATCCACAGAGTCGTGACCCCGGTGCCGACGCGGCCCTCCCAGAGCGCTCGCTGGACCGGCGAGGCGCCGCGCAGCGCGGGCAGGAGCGAAGCGTGCAGGTTGATCGAGCCGAGCCTCGGCAGGCCGAGCAGCTCACGCGAGAGGATCTCGCCGAACGCCACCACCGCGAACAGATCCGCATCCAGCGACGCGAGCCGTTCGCGCACCTTGGGATCGTGGAGCCGCTCGGGCTTCAGGACCTCCAAGCCCAGCGAGCCCGCCGCATCCGCCACCTCGGACGGCGCGGCGGTGCGCCCGCGGCCCCGCGGTCGATCGGGGCGAGTCACCACCGCCACCACCTCGCACGCGGCCGCGATCGCCCGCAGCGCGGGGACCGCGAACGCCGGAGTGCCCATGAACACCACGCGCGGGCGACTCACGGGGAGCTCTCCTCGGCGACCGGAGGCTCGTAGCCTTCGGGGCGCTCACCGCGCGCCAGCGCCTCCAGGGACTTCTTGAGGAATTGGCGCTTCAAGACCGACAGCCGGTCGACGAAGAGCACACCGTTCAGGTGGTCCACCTCGTGCTGGATGGCGCGCGCCAGGTACCCCTGGACCACCATATCCACGGGCACGCCGCGCTCGTCCAGCGCCTTCACGCGCACCCGGGCGGCGCGGCGCACCTCCTCGTAGATTCCGGGGATCGACAGGCACCCCTCCTCGTCCACGTTCGTCTCGGCCGGCTCGCTCAGCACCGGGTTCACCAAGGTGAGCTCGACACGCCGTTCGCCTTCGACCGGCACGTCCACCACCAGCACGCGCTCGAGCGCTCCGATCTGATTGGCCGCCAGACCGACGCCGCGGTACGCGTGCATGGTGTCGCGCAGGTCCTCGATCAGGCGGCGCACCACCTCGTTCACCGCCGCCACCTCGGCGGCCTGTTGGCGCAGCACTGGGTCCCCGTAGATGCGGATCGGCCGCACCGCCATTACTTGGCGTCCTCGACCATGACCTGGACGACGGAACTCTTCGCAAACTCGACCTTGACGTCTTCGGCGATCCGCAGCACTGCCTTGGAGTCGTCCACGCCGACCACGGTGCCGATGATGCCACCCGAAGTGAGCACGCGATCGCCCTTCTTGAGCGTCTTGAGCATCTCGTTGAGCTTCTTTTGTCGTTGCTGCTGCGGCCGGATGAGCAACAAGTAGAGGATCAAGAAGATCGGCACGAACTGGAGCAGCTGGAGCAGGAAACCGATCCGCGAGGGCCCCGGCGGGGCGCCCCCGCCGGCCTGGGCGAGCGCGTCATTCCACATCGTCGAGCATCTCCTCGGTTGAGGGCCGATCGCCGGCCTGGGCGAGCGCGTCATTCCACATCGTCGAGCATCTCCTCGGTTGAGGGCCGATCGCCGGCCTGGGTCTCGTCTTCCACGCGCCGGCGGGCGGCGCTCGCGCGCCGCGCCGACCGCGGCTCCAACGTTTCGCCGCTTTCGAAGCGCTCGAGGAACGTCTCGCGAAACGCGCCGAAGCGCCCTTCGAGCACCGCGGCGCGCGCCTCGCGAGCGAGTCGCACCATGTGGCTCACCGCGTGCAATGAGGCGAGCCGCATCGCCAACATCTCACCCGATGCGAACAAATGCCTGAGGTAGGCGCGCGAAAACCGCTGGCACACGGCGCAATCGCACGCCGGGTCGAGCGGCCTCGCATCGGCGGCGTACGCGGCGTTCTTCACCACCAGTCGTCCGGTCGAGATGAACACCGTGCCGCGCCGCGCGTTGCGCGTCGGCAGCACACAGTCGAACATGTCCGCCCCACGCGCGACCGCGTCGATCACGTCCACCGGATGTCCCACCCCCATGAGATAGCGCGGCCGATCGGCCGGGAACATCGCGCAATCGTGCTCCACCATCTCGAGCGAGCGCGAGCGCTCCTCGCCCACCCACAAACCGCCGAGCGCGAACCCATCGAACGGCAACTCGCCCAGGCTCGCGAAGCAGCGCCGCCGTTCGACCGGGTCGTCTGCGCCCTGGTTGACGCCGAACAGCGCCATCGCTCCACCGCCCTCGGCACGCAGCCGCTCGCGCTCCGAGAAGCCGCGTCGTGCCCAGTCGATCGTGCGGTCCACCGCGGTGCGTACCGCTTCCTGCGGCGCCGGCAGCTCGATCGGCTCGTCGAACGACATCGCGATGTCCGTGCCCAAGCCGTCCTGGACGCGGATCGCGTCCTCGGGCGTCATGATCTGGCGGCTGCCGTCGAGATGCGATCGGAACTCGACGCCGTGATCGCTCACCGTGCGCAACTCCGATAGGCTCAGCACCTGGAAGCCGCCGCTGTCGGTGAGGATGGCGCGCGGCCAGCTCATGAACCGATGCAGGCCGCCCATCCGACGCACCGTCTCCACCCCGGGCCTCAACCGCAGGTGATAGGTGTTCGCGAGCAGCATGTCCACGCCGGCGCCCGCGAGCTCGTCGGGCGCGAGCGTCTTCACGGAGCCGAGTGTCCCCACTGGCATGAAGGCCGGCGTCAGCACCTCGCCGTGCGCGGTCATGAGCCGCCCGGCGCGGGCCGCGGTCGACGGATCGTGTGCGTCGAGCGTGAAGTCGAGGGCCATCAGGGCCAGGGCGGGACAACCAGCACGGAAAACGTTCGGGGAAGGAGCCTAGGGGGCGTCGCGCATCCCGTCAAGGCGTCCTTGACCCGCCGCGCCCGCGCGCCGCACAGTGGAGGTCTGTTGGCTGGCCGGACGCTGCGGCGTCCGGTCGCTTCGTTTCTTCCTCGAAGGCGGAGCACGGGAGGCACGCGCAAGGCCCATGGTCGCAACCGCCTTCCTCCTCGCGCTCGCCGCGGGCCCTTCCCCGGCCGACTCCCTGGCCGCTCCACCGGACACGGCCGCGCCCCGGATCGTTCGCCGCTTCTCCGAAATCGTGGTGCGCGCCCAGTTCCACGACCCGCTCTCGAGCGAGAGCGCGCACCTGCTGTCGGGAGCCACGTTGCGCGCCTTGCCGGTGAGCCGCCTCGCCGAGGCGGTGGCGCTCAAGGCGGGAGTCGTGGCGCGCGGCGAGGAGCTTCACGTGCGGGGCGGGCGCACCGGCGAGTCGGCGCTGATGCTCGAGGGCCTGTCGCTCGAAGAGCCGCTACGCAACCGCTCGCTCGAAGTGCCGTTGCTGGCGCTCAAGGACGTCGAGGTGCTGACCGGCGGACTCGAGGCCGAGTACGGCGGCTCGCTCGCGGGAGTCCTCAGGCTGCGCACCGTCGATCCGGGCGAGCGGCCCGAGGGGGCGCTCCTATGGGAGAGCGACGGGCGCACCTCCACCCACTACGATCGCGTCTCGGGCCGGCTTTCGGGCCCCCTGGGCACGACCGGGATCGGCGCCGTGGCCACGCTGGAGGCCACACTCGACGACACCAACCTGCCGACACTGCGCACGGTGAGCCGCACGCGGAACGCGTTCGGCTCGTTCGGCTGGCGCGCCGACAACCGGCTGCTCGGCGACGTCAAGCTGGTGCGCCGCAGCAATTCCTCGCGACTCGTGCTCGAGGTGCTGGCGAACCGGCGCGTGATCGAACCCTACGATCCGATGTGGTCGGTGGAGGGCTACGTGGGAAGTCCGTGCACTGGAGATCCCTGCTCGCCCGAGCCGGTGCTGAGCCCGACGCCCCAGCCCGGCTTCACCTATTACCGGGCGGCGGACCACGCCGTGATCACCGACGACCGCCGGCTCGCGACGGTGCTCTCGTGGACCAAGCCCACGGCGACTCGGCTCGCCACGGTCTCGCTCGGTTGGCTGTCGGCACGCCGCGTCACCTCGGTGGGCGGCGGCGACGATCCCTCCTATCTGACGCCCGACCGTCTTCCGTTGTGGGGCCGGGACGAGGCAGCGACCACCGATCCCTTCCACGTCTACCACGGCGACGAGCCGTTCTTTCAGAAGAGCTCGAGCGGCCGGCTCACGCTGCGAGGCGACCTCGAACGCGCGACTGCGCGCGGCAACCGCACCAAGGCGGGGCTCGGCATGAGCTACGAATCCGTCTCGATGCGCGAGTTCGATCTCTCGACCTACGGCAGCGGGCTCGACTCCCTGCGGGCCTATCGCGCCTTCGCGCCGGGCGCGTTCGGCTACGCCCAGGCGCGCTGGGTGTTCGAAGGGCTGGTGCTGAACGCCGGGCTGCGCGCCGAGTACTTCACGCCCGGTCCCCAAGCGAGCCGCCAGTCGTTCGCCGGGCCGACCTCGGCAACCTGGACGTTCGCGCCGCGGCTCGGGGTGGCCTACCCGATCTCGGTGCGTGACGTGTTCTCGCTCGCCTACGTGCGCCTCAGGCAGAATCCGGCGCGCGATTATCTCTACGACAATCGGCTCCAGATCTCGAGCCGCCAGCAGCTCGGCAACCCCGGGCTCACTCCCGCGACCGCGATCTCCTATCAGGCCGCGGTGAAGCACTCGTTCAGCGAGCGCTGGGCGCTCCAGACCGCGGTGTTCTATCGCGACCTGTTCGATCTCGTGGGAACGCGCTCGGTGCTGGTGTCGAACCGTCCGGAGCCCCGCTACGAGAACGCCGACGAGGGCCACGCTTCGGGATTCGAGCTGAGCCTGTTCGCGGTCGGGGAGGGAGCCCGGGCCGAGCTTCACTACACGTATCTCGAAGCGATGGGGAGCCAGTCGCTCGAGGAGGGCCTTCCGTATGGGTCGCGCGTCGGGGTGCGACTGCCGGCGATCGGGGAGCACCCGCTGGACTGGGACCGCCGCCATTCGCTGGCGTTCTCGGCCTCGTGGCGGTGGAGTGAAAACTGGTCGATGGCCTGGAGCACCATCGTGGGGTCGGGGCTTCCGTGGACGCCACGCGCGCGCCGCCAGCTCGACGCCGATCTGTCGCTGCTCAACGGCCGGCGCCTCGCGTGGGAAGAGGAGACCAACCTGCGGCTCCAGTGGCGCCCGCGCGGCAGCGCCTTCCATGTCGGGCTCGAGGCGCGCAACCTGTTCGACCGTCGCTCCGAGGCCCTCGCCACGCTGAGCGGGTACCCGAATCCACTCATCAACACCTACTTCGACGACTACGGCGCCTACCGCACCGAGACCGGCCTCGACGGCGGCGGCTACTGGGAGGACGCCGACGGCGACGGCAAGCCGGGCTGGATTCCGGTGCACGATCCGCGGCTCTTCCACCCGCCGCGCGCGATCCGGATGAGCGTCGGCGTGGGGAGCTAGCGATGGGGCGCAACCGGGCGTGGCGCGTTGCCGCCGGTGCCCCGGCCCTATAGATTGCGCGGCATGGCGGTGCGTGGAATCGGCATCGACGTCGTCAAGGTCGAGCGGATCTCGCAGTCCCTCGGGCGCTTCGGCGCGCGCATGGAGAAACGACTTTTCACCGCCGACGAGCTCGCGTATTGCCGTCGCATGAAGGATCCGCTGCCGCATCTGGCGGCTCGCTTCGCCGCCAAAGAGGCGGCCTCCAAGGCGCTCGGCACCGGGATGAGCGCCGGCGTGGCCTTCCGGCTGCTCGAAGTGTTGCAGCCGGGCGGGCAGCAGCCGCGGCTCCGTTTCCACGGCGCCGCGCTCGAGCGCTTCGAGGCGCTCGGGTGCTCGCTCTCGCACCTGTCGCTGACCCACGACGGTGGGTTTGCGATCGCCTGCGTGGTGCTGGAGGGCGCGTGAGCCGCCGTCCCAAGATCGCGCGCGTGCGCCGCGTGCTGATTGCCAACCGCGGAGAGATCGCAGTGCGCGTGATCCGCACCCTGCGCGAGCGGGGGATCACGTCGGTCGCGGTGTTCAGCGAGCCCGACCGCGAAGCGCTCCACGTGCTGCTCGCCGACGAGGCGTACCCGATCGGACCCGGGCCCGCGCGCGAGAGCTATCTCAACCCCGAGCGCGTGCTCGAGACGGCCCGGCGCGTCAAGGCCGACGCGGTGCACCCCGGCTACGGATTCTTCGCCGAGAACGCCGCGTTCGCCCACACGTGCGCGGAGGCGGGCCTGCTCTTCATCGGGCCCCCCGCCGACGTGATCGCGCGCCTGGGCGACAAGCTCGCCGCTCGCGAGATCGCGCGACGGGCAGAGGTGCCGCTCATTCCCGCCTCGCCTGGGCCGCTCGCGGGCGTGGACGAGGCGGGCAAGGCGGCGCGCGCAATCGGGTTCCCGGTCATGCTCAAGGCGGCGGCAGGCGGCGGCGGCAAGGGCATGCGGATCGTTTCGACCGAAGCAGAGCTGGCCGCCGCGTGGGAGCTGGCGCGGGGCGAGGCGAGCGCCGCGTTCGACGACGACCGCATCTACGTCGAGCGCTTCATCGAGCGGCCGCGTCACGTCGAGGCCCAGATCCTCGCGGACGCGAAGGGCCACGTCGCGTTCCTGGGCGAGCGCGAGTGTTCGGTTCAGCGCCGCCATCAAAAGCTGCTCGAGGAAACTCCGTGTCCGGCCTTCGACCCCGCGACGCGTTCCGCGTTCGCCGATGCCGCGTGCCGCATCGCCAAGACCGCCGGCTACGTCGGCGTCGGCACGGTCGAGTTCCTGCTCGATGCCGATGGCCACTTCTACTTCCTCGAGGTGAACACCCGCCTCCAGGTGGAGCACCCGGTGACCGAGATGGTGACCGGCCTCGACCTGGTCGCCGAGCAGATCCGGGTCGCCGAGGGCGACGCGCTCTGGTTCGGCGGCGACCCGCCGGCGCCGCGGGGCTGCGCGATCGAGGCCCGCATCCTGGCCGAGGACCCCGCGAACCACTTCCTACCTTCGGCGGGGCGCATCGATCGTCTGCGTCTGCCACAAGGACCGGGGGTGCGCAACGACAGCGGCGTCACGCAGGGCTTCCAGGTCCCGGTGTTCTACGATTCATTGCTTTCCAAGCTGATCGTCTGGGGGCCGGACCGCGAGATCGCTCGGCGCCGCCTGCTGCGGGCCCTCGACGAAACCGTCCTGGAGGGCGTTCACCACAACCTGGTCTTCCACCGCTGGCTCGCCGCGCACCCCGCGTTCGCGTCCGCCCGCCTGAGCACGCGTTTCCTCGAGGAGCATTTCACGGCCGCGGCGCTCGAGCCGAGCCCGGAGGCGGCCGAAGTGGCGTTGATCGCTGCCGCGCTCCATGCGCGACACGAGCGCGCCGCCGTCGCGCTGCCGGCCGAGAACCGGGGTCGCTCGCCGTGGCGCTGGGCGGAGCGAGGCCGTAGTCCCGGGGCACGCCGATGAAGCTCTGGGTCGCGCGCGAAGGGCACGACACCGAGGTCGAGTTCGAAGCCAGGGGCGACCGGCTGTGGCTCACGATCGAGGGCCGCCGGCTCGAGGCCGACTGCCGACGGCTCTGGGACGGCGAGGTGTACTCCGTGTTGATCGAGGGCCGCTCACACGAGGTGCGCGTGTCGTCGCCGGGCGGCCGACTCGAGGTGACGCTCGACGGGGCCACGATTCCGGTCGAGGTGCGCCATCCACTCGAGAAGCTGCTCCAGGCGACCGGGCCCGCGGCGCGGGCGAGCGGCCGGGAGACGGTGGTCGCTCCCATGCCGGGGCTGGTGGTCGCCCTGCGGGTCCGGCCGGGAGACGTGGTGGCCGCGGGGCAGCCGGTGGTGGTGGTGGAGGCGATGAAGATGCAGAACGAGCTTGCCACCCGCGGCGGCGGCGTGGTGACCGACGTGCTGGTCGAAGAGCGGACGCCGGTGAGCGCCGGGCAAGCTCTGGTGCGGATCGCGCAGGCGGGATCGTGAAGAGCGCGAAGGGGAATGGCGCGCGCGCGACGTCGAGCGGCATCCCGATCAAGCCGCTCTACGATCGCTCCGACCTGCCACCGGACCTCGAGCGACGCACGCCGCCGCCCGGCGTGGCCCCCTTCACGCGTGGCATCCACGCCGAGATGTACCGCGCCCGCCTGTGGACGATGCGGCAGTACGCGGGCTTCGGCACGGCGCGACAGACCAACCGACGCTTCCGCTACCTGCTCGCGCAGGGCCAGACCGGCCTTTCCGTGGCCTTCGACCTACCGACCCAGATGGGCTTCGACTCCGACCATCCGCGCGCGCGCGGCGAGGTGGGGCGCGCCGGCGTGGCGATCTCGTGCTTGGCGGACATGGAGGAGCTGCTCTCCGAGCTCCCGCTCGACAGCCTCACCACCTCGATGACGATCAACGCCACCGCGCCGCTGCTCCTGGGTCTCTACGTGGCGGTGGCCGACGCGCGCGGCATCGCGCGGGCGAGCCTGGGCGGCACGGTGCAAAACGACGTGCTCAAGGAGTACGTGGCGCGCGGCACCTACATCTACCCGCCGCGGTCTTCGCTGCGCCTGATCACCGACGTGTTCGATTTCACCGCGCGCGAAATACCCCAGTGGAACAGCATCTCGGTGAGCGGTTACCACATGCGGGAAGCCGGTGCGACCGCGGTGCAAGAGCTGGCCTTCACGCTCGCCCACGGCCTCGCCTACCTGGACGCCGCGCGAGCGCGCGGGCTCGATGTGGCACGTATCGCGCGCCGCATTTCGTTCTTCTTCAACGCGCACAACCACCTGTTCGAGGAAGTGGCCAAGTTCCGCGCCGCGCGCGCGCTGTGGGCCGAGCTGTTGCGCGAGCGCTTCGGGATCACCGACGACGAGGCGCGCAAGCTGCGCTTCCACGCGCAGACCGCAGGCTCGATGCTGACCGCCCAGCAGCCGCTCAACAACGTGGTGCGGACGTCGGTCCAGGCGCTCGCGGCGGTGCTGGGCGGGGCCCAGTCCCTGCACACGAACTCCTACGACGAGGCGCTCGGTCTGCCGAGCGAGGACGCGGCGCTGCTCGCGTTGCGCACCCAACAGCTGATCGCGCACGAGAGCGGCGTGCCCGATACGGCCGACCCGCTGGCGGGCTCTTACTGGGTCGAGTCGCTGACCGCCGAGCTCACGCGTCGCGCTCGGGCGCTGATGGACGAGCTGGATCGCATGGGTGGCGTGCTCGCCGCGATCGAGGCGGGATGGATTCAGGACCAGATCCATCGCGCCGCCTATCGCTGGCATCAGGATGTCGAGGCCGGCCGTCGGGTGGTGGTCGGCGTCAACCGATTCGCGTCCGGAGAGGATGCCGCGGTGCCTTCCTTCGCCATGAGCCGCGCGATCGAGCGCTCGCGTCGCACGTTCCTCGAGCGCTGGCGGGCCGAGCGCGACGCGGCCGTCGTGCGCCGGGGGCTGGCCGCGCTCGAGCGTGCCGCCCGCGGCGCCGACAATCTCATGCCGCCGATCCTCGAGGCGCTGAAAGAGCGCGCCACGCTGGGCGAGGTGTGCGATACCATGCGCGGCGTGTTCGGCACCTACCAGCCGCCACGCGGGGCATGAGCCCCGCGGTCGACGAAGTGGACGACGGAGGAGCACGGTGAGTCCATCCGCTGACGGCGGCACGGTGGAGCGCCTCGCGCACGTGGCGTTGGCCGTGCGCGAGGCCGATCCCGTGGCGACGCTGCTCGAGCGCTCCTTGGGGGCGACGCGCGGCGCCGAAGAGCTGGTGGACGGCGGACGCCTGAGGCTGTTGTTTCTGCACCTGGGCCCGGTGACCCTCGAGCTGCTCGAGCCCAAGAGCGCCGACCACACGGTGGCCCGGTTCCTCGAGGCCAAGGGGCCGGGCATTCACCACCTCAGCCTCGAAGTGAGCGACATCGAGGCCGCACTCGCGCGCTGCCGCGCGGCCGGCGTGCGGCCGATCGACGCCGTTCCGCGTCCGGGGGCGCACGGGGCTCAGGTGGCGTTCCTTGATCCCAAGAGCCTCTTCGGCGTGCTGATCGAGCTGTGTCAGACGCCCGCGCGGAGCGCATGACGGTGCCGGCGACGCAATCGCATCGAGACACGATGCTGCGACTCTCGGACGTGCGAAAGAGCTACGGGAAGACGGTGGCGGTGGACGGGCTCAGCCTCCAGATCGCCGCCGGCGAGGTGTTCGGACTGCTGGGCCCGAACGGGGCGGGGAAATCCACCACGGTCGCACTCGCGGTCGGGCTGCTGGAGGCCGACCGCGGCACGGTCGAGATCGCGGGCGCGGGCGGGCCCGCGGACCCCGCGGTGCGCGCCAAGCTGGGCGTCGCTCCCCAAGCGCTCGCGCTCTACGAGGACCTGTCCGGGGCGGAGAACCTGCGCTTCTTCGGCACCCTGCAGGGGATGGCGGGCAGCGCGCTCGCCGAACGCGTTCGTTGGGCGCTCGAATTCGTCGGACTCACCGCCCGCGCGCGCGACCGCGTCTCCGCCTACTCGGGCGGGATGAAACGGCGCTTGAATCTCGCCGTGGCCGTGGTCCACGACCCGCCGCTGCTGTTGCTCGACGAGCCCACCGTGGGCGCAGCGCGCTCGTGCTCGACGAGAACGGAACCGAGCGCCGCATCGAAACCGAGGACCCCGCCGCGGAGGTGGCGAAGCTGGCGCGCCGCGGCAGCCTGCCCCGCTTTCGCCTCGAGCAACCGGATCTCGAGGCGGTGTTCCTGAATCTCACCGGCCGCCACTTGAGGGACTGATGCTGCGGGCGCGCGAGACCGAATGCGCGACGGGCAGGATCTGATGCGTGAGATCGTCGCCCTGGTCGCGAAGGACCTGACGCTCCTGTTGCGCGATCGCGGAGGGTTCTTCTTCACCTTCATCTTTCCGCTCGTGTTCGCGGTGTTCTTCGGCACCATCTTCTCCGGCTCGGGCGCCGAATCGCGCAAGCTCCCGATCGCGGTGGTGGACGAAGACAGCTCGGCCGATTCGCGCGCGGTCATCGCGCAGCTCGACACAGTCGCCGAGTTCGACACCCAGGGCATGTCCCGCGGCGCGGCGGTCGAAGCGGTGCGCCTGGGGCGGCGCGTCGCATACGTGGCCTTTCCCAAAGGGTTCGGTGAGGCGCGCCGGCGCATGTTCTATGGCCGCGGGCCCGAGATCGAGTTGGGCTTCGATCCCTCGCGCAAGGCCGAGGCGGGCATGATCCAAGGTCTGCTCGCCAGGCATCTCTCGGCGCAGGTCGGTCAACTGCTGTCGAACCGCAGCTCGTTGCGGAGCTGGATACACGAGACCGAGGTCTCGGTCGATTCGAGCGCCACGGGCGGCGGCCGACGCGGTGCGCTCCGTCGCTTCTTGGGCGAGCTCGATCGTTTCACCGGGGAGGTCGCCGACAGCACACCCGGCGCGGCTGGAGACGGTGGCGGCTGGCAGCCGGTCTCGTTCAAGAACGTGGACGTGGCCCGAGTCCGCAGTGGACCACGCAATGCCTACCAGGTGAGCTTCCCCCAGGGGATCGTCTGGGGGATCTTCTCGTGCGCATTCGGCTTTGGGCTCTCGCTGGTGCACGAGCGGACGCGAGGCACGCTGGTCCGGCTGCGCATCGCCCCGATTTCGCGTGGAAAGATCCTGGCCGCCAAGGCGACCGCCTGCCTGGTCGCGATCGTGGGCATCGCGACGCTGCTGCTGTCGTTCGGAGCCCTGGTGTTCGGTGTGCGCGCGACCTCCCCCGCGCTGTTGGCGATCGCCGTGCTCAGCGCCGCGATCGCGTTTGTCGGCCTCATGATGTTGTTCTCGGTGCTCGGCAAGACCGAGGCCACGGTCTCGGGGCTCGGGCGCGCGGCGATGCTCCTGATGTCGATGGCCGGCGGCGGCATGGTGCCGTTGTTCTTGATGCCGCACTGGATGCAAACCGTCGGCAGCTTCACACCGGTGCGGTGGACGATCCTGGCGCTGGAAGGAGCGATCTGGCGCGACTTCACGCTCTCCCAAATGGCGCTCCCCTGCGGCATCCTGCTCGCGATCGGCGTCGGGACCTTCGCGGCCGGGCTCAAGGTGTTCCGGTGGACCGAGGGCTAGTCGGCTCTCGCGCGGGCCCTACGCGCGCGGCCGGGCCACGCCGTTCCCATAGCTCTGGAACAGCTCGCCCCACCCGGTTTTCATGATCTGCCGCACGCGCGGCTTGCCGTGGGTCGGGTACCAGTATCCATCGTGGTAGGCGCGCGAGGCGACGTAGCTCCAGGGCACGATCGGCGAGCGGAGCAGCAGGTTCTCGAGCGGCTTCAGCGGTCCCCAATAGATGAGCTTCTGCCCCCACGAGGCGAAGGTGTTCTCGCCGAGGCTCCCGCGGAAGCCGAAGTTCACGTTGCGGATGTCCGCGCCGACGATCTCGATCTCCTCCGGCCGCCCCACGCCCAGGCCGTGCTCGTGGGCGAGGCGTAGGAAGCGCAAATCGGTCATGGGATCGAAGCCCATCATCTTGGCGGCGATCGCATCGATCGCCACACAGTCGCTCGAAGCCAGGATGTAATTCTTCACGTGCGGCCGCATCGCGCGCGGGCCTGGGCCTTCGCCGGCGATCGTGCCATCCATCACGGCGAAGATGCCGGGGTGGATCTCCTTCTGGATCCGCAGCAGGTCGACGAGCGTCTCGTGGATCACCGAGTGCGTCCAGTGGCGGTTGAGGTTCAAGAGGCCGCCGAAGGCATTTTTCATCGCGCCGGTGGTGCCGGTGAAGACGTGGGTCTTGACGGTCGGCAGGTGGATCACGCTCTTGCCCAGGAGCAGCTTGGGGATCTGGATCCCCTGCTTCTCGAAGATGCGATCGAGCACCAAGAGCTTCGAGTTGGGCTGGTAGCGGATCCACTCGGTCGCCGGCTCCGACAGGTAGGCGATCGGCACCCGGTAGTGATCGAGCACCGGCTGGAGGTGATTGTTCACCGCGCCCTCGCGGCAGCTCACCACCACGGTGTCGTTCTGGGCCGCGATCAGATCGCGCGCGACTTCGTAACCATCGCTTGCGAGCTTCTGGATCACGCCGTGCATCTGCCACGGCGTGGTCGAGCAGGCCGGCATGTAGACGTGCCACGAGATGTTGATCCTGAGGCAGGTCTGGGCGTCGAACGGCAGCGCCTGGCGGTAGCCCGCCAGATCCATCAGGCGGCCATAGTCCTCGACGACGGTCTCCGGGGAAGTGCGCAGGACGGCGACTTTGGACATGGAGTTCACGTTTTGGCAGAGCCCGGTTGGGCTCACGCCCGACGGATCATCCTATCAGATGCGCCGGCACCGCGGGCGTTCCGCGCTTTCCGCTTGACGCCTGCGACCAGCGGGGCAGACTCGCGGCCCCACCAGGAGGCTCCCATGAAATGGATCACACGCGAGCGACCGAAAGTCGACCGCATCGCCTGCCCGTGGCTGATCCGGCGTTTCGTCGACTCCGAGGCCGAGTTTCTGTTCGTGCCGGCCGACCAGGTGAAGACGCTCGCCGCGCGCGAGCAGGCGATCCCCTACGACGTACCGGACGTCGAGCTGGGGCATCACGGCCCGCGCTGCAGCTTCGACGCGATCCTCGACCGCTACCGGCTCGACGACCCCGCGCTGCGCCGCCTGGCATCGATCGTGCGCGGCGCCGATACGGAGGACAAGGACCTCACACCGGAATCACGCGGCCTCGAGGCGATCGCGCGTGGCTTTGGCTTGGTCTACGACGACGACCAGGCGCAGCTCGCGGCCGAGCTGCCGGTCTACGACGCGCTCTACGCATGGTGCCAGTCGCAGGTCGAGGCGGGTACGCCCGCACCTTGAGGGCGCCTCGGGTCTCGACGTTCCGCCATGTCTCGATGCGCCAGCGCGATGTTTCCGCCTAAGCGGGGCGGGCTTGGCGGCGGCCGACGCCGCGTGATGCGCCGTTTCACGCGCCGGGGGTGACCGATTCGGACCCGCGAGTCCGATGGGCCTCGCTCGTTCCAGCCGCCTCCTGCAAGCGCTCGTCCGCGCGAAAGCGCCTGATGTGATCAGGCCCGAAAGACGTCGGTGCTGACATAGCGCAACCCAGAATCGACGACGATCGTGGCGACGGTGGATCTGGGGCCGAGCCTTTCCGCCACACGGATGGCCGCGATCACGTTCGCGCCCGTCGACGATCCGGCGAAGATTGCCTCCTCCCGTGCCAGCCGTCGGGCCATGTGCTTGGCTTCCTCCGTCGTCACGGTGAGAATGTCGTCGACTTCGTTCGGCTTCCACAGTGGCGGCGTGAAGCCGATGCCGATCCCTTCGATCTTGTGCGACCCGGAAGGCTTCCCGGAGAGCACCGCCGACTCGGCAGGTTCCACCGCGACGACGCGCAGATCGGGATTGCGGCGCCGCAGCGCGCGAGCCGTCCCGTGGATCGAGTGGGCCGTGCTCACGACGTGTACCAAGGCATCCACGCGCTGGCCGGCTTGCTGCCAGATTTCCTCGCCGAGCCGGTGGTACCCGGCTTCGCCGTCCGGATTGTTCAACTGGTCGCACCACCAATGCCCGGGCCGGCGGCTGATCTCCTTCGAGGCGCTGATCATCCTCTTGATCAGTTGCTCCGTGATCTTCCTGTCGTCGCTCGCCACATCCGTGATCGTCGCGCCATAGGCACGCATCGTGTAGCGCTTCTCTTCACTGAAAGCATCCGAGTACACAAAGTGCGCTCGGTATCCGAGAGCAGCGCACACGAGGGCAAGCGAGATGCCCGTCGTGCCGGCGGTGTATTCGACGACGGTGCCGCCCGGCGAGAGCCGACCCTCTGCGGCGGCGCGCTCGATCATGGCCCGGGCCATGCGATCTTTCATGCTTCCGGTGGGATTCGCCGACTCCAGTTTGGCTACCACTCGCGCGCATCCGGCGGGCACGAGGTGGCGGAGTTCGACCAGGGGAGTGTTCCCGATGGCATCGAGAATCCTCGGGCTAGGCATGGATCAGTCCCGAGCGGATTGGCTCGCGGCCCAGCGAGGGACGGCGGGTGACCGCGCCGGCACTTCGGCCCGCAGGAGCAAGGTTCCGCACCGTTTGCCTAGCGGCAGCCCCGCCGCGTCTCACGCTATGTCCGCACTCCGTCCTTGAGCAGCGAGCGGGCGATCACCAGGCGCTGAATCTCCGAGGTGCCCTCGTAGATCTCCATCACGCGCGCGTCGCGCGCGTAGCGCTCGACCGGGTATTCCTTGATGTAGCCGTAGCCGCCGTGCACTTGGATCGCCTGATGCGTGACCCAAGTCGCGGCTTCGCTCGCGTACAGCTTCGCCATCGAGGCTTCGCGCGAGTAGGGGCGACCCACGTCCTTGAGCCACGCGGCGCGCTGGATCAACAGTCGTGCGCACTGGATGCGCCGCTCCATCTCGGCCAACTTCCATTGCACCGCTTGGACGCGGGAGATTTCATGGCCGAACGCACGGCGCTGCTGCGCGTAGCGCACCGCTTCCTCGAACGCCGCCACCATCACGCCCAACGCCTGGGCCCCCACGCCGATCCGGCCCGCGTCCAGCATGCTCATCGCGATCCTGAAGCCTTCCCCCTCGACGCCGAGCCGCTGGTCCGCCGGCACGCGCAGGTCTTCGAGAGTCAGCGCCACGGTGTCCGAGCCGCGCAGCCCCATTTTGTCCTCGGGCTTGCCGATCACGAGTCCGGGCGTGCCGCTCTCCACGATGAACGCGCTGATTCCGCGGTTGCCTCCCTCGCGGTTGGTGCGCGCGAAGATCAGGTAGATGCCGGCTTG
>Ga0066710_100001228_pt1 | contig 18611 bp, 14 predicted proteins | sample GraSoiAngelo_159_FD_79666 | JGI IMG/M metagenome (GOLD analysis project Ga0066710, IMG submission 79666) | Grasslands soil microbial communities from the Angelo Coastal Reserve, California, USA - 14_1009_16_40cm | ecosystem: Environmental > Terrestrial > Soil > Grasslands | place: USA... | reverse complement strand
TCCTCTTCGTGGAAGACGTGGACGAGCCTCCCTACCGGATCGACCGCATGATCCGGCAGCTCCGGGCCGCGGGAGCGCTCGCGGGCGTGCGGGGGATCGTCTTCGGTGACATGAAGGGCTGCTCGCCCCGCCTCGACGCCGACTACACGCTGGAGGACGTCATCGGCGAGGCGCTCGAAGGGCTGGAAGTGCCGGTCGCCCTCGGCCTGTCCAGCGGCCACAGCACCGGCCCCAACGTCACGCTGCCCTTCGGCGTGCGGGCCCGCCTCACCTGCACGGCGGAGCAGGCGGGCTTCGAGCTGCGCGAGCCAGCGGTGGCGTGAGGATCCACCTCTCGGGCATCGCCGGCACCGCCATGGCGTCGCTGGCGGGCCTGCTGCGCGAGAAGGGCCACGACCTCACCGGCTCGGACCAGGACGTCTATCCCCCCATGTCCACCCAGCTCCAGGCGCTCGGGATCCCGGTGCGGTCGCCCTACTGCGCGGCCAACGTCCCCCCGGACGCCGACCTGGTCGTGATCGGCAACGCGCTCTCCCGGGGCAACCCCGAGGTGGAGACGGTGCTCGACCGCAAGCAGCGCATGTCGAGCATGCCCGCGCTGCTGGCCGAGGAGTTCCTGCGCGGGCGGACCTGCCTGGTGGTGGCGGGCACCCACGGCAAGACCACGACGACGAGCCTCCTCGCGCACGTCCTCCACCACGCGGGGCGGGACCCGTCGTTCCTCGTCGGCGGCGTGCCGGTCGACTTCGAGCGGAGCTACCGGCTGGGTGGGGGAGAGCACTTCGTGGTGGAGGGCGACGAGTACGACACGGCTTTCTTCGACAAGCGGCCCAAGTTCGTCCACTACATGCCCGACGTCGCCGTCATCGGCAACGTGGAGTACGACCACGCGGACATCTACCCCGACCTGGCCTCGGTGCAGCGCGCCTTCATCCACCTCATGAACCTCATCCCGCGCCGCGGCCGGCTGGTGGCCGGGCTGGAAACGCCCGCCCTGCGCGAGCTGCTGCCCCGGGCGCACTGCCCGGTCGAGACCTTCGGCCTCGGGCCAGGGGCCGACTGGAGGGCGGTGCAGGTCGACCCGGGCGCCGACGGCTGGCGGTTCCGCCTGCTGCGCGGCGGGCGCGACGAGGGAGAGTTCCGGCTGTCGGTGCCGGGCGAGCACAACCTGCGGAACGCGCTGGCCGCGCTGGCCACCGCCAGCGCGGCCGGGGTCGGGCTCGAGGCGGCGCGCCCGGCGCTGGCCAGCTTCGGGGGAGTGAAGCGCCGGCTGGAGATCCGTGGCCGCCGCCGCGGAGTCACGGTCTACGACGACTTCGCCCACCACCCCACGGCGGTGCGGGAGACGCTGCGCGCCCTGCGCACGCTGCTCCCTCCGGGCGGGAACGGGCGGCTGGTGGCCGTCTTCGAGCCCCGCTCCTACACCTCGCGCACCCGGGTCTTCCAGGACGAGTTCGCGCGGTCCTTCCAGGAAGCCGACCGCGTCGTCGTGGCCGCCGCCCACCTGCCGGGCAAGGTGCCGGAGAAGGACCGCATCTCGGAGACGGAGCTGGTGAGGGCGATCTCCGAGCTGGGCAAGGACGCCCGCTTCGTGGCCGCCGTGGACGACATCGTGGCCCTGCTGGCCGGGGAGCTACGGGAAGGAGACCGGGTGGTCGTGCTCTCCAACGGCGGCTTCGGTGGCATCCACGACAAGCTGCTGCGCGCCCTGGAGCTGCCGGGCAACCCTGGCGCCGCGCCGACGGCTGTGGTATAGACTTCGCGGTCGCCGCCGTTCCCTCTGTGACATTCACCGGAGCGTCATGAGGTGGCGCTCCGTCCTGTGGCCGCCAGCGCAGGCTCGGGTTCGACGCTTCGCACTCGAGCAAGGAGGAGACATGAAAGGCCTGATTCCCGCCGTCGGCCTCGGCCTGCTGTGCGCGGTCGCCGGCGCCGCCCAGGAACCGAAGCCCAGCCCCTCCCCGTCGCCGCAGAAGGAGCAGGAGCAGATCGTCAAGCGCGAAGAGACCGTCGTGGTTACCGCGTCGAAGACGGAGACCACCCTCGTCAACGCCCCGGCCACCCTGAGCGTGGTGACGAGCACGGAGATCATCAGCTCGCCCGCGCAGAACTACGGCGACCTCCTGCGCTCCGTGCCCGGGCTCAACGTCATCCAGCTCTCGGCCCGCGACGTCCAGATGACCAGCCGGCAGAGCACGAACACCCTCGTCAACTCCCAGCTCGTGCTGCTCGACGGGCGATCGATCTACCTGGACTTCTTCGGGCTCGTCCTGTGGGACTTCGTCCCCACCAACACCTCCGACATCAAGCAGATCGAGGTCGTGCGCGGTCCGGCCTCGGCGATCTGGGGCGCCAACGCCCTGACCGGCGTCGTCAACATCATCACCAGGTCGCCCCGGGAGGCGGCTGGCGCCCTCGGGACGAACCTGACGCTGACGGGGGGCGTTATCGACCGGGACGCCTCGCCGGTCGGGCAGAGCCTCGGCACCGGCGGCTCCTACGGGGCGAGCTTCTCGACCAATCAGGCCCCCAACGACCGCTGGTCCTACCGCGTCGCCGGCGGCTTCTACCATTCCGACGCGCTGCCGCGGCCGGTCGGCCGCGTGCCCCCCGACCACCATCCCCTCGATCCGAGCGAGCCGGTCGGAGGCGGCATCTTCCCTCCCTTCACCAACAGCCCGACCAACCAGCCCAAGCTCGACCTGCGGGTGGACCAGGAGGCCGGCGGAGGCGGTCGGCTGACCTACAGCGCCGGGATCGCGGGCACGAAGGGGATCGTCCACACCGGCATCGGCCCCTTCGACCTTCGCTTCGACTCCGAGAAGAAGTCATACATGGGATACGGGAAAGTCGGCTACGTGAACGGAGCTTTCAAGCTCAACGCCTTCGCCAACCTCGTCGACGCCGAGGCGCCGAACCTGCTCAGCACGGACCTGCAGGGAGTGCCGATCCTGCTGCGCTTCAAGACCCAGACCTACGACCTGGAGGCGGGCCACTCGGTGGTGCTCGGCGGCAAGCACATCCTGAGCTACGGCGGCAACGCCCGCCGGAACATATTCGACATCTCGATCGCGCCCAATGCCAAGGACCGGACCGAGCTGGGGGCCTACTTCCAGGACGAAGTCTTCTTCAACCAGTTCCGTTTCGTGGTCGGGGGCCGCGTCGACAAGTTCGGCAACCTCAAGGACCCGGTGTTCTCGCCGCGGATCACCGCCATGTACAAGCCGCTGGCGTCGCACTCGATCCGGCTCTCCTTCAACCGGGCCTTCCGCGCGCCGTCCACGATCAACAACTACCTCGACGTGACGATCAAGGCCCCCGGGGCGGACTTCCCGCTGGGGGCCGTCTGCCAGCTCGCCCCCCCGCTGTGCGCGTCCAACCCGGGTCTCGCCCGCCAGGTGCTGCCCCTGGGGCCGAGGGCGATCGGCTCCGAGGTGGCTCGGGGCATCAGCCCCTCGCTGCCGGAGCTGCAGGAGGAGTCGCTCAACGCGTACGAGGCGGCCTACACGGGGACCTTCGCCGGGCGGACCACGGTGGGGCTGGCCTTCTACGTCAACGACAGCAACAACAACATCAACTTCGTCGGCACGCCGAGCGTCATCGCTTCGGTCGGCCTGCCCGGGCTGTTCACGGCCAAGAACCCTCCGCCGGGATGGCCGTTCCCGGCGTCCCTGGTGGACCTGCCGGCCCTGCGGGCGGCGGTCTTCAACCGCGTGCCCGCCACCTACGCCTACCTGAACCTGGGCCCGCTCCGCCAGAAGGGGTTCGAGGCGTCCCTCGACCATCGTTTCACCGACAGCGTCAGCGGCTTCGCCAACTACTCCTGGCAGGATGACCCCAAGCCTCTCGACGCCGATCCCGGCCAGCTTCGCTACCCGATCCCGGAGCTGTCGGTGCCGCCCCACCATCGCTTCAACGCGGGCGTCAACCTGAGCACCAAGCGCTTCCTGGGCAGCGCCTCGGTGAATCACGTGAGCCGGGCGTTCTGGAACGACGTGCTGGCGTCGCTGGGCTACGACGGGTTCACGGACGCCTTCACGATGATCAACGGCAGCTTCGGGGTGCGATGGGCGGACGGGAAGGTGACGACGACGGTCAAGGCCACCAACATCGCCAACGACAACATCCGGCAGCACGTCTTCGGCGACGTCATCAAGCGGAGCATCGTGGGCGAGGTGCGCTTCCAGTTCTGATTAGTTAGTTCGGGGGGGTGCCGACCGACGACAGCACCCCCCCCGCGCGCATGCGCGCTCCCCCCCAAGCCGCTCGCTCGGGGAGACGCTTCGCTCGCTGCTACGGGCTTGATGGCGTACGCATGATCGAAGTACTCCCCACGCGGGGGTGCGCCGCCAGCCCCCAAAACATCGAAGCCCAAGCTGCGAGCGGAGCGGGATTCACTCCCCCCGGGCCGCGAAGCGGACCCGCTCTATCAGCGGCGGCGAATCCACTTCGCCGCCGCGAACGATGTGAGCGGGGGGTCTGGGGGGTGCGCCGCCAGCACCCCAAACATCGAAGCCCAAGCTGCGAGCGGAGCGGGATTCACTCCCGCGGAGTGAGCGGGGGGTCTGGGGGGTGCGCCGCTAGCACCCCCCAGCTAAAACAAGGTGTAGATGAACGGGGCTACCGCCGATCCCTGCGTGAATATCACCAGCAGGCCGAGCAGGGCCAGCATCACCACGATGGGACCCAGCCACCACTTCTTGCGGACCCGCATGAAGGCCCACAGCTCGCCGATGATGCCCAGCTTCTCCCGGGATTCCTCAAACGCCATTGCGTTTCCTTTTAACGCAGAGGACGCGGAGATGAACGGAGAAGTCGCAGAGAACGCTCAAAACCAAGATACCTCTGCGTCCTCTCTGTTTTCTCTCTGCGACCTCTGCGTTGAAGAGCCATCAGTCCAGCTCGAACAGCGTGCGCCAATCGACGTCCTCGCGCAAGGGCGGCTGGTCCTTCTTGTCGAGCAGGTGATGGCCGAGCACGAGGTGGTCCATGTTCGTGCGCATGAAGCACAGGTAGGCGTCGTGGGGGGTGCAGACGATCGGCTCGCCCCGCACGTTGAACGACGTATTGATGATGACGGGCACGCCGGTCAGCCGCTCGAACTCGCGGATGACGTCGTAGTAGAGCGGGCTCGTCTCGCGCGTCACCGTCTGCAGCCGCGCCGAGCCGTCCACGTGGGTGACGGAGGGGATGCACCGCTTGCCGTCCCGCACCTGGGCGACCAGGAGCATGTAGGGGCTGTCGCAGTCGATCTCGAACCATTCCGACGCCTTGTCGGCCAGCACCGAGGGGGCGAAGGGCCGGAAGCCCTCCCGGAACTTGATCTTCATGTTGAGCGTGTCGCGCATCTTGGCGTCCCGCGGGTCGGCCAGGATGCTCCTCCCGCCCAGGGCCCGCGGCCCGAACTCCATCCGTCCCTGGAACCAGCCGACGACGCTGCGGCCGGCGATCAGCCGCGCGGTCTCCCGGACCAGCTCCTCGTCCGAGACGACGCGGTACCTGGCCCCCTGGCCGTCCAGGTATTCCCGGATCTCGGATTCGTCGTACTCCGGGCCCAGGTAGGCGTGGGTCCAGGCCGGGGCGCGCGGCTGCTTGCCCAGGGTGTTGTAGACGTAATGGGCGACGCCCACCGAGCCGCCGGCGTCACCCGCGGCCGGCTGGACGAACAGCTCCTTGAAGGGCGTCTCCCGGATCACCCGGCCGTTGGCCACGCAGTTGAGGGCCACGCCCCCCGCCATGCACAGACGGGTGAGACCCGTCTCCCGGTGGATGTAGCGCGCCATCCGCAACACGACCTCCTCGCACACCTTCTGGATCGAGGCCGCGATGTCGAACTCGCGCTCCTTCATCCAGGTCTCCGGCTTGCGGGGCGGACCCCCGAAGAACTCGCTGAAGGCCCCGTTGGTCATCGTCAGGCCGTGGTCGTACGAGAAGTACTTCATGTTGAGCTTGAACGAGCCGTCCTCGTTGAGGTGGACCATGTCGCTCATGATCCGGTCGAAGTGGACGGGCTTTCCGTACGGCGCCAGCCCCATCACCTTGTACTCGGCGCTGTTGACCTTGAACCCCAGGTAGTAGGTGAAGGCGCTGTAGAGCAGGCCCAGGCTGTGCGGGAAGCGGATCTCCTTGAAGAGCGTGATGTCGCTGCCCTTTCCCACGCCGAAGGAGGCGGTCGCCCACTCGCCCACCCCGTCCACGGTGAGGATGGCCGCCTCCTCGAACGGAGAGACGAGGAAGCAGGAGGCGGCGTGGCTCATGTGGTGCTCGGCGAAGAGGATGGGCCCCCGGTACGGCCTCAGCTCCCGGCGGATGATCGACGGCACCCACAGCTTCTCCTTGATCCACACCGGCATCGCCTTCCGGAACGAGCCGAACGAGCGGGGAAAGGTGGCGATGTAGGTGGAGAGCATCCGCTCGAACTTCAGGAGCGGCTTGTCGTAGAAGCCGACCGCGTCGAGCTGCTCGGCGCGCACGCCGGCCTGCTTGAGCACGTACTTGACCGCCCGGGAAGGGAAGTTCGAGTCGTGCTTCTTGCGCGAGAGGCGCTCTTCCTGGCAGGCGGCCACCACCACTCCGTCCCGCAGGAGGGCGGCCGCCGAGTCGTGGTAGAAGCAGGAGATCCCCAGGACGTTCATCGCTAGAACTGATGCCGGGCCGCCGCCAGGGGGCCCAGCGGGTTGGGGTCGTGCGCCTTCCAGGAAGTCACGTCGCGCCCCGCCGTCCGGTCGAGCAGGTCCTTGCCGGTGAGCGTCATGAACAGGCTGACCGGACCGACCGAGACGACGTAGACGATCGACAGCAGCACCGCCGTCCAGACCGCGCCCACGGCCTCGATCCCCCTCGTCCAGCGCGAATAGACCCTGGAGCGGGGGCCGAAGTGGCGCAGCGCCAGCTCGATCAGCAGCACGCAGGTGGCCAGCGTCAGCAGCACCTTGGTGTGGGTCGGCAGGTGGGCGAGCCGGGCCCCGAATCGGGTCATCAGTTGGGAGATGTCCACGAGCGGCGTTCCTCTGGTACCAGCAAAACCATCATATTACCGGGGCCGGCGCTCGGGGGTCAACGATCGAGGATGCTCGCGGCGCGGCGGCGCAGCTCGTCGAAAGGCACCGGCCCGCCTCGGGCGCGCAGGCGCAGGAAGCCCTTGCCATCGAGGATCAGCTTGGTGGGGTAGGCCTCCACGCGGAGGGCGTTGCCGGCGTCCATGAGCAGCACCGGGAACCGGACGCGATGGGCGCCCAGGAACCGCGCCAGCTCGCGGGCGCTCGTGTCGTCGTTGATCGAGAGCAGCACGACGTCGCCGCGAGCGCGGGCCCACGCATGGAAGGCGTGGAGGGCGGGCAGCTCGGCCACGCACGGTTCGCACCAGGTGGTCCAGAAGTCCAGCACGACCACCCTGCCCCGCAGGTCCTTGAGCGCGGTCGAGCCGCCGGCCAGGCGCGGAAAGCGCGCGTCGGGGGCCGGCGCGTGCAGCACCTCCCACGCCGGCGGCGATGGCGACGCCGCCGGCAGGGACGGGAGCTGGGCCGCCGGGACGAGCAGTCCCGCGGCGAAGGCCCAGCCGAGGCGCAATCAGGCCGCGGGGCGCGGCGCGCCGGCCACCGCCGCGTATCCGGGGTCGCGGCGCAGGCGCCAGATGTACGCGTCCACGATGAAGTGGTGGATGTTGATCGCGGCGACGACGAGGAGGTCGCTCTGCGCGTAGCCGAAGCCGGCCAGCACGTAGGCCCTCGGCCAGAGCTGGAAGAGCGCGTAGCCGAGGGCGAGGCAGCCGGCGTAGAACGAAGCCCCCGCGCGCCAGGCCGGCGCGGCGCTCGTCCGGGCCTGGTCCTTGACGTGGACGATCATGACGATGGCCATCCCTCGGGCGCGGCCTGGAGCCGGGGCGAGCGGCGGCTGCTGCGGCTCTGCTGTTGATAACGGTGATCGTCTTCCACGGGCTGCCGTCCGCTGGGAAGGGCCGGGCAGGACGTCCGAAGCGGCGGTGGCCGATGACATGGGCGCCAGTCAGCGCGCCCCATGATAGACCCCGGCGACCTCCGCGGCGAGTCAGCCCCGGCGGCCGGTGACAAGGGTCACCGCTCTCCGGCCCGCCGCCGGGGGGAGGCGGCGAGGGCGGGCGGCTCGAGGGGCATGCGGATCGTCACGCGGGTGCCTTCGCCCGGACGGCTCTCGAGCCCCACTTCGCCTCCGTGCTCTTCCACGATCTTGCGCGCGATCGACATGCCGAGGCCGAGGCCGCGCGGCTTTCCGTGGGTGAAGAACGGCTCGAACAGCCGGGCCTGCACTTCCTCGGGGATGCCGACGCCGGTGTCGGTCAGGGCCAGCTCGACCTGCGACCCGGCCCGGCGGGAGGCGAAGGTCAGCGTGCCGCCGGAAGGCATCGCGTCGAGGGCGTTGGCGACGAAGTTGAGGAGCGCGCGCGTGAGCCGGTCCAGGTCGAGGATCAGCTCGCCGTCGTAGGCCAGCTCCTTCCGGAGGGCGACGCCCCTCGACTTCAGCTCCGGCGCCACGCGACGCTCCACGGCGTCCGCGATCTCGGCCATGGCGACCGACCGGGGCCGCAGGGGGGCCCGCTCCCCGCGGGTGAACTCGAGGATCTCCTCGATCATCCCGCCCAGCCGGTCGGTCTCTTCCATGATGAGGCGCGCGTACTGCCGGCGCCGCTCGGAGGACAGCTCCTCCTCGAGCAGGCTGCCGTACCCCTTGATGGCGGTCATCGGGTTGCGGAAGTCGTGGACGATGGTCGCGATCATGCGCCCCATCGTGGAGAGCCGCTCGCCGCGCAGCCGCTCCTCCAACAGCTCCATGTGGTGGAGGCCGGCCGCGGCCTGGCCGGCGAGGATGGCGAGGAACTCCCGCGTGTCGAGGGCCGGATCGGGTCCCTCCATGAGCATGAGCCAGCCGAAGAGCCGCCGCCCGTGGTCGAGCGAGATCGCCCGGGCGGGCGCGAACCCGGGCGGCAGGCCCAGCCGGCCCTCGCCGCGCAGCCGGAGCAGGACCGCCTCGAACTCCCGGCGTGATTCGGGGGAGAGCATGGACGCCTCCCCGCCCCACAGGGCCGGGCGGGCGCCGATCTGGGCGACGACCGCGCAGGCCGAGCCGGCCAGCGTCCGGGCTGACTCCGCGGCCAGGGCCAGCATCTGCTCGGCTTCCGAGGCGGCGCCCAGGGCCCGCCCCACGTCGTGGAGGCCACGCAGCTCCCGGCTGCGGCGCTCCAGCCGCGCGTGGTGCTGCTCCAGCTCGCCGCGCAGCCGATGCTGGGTGAGGAGGCCGTCGATGGCGAGGTTGAGGTCCTCCACCTCCCACGGCTTCTCGATGTAGCAGTGGAGGCCGGCGTGGTTGATCGCGTAGATGGCGGAGTCCAGCCCGGCCTGGCCGGTGAGCAGGATCTTCATCACCCGGGGCCGCGTCTCGTGGACGCGCTGGAGGAAGCGGTCACCCTTCATCCCCGGCATGACCTGGTCGCAGATGACCAGCTCCACGTCGTCTCCCGCCGCCGACAGCTCGTCGATGAGCACCAGCGCCTCCTCGGCCGACTCGGCGCACTCGACCCGATGGGTCGTCCCGAAGCGCCGCGTGAGCTGGGCGGAGAGCTGGTCGAGGACGGCCTGCTCGTCGTCGACGCAGACGATGTAGGCCGTCACGACCCGCCCTCCGGGAACGGCGTCGCCACCGGCGAGAGGGGCAGGCGGATCTCGAAGCAGGTGCGGCCGGGCTCCGACTCCACGCGGATCTGGCCGCGGTGGCGCTGGACGATCTGCTGGGCGATGCCGAGGCCGAGGCCCGTTCCCTCGCCCTGGTCCTTGGTGGTGAAGAAGGGGTCGAAGATCCGGCCGCGGATCGACTCCGGGATGCCCGGACCGGTGTCGCTGATGCGCACCGCCACCCCGCCCTCGGCGGCCGCGGTCTCGATCGTGAGCCGGCCCATCCCCTTCATGGCCTGGATCGCGTTGTGGATCACGTTGGTCCACACCTGGTTCAGCTCGTTCGTGTTGCACACGACCGGGGGCAGGCGGCCGTAGCGCCGCTCGACCACGATGCCGTAGCGGATCTGGTTGCGCAGGATCGTGAGCGTCGTCTCCAGGCCGTCGTGGATGTCGGCCTCCGCCATCTCGGCCCGGTCCAGGTGCGAGTAGTGGCGCAGCGCCTTGACCATGCGGGTGATGGCCTCGATGGAGACGCGGATGTCGCTCACCGCGATGGCCAGGTTCCCCCCGTTCTCCAGGAAGGCCAGGGCGGGGGCGGGGAAAGGCGCCGGGGCCGACTCGATGAGGCGCCGCAGCTCCTCGTGCAGGCCCAGCCGCGAGTAGGCGAGCGCCAGCTCGCGCGGAGCGGACAGCCCGCGGCGGGCGAGGACGGCCTCCAGGGCGCGCGCGCGCTCGCGGATCTCGACCGTGGACGCGCGCTTGCGGCCGAAGTCGACCGAGAGCGCCTTCTCGACGAGGGCATGGAAGCCCGTCCCCACCTCGGCCGGCGGCCCCTCCGCGGCGAGCCGCGGCACCTGGCGGGCCAGGGTCTGGAGGCCTTCGGTCACGTTCACGATGGCGGCGTTGATCGCCGAGGACGGCGTGTTGATCTCGTGGGCGATCCCGGCCACGAACTGCCCGAGGCTGGCCATCTTCTCGGAGAGGATGAGCTGGGTCTCGGCCTGCTGGCGGTCCTCGTACGCCTTCAGCAGCGCTTCGTTGGTCCACTCCAGGTCCTCGGTCCGCTCGCCGACCTTCTTCTCCAAGTCGCGGTTCAGCTCCTCGACGGCCCGCTGGTTGGCGCGGATCTGGCCGATCATCTCGTTGAAGGCGCTGGCCAGCTCCTCCATCTCGTCCCCGGTCCGCAGCTCGAGCCGGCTCTCCAGGTCGCCGGCCGCCGCCCGCCGCGTCCCGGCCGCGAGGACCGCGAGGGGACGGGCGATGCGACGGGCCAGGAAGAACGAGCCCACGGCGCCGAGGCCGACGGCGAGCAGCGCCACCTCGAGCAGGGCCAGGCGCATCCGGTGGAACTCGGACTGCAGCTCCGCCGTGGACACGCGTACGCGCAGCGCCCCGCGCCCGGTCCGCGCCTCGCCGGCAGCCAACGGAACCATGACCTCGAGGGCGCTCTGGGCGCCGGCCGGCCCCGCCAAGGTCACCCGGCGGACGCTCTCCGGAGCGGCGGCCTCCGGGAGGACCTCGATGTCGAGGATGGCCGGGTCACGCTGCCGGGCGGCGGCCTCGATCCTGGCCAGCGCCGCGCGGTCGCCGGCGTCGAAGGACGGGCCGGCCAGGGAGGCGAGGTGCCGGCCGAGCGCCAGGCTGCGGCGCTCCGCCTGGGCCAGGAGACGGTCGCCCACCCCCTTGTCGACGAGGAGGAAGACGAGGGCCATGATCGCCGCGGTGAGCACCGTGAAGTAGAGGAGGAAGCGCGTCGGGAGGCGGAAGCTTCGCATCGCGCGGGGCTCGCGCCCTTGTAGCATAAAATGGCCCCGTCGATGCCCAGCGAAGTCGCCTCCGAGGACCGCCCGGACCGCGAGTTGCGCTCCGACTTCCTCCGCGGCCAGATGCGCCACTGGATGGACCAGGTGGTGGCGGCGGGGAAGACCCGCGAGCTGTTCGAGCTGGAGATGTGGCTGCGGGCCTTCGAGCGCTTCTTCCGCATCAAGAACCAGCCCCTCTCGGAGCGGGAGGCGAAGCAGCTCGCCCTGCGCAACTGGTCGGAAGAGCTGCGCCTGGTCGACAACGTCATCCGGCGGGCGGTCCAGCTCTGCACCGCCATCCTCACCGAGGACCAGGTCAACCTCACCCGCTTCGACAAGTACATCGAGGGCTACCTCAAGAAGGACGACCTGGTCGATCCCTATATCGAGAAGCTCCTGCGCCAGACGACCCCGGAGGCGGGGCTCACCCTGCTCCGCGACGCCTTCGAAGACCTCCACGTGCTCCTCACCGACCTCGTGCGGCTGTCGCGGATCCCCTACGCCACCTTCACGTCGGTGGGACGTATCCTGTACCGCGAGATCCGCCGCAGCCACCTCCTCGCCCTGCTCATCGACCGCAAGTTCAAGCCCATCCACGACCGGATCACCAACCCGACGGTGGCCGCCCTCATCCGCGCCGTCCCGGACGACCACGCCCGCCGGCAGGCGGCCAAGGTGTTCCTGGAGCTGTTCCGGCTGCTGCACTACCTGGAGTTCGCCGACCCGGAGAAGGTCGCCGAGGAGGACCTCAAGAACACCATCCTGGTCTTCGCGCTCATCACGTCGGAGACGCGCCTGCTGCTGGCCTACATCGAGCGGCGGGTGCTGAGGTACGTGGACGCCGAGAGCCGCCTCCACGAGATCTACGACTCCTTCGTCTACTCGCTGCCCTTCGAGATGAAGAAGGTGATCAGCACCGAGCTGGTGGATATCTCGGTCGCCCGCCAGCCCGACATCGTGCGGGCCCGGGTCGAGAACAGCCACGGCATCCTCAAGGACTGCTTCCAGCAGTCGCTCGTCCAGCTCGCCCAGGTCTTCAACCCCCTCGTCCAGGGGCACGACATCTTCGCCGACTTCACCGCGAAGTTCGAGCAGTCGGTGGAGCTGCGCGAGCAGCTCGCCCGCCTGGTGCGGGTGGTGCGGGAGTTCCAGAGCCGGCGGGACGAGACGTCGGCCGGCGAGATGAAGGAGGCCATCTCCCGCTTCTACGACACCGACATGAAGTACCTCATGTACCGGGACTGGTCGGGCTTCGAGCTGTTCTTCATCGAGATCCTGAAGTGCCCGAGCCTCTCCGCCCTCCTCCAGATCAGCCACCGCTTCGAGACGTTCCTGTCCACCCTCCACCGCGAGGTCCAGAAGCGCTCCATCCTCCAGAACCGGTCCTCCCCCGAGGGCAACGAGCCCCCGGCCGAGGCGGCCGGTGACGGAGGCTGACCGGCGTGCGGGTGACCGTCGCCATCCCCTGCTACAACGAAGCCCCGACGATCGCCAAGGTGGTCTCCGACTTCCGTTCCCGGCTGCCCCTGGCAGAGGTGGTCGTCTTCGACAACGACTCCACCGACGGCAGCGCGGAGGAGGCGCGGGCGGCGGGCGCGCGGGTGGTGAGGGAGAAGCGCCGGGGCAAGGGCCACGTCATGCAGGCGATCCTGGAGACGGTGGACGGCGACGCCTGCGTCATCGTGGACGGCGACGATACCTATCACGCCGAGGACGTGGAGGCGCTGCTCGCGCCCCTGGCCGACGACCGGGCCGACCTGGTGGTGGGCGACCGGCTGGGGCAGGCCGGCTCGGAGGCGCTCAGCGACCTCCACCGGCTCGGGAACCGCGTCATCATCGCCATCATCAACCTCGTCTTCCGGACCTCGTTCCGCGACGTCCTCTCCGGCTACCGCGCGGTGAACCGGAACTTCATGCGCACGGTGCCCCTCATCACCGGCGGCTTCGAGACCGAGACCGAGCTGACCCTGCAGGCGCTCGAGAAGGGCATGGTCATCCTGGAGGTGCCCGTCCGCTATCGCGCCCGTCCGGAGGGCAGCCACTCGAAGCTCAGCCCCTTCGCCGACGGGTACCGCATCCTCATCACGATGGCGGTGCTGCTCCGCAACCATCGGCCGCTGTATTTCTTCAGCCTGATCGCGGTCGCTCTCGTGGCGGCGGACCTGGTCTGGGCGGGCGCGTGGGCGGCGGGGGCGCTGCCGACGTACCGCCTGGCGGTCCACGCCCTGGTCCTGACCGGTGCCGCCGGCGCCGCCGCCGCCCTCGTGCTGGTCGGCGTCGTGCTCAACGCGGTGACCGCCGGCCTGCGCGAGCTGGCCGCCCTCGGCCGGAGGCCGCGGTGAGCGGCGCCCTGCCTGCGCTCGAGGCGGAGCCGGCGCAGCTCGAGTCGGTTCCCTGCAGCCTCTGCGGCGCGGACGCCTTCGCGGTCGTGGTCCCGTCGAAGCGCGAGGCGGGACGGGTGGTCGATCTGGCCACCGTCTTCCGCTCCTCGGGCGACGAGCCCCTCCAGGACCAGATGGTCCGCTGTCTCTCTTGCGGGCTGCATTACGTCCGCCCGCGCCTGCGCTGGGACCTGATCCTGGAAGGCTATCGCGCCGGGAACGACGAGAGCTTCGTGTCGCAGGTCGCGTTCCGGGAGCGGACCTTCCGGCGCGGCCTGGACCGGATCGAGGCGGCGGCGCGGCCGCCCGGCCGGCGTGTCCTCGACGTGGGCGCGGCCGGCGGGTCTTTCCTGGCCGTGGCGCGCCAGCGCGGCTACCAGCCGGCCGGCTGCGAGCCGAGCGCCTGGATGTGCGACTTCGCCCGGGAACACTATGGCCTGTCGCTGAACCCGGGGACGGTCTTCGATCTCCCGCTGGCCGCCGGCAGCATCGACCTGCTGACGCTGTGGGACGTCATCGAGCACACGCCCGACCCCCGGGCAGTCCTGGAGAAGGCGCATCAGCTCCTCGCGCCGGGCGGCGTCCTCGCCATCAGCTATCCCGACTACGGCAGCCTGGCCGCGCGGCTGATGGGCCGGCGCTGGGTCTTCCTCCTGACCGTGCACCTCTATTACTTCGATCCACGGACGATGGCGGAGATGCTGCGCCGCACCGGCTTCCTCCCCGTGCGCTCCCGGCCCCACTTCCAGACGCTCGAGCTGGGCTACGTCGCGCGCCGCGCCGTCCCCTACCTCGGCCCGCTGGGCGGCCTGGCCACGGGGGCGGTCCGCCTGGCCGGCCTCGAGCACGCGCCGCTCAGCTACTGGGTGGGCCAGACGATGGTCGTCGCGAGAAAGGCCTAGATGGAGCGTCCGCCCGTGGTCGTCCTCGGGGGCGGCGTCGCCGGCCTGGCCGCCGCCTACTACCTGGCCCGCGACGGCTGGCCGGTCACGGTCGTGGAGAGAGCGGCCGCACTCGGGGGCCTCTGTGGCAGCTTCCAGAGCCACGGCTTCACGCTCGACCACGGGCCGCACAAGCTCTACTCCGTGGTGCCGGGCATCCTGGACGAGATCCGCTCGCTCCTCGGCGACCGGCTGATCGAGCACAAGAAGCGGAACCGGATCCGGCTGCTCGGGCGCTATCTCGACTACCCGCTGAGCCTGGGCAACCTGCTGCCGCTGCTCGGACCCCGGCGCGCGGCGCGCCTCGGCCTCGGCTACGCCGCGGCCGTGGCCGGGGGAGCGCTCGGCCGCCGCGATCCCGCCTCCTACGAGGACTACGTCCTCCAGCGCTTCGGCCGGGGGGTGTACGAGCTGGTCTTCGAGCCGCTGGCCTGGAAGGTGTGGGGAGACCCGCGCCAGCTCTCGGTCGACCTCGCCCGGGCGCGCATCCCTTCCAGCGGCGCGACGGAGCTGGTGCTCCGCCTGCTCAAGCTGAAGGAGAACAGCGAGGACGTCGACGCGCCGTTCTTCTACTACCCGCGGGGTGGCTTCGGCGAGTTCCCGGCCCGGCTGGCCAGCGAGGTGCGGCGGCATGGCGGACGGATCCTCACCTCGGCCGTTCCCCGCGCCTTCGAGCGCGCCAACGGATCCGTGCGCGCCGTGCACGTCGAGTCGGCGGGGGCCAGCGAGCGCCTGGCGTGCGCGACCCTCGTGTCTTCGATACCGATGGCCTCCCTGGCCCAGCTCCTCCAACCCGGCGACGCCGGCCTGGCCGCCGAAGTGGGACAGCTCCGCCTGCGAGACCTCGCGCTGGTCTACCTCGTGCTCGGCCAGGAGCGCCTGGTCGACGACCACTGGATCTTCTTCCCCGAGCGGCGCTACCCCTTCAACCGGCTCTTCGAGCAGAAGTCGATGGACGCTTCCCTGGGTCCGCCCGGCCTGACGGCCATCTGCTGCGACCTCACCTGCGACGAGGGCGATGCGGTGTGGGCGGCGCCCGACGACGAGCTGGTGCGCCGGTGCCTCGACGCGCTGGTCGAGGCCGGGCTCACCACGCCGGACAAGCTGCGGGCCGGGTTCGTCCGCCGCTTCCGCAGCTTCTACCCCATGTACACGGTGGACTACCGCGAGCGGCTGGGCCGCGTCTACGTCCGCCTCAAGCAGGCGGAGAACCTGGTCCTGACCGGCCGGGTCGGGATGTTCAACTACAACAACTCCGACCACTGCCTCGACATGGGCCGGTTCATCGCGGCGGGCATGGCGGCCGGCACTTCGCCGGGCGAGATCTGGTCCGGCCTCGAGGAGCGCGTCCGCTCCTACCGAATCATTGACTGAGGCACGGCTCGAGCGTGCGGCTCCGCTGCTCGCGGTCGCGGTCCTGGCGCTTCCCCTGGCCGCGGCATGGGCGGGGGCGCGCGGACCGTTCCGGCTGACGCTGAACCTCGGCCCTGGCGACTCGGCCTATCTGTCCGGCTTCGCTTCGGCCTACGAGATCGACGACCGGGTCGCTACCCACTGGACCAGCTACCAGGCCCGGGTCGCGCTGCCCCTGACCGTCTCGGGGAGCGCGGTCGCCCTCTCGTACCGCTTCGCCCGTATCTTCCCGGAGACCGCGGTCGTCGAGGTGGGCTTCGGGCGCGGCGTCGTGGACCGCTTCGAGTGCCGCGGGGGCCGCTTCCAGGAGCGCACGGCGGTGCTGGGGGCGCTCGGCCCGTCGCCGGTCGTCGTCAGCTTCCATGCCGACTCGCACGAGCGGCAGAACCTGGGCCTGAAGCTGGACTGGGTGAGCCTCGCCGGCTCGGGCCGCGTCGCGCTCACCGGGAGCGCCCGCTTCGTTCCCGTCCTCGCCGTCGCTCTCCTGCTCGGCCTCCACATGCTCGCCGGCTGGGACCTCCGGCGCGCCGCGCTCCTCGTCGCGCCGTGGGCGATCGCCGCCGCCGTCGGCCTGCTCCGCGACCCGTGGCTCGTCCACCGGCTGCTGCGGGGCCTGGTGCTGGCCCTCGCTCTGTTCGGCCTCGCCGGGGTGCTGGTCGGGCGGCTGCTCCGGGCGCGGGGCCGCGCCTCGGCGCCGGCGTTGCGGGCGCTCGCCGCCCTCGCCCTCGCCACGTTCCTGCTCCGGGCCCTGGCCGTGAACCACCCCGACTTCTACTATCCCGACCTGCGGACCCACGCGCGACTCGTGCAGGTCGTGCGCGCCGCCGGGTCCGACTTCTTCCGGCATCCGGCGGCCTACATCTGGGAGCACGGCGTGTGGCGGACGGAGGCCTACGGCAAGACGTATGCGTTCCCCTACACGCCCGCGTTCCACCTGCCCTTCACCCTCGTCGCCTTCGGCTACGACGACCTCGTCACGGCGATGAAGCTGGCGGCGGCCGCCCTGACGACGGTCCCGCTGTTCCTGGTGTGGGCCCTGGCCCGCCGCCTGGGCGCCTCGGTCGCCGGCGCCGCGCTCATGGCCGTCATTCCCACCTACGTCTCCCGGCTGAGCTTTGCCTTCCTGCCGGCGCTGCTCGGCCACGCGTTCGACGTGGCGTTCGTGCTGTGGCTAGCCGGGCATCTCGACCGGATCCGGCAGCCGGGGGTGTGGGTTCGAGGCGCCCTCTTCGTCAGCGCCTGCCAGCTCGCCTACGTGTCGGGGGTGGTGAACGTCTCGCTCTTCTTAGCTATTCTCGCGGCGGCCGAAGCGCTGGGGCGGCGGGACGCCCGCTTCACCCGGGCCGCCGCGCTGCTCGCGATGGGGCTGGCCGGCTCGGTCGTCTCGGTCCTCGTCTACTACCGCGACTTCCTGCCGATGGTGCTCGACGTGGTTTCGCACGCCGCGCGCGGGGGCGGGTCGGCCGCGTCGGCTCATCCCGTGCAGGGCTTCTTTGCCGTCGCGTATTCGCGGACGCGGGATTTCTTCGACGCGATGTACCCCATCCTGGCCGGCGCCGGCCTCGCCGTCCTCTTCCGGCGCGGCCGCGGCGCGAGCCTGCTGGCGGCCTGGCTGGCCACCTACGCGCTCCTCCTGCTCGGGCGGGCGAAGGTCCCCGACGTCTTCCTGCACGGTCACGAGACGCTCTTCGTGACCCCCCTCGTCTGCCTGGCCGCCGGCGAAGCCCTCTCGGGGCTCGCTGCTCGCGGCCGGGCGGCCCGCGCCGCCGCGCTCGTGGCCGGCGCCGCGCTCGCCGGGCAAGGCGTCGCCGCCCAGTGGCGCGCGATCGCGGAGCAGCTCGGCAACGCCCGCTGAAGCGCGGCGCGCCGGTTGCCCGCTTCTCGGGGGAATCTGTTACACTGCGGCTCCGAAAACCCATCCATGGCCGCCGAGAAGAACCCCTTTGCCAAGTTCCTGACGCACTTCGAGAAGGGGCACGTGCTCTTCCGTGAAGGGGACGAGGGCGAGGACATGTACATCATCCAGTCCGGCCGCGTCGCCATCAAGAAGAACCTCAAGGACGGGGGCGACGCCACCCTCGCGGTGCTGGAAAAGGGCGACTTCTTCGGGGAGATGGCGCTGCTCGAGCGCCTGCCCCGCTCGGCCAGCGCGGAGATGATGGACGACGGGGACCTCATCGTCATCGGGGGCGACACGCTCGGGGACATGATCAAGCACAACCCCGAGATCGCGGTGCGGATGCTGCGCAAGCAGTCGATCCGGCTGCGCGAGACCAACAAGCAGCTCGAGCAGGCGCTCAAGGGGATGCCGGGCGGGGCGCCGCCGCCCAAGGAGGCGCCGCCGGCGGTCCCCGCCACCGCGGGGACCCTGCAGGCGGAGGCCAAGGCCTACTTCATCTCGATCTCGACCGGCAACGTGTTTCCCGT
>Ga0066710_100001227_pt1 | contig 18615 bp, 19 predicted proteins | sample GraSoiAngelo_159_FD_79666 | JGI IMG/M metagenome (GOLD analysis project Ga0066710, IMG submission 79666) | Grasslands soil microbial communities from the Angelo Coastal Reserve, California, USA - 14_1009_16_40cm | ecosystem: Environmental > Terrestrial > Soil > Grasslands | place: USA... | reverse complement strand
TTCGTCACCGGCAGGTCCTGTTCAATCCACTTCTTCCGCCCGCCGTTCAGGAGGACGACCTTGTCGACGCCGTAATACTTGAACACCCAGAACGCGAAGGCCGCGAACCAGTTGTTGAAGTCGCCGTACAGGACGATCTGATGGTCGTGCGAGATGCCGAGGCGGCCGAAGAGGGCCTCGAGACCTTCCTTCGAGACGATGTCCCGGCGCACCGGATCGTTGATGTCCTTCTTCCAGTCGATTAGGACCGACCCGGGGATGTGCCCCAGGTTATAGTTCGGCGTCGGGTCGTAGTCCACCTCGACGATCTGGACGGACTCGTCCCCAATGTTCCCCTTCACCCAGCTCGTGTCGACCAAGACTTCGGGATGCGCGTAAGCGGCCATCGTCCTTTGCTCCGGGGCGTCCGAAGTATTACACCGTTATATTTCTTGTGCATATCCGTATTCCGATTGGCATGACGGGCGCGCCCCACGAATCAGGTGCATTCGTGCCCGTTGAAGTTTTCGGAAGCCTGTCTGTCTCCCCGTGTGGAGTGATGGGTGAGCCCCTCAAGGCGAGTCCGTAAACTCTTTTGCAGTGCGGAAATCCGGCCCATAACTCGGCGAAGCACCCGTTTCGCCGTCGCTTGTCCCCTCACGCCCGCCTGGAAAGGCGGGCACTTTCCTTTTCGATGTCTCAGAGCGATTGGAAAATAGGCAGGTTGGCCGGGCAGCCGGTCTGGGAGCCGAAAGGTCGAAGCAACTCCTCGGCTCCGTGTAGACGCGGACGACCGCGGACGATGGTGGTAAACGGAACTTTTCGCCACAATGTGGTTTTTATAGCATGCGAATGCACCTTCGTGGCCGCCGCCGAGCCGCCGCCGTATAGGGAATCGATCCCGCCACCCCCTTCTCCCTGGTGGCAGGCGCACTGGAGGCAAGTGGCTGCTGTCGCGGTTGTCGCAATAATCGTCCTGGCTGCTGTCGCGGTTCTCTACGTGCTATCCAGTCCGCCCTCCTCTACCCACTATTTCGAAGGTCTCGCCACGTACAATGGGAATCTCATTCTGTTTGCCACGAGTGCAAGCCTGGGTGGCGTGGCGCATGGTCGGTTCCAAATCGCCATCAACAGCAGCGCCCGAGTGGATTGCGCGCTTAGTGTGGCCGGAAAGCGTGTCGCTGACGGAACTTGCGAAAAATTCACCTATGTGTACAAGACGAAGTGGTCAGCCGAGGCCGAACTCAATGTGACGTTCGAGTTGAGCCTGTTGCGAAACGGAACGAATGCAGCCTTCTCGGTGGACGTTCTCGGAGGCGTGTATTTGCCTCTCCAAACAGGCGGATCCATTCAGGAACAAATGCCCGAACGGCCCATGAGCCTCAACACAACCCTCGATGACCTCGGGACGGGTAACATTGTGAACAGCCACACAATTTCGGGAATTCTTGATTCAGGCCAGCGCAAGCCGTATTTCTTCAATGTGACCGGAGAGGCTTGGGTCAATCTCACTGTGAACTTGACCGTGGGCTACAAGATTGAGGTCGAAACAACGACCGTCGTTTCAGGGGACTGTCACAGCATTTCGTCCTTCTCCTGGGTCAACGTAACACAGTCTTTCCATGCCGAGCTGGAGGTCGAGCTGAGCTATGATTCCGCAAAAGCGACTGCGAGCGTAAGCTATACCCTCGAAGTCGCTGGCCCCGATCTTACCGTAGGGTAGGATCTCGGCCCCTCGAGGACTTCCTTAGCGGGCCGATTCGCGGTATGTTGTCGACCGAATGGATCAGGCACGGAGGGATTTGGTTCACTCGATAAAAGAGTCCAGGGAGGCCTCTCAGTGATGAGGTCCGATATGAGCCCAGCACGCCAACAGGGACAGAACTCGTTTGGATCTCCCGGCGACATTATTATAAGGCCAAACGGCCGTGGCTTTTACGCGTGGCCGGAAGAGTCAAAACTCTGCCGCCGCCTTCCTCAGAGGGATTATCGGGGTGCGTGCAATATGATGCACTACAATGAAGGATCCATGGACTGGAGCGCTGTGGAGAAGCTCGCGAAACACGCAGACGTAGTCTACATGCGGGGTCAAGTGTCCAATGTCCTCGTGGCGCTCGACCTATACACCGCCAGGCGAAATACAGCTCGGGCAAAAGCGTATGCGGCCCGGTTCTTGGCAACGCTTAGGAAGAACGAGGATACGAATCTGCTGAAGACATTGCTTGAAAGCTCGGACAAGGTGAGCCCTCCACCGGACTTTGACAAGCGAGTGCCGGAAGTCACCGCCCTCCTGCGAGCGATGGAGAGAGACAACCCGTTGGATGAAAAGAGCGTCTCGAGCGTCAAAGCCTTCCTCGTCCACATCGAAGAAGACTTGGCCGCCATCACGCAAGAACAGGAAGGGCTTCCATTTGAGCCCTGGCGATTCGGACCATAAGGACGATAAACTCGACGGGCTCCTGATAGGCAGACTCCTCTCGTTTCGAGAGCCCCTCAAACGACTACGCGACGAAGTCGGGACCTTGCATCTCCCGTATCACAGCAAGAGCGCCGCAACGCTCGTAGGCGACTTGATCGGGGTTGTTTCCGAAGAGGTCGGAGTAACGTCGCAAGATATCCCTGACTTGAGGACGCCAGCGGACAAGTCGCGACGCTCAAGAAGCTTACATTATTCTCTCGAGCAATTCGTTAACTTCGTTGAAACAATAGTCCTAGCTTCCAAAGACGTGCCGGTGTCGTTCCTGCAACTCGTGGAAATGATTGAGGACGAGCTACCTGAAAGTTGGCGGTTCGGATTTCTAGTAAGGAATTATCCCGAACTCGGAACGCTTGACATGAACGCATATCTCTCGAAATTACTGGAACCGTTTGTAAACGCGTGCAAATTCCTCGAGACCGAACGTTCCTGCCGGGTTTTCCTTGTCCCGCCCTCGATTCTGACCGATCCACTAAACTGGCCCCTGATTTCCCACGAGATCGCGCATGTCTTGGAACTAACTCAACTGCACGTAGTGCAGACAGTGCACGGGCCATCACTGAAGACCTCAGACTCCCAGGATGCGGCAATGGTAAAGTACCGGCACAGCGAGGAATATCAGGCAGATCTCATCGCCGCAATGCTGTTCGGCCCATCATTTGTCATGCGAGTGCTTTCAATCTATTTCAGCCAGGAGATTCGCCTATCTACAAGCCACCCCGCTTGGGAACAAAGGCTGAAAGCGCTCCTTGAGGTAGGTTTGCCAAGATTGCGCGATGGCGACGTCTACAAAGATCTCATTGGGGATTCACTCAAAGGTATCAGTTTGGATGGCGGGATTGTTACACATGATGTGGTGAATCTCCCAACCGTTCTCGACAAGACTTTCGAGGCAATCAAGGATCGACTCAATCAATTCGACTGCCGAAGTCCCGAACTTAAGGCGGCAAGAGAACGACTTGGCCGTTTCCTGCCGTATACTGAGGGCTACAAGGTCCTCCTCAATGCGGCCGTACTCAATGAGTCCGAAGCGATGTCCGCCTACGCATCCAGCAAATTGGGGCTCCCCGAGCGCGCAGCTCGCGAGTATCGATACTTGGTTGCTGATTGCGTTCGGCTCTGCTACGTGAACATGCACTATGATCGTAGGATAGCCACTGATGTTGCTGCCCAAGAAGCCCAGGACGAGCTACAGCAGTGAAACTCTAAGGGTTGTCTGGCACTGGTGGCTTCACCCTGACCTGCAACTGGAACTTTCCGCGGTACGGTTCTTCGCATTTGGAAGTTAGGAAGAAGCTCAGTCGCGCGACTCGGTCGGTCGGATAGAGCAAGACCGGCATCTTCCCGTTATTCGAAAGCTCGAACGCAAGGTGGCCTCGGAACCCAGCATCAACACCACCCGCGGTGCTATGGATAGTAACTCCGTATCGACCGTATGTGCTGCGACCATCGAGTCTACCCGAAAGGTAGTCGGGAATCGCGACATACTCGAGGGACTGGGCGAGGACGAAATCCCCGGGATGCAGAACGTAGGGGTTTTGAGGGGTGCTGACCTCCAATTCAATCAGCCGGTACAGTTCCTCCTCCCTCGGCCGTCGTCGGAGATCGATTGATTCCTGGTTCATCGACTTGAATTCCTTGAAAATCGTGTCGAGGCGTAGGTCCAGCCCTCCCGGCCCCAACTGCGCGTCTTCCTCGCCTTGCTTTTCTCCACGCAGTTTGAAGAGCGGGTCGATTACAAGCTCGCCGCGCTTTAGCAGGGTCTCAATCTCCCAGTCTACGAGTAAGCGAGGACATAGCGAAATCCCGCACTTTTCGCTCGGGCACGAAGTCGCTAACCCCACTATTCCGGTCCCGCAAAAAGGACAGTGATCCAGCCTCAATCCTTGCGTCATTCTACCCCTTCGGTGTCGTACATGTGCTATTGTGTCATCCTCGACTGAGCATCCGCCCGACGCGCGGATCACCCATCGAACCCCGAACCCTTAAAGACCATCTAGTCCGGCCAGCCATGAAGGGACCGCGCCGGTCACCGACTCACCGCTGGTCCATCGTCGAGGTGCTGCTTGTATGCTACCTGTATGGTACTCGTAGTGAGATGCCTCGGGTCTTGAGGCGCTCAACGAGTTCATGAAAGCGACCCTTGTGCGCGGTCCGGTATCGATCCAAGTTTTCTCTGAGTACTAGACGGATCTCCTCGCGCGGGCGGAGCGTTACTAGAGAGACCTCCGTCCAATCGCCGTCTTTCTCTCCCTTCAGGAAGCTCATGACAGTCGCATCGATGTGATCGCGGGACACGTCTTCCGGGCGAGGCATTCCATGAGTCATGAATCGCGATCGGTCGAAATCGGGGTAATCACAGCCGCAAGAGGGATGGGTGAAAGTAACCGCCGCGGGAGCGACGCAATGTTTGAAGTCGCGTGGGGCTCATCCGTCCCGTAATGAACCGGGGGAGGCGGCAAAGGGTGACAGTGATCGTCGTCCTCGCTGCCGTCCTTGTGGCCGCAGGCTTGCTGTACTCATACCTGCCGAGAGGCACCCCCTCAGGCACCTCGTCAGGCAGTGCCCCAGGAAACATTCCCCAATGCAGGGGCACCGCTTCATGCTTCACGGACACCGTGGCCTACATCGTGGACGGAGACACGCTCGACGTCGGATCCACGAGGATCCGATTGGCACTCGTGAACTCGCCCGAGGTGGGCCAGCCCGGCTCCACGGAAGCCAAGCAGTTCACCGCCCAGACCTGTCCGGTCGGCTCGTCCGCGCTCGTGGATGAGGACGACGGGCAGACCGGCGGGAGCTACGGACGCATGATCGCGGTCGTCTATTGCGGCGGCGACAACCTGAACGCCGCGTTGCTTACTTCGGGTAATGCCGTGCTCGTCACATACTACTGCTCGGTCAGCGAGTTTGCCGACGAGCCATGGACGGGCTGCCCGTAGCAGTGGGCGTCGATGCCCCGATATTCAGCGCAGGCCAAAAGAGAAGCGGTAAAGCTGTAGGAGTCGGCGCTCTCTTGTCGTGCTATTGCGAGAGGGATGAGGGCGGACGGGCTGTCTTCGCCCCACTATGTACCGGTGCTCCGGTGGGTCAAAGAAAGAGGGAAGGGTAGGGAGCAGCGTGGACGTCGAATCCTGTTTCCGGTGAACACGTCCGTCTCCTCTACGACGCGGGAAAGGGTGTTGATGACATAGCGCAACGATTCCACGCGGGACTCGCGACGATCTACAAACGGCTGCGTGAATCGGGCGCGAAGATGCGGCCTAGTCGGATCAGGTATGGTCACGTTCTCACCGAGGGTCGCCTGCGCCTTCTCTATGTGGAGTGGAACTTACGCGCTCAAGAAATCGCGGCGACCTTCGGTTGCGATGTTGGGACGGTGTACGACTGGCTAAGGAGGAATCACGTTCCACTTAAGAGGCTGCGGCGAACCTGATTCGATGTTCAGGAATAAGGATGTGAAACCGTAGAAACCCCCCGCAAGGCAAGAGATCCGCGTAAAGAGATTCGTCTTGTCATGAAGGAATTCTCGAGCGATACCGTACCCTGAACGACGGACGCCTTCGCGAGATGCTCGCGCGTCTACGCCCTCAAGGGGTTTTCTCTGCAAGTAGGCTCAAGTGACTCTCTACCGGTTGACCGACGTACCGGCAGGTAGGAAGTCAACCCCTCTTGCGTTTCAGGAGGCAGGGAATCTCGCTACAAGCGGCCTGCAAGTAGTGCCAATGAACTTGACGGGGATTCCCAGTGCAGCCTATTGAGGTGGCGGTGCGGACGCAGGTCGTTGCGCTTTCTCCACTCCTGTATATGGGTACGACCACCGGTATAGACCGAGCAAGACCAAGGCGAGAAGAACAAAACCGATTTCGGTCAATCGCGGCAATTGGCTGCTAATGGAAAGCCACCATAAGAATCCGTACACGACCAGAAATGCCACTAGGAAGCTGAGAGCGTGGGCTGCACTCCCCGTAGGGTTTACCTCCTTGCCTTCTTCGGGGTCCTTCCCATTGACCTTTCGGTATTCGTAAATTCGAATCAGAGTCCAGACTGTGTAACCAAAGAAAATGACGACCAGAATCAGCAAGAACGACACCGAAGAGTCAACATAAACAAACGCAAGGTAATACAGGAAGAGCAACCCGACGTCGATGGCGAATCGAGGGACGCGCCTGAGAGGCTGTTTCTTCACGGATTCGTGATACCCTAACCAGCTCGTTACTACCAGGGTGTACGCAAGAATCGTATTCAGCAACGGGACGACGTTGTCAGTCCATGCACGTATCCACGTCGGAAACCGTTGTGGGGCGGAGAGGAGGAAGAAACTCTGTCCAATTACGATCGCGAACAATATTTCGACAAATCTTGTGAAGGTTTCAGAATCAAATTTCGGTGTTGGGGGTAGTCCCAGTCTCCCACGAATCCCAGCCATCTGATTCCGCCGTAGTTCAGCCAAAATAACCTGGCCCACTATTCATCCTTTCGAAACAAATTCTGGGCGGCTTTCGAGAGGGGTAACAGACGCAGGCAATGTCATCTTAATGCGCCGTCTGGAGATGCCGTCGTGGAGGGAAGAATTGACGAAACTTCTCTTTGTGGGTTCGGAGAATTTCCATCGCAGTCGGGCCTGCGAGGAGGTCTTCAAATCGAAGCTTGGTTTCGACGCTAGATCTGCGGGCACATGGGACTCCGCTCGGCATCGTCTCGAACAGGGTGACATGGAGTGGGCGGATCACGTTTTCGCAATGGAGAAGAGCCAGGAGCACGACATCCGACGCAGTTCCCCGAGTGGGCGCGCGGGAAACCAGTCACAAGATTGAAATCCTGGACATTCCAGATTCGTACTTCGGGCCGGGACCCGTCGAAGGGTTGAAGGCGGTTTGTGAAGCCGTGGTATCGGAGCGGTTAGGAAAACGTAGTTTGAGTTGACGCGGTCGAGACGGTCTGGTGCTCTCGCCTCGCGTCGCAAGGAGTGGTCTACAAGTAGCATACAGTCAGGGTTGGGGCCAGCTGGGCCTTGCTTGAGACAAGGGGATCAAGCGAACGGCTTGGCTTCACAGAGTACTAGTTCAAGACCAGATGAAAGACTTATGAAGGAGTCTGCAATGAGTCTCATAAGAGACTCTGAGAAGAAGCGGGCCGATGGCAGATGGCAAACGAAGCGGGCAGCAAGGATCACGTCTCCATCTATCTTCACGACGTGCATGTCAGACTCCTGGACGAATTGATTCCGTTCTATGGGGGCACCCGTGCGGAGGTTATTCGTTTCATCGTCATCGACTGGCTGAGCAGGAATGGAGACCGTGGTCCGCCGGAGAAGAGGAGAGGGCGAAAATGAGCGCCAAAGAGGTTATCCCAGATTCTAGCAATCCCGTTTTGCCGAGGGCAGTAGTGGGGGTCAAGCCCATTCTGGAACCGAGTAGGGGTGTGTGAATGATGATGAGCGCGACGTCTCGTCCCCCTCCACCTTTGCCCCGCGCGACGTACGTCCTCCTGCTCCTCGATGCGGACAGTGGCACGCCCATTCGGGGCCGCACTAGGCTCGAGAAATTGATTTTCCTCGTCCAGATGCGGATCGTCGACGGCCTCAAGGTAGGAGTAACGCAGGAATCGTACCGGTTCAGGCCCTTCCACTATGGCCCGTATACCGAGGAAGTGTTGGATGACTTGATGGCGCTCCAAATGCTCGGGTTGGTCTCTATCGTCGGCGACGATGAAGCCCAACAGACGTTCGCCATCACTCCTCGCGGTCACGAAGCCGTGCAGAGGCTAGTCCAGGAGGCGCGGGTCACCTCTGTGTTGGTGGACGAGATTAGAAAGATCAAAGCCACTTTTGGTCGCATGAACCTTGACCAGCTCGTTCAGCGGGTCTACACCGACTATCCGCAGTACACAGAGAAGTCACACATCAAAGACAGATATTTGTATTAAGAGACCACGTTGGTGTCAATGCCGGACGCCATCGTGGGCATTGCGATAGTCGTCATCTCCGCCGTCCTCGCGTTGTTGGAACCTCGCTTGGACGGACTTATTGACCCAATCGAGACCGACGCTGTTTCTGTGGACGTCCTAGAAACGATGGAAGAAAGGACGATTGAGTGGGTTCTTCCCGCTCTGGTCAAGCGACTGGCCCCGTCCGGCGAGGTTTACCCGCGCACCGAGGTTGACCGGGTCAAGGAATCGTACGATTACAACATGTTCCAGATCCAGGCGGCCAAGTCCTGGCTAGGCGAATTCGACCACGCAAAGAGGAATCTACGCCGTTCTCTAGTGGCAGGAATTCTCACGTTCGTTCCCCTTGGCGCGGTGGTCGCAGCTCCACTTTCCGTCGACGTCCTGACTGTCACCGGCGCAAGCCTGATTGTCGTGGCCGTCGCTTTCATGTCCGTGGCTGGGTATGCGTACTCGTCTATGCGACGATGCCGGAATCACTATCGTGCGGTGACCAACGGCTTAAGGGAACGATTGGCTGCCCAATCCCTGTCGGAAATTCGCGGCGACAATGGGATCGAACATGGCGAAGGAGAAAATCATGCGTGAGTCGTCCCTGTACCCTCAAATAAGTCGTTTCTTACAGAATCGTGGATGGCTTGTACGCTGCGAGATTCCTCCGAGAGCCGGAAGCGCCAGGAGGTTCGACGTCGTCGGTGTAAAGCCTCGCAGAAATCAGGCCGTCGTGGTCGAAGCCAAACTCGACCATTACCGTCGCACATTTGATCAGGCATCGCACCGTCAGTTTGTCGCCGATTTCGTATATGTTTCATTTCCGCTAACCTATGCACATGGGGTGGCGGGAGCGCGCATTCATGAATTGGAGGACCTGGGGATTGGTCTACTCGGGGTGGACGGAAGAGCATACGAGTTGCTCCTTCCACGCCAATCGAAACACGTGAACCCCGATCGACGTCTGGAACTAATCAACATGGTGTACGAGGTCAGGCGACGTGATGGGTAGACTTTACTTTCGGCTAAGTCTCATGAGAGAACCAGCCGTCCTACAAGCTAATTCTGCAGCCTTCTACGGGCTTGCTCTCGAATCCCACATAATCGAACTGTACGCCAATGCTGTCGCGACATTCCTTACGCAGCTGAGAAAGCCGTATTTCGTCGATCCAGTCTTCTACAAATTTTCCGCGCCTATATTCTCGGAACTTTCAGAGAAGCGTTGGGTGGATTCATTGTCCTCGCACTACGGAATCGAAACGTTGTTGTTTCAATTCCCAGAAGGCTTTGACGTCGCCAATCTTGAGTCGGTCCCCAATCTAAGCAGAATCGTGGCGTCAGTGCTCGATTATCAACGAAGACGGGTTCCAAGCCTCAATGCGGGTGCATTGTCATTGGCGAGTCTAACGGGACAGGTCACCGCTGCAACAGGTCCGCCGGAGTTCCTTGTTGTTCCATATCTGTTCGTGAGCGAGCGCGCATCAATCCGGTCAAACTTGAAGTTGGCGCGAGAGGGGGCGAGAATCAAGCAGAAGGGAGAGCGTTTGTACGCGGTGCTCGCGTTATCCCGAGATTACTTCGGTAGCGAATCCGATCTCGAGTACATTACGCGGGAATACGCCAAAGTGGATTTGGACGGGTACCTGATTTGGATTACAGACTTCAAGGATTGGGAGGAAGATTCGGAGGTTCTGAAGTCGTTCGCTGGTTTTGTGCGCCGACTGTCCGCAGCGTCCAATGGAAGGGAGGTAATCAACCTCTTCGGCGGATACTTCTCGGCGGTTCTCGCAGCTCGCGGATTGCTTGGAGGATCCGCGCAGGGCGTTGGCATTGCTGAGTTCAGGGACCCTTTGGTCACCGGTGGAGGGTTTGCGAAGAGGTACTACGTGCCGATCTCCCACAGGTTCGTCAGCGTCGATTTGGCCGACGATCTTCGAGATGCCAATCCAAGCGTCTTTTCATGCTCCTGCCCAGAATGCGGGACCGGCACCCGACCTGGGAGCATGTCTGTCCAGGCTCTGGCACAGCATTTCGTCAGCGTACGTACGCAAGAGTTCCAGATAGCCGCTGGTTTGTCGGCTACGGCGATTGCAGATCAACTGAGTCGTGATAGAACTACCCTCGCTCGCATCAAGGTCCCCGGCATAGCAAGCTTGACGAGCGCGCACGGTAGGCGGCTTGAGGTTTGGGAGAAGTCGCTGCGGGATTTGGTTCAAGCTGGATTAGTGGCGTAGACCGCTTAGGCTAATCGTGTTCGCCCCTATGCTATAGGAGCTTCCAACCATTCTCGAGGAGACGACGAATCTCTCTTGCTGTTTCCAGATAGATTCCCGCACCCTTTCCAAATAGGATCGTCCAAGTCGCCGGACTCATTAGCGAGTTCCCTAATGGTCACGACCTTCAGAGCGGAGGGCGACGGTCCAACTTGACTTTTCATTGCCTGCGTCATCACAACAACGAGATCCCGACGGCACTGACCAAGGACAGAGTCCAGGCTCTTGCTCTGCCTACCTCGTATGGCTTTGCTGTCGATCCGAATTATTTCCGGTGTTTCCAGGGCGTCGGGGCCGACGCGACCGCCCGGCGAGAGGTCCCGCGGATTCAGATAGGATGTCCTTTTCCTGACGTCTCTCAGCTGCTACGTACGCGGCGATTGCCTGGGCCATTGGGCTGCTTCGGGTGTTGCCTGAGCACACGAAGAGGACGCGCCGCCGCATTGTCGGACTCACGGCCAGTCCTGTTGTTAGTCACGAATTTGCGGACAGATAACGTTCCGCCTCGCCGAGGCGCGAACCTTTCGGCTGAATCGCCAACCCCGCACCAAATGGTGCTGCCACCCCGTCATCGTGCGCTGTTCGTTGTGGACTTTAGGTCGTTCGATATCGATTCGAACTGTTCGAGCGCTGCCTGAAGATCCTCCGCGATCTCCGCGGCAATCACATCCGGTGTAGGCAGGTTGGCGGTGTCCTCGAGGCTTACGTCCTTGAGCCACGTGAGGTCCAAGCTGACTTTGTCTCGCTGCAGAAGCTCCTCGTAGGTGAACATCCGCCATCGCCCTTGCGGGCTTCCGGGAGACCACCCCGGCTTCCGGTCGTGGCGGTTCACAGGATGGTAACTGTGAACGAAATCGTCCAAGTCCGAGCGCTTCAGCGGGTTCGTCTTCAGCGTGAAATGCACGTTGGTCCTGAAGTCGTAGATCCATAGTTCCCTAGTCCAGGGTTTCTCGCTCGCGGGTTTCCGGTCGAAGAATAGGACGTTCGCCTTCACGCCTTGAGCGTAGAAGATTCCCGTCGGAAGTCTGAGGAGGGTGTGCACCTCGCAGTCATGGAGGAGCCTTCTCCGAATCGTCTCCCCCGCCCCGCCTTCGAAGAGGACGTTATCCGGAACGACGATGGCGGCTCGCCCATGAATCCTCAGAAGGGTCTTCACGTGTTGTAGGAAATTCAGCTGCTTGTTTGACGAGGAGGCCCAGAAGTCGTCGCGAACCACCGTGAGCCCCTGACGCTCTTCTTCCCCCTCCTCGTTCACGACGAGGACGCTGGATTTCTTCCCGAAGGGTGGGTTCGTAAGGACCATGTCGTGCCGCTCCCCAGGGTCTGCACGAAGGCTGTCATCGGTGCGGATAGAGGGTTCGACGTCTTCGCCACCCGTTGGTCCAATACCATGGAGCATGAGGTTCATTGCGCAGAGACGAGTGACTGCATCAACAATCTCGACGCCGTGAAGGGCCTCGAGCTTCAGGTGTTTCTTCTGGTCACGGTCGAGCGTGGGGTAGCGCTGGACGATTTGGGCGTATGCTGCTAAGAGGAATCCCCCTGTGCCGCACGCAGGGTCGCAGATAGTCTCGCCTGGCTCCGGTTGCATCACGTCCACGATGGCGCGGATCAGGGCTCTCGGCGTGAAATACTGGCCAGCGCCGCCCTTAGTATCCTGCGCATTCTTTTCGAGCAGCCCCTCGTAGGCATCGCCTTTCACGTCCGCTTCAAGGGCCGTCCACTGTTCGCGGTCGATAAGGTCGACGATCAGGCGGCGAAGCTTAGCGGGGTCCTGGATCTTGTTCTGCGACTTCCTGAAAATGATGCCGAGCATACCACCCTCCGCCCCCAGGGTCTGGAGGATGTGCCGGTAGTGCGCCTCGAGATCCTGACCATCGAACGCCATGAGGCTCGGCCAGTCGAGTCCCGCGGGGACAATCGAGCGCTGGTTCCAGGGTGGCTGGGTTCGCTCGTGTGCCATTTTTAGAAACAGCAGAAGCGTAAGCTGCTCCACGTAATCGCCGTAAGAGAGGCCGTCATCCCGGAGGACGTTGCAGTAGTTCCACAACTTCTGCACAACTTGGGTCGCGTCGTTATTGCCCACGCCTTCGCCTCCTGGGCTTGGTAATCAGCGCCCGATGTCTTGCTGAGGTTGTATCTCTCATCGACCGTTTCGCTTCTCGGATTCGGGCTAGGAGAACCGCCGCAGATTCGTCAGGCAAATCCGGTGGAATCAACCTGCCTTCGAAGGCGGATTTCAGAATCGATGCCCGCAAAAGGTCCGCGCGTTCAGTTCCATCGCGGATCATGATTTCCAGCTTACTAATCACGGAGAGTTGGCGTTCGAGCTCCGTTACAATGCGCCTCTGTTCGGCCAGCGGAGGTAGGGGAACTGGAAGATCAACGATAACCTCCTGGCTTATCTTGGGCATGTGCCCCGCGATCCCTTGGGCATGGCGCCTGAGATAGTTCCGAGCATAGCTTGAATGGAGAACTGCCTCTATGAAAGGACCTTCAATCTCAAGCGAAACTCTTGCCCTGATTAACAGGTCGGGGAAAATTGCGAAGTTGGGCGGTCCCCTATACAACCTCGCAGTGCCGACAAGGTAGGGTGTGTTTGACCTTTCGATGAGGATGTCACCGGGCTGCAGCCAAAGTTCTTCGACTTCCTCCGGTTTGGCACGCGTACGCTTGGTATTGCTCTCCGAGAAGTCCCCCTCAGTGACCGCCGTGAGGGTCAGGGTTCTGACTCCGTTTGGGTCATCCGTTCGCTTGGTTGATCGGCCATTGCGGAGAGGTTCTCTCAGAAGTGCACCGAAGCTTACCCAAGTCCAACCTTCGGGGACGGGGAAGGGTCGAAGGGGGAACTCATCTTCCGGCTCCGGATTGGTTGTTCGCGTTAGCGCGCGTTTGACAAACGACTCGGCATCCTCATAGTCGCGGCCTTCGAACCGAGCAATTTCCGCTTCCGAAGGGACGAGTCGACCCTCGCAGGCGGCCATCAAGACAGAAGAGCGGTAGCGCCGTAGGTTCAGAATTGCGCGATTGAGAGCGACAACTCCGGCGTCCAAACGGGCGAATTGCTTCTCTATCTCAGCAACAATCTGAGGTTGTTGAGGGAGTGGGGCGAGATGGACTTGATGCTCGCGCAACACATGGCCGCCGATCGCGCCGAAGGTCGAACCTGTTCCCCTTTGTGCGATCGCCCCTTCTTCGTTCCGCAAGGCGTACAGCACATACTTCGGGCTGACACCGCCCAGAGGACGGATCGCAGCTAACCCTCTGCCAATGCAGATTCTCCCGGGACTCAAGTTTGTGGGCCCAACCGGCGCTCGTATGGAAATCAGGACATCATCCGCCTCCGCAAGTTTCGTCGGGGAAGTACACCATTTGATGGGCGTCGGATAGATCGGACCGAACTCGGTCTTGCCCTGCAAAAATGGAATGCCTTGGCCGGTATTGTTGTAGGTATGTCCAGGAGGAGATTGACCCTGGATGACTTGGCAGAAATCTTTGAGCGGAGCACTCACCCATCCGGGCGGCATCCCGGTCATCCTGCTAACACCTCGTTCAACTCCCTCATTACCCCGTCAAGCTCTCCTCTGAAGACTCGAAATGCGGCGCCCGCTCCCCCTTTTGCGGAGAATGGGTTTAGATCGAAGTCCTCCATCCGAATCTCACAGCTCGCCACAATGTGGTCCCGAATCAGTTGCAGCAAAAGACGCTGTTCGTCGGAGAAACGGCGGCCTTTCGCTTCCTGCTCGTTCGTCCACTGGGTGAAACGGTCATTGACGACATCAACTTGCGGAACAAGCTCATCCTCTTGGTGGATGGCAAATCGCACAAGTCGGACGATGTCGGTGAGCAACCGACGATCACTGGCCCCGCGCACCCTGTCTTTTTCTACAATGTCGTACGCCTGCCAAAGCGCAGCGGGAGTCCATCCCCGTGGTGGGGCTCGAAGGGTATCGGCCAGGGCTTTCAAATCCTCATACCGCAGCCTCCGGGAATAGGGTTGACTGTAGAGGACTTGGAGCGCGGTTATCTCGTCCTTGTGTTCTCGAATGAACTGTTCAAAGGAGGTCACAAGGGTTCGCGCTTTTTCCAGTCCCGATTCTGAATAGCCCGCCTCGAGGACCAGATCCTTGCTCACCTGATCGATGGTCTGCTCCGAGTGCATCCTCAGGTCTACCAGGAGATTCCTCAGTTCTGGATTAGTCGCCAGAGGCGCGAGAGCGGCATTCCGAATCGCCTGGCCCGCGCTGGCGACCTGATCGGCTGTAGGTTCTTGGTCGCCGGAAAGCCCAGCTTGAGCACGAGCGAATTCAATGTATTGATCCGGGTCTAATGCAGAGATGAGGCTTTTCAACAGGTCTCGAAGCGATTCTCCGTTCGCCGCACTTGTGATGGCCTCTTGTTCATCCGCTCCGAGCGCGCGTTCCAGTCGCGCAAGTCTCGCCGCGAGAGAGGAGACGACGTCGGGCTCAGCGTTCCCGAACGACACTATCTTCAGAAGCTGGTCGAATGCGACGAACGGCTTCCGCTCAAGAGGACGAGTATCGGATAGTTCCGACTCGCAGGCACCCACGCAATCCACGATGACGAAACGCGTCTTGGCGGCAGCATCTGGTGTCACCGCCTGCAGATCATTTGGATCGATGATTCGCACGCCGCGTCCCTTCATCTGCTCGAAGAAGATCCGACTTCGGACTGGCCGCAGGAACACGACGAGCTCGAGGGGCTTGATATCTGTGCCCGTCGCAATCATGTCGACGGTGACCACGATTCGCGGATTGAAACTGTTCCGGAACGCTTGGATGAGGTCCTCAGGTCTCGCGCCCGTAGTCCGATATGTGATTTTCTGGCAGAAGTCGTTCCCTTTCGCGAACTCCTCGCGCATTACCTGGACGATATCGTCCGCGTGGCTGTCATCCTTGGCGTAGACGAGTGTCTTCGGCACCTCAGTGCGCTCTGGGAATATCTCCGTGAATAGCTTGTCTCGGAACGTCCGTACGAGCGTCCGAATCTGGTCCACGGCGACTACTTGGCGGTCTAACGCCCGCTCGTCGTAGACGAGATTCTCGTCCAGTTGTTCCCACCGCACGCGTCGGGTCTGGCGGTCGCGTTTGTCGACATAGTTTCCTGCCTCAACCGCCGAGCCTCCTTCGGTTATCTGCGTCCGGATGCGGTAGACCGTAAAATCTACATTCACAGCATCTGCGACGGCTTCGTCGTGTTCGTACTCCATGACGAGATTCTGGTTGAAGAACCCGAGGCTCTGCTTTGATGGCGTCGCAGTTAGGCCGATCAGGTGCGCATCGAAGTACTCGACGACCTGCCGCCAAAGGTCGTAGATGGACCGATGGCACTCGTCGATGAATAAGATGTCGAAGAACTCGACCGGAATGGCGGGATTATACGTGACCGGAACTGTCTCGCGGACCAGTCCATAGCCGGTGTCGAACTGGGAAGCCTCTTCCAGGGACGGGTCGAGTTCCTCGGTTCCCCTGAGCATCGAGTAGAGGCGCTGGACAGTCGTGATCACGACACGGGCAACGGGATCGATGTGGTTCGATATCAGACGCTGGACGTTGTAGAGCTCGGTAAATTTCCGCCCATCGTCGGGGGTTCGGTACGCCTGGAACTCCTTTAGCGCCTGTCTCCCCAGGTTCGCACGATCAACGAGGAAGAGAATGCGGTTGGCGTTCGCGTGGCGCAAGAGCCGGTACGCGGCGGTGATTGCGACGTGCGTCTTGCCGCTGCCCGTCGCCATCTGAATCAGAGCCCGCGGCCGATCTTTCGCGAGCGAAATCTCAAGGTTGCGGACGGCTCGAACTTGGACTGGCCACAGGCCCGCCTCCGGGAGTGGCGGCATTTGTTTTAGTCGGTTTCTAACGGTGGATGGCGCTTGGCTAAGCCATGCCGCCAATGTTTCAGGCCGATGGAATTGAAAGGTCCTGCGGCTTCGCGGCTCTGAATCCAGGCCGTTGGTGAATCGGGTCTCAGCGCCCGTGCTTTGGTAGAGAAACGGGAGGGGAACGCGGTGCCGAGGAATCCCGCTTGGAAGGGCTTGACTATACCGCTCCGTCTGGACCTCCACTCCCGTGAGTGTCGTCCCCTCCGGCTTGGCCTCGATTACACCGGCGGCTTTGCCGTCGAGGAAGAGAAGGTAGTCCGCAGGGCCCCCCTTCAGCGGAAATTCTCGGACCGCCACTCCGCGGCCCGCGTTCAGACGCACGACGCTCGGATCTTGGACGATCCAGCCCGTGACGATGAGGGCCGCATCGATCGAGGCCCGGGCCCTCTGTTCCGGAGTGAGCGGCATGAGACTATCTCTATGCGGAAGGTCGCTGGGTTTGAATGGCCGGAGGCTGCTTAAATCCCTTGACACCTCTCGCGAATCCGCCCAGGCGATAGGCTGAGGATGAATCCGGCGAAAACCTACCTGTAATCGAAGACGAAACGAGAGCTGAGCACCCACCGGCCCAGCCAACACTGTTCAGAAACCAGCACACACCATGATTCAGCCAATTAGGTGCTCGCGAAAAGCCAGCTCAAGAATGGAGCGTTTTCACCTCGGTCATCGATGCGGTTTTCTCGGTCTTCGGTACGGAATCGACTGGGCAAGCCATTACGAATAGCCTCGAGTTGCTGTCGCCTCAACGGATATGAGCTGCGGATTGGCAAGCGGAGGCGAGTCGAGGAATTCACACGAAGGGGCCGCCGCCCCACGAGATCGCAGAAGGGCGCCAAGCTACGGGCAGCCCGCCCACGTCTCGTTCGCGAATTCGCTCACGTTGCAATAGTATGGAACCAAGACGGCATCCCCTGCGCTCAGGAGAGCTGCGTTCAGACTCACGTCGCCGCAGTACACGACCGCGACCATCCGTCCGTAGCTCCCGCCGGTCTGGCGGTCGTCCTCGTCCAGGAGCGCCTGCGATCCGATCGGACACGTCTGGGCGGTAAACATGCCCGTGAAGCAACTGGCGGCGCCCTTGCACTACGGATTGTTTCCGGTGGCGTTGCCCGAGGGGCCGCTGGATGGGCTAGTCCTCGGGATGTATGAGTACGTGAGGACCGCGGCCACGAACCCGACTCCGAGGAAGACGATCATGGCAACCGCGGTCCGTCGCGGCATCCCTGGCTGCACGAGGCTGTTCCGCAGGTCAAGGAGAGCTTTGTGTGCCTTCGCACGGCTCGGCAATCCCGTTGTGGCTACTTGAATAGTATCTGTACCTGCATTCTACGTGTACACCCAGAGTCGATTTGGAATCTGCAATTGAGATTCGTACTCGCTGGTCCCCAGCTAGTCAGTTTATTACGATGAACTTCCTTTGGAAGAGCCTTGTCATTCAACAGGCCTCAGGATCGAGCTCAATCGATCTCAAGAACGCTGCTTGGCAGCGCGGGAATAGCACAACTGAACCCGATGCAGGTCACAGCGATTGAGAGGATTCGTCAGGGCTCAGATGTTCTCATCGTCGCACCGACCGGTTCCGGGAAGACGGAGGCGGCACTGCTCCCCATTCTGGAATCGCTGCACGGAGGCATCGACCCCGGTATCCGAGCCCTCTACGTTACTCCGCTGCGAGCCCTGAACCGGGATATGATCGACCGGGTCCGGCGTCTCGTCACGCCGACAAAGCTGACCGCCGCGGTTCGCCATGGCGACACGGCTCAGTCTGAGCGGCGGAAACAGGCTGCATCCGCGCCAGACATTCTCGTCACGACCCCGGAAACGCTCCAAGCGATTCTTCCGGGGAAAGTAATGCAGCGCCATCTGAAGAACGTGCGATATGTCATCGTCGATGAAGTCCATCAGCTCGCGGAGGACCGTCGGGGAACTCAGCTTGCGGTCGCACTCCAGCGCTTGGGCCGAGTCACAGGCCGGCGTTTCCAGCGAATTGGGCTGTCCGCCACGGTCGGTCATCCCGAATCCATCGCGTCTCTCTTCGGCGGGGAGAG
>Ga0066710_100001226_pt1 | contig 18624 bp, 18 predicted proteins | sample GraSoiAngelo_159_FD_79666 | JGI IMG/M metagenome (GOLD analysis project Ga0066710, IMG submission 79666) | Grasslands soil microbial communities from the Angelo Coastal Reserve, California, USA - 14_1009_16_40cm | ecosystem: Environmental > Terrestrial > Soil > Grasslands | place: USA... | reverse complement strand
CCGTCATGGAAAGCATCGATGTAGTCGATCAGGAATTGTTGCGCCCCGTCCTTGTTTTCGGCGAAGTCCCAGATCACGTAGCAATCCATGACGTGCTCGGCGGCGATGCGGCGAACCGGACCCTTCAGCGCCTGGCTTATCATGATCTTGGCGTCGATGGGCAGATGCTCTCTCTCGGATTGGCGAGTGATGGAGATGGCATTCGCGACGTAAGATACACGGCCGGCGAGCATGGCCTGGTTGTTGGATGGCGGAGTCCAAGTGAAGACCTCCGGAGTTTCGGATTCCTGATAAAGAGCCTTCATGAATTTCAGGGCTTCGACGGTTTCCTTGGAATTGATGGTGACATTGCCGGCTTCATCCTGTTCGGCGCCGCCAAAGGACCAAAGCAGGGCGCGCATGGCCATACTGGTATCGAGTTCTTGAGAGAGACCAAGGCCGCAGGGATGGCCGGACTTGTCACGAATCTTTTTGGCGCCGACGCGCAGTTCTTCCCAAGTATCGGGACCATTCGGGAAACCCGCGTCGGTCCACCAGTCCTTGTGCCAGTTGCCGGGATCAGGGACGTAGGAATCGGAAAATGCGAAATAGCGCTTGGTCTTTGGATTGTAGGTGGATTTGTGCGCGAGGTCGATCTTCCTCCCGTGTTTCTTCTCCACTTCCTGGTACACATGGGACATGTCAACAGTTTGCTTCTCGTAGGCCGCGGGAGGCGAGAGCAACATGAAAAGGTCGTGACCCTTCTGCGCCGAGGCCTCAGAAGCAGCCTTCGCGGAAAGGTCAACGAGGTTGATGTGGTCGACGATGACGTTGGTGTCGTGTTTTTGTCCCCATTGTTTGCAGAAGGTCCCGTCGAACCAGGTGTCGTACGCGGGAACGAAGTGGCTCCACTGAAGAATTTTCAGCGTTTTTTGCTCTGCTGCGCGTTCCGGGAAGAGAAAAAAAGGGCCGGAACCCGCGCCAGCTACGAGAGCTCCGCTCCCCGTGAATTTGAGGAAGTCTCGACGTGACAGCCCTTCCTGTTCTTTCTTTGCCATCTTGTTACCCTCCGAGGAACAACGGGGTTCCGGCAAGCTCACTTTCAAGAATGGAGGGAGCTTGCCCGAACCGATGATGCTACTGCGCGGGCGCGCGAGTCAATCGCTTGAAACTGCCGCGGCGTGGCTTTTGTGCGGAACAGAAATACTTGCATCACCCCGTCCTGCAGATCGCGTGCAACTAGGACGTAAAGATGGTGCCACCCTCCGACCTGAAGTCGCGCCAGGTACGAGACGGGATGCCATTAAACAATGGCAAGGCACCAGTCGGTCCCACTGCATTGGTCTCGTAGAGCGACTGTTCGAAAGCGAAAGTCACCCAGTTGTTGAATTTGTAGACAGGTACCGACAGACATAAACTTTTATGCAGCGCACCAGCTGCCATGGTCTTAACCTGCTTCGTATGCGGCGGACCCCCGGTCCGCGCCCCAGTTCAGCCTGTTACCGCCCGATGTTGAGATGTTTTCCTTCCGAGGCCGAGGGGCCCCGCGGGGGCCGCCGCAGACGTTCGGTGCGCTCAGAATGTGAAGATCGTTCCGAACTCGTTACGCCACGAGTGCGCCTGAGTTGCCGGAATGCCTCGGAAGATCTTCCCGCCCTGGTTTGCAGCTCGCGTGTCGATATAACTCACTTCGTCGATGATTGACATCCAGGAGTTCACTTTGTAAGTGAGCGACGCGGTGTCGAGATCGGTGCGGACCAAGCCGTTCCCACCGGGGCGGCGAGCGTCCGCGGCCTGAGCACGATCCGTGCCGTATGCAACGTGCAGCGACCACCCCGCATTATGGCCCCCCGGATCGGCACCGAAAATCCGCGAAAGCGGGAAGCTTAGCTCCGAGAATCCACCCTGACCGCGGATGGGACGGAGACTACCGACGGTGATGGGATTGCCGTTGCAATTTAGAGGCGCGGCAGTTCCGCCCACGCAACCGAACGGAATGCTGCGGCTGGCGAAGCTCAGCGCCGACCCAACCGAGGTCGCGCCGTTCAGATCGGTAAAGACGTCGTTAAGTTGCCCGCCGAAGGGGAACCGCATATCGTCGCCGCTGTAGTACTTCGTAACCCAGGTAACCCACGGTGTTGGCAGTTGTGCCTCCGCCGTCCAGATGTTCTGAGGATTACCCGCCTGGACGCCGTGTGGGAATGTGCTCAAAACGGAGCACGGAGGTGTGGCACAACCAGTGGACCCGGCAATGACGGTGGGCGAGAGGCTGCTGGCGGGAATAATCTCATTCATCCGCGCATGGTGGCCGCTGACGATGAGTTGCGCCGGCGCAACGCCCTGCCAGCTATGCGAGAGCGGGAACTGCAAGACGATCCGAGACTCCAGGCCAGGTTGGTTGCTTTCTGCGCCTGCCCGGTCGCCAAACCGAGCCCGCTGCTCGTCAGTTAGACCCGCTGAGCCAGCCACCGGCAGCACGATAGCGAACTCGGGCTGGATCCTCACATCACCACTCTGAAACTGGACCCCCGTCCGGAACATGGGAACGCGTTCCCAGAGGGCGCCCATGCCGATAGCCGTCCCGGTGGTCTCGTAGAGGGCTGGCAGGCTAGAAGAATAGAGAGCCCAATCCTGGCCGAACTCCGCGAACCACGGCAGGCTTCCACCCAGCTTGGTGTCAAGCCGCGCCCATGCGAGCCGCGTTCGGAATTGGCCGTTCCGGACTGAACTGATGTTTACGCTGTTTGCGTTTGTGAAATCGCCCTCGTAGTCAGCTTCAACCTTGCCAGTGAGCACCAGGTCTGAGTTTTTAGGAACCCATTCGAACTGGCTCCCGATACGGAAGCTGCGTGCTTTGATATGGACTTGCGGGTCGGATGTGGGCCCGGTGTCGCCAAGCAGGAGCGGAAGCGGAAAGTCGTTGCTGCCGAACGTGGGGCCGCCACTCGATGCCGTGTCGGAGACCGCGCTGGCTTTGAAGAACCCGTACAACTTAATATTCGCCCCGCTGCCGAGTTTGATGTCGGGTATCAGCCCACCTTGTTTTGGGACGTCAATCGGCAAGACGCGCAGTGGCGCCACCGCGGGGATCACTTTCGGTTCTTGGGGCGGCGTCCTGGCGGGAGCGACACTCGCCCCGATGTTGATGGGCACGCGATACACGGCTGCCACTGCAGTCGGACTGGTCGCTGCGGCGGTCGAGGCGTTTATCATTGCCGGTGCGCCCACGGTCTGGTCGTAATCGGCCTGGGAGATTACGCCCTTCAGGAGGAGTAGCTTCGCCAGCCGCTGATCGGCATCGTTGGCAGACGATGCCTGAGCGAGTTGCGCCACTTCCTCCGCGGTCAAGATTCCCTTTGCCTGCAAGACGCGAACGAGCGGATTAACAGCAGACTTGCTGTCATCCAGCTGCTGCGCCCAGCTGCGATCACACAAGACAAGGATCACCAACACCCACACCACTACACAAAATGGTTTCCTTCTCATCTCGAATACCCCCTGTGACTCAGCATTGGAATGCCAGTCAGGTGTTCAGACGTAAAAGGCCCTGAAACGCCCCGTTCATATACGGGTAGTTCCTGATTGTCAAGAAATCTGCCATAACTTTCATGCTATCTGGAAGGTCGAATGGATTTAGAGAGCAAGGGCCCTTCGGCAACATTTACGTGATTGGGCCATGAGCTTAAAACTAAACGTAGGAGGATGTCTGTCATTCGGGATGGTGCTGTGGGTGCCCGAAAGCAGAGCAAAAGGGTGTATGCTCCCAGATTCCGAAGGGTCAAAATGGAAATTCCGGCGCAAGTCCCTGCAGGTTTTCCACAACCGCCCGCTTTGGCTGGAACCAGCTCTTGTGTTAGAAATTTAAGCCAAAGGACAACGTATTGTTTCTGTAAGCGTTCGCCTCTTGCGCGATGTGTGGCTCGTCCTGTGAGTTTCGCGGCGCCTCCACTTCACTACGGAGCGCCTCCGGTGCGCGCCTGAACGCAAAAGGCTTCGACCGCATTCTCAAGGAGAAACTGCAGTGAACATTTCTGAGACGCGAGCGTCCCACTTGCGGTGTTGCCTCGCATTCCTTTTTGCCTTTTTCTTAGTCTTGCCTTCCGTGTGGCCCCAGGGAAATCAAGGCACCATCGAAGGTGCCGTCGTCGATCAATCCGGCGCCGCTCTTCCCGCCGCCAAGTTGACAGCCACCAACGGCGCGACCCACATGCAGTTTGAAACAACCAGCGATTCCAACGGCCTCTTCGCCTTCCCCGTTCTCCCGGTAGGCACCTACACCGTCGAAGTCGAGCACCCTGGCTTCGTCAAGCTGACGCAAAAGAACGTCACGCTGAATGTCGGCGCACGCCTGAACTTGAACCTCTCCCTCTCAGGGGCTGGACAGACCCAGTCCGTCACCGTCACCGACGAACCCCCCATCGTCGAAACTACGCGCAGTCAGGTAGCTCAGCGGTGAATGATGTCGCCATCGAAAACCTCCCCACCAACGGCCGCAACTTCATCAATTTCGTGCTCCTCACTCCAGGCGTCACCCTCGACGTTCGCGGAGGCGATATCAGCTTTGCCGGCCAGCGCGGAACTCTCAATTCCCTCGTCGTCGATGGCTCGGACAACAACAACACCTTCTTCGGCCAGTCCGTCGGCCGCACCGGATCGGGCCGCGCTCCTTACCAGTTTAGCGAAGACGCGGTGCAGGAATTCCAGGTCAATTCCAACGCATATTCCGCGGAACTCGGCCACGCAGGCGGTGCGGTGATCAACGTGGTCACCAAGTCCGGTGGCAACGATTTCCACGGTACGGCCTTTGAATTCTTTCGCGACCAGAGCCTGAACGCCAACGATCCCATCAATAAAATCAACGGTCGCCGGAAGTCGCCCTATCACTTCAACCAGTTCGGCGGAGACCTCGGCGGCCGCATCGTCCGTGAAAGACTCTTTTTCTTTTTCGATTACGACGGGCAGCGCAACACGCTGCCCAATCCCGTCTTCCTCGGTGTCCAGCCGTCCACCCTCCCGCAACCGCTTAGCGTGAATCAACAGACGGCTGCTTACACCAGACTGAAGAAAACCCAGAATCGGCTCGCTTGTGGGACGAGTCTAATTCCTGCGAGAAATACTGGCGACGAGCGCAAGCTATTGGGAAGGAGAGGGATTGTTGGGTTGTGAGGGAGGATTGTCGAGCCTCGGGGAAGAGCCGCCCGTGGTGCCGAGTGCGCGTGGCAAGCTGGTGGGATCGGTGGAAAGTCCCGCGAGAATGGTTTGTGCGTGTTGATCGACGGCGCTAACAGCGGTCACAAGACAGGAATAGAGGAGGGCTTCGATGCGAGAGCGAAATTCCATAGTGGACTCCTCGGCAGCGCGGCTCATATCGACTTCCAAAGCGCGGCGGTGCGTCTCAACGGCGGCACGGCTTTCGGCATCGAGAGAAGTGAGTGAGGACGTGACGCATTCTTTGGCGTCGGCGAGGATGAGATCAATTTGAACTTCGACGCGACGGCGAAACTCCTCGAGGGTGCTGTTGGCGGCTTTTTGCAGGAGAGCACGCTCTTCGCTGGCTAGGGTCTCGAGGCTGCGGGAAATCTCTTCAGCGCGGCTGCGATAAGCGAGCAACTCTTTTCCCCAGAGGTCTTGGATCTCGGCCAAGCGGGCGGCAGAGGACTCCTCGGTTTGGCGAACATTGGCTCTACAACCATTCTCGATTTGGGCGAGAGCGATCTTTACAGCCTGGTCGAGCTGAGTGGATAGCGAAGTTTGCACCGCCTTATCCGCAGCGAGTTGGATCCTGTCCTGCATCGCCAGAAGGAGTTGTTCCGCGGTAACGACGACTCGCGCGGCCTTGGTAGGCGAGGGCTCTTTTGCGGGCGCAACGTCGGCTGCGGTTGCGGCAGCAGCCGGCGGGCCAGGAAATACGGCGACTTCGGCTCTCCGCTCCGGAGGCGCAGACTGCTTTCCAATAGAGGACGAGAGCGGAGTCGAGGGGTCCGGTGCTCGAGCCACGGCAGTCGCAGCGCGCGCCCCGGAAGTGCTGGTGCCCAGAGGGCGGTGCCAATCTTCAGGTGGTGCAGGGATTCCCCAGACGTTTCCGGGAGTCTCCAATTCAATGCCGACCTGGCAGAGTTCGCGAGGAGTCTGACGAGAAAGGACAGAGCGAACGCGCGCGCGAACAACCGGTGAATTGGCCTCGGTTCCAGTGACTTGCAGGGTGAGCCAATCCTCAGGGGCATATTCATGATGGGAGAGATAGCGGCAGCCGTGAAGATTCACTGCCACGGCGGAAGTTTTCTCTTGAAAAGCTTCGCCGCGGCGATTGGTGCCGAGGATCAGGAGAGGAATGGGCCGCTCGATGCGACTGCTGCGGCGGAGATCGGCATCATGCGGAGAACGAGAAGTTGGCGTTGCAGTGGGACTATTCATCTCTTCATCTTGGGGGTTTGGATGTTCATCTGTACCCCCGTGGTCTTCGGATTGAAGGGCGTCAGGCGGGACGCTAGGACCGACGAGTTCTTTCCAGACTTGTTCTTCTTTCAGCCGGGCCCTCAGTAGAAGGCCGAGGAGTAAGGCTGCCAGGGCAGTTCCTACCGCGATCCAAAATAACAACGGCATAGTAATGTGGTGAGGCGACCCAAAGAAACCCGCCTACAGGGTCTGGAGCATTGATCAGATCATAATCCGGACTTGCCTTCAAGGGATTTGTGCCGAGGCCCTATGAGTCGGGTGCCAAGTACCGTCCCTTCAGGTACTCCGTGTTGCTCTATCTTGATTTGCAGAGCGAATACGCGAGTCGTACGGGAGCAGAAGGGGACTCTTGGAAACGAGTCGGCACTAACTTCGGGCATATGTTCTGCGGACGGCCGCCACATTGCGATAATGGGCTACACGCTGAACGCAAACATGTGGATGCTGGAAGACTTTTGAAGGGAGCGGTGGGTTGCGGGACCGATGTTCGCAAGTTCGCGGATATATTGCCTGCCGCCCTCAGCAGGCTTTTCAGCGTCCTGCGGGTTTCTAGGATTTTCCTAACTCGTGGCGTCATCGGAGGGACTCGCCGCGCTGCCGCAGTTTTGCCGTGCATTACAAGTAGACTGCCATGGCGAGCCTCACTGGACGCGGTTGTCGGACAAGAGGTTCTTAGCTGTGCGTATGGAATGGAATTGAGAGGTTTTCAGTTGAAAGGCGGACCGTTACAAAATGATGTACGAGAATTGACCACTGAGAGACCCGCCCCCGAAGCGTCCCAGGACGAGACTCACGTTTGCTCAGGTTTGAATGGCCGTGAATTTTCAGGAGGCCCGACTCGCCAAGGACTCTGCAGTGGACACGACCTCGTAGCAATCAAACTGCACGCCCACACTCAGCGAACCGTTCGGGGAAGTGACAGGCTTCACATGAACCACGTGACCGATACAAACCCAATCGCTTGCAGGCACGTGGCTTATTTCCTCTGGCATCCTGAAGTGGAGCTGCACTGTGGAGCTTCGGCGTAGGGGCAATTTCGTCGCAAAGTGCATGCCGCCTGCGGAGATATTGAGCGTCTCGGTGCTCTGCTCTTGCGCTCCGGAGTTTAGGAGGGAAACACTGAGCCCGATTCTGAGGTTGAACCGTTCCGTACGCCGTCGTTCTATCGGTTTCATGGACGACAACTCCTCAAGAATAAGGGGAGGTGCAGGGCTAAAATGATAGAGGCTTGTTCTCTGCTGACGTAAGTTCCACACTGGCACTGCCCGGCGCGATCTGGGCTCTCAGAAAAGCTCTGTCAGGTATATTTTTTCGGCACTGACCTTACCCTTTGGTGTGAGCGCTGAACAAAGGGAGACACCGGTCCGGAGGTCGCTCAGAGCAGATTTCTGGGGGAATCACGCTTGCACCAGTGGTCTTCATCCTGCCTCTAGCGGCTATCGCAAGCATGAGTATCTGCCACTGGTGCGTGAGATTTGGCTTGGTCAATCCGTGGAAGGGAGATAACTCTTGATAGGTCACATCGGGGGTGGTACGTTCCGTACGGTTGGGGGTTCGTGATTCTAAGCTTGCGCCATCTCACTTGCTTCCCTGGCGCAGACGCTACTGGTCATACTTCAAGCACTCCCTGAGAGGCTGTCACTCGGCAGTTTTGAAGGAGGTCGTGTGTCCGTTGTCCAGATGACAAGGCGTCTTCGCGCTCTTTGCTACGAGCATCACGTGGAGATGATGCTTAGCCAGATTCCCGGGAAGAACGAAGGTGTGGATGCACAAATGCTTGCATATGCCTGTACGGAGCCCGATTGCCTCGTCCACTACGATTCTTCTAGCGGATACTTCATTGTGAGTCAAAACGCAAACACAAGTGAGGTGGATATGGTGCCCGGAGTTAGATGTGCCCATGATGGGATGCCCATGTATCTCGCTGAAATCAATCCGGAAAAGAGAGGCTTCCGCCTGTGGAGATGTCCGCGATGCGATGGGAGACGCACGAACGAGGAGGGCCTCGCAGGCTTAACATCGTAAGAAATACATCTGAAAACGGTTCCCGCCCGAAGCTAGTGTGGCTCGTTCTACTCTTCCGCCAGTTCCCCCCCAATGGCAAAGTTTTTCTTCTCCAAGCGCTCACAACAAACGACGCGTGATTGGGCATGGACACCAGTCTCGGGAGAACTCAGCAGCACGCCGTCGCCTAGGAGCCAGACGTGTTCCCAGCCACGCGTATGGATTTCTACACCGGAACTCACTAGTCCGGTTTCCCGACGGTCCTGCTGACTTCTCAACTAGCGGCGGCCCCCGCGGATGTCTCTGCCTGCGCCTCCGTTGTCGTGCCGACAGACTTGGCCGTAATTTCGAGTCCATTCTTGTTCATATCGAATCTCTGCTTCCGGTCCAAGCCTTTGACAAACTCACGCGCCGCCTTACCGACCGCTCCGGGAAGACTCGACGCCTCCACTTTGACCGTCGATTCCAATGTTCCTTCATTTCGATCTCGATAGCGAAATTGCACCTCAAATGTCTTCATGCTCCAAACCTCCCTTTTCTGACCATGAAACAGAAACTGGTTCGCGCACTCCAAACCACGTGCGGGTCTTAAAACTACCGTGACCTTAAGCTCCGAGGACGTTTTCGACTCGCAGCTTTCGTTCCGGAGCGCTTCGTTTTCCGGGCCTTCATCTCTGCCTTAAGCGCCTCGTTCTCTTTCGTCAACGCATCGCGGGCAGCTGTCATTGTTTCGAGATCGTTTCCCAATTGAGCGTTCTCCTTCTGAAGTTGCGCCACCTGGGCCTTCAATTGCTCGTTTTCTTGCGGAGTTTTTGTGTCCTTGCAGGCCGTCGAGGGCAAACTCAGCACTACTGCCACAGCAAGTCTCGCCCAAGTGTTCTTGCGCGTCATACGTCATCCTTCGTTGACAAGAATCTGAATTACAACTTGAACGACCGATAGCGGGTGAGGAGGGAAGCCGCCGCTGGCAACTAAGCCAGCCTAATGGAGTTTCTTAGATCGCGCAAGCCTGATAAGCCCATTTACTGGGGAAGTGGAAGCGGGAAGCGAGTTGTATCCACCAACTGTGTGTTGAACGAGCTCACATCAAAGGCCCTTTGCAAGACTTAAGTAGTTAAAAAGACCGCACTTATTAGATATTCAATTTGGTGCGCCCATTGCATTGGCTGACTGGGTACTCGAACTAGGCACGAGGGACATCCCGAGATGATGTTATGACGGTACGCAAGATGATCCTTCCGCCTGCGCCCCTTGCCGGGTTCCGGCTGGTTGTTCATCGATGGAATCGTAACCCTCATCCTCGGCGTTATGATCTGGAGGGCTTGGCCATCCAGCACCGCCTGGGCCGTTGGCGTACTCGTGGGAGGCAGCATGCTCTTTAGCGGAATAGCTCGCCTGATACTTTTGCTCGCTGCCCGCCGCTTAGTGACGCATTTGGTTTAGGACGAGTCCAGAGTCTTAGGCTGTCTCATGGCATTGAAAGTAGGCATTCCGCACACTCCTGTTCACCGTTTGACGAGGCACTTCCTTGCCGGCCCAAGATGGTCCTTGCCATTGGGCTCGCACTTTTCGGATTGATGGTCCGCACCATTGTTTGGCTGATTCTTGAGATCTTCAACCCCACTTTGGATTTTCGCCAAATCGTCGGCCAGGTGCTATTTATGCTGGTAGTGGTCGAGATGGTGCGGCTTGTCGTCATCCACCTTGGGGAGCACCGCGTAGCTGTGAACTTTATGGTCGAGCTTGAGATCGTTGCGACGCTGCGCGAAATTGTGTTGCGAGGCGTAACGGAGCTGCGCTGGTAGGAAGTTGTAGCGCTCACACTCTTTCTCCTCGCCCTCGGCGCACTGCTCCGATTTGGTGATCGAAGAACAATGGATGCGTTGAACTCGAACAGGGACCGACCCGTTTCGCAGTCAGATGTCAAAGCAAACCCTGTCTGAGCTCTCCAGAAGTTCCTGGCTTGTGAATCCCAAGCCACGCCAAAGAAAATAGTTATTGAGCTTTTCTTAGCTTTTCTCAAAATAAGGCCTCTTAGGATATGCAGGGGAATTCTCAACGGATTTTCCCCATGGGCCTGGTGGAGCCGTCCCACTTCGGTCAGTCACCCAATTGCGTGCCGCTCGACAGTTCTGAGCCGGACGAACCCTGAGGCTGTGAGTGTAGGCAGGTGGGGGCTACGAAACCCGTGTTCGATGCATCGAATCTTCAAGTACAGTAGAGACTGGCTGAGAGCGAGGAGCGCAGAGAGAATGAAAGGAATCCCTTCCGGAATCACAGAGAAGATGCGAAGGAACCTGGGAGTCAGAGCGCTTTTGACGTTAGCCTGCGCCGCGTTCACGCTGCCTCTGGCCGCGCAGCGACAGGGGCCGCTGCCACCACCGCCTCCTGGCACGGTTGCTCCTTCCAGTGCGCCCGGGGACCCAGCGAAAACAACTGCTGCCCGCCAAGAGAGGTCCTCTCATATCACCGATGAGCCGCCGGCGCTGCCCGTGGAGCAGATCATCCAGAAATTCACGGAACACGAGGAAGAGTTCCGCAAGGAGCGCGACAACTACACGTATACACAAATTTTCGTGTTCCAGGAAATCGACGAGGACGGCCGTGCAGACGGAGAGTACCGCCTGACCAGCGATATTCTCTTTACGCCAGCCGGGAAGCGTTATGAAAAAGTTATCGATGCTCCTGCGCCGACTCTCAGCCGCATTACCATGTCGCAGCAAGATTTCGATGACATCGAAAAGGTGTGGCCGCTCGTGCTGACTCCCGACGAATTGCCCAAGTACGACGTGAAATATGTGGGCCGAGAACGGGTCGACGAAGTTGGCACGTATGTTTTTGACATCGCGCCAAAAAAGCTGGAAAAGAGCCAGCGCTATCTTCAAGGCCGCATCTGGGTAGATGACAAAGACCTCCAGATTGTCAAAACCAGGGGAAAGGCCACGGGGTTGCTGAAGAAAAAGGAAGACCAGGCCTTTCCAACGTTCGAGACGTTTCGGGAAAATATCGAAGGCCACTATTGGTTTCCGACTTATACGCGAGCTGACGACATCCTGCGCTTCAAGTCAGGTCAGGACGTGCATATTCGTTTGTCGGTTCGATACCAGAACTATAAGCGGTTCGGTTCCACCATCAAGATCGGAACGCCTACGCAGGTGGATCCGGAGAAGCCGTAAGGCAGGGAAGCAGAGCCTGTGGCTTAGCGTCTGCTGAGCCAGACAAGCGTAACGCCGATGCAGACGATCAAAACGCCGACCCAGCGCTGCGGGCTGATGCGTTCGCGCAAGAACAACATCGCGCCAAACGCGCCTGCCGCATAACTTAAGGCAGTTACGGGAACGACGAAACTCACGTTTTCGATGGAGAGCATCGCCAAAAGAGAAAAGAAGGCCAGCGTCATCATCGCGATGCCAAACCACATCCAACTCACGCGCATCGCACGGAAAACAAAACGAACGAGCGCAGCCGGCCGGAAGTCGTGAACTTCGCCGACCACCTTCATTGCGCGAGAAACACAGAGCTCACCGCCGGTGCCTGCGGCAACGATAGTAAAAAGGAATAAAAACTCGAGCACGTTTACGCCTTCTCCGTTGTTCGCGGATGCGTGTGCCCGACAATAAAGACGCCGGCGCAGATGACCAATATGCCGATCCAGCGCAGGGGAGGCACGGATTCTCCGAGAAGGAAATAACCCAGCAGGGCGACCACGGCATAGGAAAACGAGGAGGCCGGCTGAACGTAGCTGTAGTCCGCCCAAGTAAGAACGAGCATATAGGCGACAAAGAAAGCGAGCAAGCAGGCGATCCCGAGCCAGATGTAGCCTGAAGTGACGATGCCGGCAAGAATGTGAAAAATATCGCCCGGCACCCAGTTTTTGGCGGAGCCAATCCCCTTCATGCCCTTACTAAGCAGGACGTTGCCAAGGGGAGCAAATAAAACAATCAATAAAATAAGAACATAGGTTTTCAGGTGCAAGCCTGGAGAATCTTTCATACGGTTTCTGTTTAGCCCCTTGCGATACGCGTCGAAAGTGCTCCCTGCGGTTAAGTCCATGCGCGCGGGGCTTTCGAATGGAGCCGTCCCGCGTCCTGGAGTAAAGAATGCCAAAACAGCTTTCATGAGCCACAAATCATTCAAAAATTATCTTACAGGATGTCTCACCGAGACCAAAGCCTCCGGCCAGCGAAGGGATTCGTTTTTTGCTATGCTTTTTCGATAGAGCCAGTCCTTGAGGGCGAGCCTTACTATCGACGGAGCGGCGTGGCACATTTCTAGCGCGAGAGGTGCAATGATTTCGAAAGCCGCCGATTACCTATTTCTTGCCTTAGCTGCTGCACCTTTCATTTATTACTTGCTGGTTCTTTGTTGCTCATGGCGTTTTTTCCGTGGCTCTAAGGACCGCTGGTCCGGGAATCCGGACTTTGTCCCGCCGGTCAGCAATTTGAAGCCTATCCGGGGATTGGACCCCGAAGCATACGAAAACTACGCGAGTTTCTGCCAACAGGATTATCCGAACTATGAGCTGATTTTTTGCGTCGGAGATCGTAATGACCCTGCGGTGCCGGTTCTGGAAAAATTGATACGTGATTTCCCCGAACGCCGAATCCGCTTGCTTTTTGGTTCCGAACGCGTCGCTATCAACGACAAGGTGGCCAAGCTGGTGAGGATGGTGAAGGAAGCGGAGAGCGAGTTTCTGGTCATCAGCGACAGTGACGTCCGGGTCCAGCCGGACTACTTGCGCACGGTCGTCGCCCCACTGTGTGACCAGAAGGTGGGTTGCGTGACCTGCTTCTACGTATCCATCCACGATGAAACGTTCGCGCAACATCTACAATCCATCGGCATGTATTCCGACTTCTATCCTGGAATTCTGGTCGCTCGGCAGTTGGATGGAATTAAGTTCACTCTGGGACCGACCATTGTTACAACCCGTTCGCACCTTGCCGGATTTGGCGGATACGAAGCGATTGAAAATAAACCCGCCGATGATCTTCTGGTTGGCCGTTTGATCGCGCAACAAGGTCTGAAAGTCAAACTCCTTCCATACGCAGTGCAGACCGTACCAGACTATGATTCGCCCCGCGCGCTCTTCAGCAAGCGGCTCCGTTGGATGACGGTGATGCGGCACATGCGCCCTTGGGGACATGTGGGGCTTGCGTTTACACAAGGACTGCCGTGGTGTCTGGCGGTTGCGCTAACTCATCCGGCAGGACTTGGCCTCGTGTATTTCGGCGTCTATCTGGGATTCCGCGCGGCGATGACATGGCTGGTCGGCGTCTGGGGATTGCAGCAGAGCGGACTCTGGAAGAAGATGCCGCTCATCGTCGTGTGGGACGCGACCGCGTTCCTGATCTGGCTGCTGACGTTTGGACGCAACAGCATACGCTGGCGCGACGTGGACTACAGGATTCGAGAGGGCATGCTCGTACCTGTCGCCTCGAGTCCTGCACAGAATTCGCCGCAATGAGAACCCGGCCGGGGGAGTTCTACGCCTTCTTGCCCTTTGCCCCGACTGAAGCCGCGAGATCCGCACGCGGCTCCGGCGCAGCGGATTTCGAAGGCATACTCATCTGGATCCGGCGATCGTTTTTCGGCTCACGCCAGTTCACCTGAGGCAGCATGAGAGAAACATCCACTCGATCTCGGTACTTCATGGCGATGTTCATGAGCGAATCCAGCAGCGAATCCGAAAGATGGCGTGGTTGCAAGCCCAGGTCGATCAGCTTTGAGTGCTTTGCGTTGTAGTAGTGCTGCTCAGCCTCCACTCGCGGGTCGGGGATGTGATCGATTTCGACGGCGAGGCCGAGCTTTCTTGCGGCGGACGCCACTAGATGCGCCAGGTCAAGGACAGAGAACTGTTCCGTGAATTGATTATAGACGCGGCACTCGCCTCTGGCCGCCGGATTGTGGCAGGCGATCTCGATGCAACGCACCGTGTCGCGGATGTCGAGGAAACCGCGCGTCTGTCCGCCCTTGCCGTAAACGGTCAGCGGCTGTCCGATGGCCGCCTGAACACAAAAGCGATTTAGGACGGTGCCAAAGACATCATCATAGTCGAAGCGATTGATCAGCGCCTCATCGAGCGCGGTTTCGTCCGTCATCGTTCCGTAAACGACTCCCTGGTTCAGGTCCGTAGCGCGAAGACCCCAGATCTTGCAGGCGAACATCATGTTATGGCTGTCGTGAACCTTTGAGAGGTGATAGAAGGAGCCGGGCTGCTTCGGGAAGGGAAGTACGTCCTTGCGGCCGTTGTGTTCGACGGTGATGTAGCCCTCTTCGATGTCTATGTTGGGGGTGCCGTACTCGCCCATAGTGCCCAGCTTAATCAGGTGACAATCCGGTAGAAATTCGCGGATGGCGAAAAGAACGTTCAGTGTTCCGACGACGTTGTTCACCTGCGTGAAGACGGCGTGCTTGCGGTCGATCATCGAGTAGGGTGCAGAGCGTTGTTCCGCGAAATGGACCACCGCTTCGGGCTCGAAGGACTTAAATGTGGATGCGAGAAAGTCGTAGTCGGCAACGTCACCGACGAACAGCTCGATGGTCCTGCCGGTTAGGTTCTGCCAGACCCTGACACGATCCGTCAGCGGACGAATCGGAGTCAGCGTCTGCGCACCAAGCTCGTGATCCCAAAGGCGCCGCAAAAAGTTGTCAACGATGGCAACCGAATGGCCCCTCTGCGACAAATGCAGGACCGTAGCCCAACCGCAATAGCCGTCCCCACCGAGTACGGCAATCTTCATGTACCCTCCTCAGGGCAAACCTCTTTACAAACTTCTACGGCAATCCGAACTGCGAACGACTCTCCTTAGATGCCCAGCCGGCAAGCAGGGGTGCCGAGCAAAATCCCATTTTACCTGGACCTTCTTTTTTTACCTGTATACCCAGGTCTTTGCAAGCCGGTTCTTGGAAGCTGCTTGCAAATGGTGTATCCCCTCGACCAGACTGGCGCGCTCCAAAGGGATGGTTGGTAAGAATGAGTTTGCCACCCCCTCCAGCGACGATTTCGAGATGATCCTGACCAACCAGATCTTTGAATTGCTGGAGCCTTGGCAGGTAAGTTACGAGATAGTAGCGTTGCGAGTCGAGCCAAAGTCTCTTGAATCGCGTGTCATCAATGAAGATGTCCGGAGCGCCCGGTGCATAAGAGCCGTATTCCAAATTGAAATAACGCCCATTCAAAATCAGGACGTCTCGCTCTACATAAAACGTTATGGAAGACAACGCCCAGTAATTATGGTCCACGATTAACTTTCCATCAGGAGATTTGAGGAGCACTTCCGCCAGCGGCCGCGACGACAGAAATGGATCGAACACCACCAAGGCCAGGCGCGCGGCGTGATAAAATAGGATCATCATCAGCGCGGCTGCCAGAAAAGAGCGCAAATCAACCCATCGGAAGGTGGCAAGGGCGCCTGCCAGCAAAGCGATCGCTGCGACGGCGAGTGGGAGGCGGAGATAGGCGAAAGAATCGAAAGTAAGGTCCAGCATGTGGCCCAGGGACAGCGTATAGGCACTGGGATGATGTCCGAGCGCGGAAGAAATGTCGCCCGGTGTGGGAACATTTCGCACCAGAAAAAAAATAGTGATGCAGGCGAGTGCCGCGCAGCCGGCAATCACGGAAAGAACGCGAGTTCCACGGCGGATCCAATCACCGCCCGCAGCCATCGCCGAGCCGAGCAGCAAGACCAACGCGGGATAGCAGGGCATCGAGTAATATTCCTGTGTCGTGGAAAACGTGAAGAACACTAGGATAAATCCGATCCAGCAGATCGCCAGCAAATGTGCGCGGCCTGCGCGGTCGACGGGTTTGAAGGAAAGCCGGGCGACGGCGGGGAGGTATACGCTCCACGGGAATAGCCACAGAAAATGGAGGAGCCAGAACCAGAGCCGAGGGACTGTGTTGTAATCGCGAGGATACCGCAGATTGAGGAAGCGAAGGACCTGCTCGTTGATGAAATAGAACCAGAGAAAACCGTGGTACTCGCCAGGACCGCTGTGAAGCAAGAGAGAGAAATAGGGTGGATTTCGAAGCGTGGCCAGAATGTGCCAGGGCGCTGCAACGAGGAGGGCGATGAAAAAACCGCTGACGGGGCGCAGTCGCTTCCAGGTTCGAGCGACAAAAAATTGCTTGGTCAGGAAAAGATAGAGTACTCCCGTAGCGATTGGAAAAACCGCTCCTATCAAACTTTTCAGCAGAACCCCAGTCCCCAGGCTGGCAGCGAGAACGAATGCCCAGAACCGCGATTGCGGTTCCTCTTCGTCGAGGGCACGCAGAAATGCCCACATTGCCAAAGCGATAGTAAACGTCAGCGTCACATCGGGAATGACGATCCGCGTGAATAGGAAGAGGCCGACGCATGTGGCCATACACAAACCCGCGCACAGTCCTGCTCTCCGCCCGAACGCCCATGCACCGAAAGCGCAAGTCAGACAGGCCAGTCCGATTGCCGAAAGCGCGAACGGGATGCGCGCGGCCCAGTCGCGAATGCCAAAAATTTTGAAGGAGACAGCCATCGGCCAGTAAAACATGACCGGTTTCTCGAGGAAGACAATGCCATCAACCCGCGGGGTCACCCAATCCCCGGAAGTTACCATGTTTCTTGAGATTTGTGCCACGGCCGCATCGACGTCGTCCATCAGCGACGGCGGCGACACGCTACAACCCAGATAGACGGCTCCAGCTACCAGCGCAACGATCAGGTATATGAGCCAGCTCTTACCTGTAAGAACGCTTGCGTCGTGGCCTCCGACGACGCTTGTATTCGCCATCTTTTCATCCATTGAAAAAGGATCATCAAGCCCCAGAGGTGATACCCGACGTTGGCCTTTCTCTCCAGATGCCGGGTCAAGAAGTTTTCAACGGCATCTCCTCGAAAGAGTTGCCCGTATTCCGCGATGCCCTCCCTCAAGGAATCGACCAGCATCGAACGCAGAGGACCGCGGAGCCATTCATGCGCCGGAATGTCAAAACCCGTTTTCTTGCCGGCCAAAATGGAGGCTGGGAGCTTGTCTTTACGCAATTCACTTAAAACAAGTTTCTGCTGCGACCCACGAATCTTCAGGTGCGCGGGCAGCCTCGCCGCGAACTCCACGATGCGATGATCGAGGAACGGCGGGCGCACTTCGACCGCATGAGCCATACTCATGCGGTCGCTTTTCACTAGAATGTCATCTGCCAGATAATAATTCTGATCGAACCACAAAAATTGCGCCAGAGCGTCGCCAGTCTTCGGCAAATCGTCTGCTTCATCCAAGAGATGGTGAAAGGCAGCCGGAAGCGGCTGCCGAAGCAGCGATTGCTTTTCCTCGTCAGAGAATGTTCCGTTCCAGTATACGTGAGCGTGACTCGGCTCCAGCAGACTGCCTTCCAGGAATCGCTTCAGCTTGTATTCGAAACTGATCTTCTCGTCCGAAACGGGCCAATGACGAACTCCGGCCAGCACCGCCTGAAGGAGCGGGCGCGGCATCCGCCGGGCCCATTTGGCAAGCATGTCTGCGCGGCAGGTGATGTATCCGCCGAATAGTTCGTCAGCGCCTTCGCCGCTCAACGCCACGGTGGTCTTGGACTTGCACAATTTCGAGAGGAACCAGACGGGCAATGAGCCCGCATCCGCGCTTGGTTCGTCGGAATAATACGCAAACTCCTCGATCGCGCCGCAGAGATCTTGCGCCGGAGTTAAATCCAGTTCTTCGTGATCCGTTCCGTACTGTCGCACAGCGCGATCAATGAATTTCGTCTCATCAAAACTTCGTCCGCGAAATGAAATCGAAAATGTTTTTAGTTGGGAAGCGGTGGCTCTAGATGCGTAGTGCAGGATGGTCGTCGAATCCATTCCGCCGCTCAGCCAGATGCCCAGTGGAACATCGGAAATCATGTGCTCGCGTACCGATTGTTGCAGCAAGCTATCGAGTTCCTCTTTTGCCGTCGCCAGTGTGTAATTGGATGCCTGGGTGAAAGGCAATTTCCAATAAGCATCCGAAGATATCTTTCCGTCACTCCACTCCAGCCAATATCCCGGCGGAAGTTTTTCGATTCCTTCCACAAGGGTCCAGGGGCACGGCACATAGTTCAGCGAAAGATAACAATCGAGACCGGGAAGGCTCAGTGGGCGGTCGATTTCCGGATGGACAAAAATGGCTTTCAGCTCAGAGCCAAAGAAAAGATCTTCACCTTGACGTGTG
>Ga0066710_100001225_pt1 | contig 18626 bp, 23 predicted proteins | sample GraSoiAngelo_159_FD_79666 | JGI IMG/M metagenome (GOLD analysis project Ga0066710, IMG submission 79666) | Grasslands soil microbial communities from the Angelo Coastal Reserve, California, USA - 14_1009_16_40cm | ecosystem: Environmental > Terrestrial > Soil > Grasslands | place: USA... | reverse complement strand
TTTGCGCTCGTCCATTTCGAGATAGGCGATCGCCGAGGAATCCGGCGACCACCAATACGCCGTCTTGATCTCCAGCTCTTCGGGATAAACCCAATCGAGTTCGCCCTTGCGAATCTCTTCCGTGCCACCTTGCGTGATTGCGCGTTCTTTGCCATCGGCGAGATTCACGAGCCAGAGGTTGTGCTCGCGGACAAAACTCACATTTCGGCCATCGGGAGAAATCTGGGGGTCCGCGAGCGTGGCTTTACCCGAGACCAGCGTGCGCCCCGTTTGTGACTTTACATCCAGCCATGCAAGCGCGGTGGGGCCCTGAAACAGAATGCCCGCGCCATCGGGTGCCCATTGATATTGAGAGGGAGCGCGGCGGCCCAGGCCGGTGGCTTGTGTAGGTCGCGAAGTATCCAGCGGCAAAATCGATTCGAGCTTGTCGGCCGCAACGAGAAGCCTGCGTTCCCCAGACGTGGCTTCCATCACCCAGAGTTCTGTCTTCGCTTCCTTACCGGACCCTTTTATTTCGAAATAGCTGATCTCCTTGCCATCGGGAGTCCAAACGAGCCCACGCGTCAAGCGCCCGCTCAAGCTCGGCTGCGCATAGATGCGCTCAACGGTGAGAACTTTTCCTGGCGCTGCGGCGGGTTGCTGGGCCGCGGAAGAAAGAGACAGGATGGCAGCAAGGGCAAGAGTACCAAGAAACGCAGACGACCGCGAAAAGCGATGCAGTAATGACATGCCATCCTCCTGAGAACGGACGCTAGTTTATGCTGGAGCGCTAAGAAGAACAAAACTTCCAATCGTTCACTAGCCCGGCGGCCAGCGGAAATTGCGGCCGCCGAGCAAATGCAAATGGAGATGGAAAACGGACTGGCCCGCGCCGCTGCCATTATTCAGCACGGTGCGGTAGCCTGCGAGGAGGTCGCGTTCGCGGGCGAGCTGCGCGGCGACCAACTGCAGCTTGCCAAGGACGGCTTGATCTCCGGTTGTGGCCTCGTTCAGCGATTCGAAATGTTTGCGCGGGCAAATCAGGATGTGCGTGGGCGCCTGCGGGCTGATGTCTTCGAAGGCGAAGACTTCAGGATCTTCGTAGACCATCTTCGATGGAATCTTCTTCGCTCCGATTTTGCAAAACAGACAGTCAGCGCTCATCGGTTTCCTCCTGCGGGCGAGCCTTCGTCCAGACGCGTAACAAGCGGAGTAAAGCCTTCGCGGTCGCGAAGTTGCTCGCCGAACTGGTGCGCGGCGTCTTGGCCGAAAATTCTGCCGATGCGCACGCGATAAAACACGCCGTCGGGAGAATCATATTGCTGGACAAAGATAGGCGAGTAGGAGGCGTTGAGGCGGTCGCGGAGACGTTCGGCGTTGCCGCGGTCGCGGAAAGCACCGACCTGCACAGTGAAAAAACCGGCGGTGGGATCGAAGCCGCCAAGAACTTCCACGCGCACCGGCACGACGCCGGCGTCAACCGAATCCACCTCTCGCGCGGCGGCAAGAGAAAGATCGATGATGCGATTGTCAACAAACGGCCCGCGGTTGGTGATTCGAACCACCGTGGACTTGCCGTTGTTCAGGTTGGTGACGCGAACCGTGGTTTCGAATGGCAGCGTGCGATGCGCTGCGGTGAGTTTATACATATCGTAGATCTCCCCGTTCGAAGCGTGCCGCCCGTGAAACGGCGCGCCGTACCAGGAAGCATTGCCTTCCTCCGTATAACCAGAGGGAACAGGTGCGAGAGCGGATTTGCTGCGCTTCGGACTTGCCCCCGGCGTAGGCCCAGCAGCTTCGGGAATGTCCGTGGCCCGTTTGGCAGACTCCGCTGTTTCGGCGGGCGTCTCGGAAGCTTGCGCGGGAGGCGGCTGGCGGCGATCGGCGATCGGTTTGCGCGATGCGCAGCCGGAAGAATTAACGCAGAAGGCACAAAGAGCGCAGAGTACAAAGAGAACAAAGAGCGGCCTGCGTGGAAAATACGAGAGAAAATCAAGTTGCCGCTGGGAAACGTGTTTGCGCGAATCCAGGCTGACGGAAACTGTTTCCGGTGAACTCTTCAAAGGGCCGCCTGGGTCATGAAGATGGCGGATTCTGAGGAGGCTGCGCTGCCGCAGGATGCTGGTTGCCCTGCGCGGCGCGCGCGGCATTGCGCGCTTCGATCCAAGCCGCCGCCTCGGTGAGCTTTTCGGAAACTTCGCGCAAAAACTGCGCGGTGCGCTTCTCCGTTTCCGGCGTGACTTCTTCCTTGACAAAACCCTTCACGCGTGCGAGTGCTTCGTCAACTCGCTTGCCAAAATCTTCGAAGTTCTTGATGCTCTTAAGCCGCGCAAACTCTTCGTCGATGCGCTTGCCGAACTCTTCGAATTTGTCCATAGTGTCAGGACCTCGGAATAATCGCCATGCAGAGAAGAAGCGCGGCGACTTGGGTATTATAGGAACGCGGTGTGCGAGTCGCAAGGAGGAGAATTGGCGCTTCCCTATCGGTGGCAGTGGCGTGTGGAGCGGTGGAAGAATTCGATGCGCGGATTTTTCGGGGGAGGCGACCAGCAACCTCGGCCGAAGATTTGCCCGGCTTGCGGAGCCCTGGTGGGTATCAGCGCGACGCGTTGCCACGAATGCGGCGCGAGCCTGCGATTCTCTCTGGCGGCACTGAGCAAGAAACTTTCCGGACTCTTCGGCGAACAAGAAACTCCCGTGACCTCCGCGCTGCTGGTCGCCAACATTCTGATGTTCGGCTTCAGCTGGGTGGCCCTCGCCAATGAGGGAGGAGGAGGCTTTCGGATTCTGTGGGGCATGGGCGGCGAGACGGTGTACCGCCTAGGCGCCAGCCACCCCTACCCGATTTTTGTTGAACACGAGTGGTGGAGATTTGTGACCGCCATGTTCCTGCATGGCGGGTTGATCCACATCGGATTCAACATGATGTCCTTGATGCAACTTGGTCCGGCTCTGGAAGAACTCTATGGTTCCGCGCGTTACCTGTTTCTGTATGTCGTGACGGGAGCTTTTGGCTTTCTCGTCAGTGCATGGTTTGGCAACTTCTCCCTCGGCGCAAGCGGCGCGCTCTTGGGGCTTGTCGGAGTCATGCTGGCGATCACCACGAAGCGCGGCGGAGCTTACATGCGGGATTTGCGGTCCAGGCTGATCTCTTCGGTGGTCATCCTTTTTATTCTCGGGTTTTCCGGCGTGGGAATCGATAACTACGCGCACTTCGCGGGATTGCTGGCGGGATTTGGACTCGGAAAATTGTTTGCCGACCGCCAGCCGATGAATTCCGCTGAACGCCGGACTGCCTATGGATTGGGATGGCTGGCAGGTATGACTGTGATTGCCTGCTTCGCTCTAATGATTCTGCATTATCGCGATACTCTGCCCTGGCAGCGGTAGAAAGAAATTCTTAAGATCAAGGTATTCTCGTACTCCCCTTGGCGTTGCGCCGGCCTTCTCTTTTTCGCTTGAATCCGCGCTGGTCATCCTCGCTGCCGCTGGCCGCACCCTTTGTTGCTCACGTGCCTTCTTCTTCAACCATGCATGGTCAGATCTTTCCGCAGTTTTCTTTTGGCTCAGCTCCCAACATCCCGCAATTTGCGATACTCTTGGTCAAGACAGCAATGGACCCACACTCGATCGTCGTCGTCAGCCTCCACACACCCAAGGAGAAAGTGTGGGGCGAGCTCCTGGCCATCAACCCTTCGGGAGTTACGATCCGCGGCGTTGATTTAAATTCCTTCGATCACTTCATCCGGCAGATCAACCAGCCCGATGGTGAGCGTATGGGGCTTCCCACCATCTTCTTTCCCATGAACCGCGTCGAGCGCATCTCTCTGGACGAACCCTCCGGCTCCATCCCCTCGATGAACGAGCTTTTCGCGCGCAAGGTAGGTCGTTCCCTCTCCGACTATCTCGCGCAATTCGCCTGAACTGCGCTATCCTGAATCACAATGCAAGGCCGCATCTGGACGGTACCCAATCAAATTACCTTTCTCCGGCTCGGCTTTCTGCCGCTGTTTCTCATACTCATGTCCTACGAGAGGTACCGGTGGGCTCTGCTCGTTCTGGTAGTTGCGGGGCTGTCGGACGGAATCGACGGCCTTCTCGCCCGCAGCCTCAATCAACGTTCTTCTCTGGGCGCGTATCTCGATCCTATCGCCGACAAACTCTTGCTCTCTTCTTCTTTCCTCATCCTGGCTTTCAAGAAGCAACTCGCCTGGTGGCTCACCATCCTGGTTCTCAGCCGGGACGTCCTGATTCTTATTGTCGCCGTCGTGATTCTGCTCATTTCCGGCTATCGGCCTTTTCCGCCCAGCATCTACGGCAAGCTCACCACCGCCACCGAGATCATCCTTGTCTTCCTCGTCGTTTTAGGCGCTGCTTATCCCAATTATCACGTGGGCGTTCTTAACCACATCGTCATTTATGCGGTTACCGTGTTGAGCATCGCATCCGGGTTCCACTACTCGTTCACCACCGCCCGGCACCTCAGTGGATCCACTCCTGAAGCGAAGTGAAAAGCCGGTCGTTCAGATAGGCATGGGCTTGGGGCCGCCAGGAGGAACGAGCAATCTGGGCTCGGTGCGGGACTGGACGAGGTCGAGAGTAGCGTCGGGGGCGAGCTCGCGGAGGAGAAGGCCTTTGTGCGTGACGTCGATGAGGGCGAGTGCGGTGACGATGTGGTCGACGACTTCGACGCCGGTAAGCGGTAGCGTACATTTTTTCAAAATTTTCGGTTTGTTGTCGCGCGTGGCGTGCTCCATAGCGATGAACACGCGCTTGGCGCCGGCGACGAGGTCCATCGCGCCACCCATGCCTTTGAGCATTTTCCCGGGGATGGCCCAATTCGCGAGCGTTCCTTTTTCGTCGACCTGCAACGCACCGAGAACAGTGAGGTCCACGTGGCCGCCGCGAATCATGGCAAATGAATCAGCGGAAGAAAAATAAGCCGTGCCGCGAAGTTCGGTGACGGTTTCTTTGCCTGCATTGATGAGGTCCGGGTCCACCTCGGATTCGAGGGGATAAGGTCCAACGCCGAGCATGCCGTTTTCGGATTGCAGAATAACGTCCATGCCTTTGGGCACGTAGTTGGCGACGAGCGTGGGCATGCCGATGCCGAGATTGACGTAGTAGCCATCGCGCAATTCCAGAGCAATGCGCCGTGCAATGCGTTCGCGTTTTTGCTCTTCCGTCAACGTCATAAAAAGTTCTAAGTTTTTAGTTCACAGTTAAGGGCACGGAAAGCTCGGTGGCACCCTGCGCCAGTTGTTCTGGAAGTTCACTTGGAACCCTCAACGTTTCCTCGGTCAACATCAAAGTCACCGAGTCTCAGTCGCAAGAGCTGTCCAATATAGTTGCGACCGTTCGTCGCGAGTCGTAAATGCTTTCCATGATCTGTCCAGCAGCTTGCCGGAAATGAGTTGCTATAGCAGAGCCCAAACATAAGAGAGCTGAAAAACAGGCCAACCAACACCATATCAAGCCTTCCGAACCGTGCGGCGCTCGATGCGCTTCTCGTACTGGGGGCCCTGGAAAATGGCGTCGACGAAAATGCCCGGCGTATGCACTTGATTGGCGTCGAGCTGGCCGAGTTCGACCAGCTCTTCCACTTCCGCGATGACGTAGTCGGCGGCCGTCGCCATCATTGGATTGAAATTCCGCGCGGTCTTGCGGTAGATGAGATTGCCCCAGCGGTCCCCTTTCCACGCCTTGATAAACGCAAAGTCGCCGCGAAGGCCGCGCTCCATGACGTACATGCGGCTGCCAAATTCGCGCGTTTCTTTTCCTTCCGCCACCATCGTGCCGTAGCCCGTGGGCGTGTAGAACGCCGGGATACCAGCGCCTCCGGCGCGCAGACGCTCGCTCAGCGTGCCCTGGGGATTCAATTCCACTTGCAACTCGCCGCTCAGGACCAATTGCTCGAAGAGTTTGTTTTCACCGACGTAGGTCGAGATCATCTTTTTGACCTGGCGTTGCTGGAGCAGAACGCCGATGCCGAAATCATCCACGCCGGCGTTGTTACTGACAATGGTGAGGTCTTTCACGCCTTTGCGGCGGACAGCGGCGATGAGGTTTTCCGGAATGCCGCAGAGGCCGAAGCCGCCCATGAGGATCGTGGCGCCGTCGTGGATTTTTTCAATGGCGACGTCCGAGGAGGCAATGCGTTTGTCCATAGGGACCTCGAAAAATCTGTTGCGGCTAGGAATCCTTCCAATTGCGGCGATGCATATCAGCTCGTGCTTATGCTGACGTTGAGATCCTTTCCGGCACGAGCCGGAATCTTTGATTGACCCGCTTGGACTCGGTGCCTCCGGACGACAACTGGTTGACGGGGCAGTGTACTCCAAGTCGCATCCGGGCCGAAAGTTGTAAGGGGCCAAACTTAGTTGAAGAAATAGATCGTCAAATCGGGAAAAGTGTTGTGAAATAATCCCCGCGATGAATGCACGACGAATGTTTCGCCGGATCCTGGTAATTTTTTTGGTATCCGCGGCCGCTCTCTTTGCACAAGCGCCCGGCGGGCAGGAACAGCCCGAATTTGTGAAGCGGGGCCAAGCATTGATGGGCGAGGGAAAACTGGCAGAAGCTCTGGCACTGTACCGAAAGACTCTTCAGGACACACCGGATTCGCAGGCGGCAAATAATGCGGCGGGCGTCGTGCTGGATCTCATGGGCAAGAGCGCGGAGGCGCGCAAATATTTCGCCAAGGTAATCGATCTGGCGAAGACGCCGCAGGACAAAGCGGCGGGGCATAGGGCGATGGCGATGTCCTACGCTTTCGAGGGGAATTGCAACAAAACCGTCGAGTACGAACAGCAGGTCTTTAACTATTACGCCAGCATGAAGAACTTCTACCAGCAGGGCGAAATCGCGGACGAGGCTGCTCGCGTCTGCATCGACTCCGACGGCCTGTACAATCGCTACCCCGCCGACGACTTGGACACCGCCTATCAATGGTATCAGGCAGGCCACGACACTGGAATGAAGGAACCCGACATCAAACCGGCTCGCCAAGATCTTTGGGAGTTTCGTTGGGAGCACGCGCAGGCACGCATCGCGGCGCGGCGAGGAAATAAGGCGGAGACTGAAAAGCACGTTGCCGCGGCCAAGGCTGTCCTTGACAAAGGCACCAACCCGCAGCAGGCGCAGTTTTTTCCATATCTAACAGGCTACGTAGCCTTCTATCTGGGAGACTACAAGACGGCACTCGAGGAATTGCAGAAAGCCAACCAGAACGATCCGTTTATTGAGTGCCTGATCGCTCAGACGTACGAGAAGTTGGGCGACAAAGAGAAGGCGCTGGAATTTTACCGCAAGGCATCAAAAACGACAGCGCACAATCCCCCGGCAGCGTACGCACGGCGGTTCACAAAGAAAAAACTATCCTAAGAAGTCCGGCACCATATCTCACGCCGGAGCAGCCGTCGTGGCCGCGTGGCCGCATCCGTCAATTGAACTAGCCAAGGGGCGCGCGTTCCGTTTCATCGGACAGTCTGGAAAATCTGCAGCCAAATCGCGGCTAGAGGCTGCGGAGGAGTCTATAGAGTTCGTTGGCGGCGTCGAAGTCGGCCTCGAGCTCGCGGGAGGCGAGTTTTTCGCGAAAATCGTCGAGGCGGCGGGCGAAGAGATCGAGGGCCGCGGAGAGGACCTCCTGGTTGGTGAGGACGATATCGCGCCAAGTGGAATAGGGGCTTCCGGCAAGGCGGAGGGAATCGCGCAGGCCGGGGCCGGCGAGCGTAATAGGGAGGCCGTTTTCGTCCAGTCGGTCGTAAAGAAAACCGGCGAGGGCAACGGCGGCCAATTGCGGGAGATGGGATGCTAGGCCTACGGCGTAATCATGCTGCGGGGCCCCGAGCCAGAGCGGCCGGGCGCCGATTTTTTCGAGGATTTTGATAAGGGCCGAAACGCGGGGATCGTGGGCGGAGGCGGGTTCATTTACAGGGGAAGAAGAACGGGGCTGAACGCCCGCCACGGCGGGTTCGGAAGATTTGGCGATCAGGGCGTAGGTGTTTTCGCGGAAAAGATCGGCATCCGCGTGCGCGATTCCGGGGAGCTCCCTGCCGGCCATGGGATGGCCGCCGAGGAAGAGCGGACCCTGTTCGCCAGGAAAAAGTTCGGCGGCGGCTTGGGCGATGCGGACCTTGGTGCTGCAGGCATCGGTGACGAGCGCGTGAGGAGGAGCGTGGCGCGCGATTTCCGGGAGAAGGTCAAGCGTGGCGGCGATAGGAAGCGCGATGTAGATCAAATCGGAGTCTTGCAGAGCCGGCGCTAGTTCGCCGGAGAAGGATTCGTCGATAGCGCTACGACTTTGCGCTTCGCGAACGACATCGGGGCGGTCCCAGCCGGAGACGTGCATCTCCGTAGTGTATTTGCGAAGCGCGAGGGCGAAGGAGCCGCCGATTAGCCCGGTGCCGAGGACGGTGACACGATTGATGAGGTGGGGGGACATTGCGAGTTTTTAGTTGTCCGTCCTCGTTTCCGAAAAACAAATCGGAGGACAAATGCTAGCGCAGAGATGCGCAGTGCGCAAAAGGTTAGCGCAGAAGTCATGGCGTGAATAGAAAAAAAGGGCGGGCGCCAGGATTCGCCGCCACACCACTGTCAACCTCAGGCTGCATCCCTTTCGACTCCGGAACTAAAAACTGAAAACTTGCCCTGCGTGGGCCGTAAAGCCTCGGCGTTTTAGGCCGGGGATATAAAGCCCTCTCGCGATTTCTTGGCTGCCTGGTCCGAAACTTCTCCCCGTCCAAAAGAGCTATCTATGAGCGGGCAGCCCAAAAGTGAAGCCTCTTCGTGGTCCTCGCCTGAAGTAAGGGCGCTGTGGGAGAAACCCGCCGAAACCGTCCCGCAAAACCAGCGGGAGGCGGTAGGAATCCTCCTCCTTTTAGGGAGAGGAGGATGTCAATCAGAAAACTGCGTTACGCGATGCGGCGGCCGATAGCGGGGGCGATAATGCGGAGTTCGGCCATCAGCTGAGTGAAGGAAGCGGGCTCGAGAGATTGGGCGCCGTCGGAGAGAGCGTGGTCGGGAGCGTTGTGCACTTCGATCAGCAGGCCATCAGCGCCGGCAGCGACCGCGGCGCGGGCCATGGGCGGCACTTTGTCTCTGCGGCCGGTGCCGTGCGATGGATCGGCAAGCATGGGCAAGTGCGAAAGTTTTTTGATGACGGGGATGGCGGCGATGTCAAAGGTGTTGCGGGTGTAGGTTTCGAACGTGCGAATGCCGCGCTCGCAGAGAATGACGTTGTAGTTGCCGCCGGCGAGGATGTACTCGGCGCTCATCAGAAGTTCTTCCATGGTGGCGGACATGCCGCGCTTGAGGAGGACGGGCTTACGGATTTCGCCGAGTGCGCGAAGGAGATAGTAGTTCTGCATGTTGCGCGCGCCGACCTGGAAGATGTCGACGTATCCCATCATCATGTGAATCTGCGACGCGTCCATCACCTCGCTGATGGTGAAGAGGCCGAATTTGTCGGCGGCCTCGCGCATGAGCTTGAGACCCGGCTCGCCTAACCCCTGGAAGGCGTAGGGAGAAGTGCGCGGCTTGAAGGCGCCGCCGCGCAGGATTTTTGCGCCAGCCTTGGAAACGCTTTCCGCAACGGAATGAATTTGCTCGCGGGATTCGACCGAGCAGGGACCCGCTGCGACGACAACTTCCGCGCCGCCAATGCGGACACCCCGGCCAAGATCGACGACCGTGCCTTCTGGCTTGAACTGGCGGCTGGCGAGTTTGAACGGCTGGGTGATGCGCATGACTTCGCGCACGCCGTCGAGCAATTCAAAATCGCGATGATCGAAGTCGCGGTGCACGCCGACGGCGCCGAGAACAGTGTGCGATTCGCCGGTGGAGCGGTGAACGTTGAAGCCGCTGGCAACCAGCCGGTCAATGACATGCTGGATTTGAGCGTCGGTGGCCCCTTCTTGCATCACAATGACCATAAGCGTTCTCTATTCTCCTGGAACTTTCCTTTGATAATCGGAAACTGACCGGCCTTATTTCTTGCCCTTCTTCACGCCGTCGCCGGAATGCATGGCGTCGCGTTCGGCGGCGCGGGCTTCGTCAATAATGCGCTCAAACAAGCGGCGGATCGCGGCGTCGGCCAACGGACCCGGATTATTGCGCTCGGCATTTTCCAGCACTTCGTTTTCGCGTTCGGGTTGGTACAGCGGAATTTTGGCTTCCTGCTTGAGCTTCCCGATTTCGAGCGCGCATTGCGAGCGTTCGTTCAAGAGCTGCACCAGCTTCTTGTCGATTTCGTCGATGCGGCGCCGCCAATCACTCAGCTTCATGGCGCCACCTCGCGCCGCGAGAGTCCGTGGCGAGCAGCTTCCTTAAACGACCGAACGCGTTCCGCAAGCGCCGCGGCAGCTGCATCAATGGACTTTGCCTTGGCGATCTCAGAAACAAGCGCCGAGCCCACCACTGCCGCGTCTGCCAGGCCACCGAGGACCGAAACATGGCCGGGAAGTGAGATGCCGAAGCCGACGGCGATGGGAAGTTGCGTGACGCCGCGAGCCCGGCGCAAGAGCGCGGGGAGATCGTCGGGTAAGGCATCCTTCGCGCCGGTGACACCGGTTCGGGAAATGAGATAGAGAAAACCGGAGGAGCAGGCGGCGATTTTCGCCAGGCGGTCGTCGGTGGAAGTCGGCGCGCCGAGAAAGATGGTGTCCAGCTGATAGGCGGCGAGAATGCGGCGATAGTCTTCGGACTCTTCGGGCGTGAGGTCGGTGGCGAGGACGCCGTCGGTGCCGGCAGATGCGGCGGCGGACGCGAATTTTTCGAGGCCCATTTGCAAGATGGGATTGTAGTAGCTGAAGAGGACGAGCGGGACTTCGTTAGCCGGAGAGCTGGATTGCCGGATGCGGCGAACTAGATCGATGACACCGGCGAGGGTTGTGCCCGATTGCAGAGCCCGTTCGGAGGCGCGCTGGATGGTGGGACCATCGGCGAGAGGGTCGCTAAAGGGAACACCGAGTTCGACGACGTCGGCGCCGGCTTCGGCCAGGGCCCGGACAAATTTTAGCGTGCTGTCGAGCGATGGGTCGCCTGCGGTGATGTAGGCGACAACGCCGAGTTCGCCGGAGGTGCGCAGTTCGGCGAAGCGTTTGGAGATGCGGCTCGAGTTGGGCTGTGCTAGAGGCATCAGGGAATGCAGGAAGATTAACAGAAATACGCTTTAAGACGGCAGATCAGCCTGAAGACGCGGCCCCAGGAAGAGGGGGCGCAGCGCGCTGCGCCCCTACAAAGAAGGGATCTAAAGATCATTTCGAACCGCGCAGGCGGGAGTAAGTGTCCATGTCCTTGTCGCCGCGGCCGGAGAGATTGAGGATGACCAGGTCGGCTTTGCTCATTCCAGGAACACGTTCGATAAGACCGGCGATGGCGTGGGCGGATTCGAGCGCGGGAATAATACCTTCCATGCGCGAGAGCAGGAGCGCGGCATCGAGAGCCGCTTGATCGGAAACGGCGGAATATTCGGCGCGGCGCTGATCGGCGAGCCAGGCGTGTTCAGGGCCGATCGCGGGATAGTCAAGGCCGGCGGAGATGGAATGCGTTGTGGCGATCTGGCCGTCTTTATTCTGCAGGACGTAGGTGTAAGTCCCCTGGAGAACGCCGGGGCGCGCTCCGGAAAAACCCTGATGCGCAGCGAGGCGAGCGGCGTGTTCGCCGAGTTCACCGCCGCGGCCGCCGGCTTCAATGCCGATCATTTTCACGTCCGCGTCGGGCAGAAACTGATAAAAAAGGCCGATGGCATTCGAACCCCCGCCGACGCATGCAAAAAGATGCGTGGGCAGACGTTTCTCAACGGCGAGAATTTGCTCGCGGGCTTCGCGGCCGATCACCACCTGAAAATCGCGGACCATCGTCGGATAAGGATGCGCGCCGAGAACGGAGCCGAGGAGATAGTACGTGGTGCGGACGTTGGTGACCCAGTCGCGCATGGCTTCGTTGATGGCGTCTTTGAGCGTGCGGCTGCCGGAATCGACGCCCACGACTTGCGTGCCAAGCATGCGCATGCGGGCAACGTTGAGGGCCTGGCGCGCCATGTCTTCCGTGCCCATGTAGACGACGCATTCGAGGCCGAGATGCGCGGCGACGGAGGCGGAAGCGACTCCATGCTGGCCCGCGCCCGTTTCCGCGATGATGCGCGGCTTGCCCATTTTCACGGCGAGCAGACCCTGGCCGATGGCGTTGTTGATCTTGTGCGCGCCAGTGTGGAGCAAATCTTCGCGCTTGAGATAGATGCGCGGGCCGCCGAGTTTTTCCGTGAGGCGCGAAGCAAATTGCAGCGGAGTCGGCCGGCCAGCAAAGTTCTTCAGCAGATCATGGAATCGCGATTGAAACGTGGGATCCGACTTCGCAGCTTCATAGGCGCGCTCGAGCTCGAAGAGCGGCACCATCAGCGTTTCGGGAACATAGCGCCCGCCGTAAGGGCCGAAACGTCCCGGCGCCGTCGTTGATGACTGGAGCATGGAGCTCATAGATTTCTGTGAATCTTCCGCTCCGTGATTCTACTTCCGTTCGCCGCGCCGGACTTCCTGGATAAACTCGCGGAGCCGGCCGTGATCTTTCTTCCCCGGTTTTGATTCCACGCCGCTGGCAACGTCAATTCCATAAGGGCGCACGATGCGCACCGCCGCAGTTACGTTTTCGACGTTCAGGCCGCCTGCCAAAATGATACGGCGGCCAACCGCGGCGCGCCGGGCCACGTCCCAGTCCGTGGTTCGACCCGTACCACCATATTGGCCTGTGTGTGCGGCGTCAAACAGAAAGGCAAACGCCTCGGGGTATTCATCGAGTGTGGCCAAGCGAAAATCGGGTTCGACGCGAAAGGCCTTGTAGACCGGGATGCTGCGGGCCAATTCGGCAACGGTTTCCGGGGATTCGTCACCGTGAAGCTGGGCGGCATCGAGCTTCAGCGACTTGCAGAGTGCGGCGACCTCCATCGGCAGGGAGTTGACGAAAATTCCCACAGCTTTAACCTTTTTCGGGAGCTGCGGACGGATCCTTGCAGCTTCGGCATCGGTGATATGACGGGGGCTTTTCGCGTAGAAATTGAACCCCAGGAGATTGGCGCCGGCATCGATGGCGGCGAGGGCGTCCGCTGCGTTGGTGATGCCGCAGATTTTGACGCGGATCATGGCCGTCTACCTACAGTGTTCCCAGCGGAGAACCGCGGAGAGAGGAAAGCGCGGCGGCGGGATTAGGCGAAAGCATGAGATGAGTGCCGATGAGGAAGGCGTCGAACCCGGCGGCTTGAAGCTTCACGAGATCGTCGTGCGTGCGCAGGCCGGATTCGCTGACGGCGATGCAATCGTCGGGGATCCGGCCGATCAATTCGAAGGATGTTTCGACGCTGACGGTGAGCGTTTTGAGGTTGCGGTTGTTTACGCCGACGATGCGGGCGCCGCCAGCGAGAGCGCGGTCGAGCTCATCGGCCGTGTGAACCTCGACGAGCGGCTCCATGCCAATCTCGCGGCCCAGGGCGATGAGGTCGCGAAGCAGCGCATCTTCAAGTACGGAGACGATGAGGAGAAAGCTATCCGCGTCGTTGGCGCGAGTTTCCCAGACTTGCCAGGGATCGAAGATAAAATCCTTGCGCAGAACCGGGAGCTGGATCGACTTGCGGGCGTCGCGGAGATTTTTCAACGAGCCGCGGAAGAACTCGCCTTCGGTCAGAACGGAGAGAGCGGAAGCGCCCGCGGACTCCAGAGTCTGCGCGAGGGCTACGGGATCGAATGGATCGCGAAGGACACCGCGTGAGGGTGAGGCAGGCTTCAATTCGGCAAGAACATTCAGAGTATCGCGGCAGAGTGCTGCGGAAAAATTGCGGAGCGGAGTGGCAGCCTTCACGCCGTACTTCAACGCGGTCTCGGGTAAGACGCGCTTGCGGTGATCGACCTCGGCGCGGCGCGCTTCGAGAATGCGGTCGAGGACGGTACGCGTGTTCGTTTGAGCAGACACTGGCGTAAGTTTGTATGCTAGGGGTGCAGAGGGAGAGAGTCAAATCGGAAGAAAGTTGACAGTCGACAGTTGAAAGTCGAAAGCGCAGAGTCGCGGGGCGCTAGTTTTTGAGCCAAGGGATGTCACGGGAGAAGCAATGGGATACGGGAAAGCTTATGCGGCACTGCTGGAGGCCATCGCGGAGGAGGCAGATGCCATCGCGATGCGCTATTTCCGCACGGGCGAGTTGCGCACTGAGAGAAAGAGTGACGGCACGGCGGTGACGCAGGCAGACCGCGCGGTGGAAGAGATGGCGCGTCGAAAAGTGGCGGCGAGCGGATTGGCGCTGGATGTTCTGGGTGAGGAGATGGGCGGCGGAGATTCGAATGCCGCGAGCAAGTCTGGGCGAGCGCGGATGATTATTGATCCCATCGATGGCACCGAAGAGTTTTCGCGCGGGATTCCGACGTTTGGCACATTGCTGGGCATCGAGTTAAACGGCGAGATTGTAGCAGGAATGGCCAGCGCGCCCGGACTGGGATCGCGATGGTGGGCGTACCGGGACGAAGGAGCGTATCGAAATGGAAAGAAAATTCGTGTTTCGAATGTCGGAAAGCTGAGTGAGGCGATGATTTTTACGACGGGTACGGGGCCGAGCAAGAATCGTGAAGTCATAGAAAAAATACGACGATTGCCGGACGCCTCCCGGAATAGCCGCGCGCTCGGAGGATATTGGCAACATATGCTGGTTGCGGAGGGTGCGATTGATGCGGCATTGGATTGGACGTCGAAGCCGTGGGACCTTGCTCCGCTCGGAATCATCGTGGAGGAAGCCGGTGGCCGTTCGACGAATCTTCGCGGCGAGAGAACGATTTATTCGGGACAACTCTTGAGCACGAACGGTAAGATTCACGACGAGGTGCTGAAGATTCTGGAGTGAAGCATCGGATGATCCGGATCAAGCGAGTCTACGACCATGCATCGAAAGAGGACGGCTGGCGCGTGCTGGTGGATCGCCTCTGGCCGCGAGGCATGAAAAAAGAAACCGCGAAAATTGATCTGTGGATGAAAGAGGTTGCTCCCAGCGACGCTCTGCGCAAATCTTTTTCTCACGATGTTAAAAAATGGCCAGTCTTTCAAAAGAAATACCACGCTGAGTTGAAAAAGAAAGAAGAATTGCTCAGTGAATTGAAAAAGATGGAGAAGAAGCACGGAACGCTGACGCTTCTTTTTGCCGCGAAGGATGAAGAACACAATCAGGCGGTAGTTCTTGCGGAAGCTTTGAATAAGAAGTGAAGGAACGCTTACTCGCGCCGAGCGGCGCTGTTCACAAGAAACCAGTTGATGAAATGGCTTTCCAAATTGGCCGTTTCGGCCGCTAAGGACAAACTTTAGACTTTGGATCCTAGATGATTCCAGCATCTCCCCCTTGGAGGTTTTCCGATGGACGTCCGCATACAAGCCGAAAAAGCCGAACAATTCCGAAAGCTTCATCACGGTCCACGACTGCTGGTTCTCTCGAACGCTTGGGATGTGGTAAGCGCGCGGATTCTGGAAGAGTGCGGGCATCCCGCAATTGCAACAAGCAGCGCGGCGGTCGCCTTTTCTCGGGGCTATCCGGACGGTCAGCGAATCCCTCGTGACGAGATGCTGGATGTGGTGGCGCGGATAGCTCGTGCGGTGCGCGTCCCGGTAACGGCGGATCTGGAAGCGGGCTACGGCGCTACCGGGGAGGACCTGGCGGAAACTGCGAAAGCGGCCATCGAGGCGGGAGCCATCGGAATGAACCTGGAAGACGTGACCGGTGATGACGAGAGCTCCCTGGTTGGCACGGCGCTGCAGGTGGAAAAAATCCGCGCCATCCGCGAGACGGCGAAATCACTCGGTGTTCCTTTCGTGTTAAACGCGCGGACGGATGTCTATTTGATGCCGATCGGCGAAGAAGCCACGCGCTTCGAGCGGACCGTTGAACGGTTGCGGGCATACCGCGACGCTGGAGCCGATTGCCTGTTTGCGCCGGGAGTGCACGAGCGGGAAACGATCGCCAAGTTGCTGAAAGCGGCGGCGGCTCCGTTAAATATTCTCATGACACCGCAGTGTCCCAGCCTGGCGGAACTCGAAAAGATGGGAGTCGCACGCGTGAGTGCGGGCTCGGCGGTCATGCGCGCGGCACTCAGAGTTGTCCGGCGAATTGGCAAAGAAATGCTGGAATCCCAGTCGTGTGAGACGTTGTTCGCCGGAGCAGTTCCCTACGCGGACCTCAATGGGATGATGGGCCGCCAGATATCTTAGGCCCATGCCAGAAAAAAACTCCCAGCTGCCCATCTTGAACCAAGAGATCGTGGCCTGTCGGAAGTGTCCACGGCTGGTGCGTTACCGCGAGAAAGTGGCGCGGGAAAAGCGGCGGGCGTATCGCGAGTGGACGTACTGGGGAAAACCGGTCCCGGGATTTGGAGACGCTCACGCGCAGCTTTTGATTTTGGGACTTGCACCCGCAGCGCATGGAGCGAATCGCACGGGACGGATGTTCACGGGTGACCGCTCGGGCGATTTTCTGTATGCCGCGCTGCACAAAGCGGGTTTCGCGAATCAGGCTACTTCCCTGCACCGCGAGGATGGGCTGGCGCTAAAGAATGCATATATCAGCGCCACGTGCCGCTGTGCGCCTCCCGACAACAAGCCGCTGCCGAAGGAAATCGCAAATTGCCGCGGCTACTTTGAACGAGAGCTGGAAATATTGAAGCCCAGGGCGGTGTTAGCGTTGGGAAAGATTGCCTGGGACGGGTACCTGGAAATCTTGAAATTGCGCGGCGCGATTGCCTCGCGTGCCCTCTACAAATTTGCGCACGGTGCGGAAGCCCAAGTGTCGCCAGGCACCCCTCGGTTGTTCGGCGTCTACCACCCCAGCCAGCAAAATACGCAGACCGGGCGCGTCACTCTGGCCATGTATTCTTCTGTCTTGCGGCGGATCCGCTGCTTCCTTGAAAAATAGCTGCTTATCAACTGCAATTCTTCCTTGGAGTGTGTCGGGAAATCCTTGCGGGCCGATGGCGGGATTCGCTGACAGACCCCTGGCCATCTGCCGGGTAGCACCTCCAACTGCATCTTTTTCAATCCTTTGCGTTACCTCCCGCTGCTTGGTCGCGGCACCCCGCGTGCATTCTTTCGTCTAACCAGCATTTTGCGGGAGGGGAAAATGGAACGAACGAAACTCAGCAGTAGATGCGCCAGAATCGCGATCCTGACCATTGCGCTTGCGCCAGGAGTCATTTGCGTGGCGCAGGAGACAGCGCAGGAACCGCCACGAGGAACCACCATACCAGCACCAGACCAGCAGCGTCAGAAGGCCGACGGGGAACGGCATGGGCTGCCGATTGAAACTTACGCGGTCGCGCCGGGGACCAAGTTTCTTGTGCGGCTCGAAGATGAACTGGGTACCAAGGGCACAAAGGAAAATGAAAAGTTCAAAGTGAAGACGCTCGAGCCGCTGGAGGCGGGCAGCGGGATTTATCTGCCGTCCGGGGCGGAGATTCACGGACACATCAGCCACGTGGAACCGGCGGGAGTGGCAGGCCGTGCAAAACTTTGGCTTACGTTCGATGAGATCCACACAAAATTTGGCAATCTGCCGATCGTCGCGGAAGTCGTGAGCGTACCAGGCGACCACAGTGTGAAATCCGGCGCCGCGCAAGAAGGCTTGATTGAGGGGCGATCCAGCAATCAGCGTGACGCGGTGGAAGCGGCCGCAGCGGGAGCTGCTATCGGCGCCGTGGGGGGCGTCAAGGACAAAGACAAGAAAGAAGCTGCCCAAGGCGCCGCACTCGGGGCGCTAACGGCGTATCTCATGGAATCCGGCCGCGGCCATGAGCTGAACCTGCCCAAAGGCGCGAAGTTGGAGTTGGAACTGGAACGGGCGCTCTATCTTGTGAGGGAGTGATGCGGATCTTCACTCTGCTGCCGGTCACGAAATGCCTCAGCCATTGAGAAGGTAGAAGTTGAGATTCTTCGGGCATCCTTGTCCCGCAGGATGGCAGTTTTGCCCGTATAAGCCATGGCAACGTGCCGGTCATCGAAGCGATTATCGAGCGCAAGACTCTCGAGGCGGAGTTCAAATCCATGCCGCAGGGCTTCACCGCAACGCTGGACGGTTTCGCTGAATGCTTGGCGAAGACCTGTATTTTCCGGGCACATGCCCGGCTCCCTGCACGACGGAGGATGTCCGAATCTGGGCAAAGCATCCCAAAATCGCGCGATGCGAGGCATAAGACAGCCTGACGTATTGGAGTAACACGATGACTGGAAAGAGCTTAGATTGATCGGTAGGGTGGATTGCTAATTGCATTTCAACGTTCGACATCAGTTCGCTAAGATGAGGCAAAACGGATGCAAAGCTAGTGGTTGCTTGTATCGCTTGGGAGACTGACTTCCGGGAAGAAAGAGCAAATTATGTCATTTTTTCGCGATCTGAGAGTGGCGTTCTACTCGCTCATGCGGACGCAAGGGCTTGCGATCACCGTGATCCTGACGCTGGCGCTTGGCATCGGCGCCAACGCCGCCATCTTCACACTGGTGCGTGGCGTGCTCCTCAAGCCTCTCGCCAACCGCGATGAGGACCGGCTGATCTACATGCGCCAGAGCGCCCCGGGCATCGGCGACGACAACACCACGTTCTCGGTGCCTGAAATCCAGGATTTGCGCGCCAGCGTTAA
>Ga0066710_100001224_pt1 | contig 18635 bp, 17 predicted proteins | sample GraSoiAngelo_159_FD_79666 | JGI IMG/M metagenome (GOLD analysis project Ga0066710, IMG submission 79666) | Grasslands soil microbial communities from the Angelo Coastal Reserve, California, USA - 14_1009_16_40cm | ecosystem: Environmental > Terrestrial > Soil > Grasslands | place: USA... | reverse complement strand
TCGAGGTCGCGGCGCGTCTGCTTCAGGCCGTCGCCGGCAAGCTCGGGCCGCTTGGTGAGGTCCATCTCCCCCTCGATGCCACGCACCTCGATCCCGGCGTAGCCCAAGCGATCGGCTTGGGCCAGGACCGTCTTCCACGTCCACCCCGGGCAGCCGAGGGTGGAGAAGGCGATCGGCAGGCGCCGCGAGCGCCCCTGACCGCTGAGCAGGGCGGGGGCGCCGAGCCCGGCGGCCAGGCTACCCAGCACGTGACGGCGTGAGACGGTGGACAAGGTCTTTCCCGGGGTCCGTCTCGCATTATAGGCCGCCGACGGCGGGCGGGGCGGCCCGGATCGAGCCTCGCTACTTCTTCCGCGTAAACTCGAAGCGGCCCACGTGCTCCTGCGCGCCCTGGGTCGAGGTCCACTCCTGGACCAGATGGCTGGAGTCGGGGAAGCTCAGGATCAGCCGCCTCATGTGCGGCGCGGCCGGAGAGGCCAGGCTGGCGGCGTCCACGTGGGAGAAGGCGAGCCGTGCGTCATGAGCAGGCTCGCTCCGTCCGGGTGGTAGAGGGTGACCATCTGGCTGGCGTCGGACGTCTCCATCGTCTCCATCAGCGCAGTGCCGCTGGAGACGAGCCGGTAGGAGACGGTCGAACGCTTCCCTTCATAGGTCCCCTCCCAGTCCCCCACCAGCGACTTGAGCTTCGCTCAACACCTCACTGCGTCGACAGTATGAGAGAACCATCGAAAGGCTTCCTGACACCGCGAGGTTGTTACCTTTCGTACTTGGTCCAGAACAAGTTGCTTCAAGTAGTACTTGAGGCCGCATCCTGGCTCGCCCGCCACGCTTCAGGATCGCGCCCATCTGCTCAGCCAAGGACCGAATGACCTTCATGGGCGGTTTTCCGCCTCCTCCTAGCGCGGGCGGCGGGTCAGGCCGAGGGCGAGGCCGAAGCCGAAGAACGCTCCCTCGTAGGCGGCGATGACCGCGCGGCTGAGGGGACCCAGCTCCGGCTCGCCCAGCATCCGCGCCAGCGGGGCCAGCCCGACGTGGGAACCCTGGAAGCTACGGGCCATGAGGTTGAGGCTCGCCCCGGCCAGGTGGCCGCCCAGCGCCGTGATCACGACCGCCGCCACGGCGCAGCTCAGCCCGGTGAGTGCGGCCGTCCAGCGGCGCTCCGCTCCCCTCGGCGTCGCCATGCCGCCCTCGCTCCGCGGGGTCGCCAGCGCGTAGCCGAGGCCGGCCGCGGCGCCGATCGCCAGGCCCTCGAGCCCTCCGCCCATCGCGCCGAGGTCCCGTCCGAACAGGCCCTGGAGCGCCCATCGTCCGACGAGGTTCGCGACGGCCCCGATAGCACCTCCCCCGAGCGCGCCGAAGAGCACGAGCGCGGCACCGCGGCGGGAGCGGATGACCGCCTCCGCCGCGGCCAGTCCGGCGCCGACGCCGGCTGCGCCGAGGCCGCCCACGATCGCGCCCACGAGCGCGAGCGTCACCGCCACGCTGGCCGGCGCGTGCGAGTCCGGGGCCAGGCGCAGGGCGAGGCCGCCGAGCGCGCCCGCCACCGCGCCTGCGGCGGCTCCGCCGCCCGAGGCGGCCGTCCACCGCTGCCGGGCGAGCCCCAGCGCGCGGCTCAGGCGCATCGTGGCCAGGATCCGGGCCGCGGCCAGCCCGCCCGGCTGGCCGAGGAGCGGGACGGGGCCGGCCCCGGGCACCTCCCAGCGCGCGTCGCGCAGCCGGGCCCGGGCCGCCTCGTGTCCGGGCCGGCGGTCCAGTCGCCGCAGCGCCTCTTCGGTGCCCAGCGCGTGCAACGCCTCGGCGGCCTCGGCCTGCTCTTCGGGATCGCCGTCCCGCAGCAGCTTCTCGAGCGCGCGCTCGAACGCGTCGGCCGGGGGCGCGTCCGCCGCGGCTGCGGTCGAGACCGGCGCGACGGCCGCGGGGGCCGGCCGCGCGGGCGGGAGCGGATCGTCCTCGGGCTCCTCGACGACGCCGTCGTAGGTGAACCGATAGCCGTGACGCGAGACGGTGCGGATGTAGACCGGCTCGCGTGAGTCGTCGCCCAGCGTCCGGCGTAGCGTGCGCACGGCCTGGCTGAGCGCGCCGTCCGAGACCACTACGTCACTCCACACCGTCTCGAAGATCTCCCGCCGGTGGACGGCCTCCCGCCGGCGCCGGAGGAGGAGGATCAGCAGGTCGAGGTAGCGCGGGATAAGCGGGACCTCGCGGCCGGAGCGGAGCAGCACGCGACGGGCGGGCGAGACGCAGAACTCGCCGAAGCGGTAACGGACGCGGCGGTCCAACGGGGCGTCCGTCAGGCTCCCGCGCGCGGCTCGAAGCAGAGGCGCGCCAGCTCCGCGGCGCGCTCGGCACCGACGAACGCCACCAGGCCGCGCCGGATCGTCTCCTGGAGAGCGCGGGCCTTCTCCGGATCGACGGGCCCCTCGCCGACCTCGTGCTTCGCGCAAAGATGGTGGGCGACGGCATCGGCGGTGGCGGCGCCCAGATGGGGCGAGAGCACGCGGGCGATGTGCTCGGGCAGCGTCATTTCGGCCCCTTGTATCACCATTTCGCGTCAGCGGCGGTCGAGGGCCGGCCGCCAGCCGGTGCGCACGGCCACGCGGAGGATCTCCCCGACGCTCCAGGCCTGGGCGATCGCGCCTCCCGGCGCGTGGGGCGCGTCGCCGTCGAAGACCTCGCTCACGGTGCCGAGCCCCGCCTCCTCGAGGTGGGCGGCGAAGCCGTCCAGCCATTCGCGGGCCTCGGCCTTGCCCGCCTCGCCGTGGACACGCGTGACCGCGTCGAAGTATGCCCCGGCCAGGAACGGCCAGACCGTGCCCTGGTGGTACGCGGCGTCACGCTCGGCGGGCCCGCCGGCGTAGCGCCCGCGATAGGCGGGATGCTCGGGGCTCAGCGTCCGCAGTCCCACCGGCGTCAGCAGGTGGCGCCGCACCGCGTCGAGCACGCGCAACGCCCGGTCGCGCGGGAGCAGCGCGTGGGGCAGCCCCAGGGCGTAGAGCTGGTTCGGCCGGAGGGCATAGTCGGGCTGGCCATCGGCGCCGACCACGTCGGCGAGGTAGCCGCGCTCCTCGGACCAGAAGATCCGCAGGAAGCTCTCCCGCGCGCGGCCGGCCAGGGCGGTCCACTCGCGCGCCCGCGCGGGCTCGCCGGCTTCCCGGGCCACGTCGGCCCCGATGAGGAGCGCGTTGTACCAGAGCGCCTGCACCTCCACCGCCAGCCCGCGGCGCGGGGTGACGCACTCTGTCCCGATCCGGGCGTCCATCCAGGTGAGCTGCAGGCCTTCCTCGCCCTGGACGATGAGGCCGTCGTCGTCCATCCGGATGCCGTGGCGGGTGCCGTCGCGATAGCCGGCAAGGATGGAAGCCACGGCATCGGCCATCCGCATGCGCACGAAGCCGGCGTCGGCGGTCGCCTCGAGGTAGCGGCCGACCGCCACGACCATCCACAGCGCGGCGTCGACCGCGTTGTACTCCGGCTCCTCGCCGCCGTCCGGGAAGCGGTTGGGGATCATCCCGCCGTCGAGGTGGCGGGCGTACTCGGCGAGCACGGCCCGGGCGTCGTCCGGGCGCCCGGTGGCCAGGCACAGGCCCGGCAGCGAGATCATGCTGTCGCGGCCCCAGTCGGCGAACCAGGGGTAGCCGGCGATGATGGTCCGCCCGGCGAGGCCTCGGCGGACGATGAAGGCGTCGGCGGCCCGCCGCAGCTCGGGCAGCGCGCCCTCCCCGCCCCCCCCGCAGACGCGCAGCCGCCGCCGCTCGACCGCCATCAGCCGCTCCGCGTTGACCGCGGGGACCAGCGTGCCCGCCGAGGCGAGCAGGTGGACCGCCCGCCCGGGCAGCAGCTCCACGCGGAGGACGCCGGGGCTGAAGAGGTCCTCCCGGAACTCCAGGCCGCGCTCCCGCTCGCGCTCGTACTCGAAGGCGCGGTACCAGAGGCCGTCCGGGATCCAGGTCGAGCCCGGCAGCCGGAGGCGCAGCGGCGGGCAGCCGTCGTAGGGACGCAGGACGACGTCGGTCCCCTCGCGGTCCCCGGCGGCCCGGACGGCCGCGTTCTCGCGCTGCAGCGCGTGGTGGTCGCGGTAGGCGAGCAGCGGCCTCAGCTCGAGGACCGGCGAGCCCGCGCCGTCGTAACGGTACGCCACGGCGGTCAGGGGCTCGTCGTGGACGCGGCACACGGTGCGGGAGAAGATCCCCCCCTCGACCTCCCACGTCAGCGTGGGCAGCGGGTCCAGCTCGAACGAGGCCGCCCATTCGAAGCCGCGGGGATGGATCGCGCCCGGATAGGCGTTGGTCCCCAGGTCGTAACGGCGGCCGCCCACGCCGAGGGTCTCCTCGAGCTTCGAGAGGAGCACCATGCGGCCCACCGGCGGCCGGGTCGCCACCACCAGCAGCCCGTGGTAGCGGCGGGTGTTGAGGCCCACCGCGGTGGACGAGGCGTAACCGCCGAGGCCGTCGGTGTGCAGCCACTCGCACAGGGAGGCCCGCGCGGGGTCGCGGAGAACGTCCGGTCCCAGCCTCATGCCCGCCCTCCGCGCATCCCACGGGGATTATAAAGTCGGTATCATTCTGGGCCCCGTGCCGAACCCCGAGACGCTCGCGCGGTACCAGATCCAGGGCGAGATAGGGCGCGGCATGATGGGGGTCGTCTACCGCGCTCTCGACCCGGCCCTGGGCCGGATCGTCGCCCTCAAGACCGTCCAGACCGTGTTCCCGCTGCCCGAGGAGCAGAAGAAGGCGTTCGAGGAGCGGTTCCTGAGCGAGGCGCGCGTGGCGGCGGGCCTCTCCCATCCGGCCATCGTGGTCGTGCACGACGTCGGCCGTGATGCCGAGACGGGCGCGCTCTTCATCGCTTTCGAGTACCTCCAGGGTCAGACGCTGTCCGAACTGGCCGCCACCGGCCCCCTGGAATGGCGGGAGGCGCTGCGCATCGGCGGCCGCCTGGCCGAGGCCCTGCATCACGCCCACGCGCGCGGCGTGATCCACCGGGACATCAAGCCCGGCAACGTCATGGTGCTGCCCAGCGGCGACCCCAAGATCATGGACTTCGGCATCGCCAAGCTCGCCACGTCGCAGCTCACCGCGGCCGGCGAGTTCTTCGGCACCCCGTCCTACATGTCGCCCGAGCAGGCGCTGGGCGAAGCGGTGGACGGGAGGAGCGACATCTTCTCCCTCGGCAGCGTGATCTACCTGATGCTGACCGGGGCGAAGGCCTTCGACGCATCCACGGTGCCGGCGGTGCTGAACCGGGTGGCGCGTCACGATCCGCCGCCGCCGTCGCAGTTCGCGCGCGAGCTGCCGGCGGCCGTCGACCAGGTCGTCATGCGCGCGCTGGCCAAGCGGCCTTCCGACCGCTACGCCGACGGCCGCACGATGGCCGAGGACATCGAGGACGCCCTGGCCGGCCGGCCCTTGCGCCACCGCCTGACCTCGCCGCCGGAGTGGGCGGGGCCGCCCACCGCGCCCTTGAGCCTGGACGAAGACGTCCCGCGGAACGCCCCGGCGGCGCCGCCGGCGGCCGTGCCCTGGGGCCGCCGGGAGGCGATCGTCCTCGCCGGCCTGGTCCTGGCCGCCGCGCTGGCGCTGCTCACGATCTCCAGCCGCCGCCCGGCCTCGTCGCCGGTCGGCGAGGCGGCCGCGGTGACGGCACCCTCGCCGGCGCCCTCGCCGTCCCACCTCGTGCTCACCCTCGAGCACCCCTTCAAGAGCGGCACGCTGAAGGTCTGGGTCGACGAGAAGAGCGTCCTCGCGCAGGCGCTCGAGAGCCGGGTCACGAAGAAGCTGCTCGTCTTCCGCAGCCGCCGGGGAAGCGAGGCGGCCGTCCTGGACCTCGCCGCCGGCACGCACAGCGTGCGGGTCCAGGTCCAGGGCGAGGGCCTCACGCTCTCCCGGCGGTTGCGGGCGGCCTTCCGGCCCGGGGAGACGCGGCGGCTGGGAGCGCGGGTCGACGGCAAGGAGCTGGCTCTCGAGTGGGGCTCGGCCGCCCGGCCGTGACCGCCGCCGTCGAGCTGGTCGACGTCCGCAAGCGCTTCCCGGCCGGGGCGGTCGCCCTCGACGGCGTCTCGCTCGCCGTCCCGGAAGGCCGCGTGCTCGTGCTGCTCGGCACGAGCGGCTCGGGCAAGACGACCGCCCTCAAGACGATCAACCGCCTCGTGGAGCCCGACTCGGGCGAGGTGATCGTCCTCGGCCGCCCGCTGCTCGCGTGGGACCCGATCGAGCTGCGCCGCCGCACCGGCTACGTCATCCAGGAGGCGGGGCTCATCCCCCACTTCACCGTCGAGCGCAACGTGGCCCTCGTGCCGGAGCTGCTGGGCTGGCCCGAGGCGCGCCGCGCGGCCCGGGCCCGGGAGCTGCTCGCCCTCGTCGGCCTGGATGCGGCCCGTTTCGCGCCGCTGCGGCCGGCCCAGCTCTCGGGCGGTGAGCGCCAGCGGGTCGGCATCGCCCGCGCCCTCGCGGCCGACCCGCCGCTGATGCTGATGGACGAGCCCTTCGGCGCGCTCGACCCGCTCACCCGGCGCCGCCTGCAGGAAGAGTTCCGCGGCTTGCAGTCGCGGCTGGGCAAGACCGTCGTCCTCGTCACCCACGACGTGAGCGAGGCGTTCCGGCTCGGCGACGAGGTGGCGGTGATGGACCGCGGGCGCCTGCTCCAGCGGGGCGCGCCCGGACAGATCCGCGAGTCGCCCCAGCCCGGCTTCGTGGCCGACTTCATCGCCGCCGCGCTGCCGTGAGGCGCTCCGCGTGAGGCTGCTCCGCTTCCTGGCCGAGCGGCGAGCCGAGCTGGCCCTCCTCGTCGGCCAGCACGTACTGCTGGTCCTCGTCTCGGCCGCCATCGCGGTGGCGGTCGGCGTTCCCGTCGGCATCGCGCTGGCCCGCCGGCCACGCCTGGCCCGGCCCGTCCTCGCCCTGGCCAACCTCGCCCAGACGATCCCCAGCCTGGCCCTTTTCGGCTTCCTCATCCCCGTGCCGTTCATCGGCGGCATCGGCGTCCGCACCGCCATCGTGGCCCTCGTGCTCTACGCGCTGCTACCCATCCTGAGAAACACGTGCACCGGCATCCAGCAGGTGGACCCGGCGGTCCTGGAGGCGGCCACCGGCATGGGCATGACCGGCGGCCAGCGGCTGCGCCTGGTGGAACTGCCGTTGGCGCTGCCCGTGATCCTGGCCGGCGTGCGGGTGGCCACGGTCGTCTCGGTGGGCACGGCCACCATCGCCGCCGCGATCGGCGCCGGCGGCCTCGGCACGTACGTCTTCCGGGGCCTCGCCACCGTCGACACGCGGCTCATCCTGGCCGGGGCGATTCCGGCCGCGGCCCTGGCCCTCATCGCCGACGGCCTGCTCGGGGCCGTGCAGAGGAGCGCCCGGCCGGGGCGGGCGGCCGCGATCCTCGCCGCGGTGACCGTCGCGGCGGCGGGGGTGGCGCTCCTGGCCCGCGCCCCCGGAGCGTCGCGAGCGGTGGTGGTGGGCTCCAAGAATTTCACCGAGCAGGTGGTCCTCGGGGAGATCCTCGCCGCGCGCCTCGAGGCGCTCGGCTTCGCGGTCGACCGCCGGCTGGACCTCGGCGGCACTTCGCTGTGCCACGCCGCGGTCCGCCAGGGACAGATCGACCTCTACGTCGAGTACAGCGGCACCGCGCTCACGGACATCCTGAAACGGCCGGCCACTTCCGACCCGGCGGTCGTCCTCCGCACCGTTCGGGACGCCTACGCGGCAATGGGCCTGCGCGTGGGCTCTCCCCTCGGCTTCAACAACACGTTCGCCCTCGTCATGCGGCGTACCGACGCCGAGGCGAAGAGCGTCCGGCGGATCTCGGACCTGGCGCCCCACGCCGCCACGCTGCGCGTGGGTCTCTTCGGGGAATTCCTGGAGCGGCCGGACGGGATGCCCGGCCTGCTGCGCGCCTACGGCTTCCGCTTCGCGCTCCCGCCGCGCGAGATGGACCTGGGCCTGCTCTACCAGGCGCTGGCCGAGGGCAAGGTCGACCTCGTGGTGGGAAGCGCCACCGACGGCCTCATCGCCGCCCTCGACCTGGTCGTGCTCGAGGACGATCGCCACTATTTCCCCCCCTACGACGCGGTGCCGGTGATGAACGAGGAGTCCCTGCGTCGACACCCGGGAATGCTCGAGGCGGTGGAGTCTCTCGCCGGCCGCCTCGACGAGAAGGCGATGCGGCGCATGAACTACGCGGTGGACGGCGAGCACCGCCGCCCCGCCGACGTCGCCCGGGAGTTCCTGGCCAGCGCCGGCTTGTTGTCGCGCTAGGTTGAGCTGACGGCCGCCTCACACGGCGACGGTGACGACTCTTCCCGGGAAGAGTTCGACGGCCCGCGGGATACCCGTCAGCCCACTCAATGGAGATCACGCAGTTCGCGAGATCCGAAGCCCAAACGCGTTCCCAATACTCGCGCTGCCTGGCGTCGAACGGAGCGATCACCCAATACCTTGGCAAGTGCGTCTCTTAATCGTTGCTATTGCCGTCTAACACTGCGCATAAGCTGCGAGCGCGCGGCTCCGAGCATGGCGCGCGCTCGTCAGCTTCATGCGCTTGTTAGATGCCGCACTGTCAATGTACCGACTTGTTACTTCTTAGGAGCTGCTCAATTTGCAGCCAAGCCGGCGCATCCAGTCTAACTGTTTCGGCAAACGGTGTATGGAAGTCCGAAGGCGCCACGGCGTTCAGTACTTTGAGGATGAGCAATGGTGTAGTGACGCCAAGCGCCATTAGGAGCGGCATCAGCGGCACTCCTTCGACGCGGAGGTCCTCAAGGTTCTGAGCCTCGGCTGCGGGGTCAAAACGCACAGTGCAGTCGGAATCTTCGTAGCGTGCGAAACAGAGAACAGACATTGCATTTGGATGGGTGATCTCGCACAGCTTCTGGTAGTACTCGGCGACCCGTGGGTCTGCTTTCTTCAGCTTGGCGAGGTATTCCGCAGCCGTTTTGGCACGCAGTTCCCTTGCGAGTTCACCGCTCCCTGGTGACCGGCGTCGGGCATGAGTAAAGTGCAATAGGCGCTGCTCGAGATCCTCCAATACCGTGGGCGTCTCTAAGCGGCGCCAAAGGGCAAGGCGTAGAGTGGGTACGTTCTGCGCCAGCGTGTGCGGCACGATGTTCAGGGAATCGTCGGAGTCGGCGCACGCTTCCAGGAGGCCTCGGCAGCATGCCGCGAATACGACAAGGTTTCGATGGTGGTAAGCCTCAAGAATGCCCGATGTCCACCTGTAGGTCCGCAGGAGACTCGAGACTGCCGACCAATGGCAGCGCGCCAGTATCTCGCGCCAATAGGTCTGCATCGCCCCAGGCACGTCTGAGTCAAGCTGAGACAGGAAATCGTCTTCGCACATGAACGCGTATTTGAATTGTGGCAGCTCCGCGAAGCAGCGCTCCAGCAGGGGAACGACGCTGGCTTCGAGTCCAAGGACGCGGTCAACCTCGTCACTCCTCATCCAAGTCTCCCGCCTCTTGAGGTCCGCCCAACACCGCGTTGCGCTGCGGCGCTCCCGCTTGCCGGCGCCGTCAGCTTCAGCGCATTGTTCTGCAGCCCGTGCTCCGACGCCGGACAGGCCGTCCAGCGGCCAAGCCCGGCATCTAGCTCACGCCTCACTCAACAACGGACGGGGCACGGCAACGGTCACGTGCACGTGCACGTGACCGTGAACGTGCCCGTCCCCGTCTGTAGCACAGTTTGGCCTGCGTTACCGCGGCAGGAACGCCACCACCCGCAGCGGCGCCCCCGACCCGCCGGCGATCTTCATGGGCAGGGCGATCACCCAGGCGCCCCGCTCCGGCAGGGCCTCGAGATGGGCGAGGTTCTCCAGCCCGGGGAGGCCCGCGCCCAGGGCGACACGGTGGACGATGAAGTCCTTCGACGGCCCGTAGTCGATGCTGGCGGTGTCCACGCCGAGCGCGGCCACCTTGCGCGTCTCGACCAGCAACCGCGCGGCCTCCTCCCCGTAGGAGGGGAAATGGAGGTGCGCGGCGTCGCCCGGCGTGTCGTCTCCGAGGTAGCGCTTCTTGTCGGGCCAGCGCGCGCTCCAACCCGTCCTCAGCAGGACGAGCGAGCCGGCCGGGATCGCTCCCTCTCTTCGCTCCCAGGCCTTCACGTCCTCGAGGCCCAGCCGGTAGTCGGGATCGGCGGCGGCCTGGCGGGAGACGTCGATGACCACCGCGGGACCGATCAGCCTATCGAGCGCGACCTGGTCGACGGCCGGCTTGCCCTCCGCGAAGTGGATCGGCGCGTCGAGATGCGTGCCGCCGTGCTCGGGCGTGCAGAAGCTGTTGGCCGAGTAGAAGTACCCGGCGTCGGTCGGCCCATAGTGCAGGCGTTTCAGCTCGAAGGCGGAGGGCGCGGTCGGCCAGTAGATCGTCTTCTCGTCGAAGGGATGGGTGAGGTCGACGGCGCGCGCCGTGCGCAGGTCGACGGGCGGGGCGGAGACGAGCGACGACCCGGCGAGGGTGAGGCCGGCGAGGATCGCGGGGGCGGGAGCGCCGAGTCGCATCGAGGACCTCCTCAGAGACGCAAACGCATCTCGTTCGTCGGCGTGGTGCCCATGTCGGCGAACATGGCGCGGCGGTGGTGCATGACCACGTCGAGATCGGCGGGCGTGGCCTCGCGGATGCGGATGCTCACCGGGAAGATCGGCCTCTGTCAGCCCGCTCTCGACCCATCGGGAACCGGCCGCTCCGGCACCGCGAGCGCCGGCACGATGCCGTCCGCGGAGCCGATGTCGAAGAGCATTCCTTCCGACACGTCGCCCGCCATCCGGCGCGGCTCCAGGTTCACCACGAAGAGCGCCTGCCGGCCCTCGATCTCCCGCGGATCCGGCCGCTCCTTCTTCAGGCCGGCCAGGACCCGCCGCTCGTGATCGCCGAAATCCACCACGAGCCGCACGAGCTTCGCCGATCCGGTCACGTCCTCGACCCGGCGGATGGTGCCGACCCGCACGTCCAGCTTCTGCAGCTCGGCAAGCGAAACGAGGGGCTTGACCGGCGCGGGCGTGATCAAAACGTGAGACCGACGCCGAGCCGGAGGGTCTTCACGTTCTCACCCTCGTGGAAGAAGATCTGGAAGTCGGCGCCGAGACGCAGGGCCACTCCTCCTCCCGACGTCATGACGTCGATGCCGGCGCCGGCCATGCCCCCCCACGCCGTGTTCGACGAGCCGGCGATCCGGTCGTGGCGCAGCCCGCCCAGCACGTGGATGAACGGCGCCGTTTCGCGCCGTCCGGCGAAGGCGAAGCGCGGGCCGGCGGTCACGGTGAACGTGTTGAGGGTCGCGCCGTCGGACTTGCGGTGGTACCCGGCGTCCAGCTCCAGCGTGGTCGCGCCGCCGCCGGCGAAGGACAGGAACGCGCCGGCCGGGGTGTTGCCGCCACCCTCTTCGAGGTAGTGGAGGTACGCGTAGCCCAGCGACAGCCGCATGTCATCCGCGGCCGCGGTGGCGGCCAGCATCACGAAGCTCACCAGGACCAGCAGCCCTCTCGACATGTGGCCTCCTTGTCGAGGGGCTATTGTAGGGTTCAGCGCGACGGAAACGCCAGGCTCACGGCCGCGAAGACTCCGAAGTCCGTCGTCGCTTGCAGGTTCTTGATCCCCTCCAGGAACCCGCCTTCGATCCGCCAGGCCCGGCCGAGGTCGACCTTCGCCCCCATCTTGAAATAGGCATGCATCGACGGATAGCCGTCCAGGTTGCGGGCCAGGCGTCCCGCCCCGCTCGCCTCGGCGAGCAGGCTCCAGCGCCAGCCCGGGCGCCACTCCACGACCACGAAGCCGTGCGGCCGCCACCGCACGTACTCGACGCCGTCGATGGCCCGTCCGCCGAAGAGCGTCCCGCCGAGGCCGAAGTACGCGTCGAAAGACGACCCCAGGCGATGGGCGGCGAGCGCCTGGAGCCCGCCGTCGACGCCGCCCGCGGCAAAGGGTCTCGTCCCGGTCGGCAGCGCGACGCGCGCCACCGCCGCCGTCCGCCAACCGTCCATTCCGCGCGACGGCGACCACAGCGCGCTCAGCTCCGCGCGCCCGAGGCCGGCCCCGGCCCGCGAGTCCCAATTGGCCACCGGCTCGCCGTGGTGCTCGGCTTCGACGCGGAACTGCCCGGCGGGAAACAGCGTCCGGGCGTTGCCGGGCAGGTGGACGATCGAGTGCCAGGTGTCGATCACCCCGTCCAGGATCCCTCCTCCCCGCCACTGCACCGGCAGCCGCGCGCCGAGCGTCAGCGAGCGCGCCACACCCCGCCGGACCTCCATCCCCGCCGTGTGGTGCTCGCCGTCGACGACGAACTCGAGATCCTGGAGATCTCCCGGGACCCTCGATCTCCACGCGAAGTCGCTGCCCCAATCGTCGTCCAGCCGCAGGCGGGTGGTGCCGGCCGGCAGCGGGTCGGGCGACAGCGCGGGCAGGGTCAGGTGGGGCTGGGCGAGCAGCCACTCCTCGCGTGTCTCGAGCGGCCCCCGCCCGGTGAAGGAAGACGAAGAGGCGGGCTGGGCCGAAGCCACCCGGCCGAAGGCGGCCGCCGCCGCGGCGAGCAGCCAGGCCGGCGTGCGCCGCGCGCCTACCAGGATCCCTGTCCCCGGGGCGACAGCTCGCGCAGGAGGTCCACGAACTCACGGGCCGCGGGGGGGACCCGGCGATCGGGCTTGAGCAGAAGGTCGCGGGCGTCGACCGCCTCGCCGTAGACCTGCATGTTGGCGGAGCGGTCCTGCTTCACCACCGCGCCCTCCAGCGAGACGCCGGCGAAGAGCCCGCGGGTGCGGGAATACGTGAGGATCTCGGCGTGCAGTTGCAGGTCCGTCGCCGCTTCGGCGCTGCGTCCCTTGGGCCCGGCGGCCACCGAGGCGTCGGCGCCCAGGGTGAACCTGCTGCGCAGCAGGTGGTCGATCCCCTTCTGGTTCATGATCAGGAACACGTAATCGGCCGACTGGCCCCCGATCTGCAGCCCCAGGCTCGCCCCTCCGACCTCGATCATCGACGGTGGTCCCCACGGACCCCGCCCGCCGTCCTTCCGGCAGGTGACCGCGCCCTTGCCGAAACGGCCGCCGATGCCGAGGGCCGCCTTCTTCACCCCCGGGACCACCGCCACGCACTCCGCTTTGTTCAGCAGGTCGCGGGGAATGCCTTCCGGCATGTTGGCGACGTCCTCGAGCACCTGCCGGCACGCGGCCAGGCGCTGCGTCTCCCGCACCTGTGCGGAGGCGCCGGCCGCGCCGAGAAGCAGCGCCCACGTCACGGCGCCCGCGCGGCCGGTCATGGAACGCCTCCCGGGCCGGGCTTCACGCGCCGGATTATAGCGTCGCTGCTCTCGGCGGCCCCGGGGAGCGGGGGCGGCAGCGCGCCGGCCGGGAACAGGTGGTCCGCCTTGTCCCCCTTGGCGAACCAGCCCGCGTCGCGGGAGCGCCCCTGGTCGTCGATCACGTAGTACTCGAAGGCGCTCCCGGTGACCCGCACGTACACGAAGTGGTTGAAGGCGCCCCCGGTGGCGACGTAGCCCGGCGAGGGCTCGAAGCCGTAGGCCGGCCGCCCGCCGCCGCCGGAGACGAAGTAGCGGATGCCGTCCTGGGGCGTCATGCGCGCGTAGAAATGGTTGTGGCCGGCGAAGACGACGTCGACGGCGTGCTTGCGCAGGATCGGCTCGAGCTGGTTGGCCAGCCGCGTCTCCCGCATGCGGCCGCCGAAGGTCCACTCCCAGTTGCGGAACGTGAACACGTGGCGCGCGGCCTGGGGCGAGTGGGGCGGGTGGTGCATCGCCACCACCTTCCAGCGCGCCTTCGACGCCGCGAGGGCCGCGTCGAGCCAGATCACCTGGGCCCAGTCGTTCCCGGCCGGCCACAGCTTCGTGTCGGCGATGCCGAGGGTGTTGGAGTCGAGCAGGAACACCTCCACCAGCGGCGCGGGGCCGGGGTCGGAGAGGAACGAGTAGTACCGGCGGCGGTCGCGGTAGCCGAAGTTGGCGTCCGCGATCTGGTGCTCCACGTCGCAGCCGAGGTCGCGGATCCGGTATGCGTCGGCCTTCGGCGAGAGCGGCCCCCTGGTGGGGGCCAGCCCGCAAAGGAGGACGTCGTGGTTGCCGAGGGCGGCGTGGAAGTCCACTCCCCGCTCCATGAGCGGCTCGTAGACCCGGTCGAAGCGCGTGGCCAGGCCGGCCTTCTGCCCCGCGCTGTAGACGTTGTCGCCGAGCAGGACCACGAATCGCAGCGGATAGCGCAAGAGCTGGTCGCGGACGCGGCCCTGGCGCGCGTCGCCGGTGCCCGAGTCGCCCATGAACGCGAGCCGGACCTCCGGGATCGGCGACGGAGAGGAGCTCCGCGAAGGCGGGGCCGCCGCCAGCGCGGGGAGTGCGACGAGGACAGCTCCGATCGCGGCCCGGCCCCTGCTCACCGCGGGGCTAACCGCGCTTTACCTCCACCCGCGACAGCTCGTCGTAGAGGTGGATGGCCGACCGCATGCACTTGCGCCAGTCCCCCAGGTGGAGGCTCTCGTTCTCGGAGTGCGCGTTGCACGGCGGGTCCTCGACCCCCATCAGCAGGCAGGGCGCGCCGCCCAGCAGGTCGGCGAACGGCTGCACGAAGCCGATCGAGCCGCCGGCGCCGATCATGGCCGTCTCCTTGCCGAAGCCCGCCTTCAGCGCCCGGCGGGCCGCCTCGAAGGCGGGGCCCTCGGGGTCGGTCGTCCACCAGGGCGTCGTCCCGTTGAGCCTCGCGGTGACCCTGGCCCCGTGGGGCGCGCTCCCGGTGAGCTTCTTGATGAGGAGCCAGCCCGCCTTGCGCCCGTCCATGTTGGGCACCGTGCGCAGGGAGAGCCGGGCCCGCGCCGAGTCGACGATCTGGTTGGACGAGCCCTGGATGGGATGCGACTCCATCGCGATCACGGTCAGCGAGGGCCGCGTCCAGAGCTTCTCGTACACGGAGTAGCCCTTCTCTCCGGCGAGCCGCAGGCCGTCCACCAGGCCCCCCTCCTTCTTGAACTTCTTCTCGTCGAAGGGGAGCTTGCGGATCCGCTTGAGCTGCTTCTGGGAGGGCTTGGCCACGTCCTTGTAGAGCCCGGGCACGTCGAGCGACCCGTCCTTGTTCTGCAGGTCGGCGATGAGCTTGCTCAGGACCTGCACCGGGTCGGGCACCGGACCGCCCCACATCCCGCTGTGGAGCGGGTGGTCCAGGCACTGCACCTCGACGTCGACCTGGCAGATCCCGCGGAGCTGGTAGGTGAGGGCGGGCACGCCGGTGTCGAAGTTGGCGGTATCGGACAGCACGATGAAGTCGGCGCTCATCTTGTCCTGGTACTTCTCGAGGAACTTGCCGAGGTTCTCGGAGCCGATCTCCTCTTCGCCCTCGATGAGGAACTTCACGTTGCAGGGCAGGGCGCCGGAGGATTGCAGGTAGGAAGCGACGGCGGCGACGTGGGCCATCACCCCCGCCTTGTCGTCGGCGGTGCCGCGGCCGTAGAGCCGGCCCTTGCGCTCGGTGGGCTCGAAGGCGGGGCTCACCCACTTCTCGGGGCGCCCCGGCGGCTGCACGTCGTGGTGGCCGTAGAGGAGGATGGTGGGCGCGCCGGGGCGATGCAGCCAGTCGCCGTATACGTAGGGATGGACGCCGGGAATCTCCAGCACCCCGACGTTCTCGATCCGCGCCCCCCGCATGGCCTCCGCCACCGCCTCCGCCGAGCGGCGGACCTCGGAGGGAGGGAATCCCTCCGCGGAGACGCTGGGCACCCGCGACAGCGCGATGAGCACGCCCTTGAAATCGTCGAACCGTTTCTCGAGGTGGTCGAGGGCCGCCTTCACGCTGCCGTTGGTCAGGGCCATCCGTCCTCCTTCACCTTCATCCGCAGTCTAGAACAAGAGCGTCGGCAAAGGTAAGGTAAGGCGCTATGATGGCCGGCCCATGAGAGCGCCCGCGCTCGTGCTCCCGCTGCTCCTCGCCGCGGCCGCCGGCGGCGACGATGCGGCGGACGACCCGGAGCCGGGCACGCGCGAGGCGATTGCCGCCGCCACCACGGAGCCGCGTTTCCTCTCGCCCTGGGTGGCCGACCTGCCCGCTTCGGCGACCGTGCCCTCGCCCGCGAAGTTCCTCGGCCACGTCGCCGGCGCACCGGGCGAGCTGACGCGCACGGAGAAGATCTACGCCTACTACCGCGCGCTGGCCGCGGCCACGCCGCGGGTGAAGGTCGACGTGATCGGGAAGACGGAGGAAGGCCGGGACATCCTCCTCGTGATCGTCGGCGACGAGGAGGCGCTGGGCGACCTCGACCGGCGGCGGGCCGACATGACGGCCCTGGCCGACCCCCGGCGGACGGACGAGCCGGCTGCGGAGCGGATCGTCTCCGATCCCCGCACCCGGCCCTTCTACCTCCTGCACGGCGGGCTGCACTCGACCGAGACCGGGCCGCCGGAGATGCTCATGGAGCTGGCCTACCGGCTGGCCGTCTCGAACGCGCCCCTGCCGAAGCTCATCCGCGACCGCGTGATCGTCCTCATCAACCCCGTCGCCGAGCCCGACGGCCGCGACCGGGCGGTGGACTGGTTCTACCGGCACCTCAAGGGCAAGACCGACTACGAGAACCTGCCCCCCATCTCCCCGCCGTACTGGGGCAGGTACGTCCGCCACGACAACAACCGCGACGGCGTCCAGCGCAAGCTCGCCCTCACCCGGGCCACCCAGGACGCCTTCCTGAGGTGGCACCCGGTGGTCGTGCACGACCTCCACGAGTCGATCCCGCTGCTGTCGATCTGGACCGGCACCGGCCCCTACAACGCCAACGTCGACCCCATCACCACCACCGAGTGGCACGCGATCGCGTTCCACGAGGTGACCACCCTGACCGCCTTCGGGATGCCGGGGGTGTGGACCTACGGGTTCGGCGAGGGCTTCGCCCACCTCTACGCCGACTCGGTGGCCATCAACCACAACGCGATCGGGCGCGGCTACGAGACCTTCGGCAACGGGACGGCCGAGACGGTCGAGCGCTGGCTGGACCCCGAGCGCAACCGCTATACCGGCAAGCCGGTCACCGAGGCCGACTGGTACCGCGTGGTGCCGCCGCCCAAGCGCCTGCGCTGGTCGCTGCGCGACAACACCAACTACATGGAGACGGGCGTGCTGGCCGCGCTCCAGTACACCGCCCACAACGGACCCGACATGCTCCGCAACTTCTGGCGGCGCGGCCGCAACGCGGTCCGGCGGGGAGAGGCCGGGAAGCCGTATGCGGTCGCCGTTCCGGAAAGGCAGGACGACCGGGGGCGCCTGGTCGCGATGGTGAACCTGCTCCGCGCCCACGGCATCGAGGTGTCGCGGGCGGCCGAGGCGTTCAAGGTCAGGGAGGGCGAGTTCCCGGCCGGCACGTACCTCGTCCGCATGGACCAGCCCTACCGCGGCTACGCCCTCGACCTGCTCCTGCCCCAGAGCTACCCGGCGGACAAGGCGCCCTACCCGGCCTACGACGACGTGGCGTGGTCGCTGCCCGTGGCGATGGACGTCGCGACCACCGTCGTCGAGGACGAGACCGTGCGCGGGGTGCCGCTCTCGCTCGTCACCGAGCCGGTCGCCTATCGGGGAACGGTCGCGGGCAATGGGCCCCTCTTCCTGGTGAAGGACAGCGGTCAGGAGTCGCTCCTCGCCGCCCGCGTCCGCCTGGCGCGGTTCAAGGTCGAGGCGGCCGAGAAGCCGTTCTCCTCCGGCGGCGTGGACTACCCGCCAGGCACCTGGATCCTCGCGGATCAAACAGGGCTGCGCCGGGCGCTCGAAGACGCCGCGGCGGAGCTGGATCTGGCGGTCGTCTCGGCGCCGGCGGCCCCCGAGGTCCCTCGCCACGCCCTGGACCTGCCCCGGCTGGCCGTGCTGCAGGCCTGGATCGACACCCAGGCGCCGGGCTGGGTACGGATGATCCTGGACGACGAGAAGGTGCCGTACGCGCTGATCCAGGACGAGGACGTCCGCCGCGGCGGGCTCAGGGAGCGCTTCGACCTCATCCTCTATCCCGACACGGGCCGCAGCCTCAAGGACATCGCCACCGGCATCGACCCGAAGTTCCGCCCGCTGGCCTATACGAAGACGCCCGAGTTCCCGAGCCACGGCTCTCCGTCCTCTTCACCCGACATCACGGGCGGCTTCACGTGGCGGGGGCTGCAGAACCTCGACGAGTTCGTGCGCCAGGGCGGCGTGCTGGTGACGCTCGGCGGCGCCTCCGCGGTGCCCCTCGACGGCGGCATCGCCCGGGAGGTGCGCCACGCGACCGTCAAGAGCGTCTACAACCCCGGCAGCGAGCTGCGCGCCCGCTTCCGCCGCCCGGACCATCCCCTCGCGTACGGGTACCGCGAGAAGACGGTGGCCTTCCGCGAGGACCGGCCGCTCTACGCGGTGCGCCGCAGCGAAGAGGGACGCGTAGTGATGCAGTGGGGCACGCGCATCCCGCGCGACGATGACGAGAGCGGCGAGCAGGGCAAGGACCAGAAGAACGACCCGCTGGTGGTGAGCGGCGGGGTGAAGGGCGCCGACGAGATCGAGGGCAAGCCGGCGGTCCTGGACATCCCCACCGGCCGCGGCCGCGTGCTGGCCTTCGATTTCGATCCCATCCACCGCTACCAGACGCTGGCCAGCTTCCGCCTCGTCTGGAACGCCATCCTCAACTGGAACGACCTGCCGCCGATCCCGCCGCC
>Ga0066710_100001223_pt1 | contig 18640 bp, 14 predicted proteins | sample GraSoiAngelo_159_FD_79666 | JGI IMG/M metagenome (GOLD analysis project Ga0066710, IMG submission 79666) | Grasslands soil microbial communities from the Angelo Coastal Reserve, California, USA - 14_1009_16_40cm | ecosystem: Environmental > Terrestrial > Soil > Grasslands | place: USA... | reverse complement strand
GTCTCCAGGTCGATGATCGCCAGGCGTCGCATTCCCAGGGCGATACCTCCCTCGACATGGAACCCTTCGTCATCGGGTCCGCGATGGGCGATGGCGTCGGTCATCGAGCGCACCAGCGCAACCTCGGCGGGTCTGGAGGGATCGACGTTAACGTAGCCAGCGATGCCGCACATGGGGCGAGAGACGAAGTTCGATCCTATGGGGAGAGAGGGTTCATGAAGCAGAGCGAAGTTTCACCGGACGTGCGTATGCTTCCCGGTGCGGACAGGGACCCCAGTCACCGTGATCGGAATGCTGACCTCTCGGCTCGATGGCACCGGGCTGAACAGATCTGTGGCAGTGATCCGGATCTGCTCGGTCGTGTTCGGTGAGTTCCTCGGCGCCGTGATGGTGGGACTAAACTGCGGTGTGCTACCGCTAGCCAAACCGTTAATCCGGCTGACTGACAATGCAACACGCCAGGGGCCCGAAGCCGAGATCTCATAGTTTCGATGGTCAGGGCTCATGTTGATAAGTCCCAGGGTGACGGATTTCGTCGCACCGGGCGCCAGCTTTACCGCCGATTCCATCGCGGCAAGCTCCATATCGTCACTTCCGCAATTGAGCACCTCACCGATCTCCTTGGCGTTCTCCAAATCACTCCGGGTAGCGTCGAGAACGCATGCGGTGAGCTCGACCTGACTTAGGGTGTCGTAAACAGTGGTGGCGCCGGTGCGGGTAGGCAGGTTACTCAGTTACACATAACAAATAAAATACATGTTTTCCAGATACCTGGAGGCCGACTGTTATGCAAGAGGATAGCCGATCTGCCCAGAGGCGAAACTCATAGCTTCGGCTCACCGGATTTGTACGGTCGGGGGCATGAGTGTGCGGTCAAAAACTCACTGATTTCCTGGGCGGCCAATAAATGTCCGCGCGCATTAGGATGATCGCCATCGTAAGGGATAAAGAGAGATTCGTGACCGCGATAGAATTTTCTGAATACAGGCTCAAGGTCCATGAACGAGAGGTCTTCTTCCTCTGCGATCTGCAACAGTTTTCTCGGATAGCTGCTCATCGGGAAGGAGTCACTGAGTGCCTGAGGAACCGGGAAAGCCACCACCAGGACTCGGAACCCACGTGTCGTCTCAAGGGCCTCGAGGCGATGCAGTACTTCAGCGACCCTACGCCATCCCAGCGCCACTCGTTGTGTGCCACGACCCTCCAACAGTTCTGCCCGAAACAGCTCGTGAGCATCCGTATGGAGGATACGGTCAAGGGACCCGAACCCGATGCTGAAGGCGTAGAGCATCCGCGAGCTCTTGAGCCAGTTCCGTAGGCGATATCCGATCTCTGACTCGCTGATCCTCGCGAGCGTGCTCGGACGCACACCTTCGTCGGTCAGCCGCCCATCTCGACTGACACGCACTCCGACCTGATTGTTGATGTCGTTCCAGCAGAAGCCCAGGATGACCCAGTCCGGCTTGTAGGAGACGCCCTCAGTCTCCAGATACGCAACCTCCTGTTCGCTGTTGTATGCGGGCACCCCGGCATTGATCACCTCCGCTGCGACTCCCCGCTCCTTCAGGAGCGAGGCAACCTTCGATCCAACAGCCTCTTCCTCCCGATCGCCGTAACCGAAAACGATCGAATCACCGAGAAAGAGGATTCGCAATCGCCCGACGCGGCGCGAGTAAGGGACCACGGCTCCCCGTAACCCCCGCTCATTGATCTCCACCCTCTTGTCGGCGGAGTAGGCAATTTGCCGGGGAGCCAGCGCAAAGATCAGATTTGGATCCGGGCGATACCGAAGCTGCGGATAAAGCCAAGGCAGAGGCGCCGGGAGGACCGATCGCGCCGCCAACTCCATCACGAGGAGCGAAAAGCTAACGCTTCCTGTGAGCAGCAGCAGATTCTTCCTAATACTGGGCTGCCGCATTGCCTGAAGAAGAGGCCCGACCATCCCCACGCTCATTCTCAGAACACTCACTGGTCGTGCCTTCTCGATGCGCGGAGGTTCTCAAGACACTGTTCGATCAACGGCCCTATCCGATCCGCCACATAGGCGTGTCCATCTCTGTTCCAGTGAGCGTCAATCTTGTAATAGAGATCAGGGCGCTCGAACTTTCTCGGTATCTGCACGATCGTGGCGCCCCACTGCCCACCGACTCTTCGCAGTTCATCTTCCTGCCTTTGCTCGAGTTCGAATATCAGCATGATAATAGGCCAACGTTTGGCCTTGGCTAGCCGGAGTATTTCAGCAACGAGTTTGTAGGTGAGCTGCTCCTCCTCGCTCGCACCGGGCCCTTTCCTGGTCCAGAGCTTGGAAAGCTGTCTGGGTCCATCCCTCACGCCCTCCATGGCCGCAGCGAGAAAGTATGACTGCGACAGGCCGGGAACTTTCTCAATTGCCTCCTGCCATCGTCGCGTCATTGGTTCAGACATTTCCTCCCGACTCTCGACCAACTCTCCGGTGGGCGAGAGGCGAAACATACCTTCATGCGCATCATCTCTGAAATCATTCGGCGAAAACTCGTAAACCAGGATCAGCGGTCGTCCGGCCTCCTGGCTCAACCGACGCAGGAACCGCAAAGTCCTGCCTGTCCCTGTGTCGCCGACACCCGCGTTCACGACCTCAACATTGTCCCCGCCGAATTTGTGAATCAGCCTATCCCCCAGCCGACTGGGGAATTCCTCTCCGTCGTTCACCCCGTACCCCTCCGTATACGAATCTCCGACGAAAAGTACCGTGACTACACGTTCGTCGAGATGTGCATATCGTTCGGCGCCACGGTATCCCTGAGAATTCGTGGTGAACGTCATCGTGAATTCAGGAGCATAACGCCGGGCTCTGAAGCTTTTTTTGTGAACCTTCCCAAGGAACGGGTCAAAAGTACTGAACGACGGGCCGACATTGCGCGCTGTTAGCAACAGGCGAGCGAGAAGCTCTCCCCCTGCGACTGCGAGGCAGGAAGAAAGCGAAAGAAGGAGCAGGTTCAATCCCAGACCATGTTGCTTCATCGATGCTTCGCTAGGTCCATGGACCGAACCTGTTCATGGAGATCTTACCGAGTAAGGAAGCTACTGCGCAACGCATAGGGAATCGAAACCGTGATACCACGGGAACACCTGCCCGTGTGCGGATTCAAGGCCATCAGCCCTTTCCATTACTTTTGCAAAGGTCAATAACACTGCTCGTGACACTTCAGTGTGCCGGCGGGTGCAGGTCGAAGATCACTAGTCGCCTTCCGGCACCCGCGTTCATGGAATAAATCTCGGTCAATCCCTTAGGATGCTTCGCCTCATCAAGGAGCGCTCTCAGATCGGGCCGCAAGGTCGCCGTGTAACGCTCATCAACGACCAGGTAATCCACCTTCATCCAGTCGGCGTAGGCCAGCACCTCCTCAAGGCTCCCAAAGGGCAAGGCGACCGGGACACCCCCGGCATAAAATGCGGTGAATGCCTTCCTGCTCATGATCCTCGCATGGGGTCGCCCATGATCTCGCAAATATTGACCTGCCTCCTTATGCTCCAGCGGATAATCCGAAGGCTTTCCGCGAAGCATGCCAAACACGGGCCATGCCGCCATCGAGATGATGAGGATCATCGCAGGGATCAAAAGTCCTCGCGGACCTGTCGATCGACGAGCGCTCGTGGTACCTGGCGCGGCCATCATTTCGTCTATAAGGGTGAGACCATGGCTCGCCCAGATGATCGCGATGGGGACGAGAGGCACAAAATATCGCGGTTCGATCCAGAAGAACGGATAGAACACCAATGGGAAGACAAAGTACGAACCGAGATAGAGGTCCCTTCGGTAACGATTCGAAGGTCTGCGCCCCCAAGAAAGCGCCGCAAGGCTGAGCAACCAGAAAATGGGGTTGATCACTTGCGGGAGAGACTTCAGGAGGGCCGCGCTCGCGTTGCGGAAGTACTTCTTGATCTGCCTTGCTCGGCTTTGCCATACAAAAAGCAACGCGTTCTGCTGCGCATCGGTCTCTATCTGCAGATGGTGGCCGTCTGGTGCTAGCGCGTATCGCGCGCGTTCGTAATCTACCCGCTCACCCGACTCGGTGACATCATGTGCCAGCAGGTTCAACATCGTCTTGCCCGTTAGCCCCCACCCACCCGTCTGAACGCGAAGAAATACAAGGTATGGAAGGGCCACGAGGAGGAAGCCGGCCACGACGCACCCTAGCCAGGGCAATTGCCCTCTCGTCTTCCTTGCCAGTCCGCTGCCTTCACTCCGCCAGGCCCTTGCCGTGGCGGTGACCGCCACAAGGACACTTAGAAAACCTATGGCTTCTGGGCGAATCAGATACCCGAGGCCAAACAAGGCGCCAGTGACTAGCGCCCACGCCACGGACCCAGCCTGTATCAGACGTTCACCGGCCAAGGCGGTGAGTATCAGTACCAGTGTGAACGGAGCCTCGCTCACTGCATCCCTGGACGCCCCAATCAGCGTTGGATCAATGGTCGTCAGTACGGTCGCTACCCACGCCTCTCGTACCCCATAGACCCGTCTACCCAGGAGGAAGACAGGTATGACCAAGAGTCCGCCGCACAAGACCGAGACGAGCTTCCCCGCTTCTTCCAGGCTCAGATGAAGCAACGCGACGAGGCTTACGAGCACCGCATAGCCCGGGGGGAAAACGGTGCTCAGACCGTCGTGCCAGTTCCCATCTAGAATTTCTTGCGCCTGATAAAGATAGACTCCAGCCGAATCATTGGAGACAACGTAAAGGTGATGCGAAACCCACAAGCGCAGCCCCAGAGCGACGACCGCAAAGCCAAAGAGAATTCCTCTGCTGACCCAGCACGAATCCTGACGGCTGGAATTTATCTGCTGACTTGCAGGAAGCGATTCGAGACCTGCTTGTCTATGCATGACTTTGGACTGGACTTCCGAAGACTCCCATTCTCATGACTGGAGCTACTTCTATCCTGTGTAAGGTCAAGCATTTCCGATCCATAAGGTCTCAGAACTGCACCGCCCTGGGCGACAGCCCTTAGGAGGGTGTGCCAGGACGCCGTGAAGAGTGAGCCTCAATCCAAAGCAGCTGAGATTTAGATCCCCAAGTGTAGGTTCTGGGGAGCGGAGGGAGGAGTCTTGTCGATCAACGTCTGGGCGCCAGCGCTGATCACGTTGCTCCTGTTACCAGAATTGTCGACAAGCGCGTCGGTTGGCAGGACAAAGGTGCCGAGTCCGTCCGCCACGGTGCTATCGACGATAAACACGCCTGTGAAGACGGCTCCGGGCACGATTCCAGAAAGCACGATGGACTTGGAGCTCCCGTCGCTTTCCTGAAAAGTCAGGGGAGCGGGCACCACCACGACTGGGGCGGAGGTCCTCAGTGTTACCGTAACCGATCCGGGGGCAGTGGGCGACGGATCGCTCAGAACCACGGTGGCGGAAAGGCTGACTCCATACTCGACAGCACCGATGTCCCACGCGGTGCCCCTCATAAGGACGTTATCGGCATACGAAGGGAACCCATGCGACGCCGCCAGCGTGTTGTTGATACTGGAGGTTCTGCCAGATGGCATCCCTGTCGACGTACCCCCATCGATACTAGGCGACAACGATGCGAGGTGAAAGTCCTTGTTCTGCAATGCCGAAGGCACAAAAACCGGATCCACACACCGGTTCTTGTCGTTACTTGTTCCATCCCGGTCTATGTCTGCCGAGGCGAGAACGCCTGGACAGCTCCACGATGTCCCGTTAAACGAAAGGATGTTACCGGTGGTAGTCGAAAAGACGAGGTTATTCTGAAATACTCCTGTGCCTCCCCAGCTAACGAGCTGCCTGGAGCCTGAGTCATACATGAGGTTATTCCGGATGATATTGCCGGTGCAGGTCCCAGAGCAGAGTAGTCCAATGGCTCCCCCATTATTGTTCACAAATGTATTGTTGTAAACGCTGTTTGAGCTTGAGGCCTTACCGGATGCCACTTCGATCCAGATCCCTGGGCCGTTGCCTGAGACATCGCCTCCGTTCCGCCCGCACTCGAGAAACAGATTATTGTAAATCTCGTTCCCGCCTACGGAGATTCCAGAGGCATCGAACTTCAGGCACTCCCCACCACTTCGGGAGAATACGTTATTGCGGATGATCCAATTGTTACTGTTGCTCTCGATGATGATCCCCCTGCCCACCGAACCGAGAGGTTTGCTGGTTTTCTGATCCATGATGAGGTTGTTTTCGATCACCGACCCGCTGTAGTCCCCCGGACCGTTCTGAGTCGAAGTCTCATTGCGCTCGCTCAGGATCATACCGCTTGGTGTTCCTACGGCGGCTGGTCCCAAGACGTTGGAGTCGCCGTTGTCGTGGATCCAGTTGCCCACGAAGATCAACGCGCTCCCCGACGTGTTCGCGGTGGTGTGAATCCCTTCGCTTCCGGTCCAGGCGATCTCGTTGCCATCCAAGGTGGCGTGCAATGGCCCATTGGGCCAGATGCCGTAGTCACTGCCTCTTCCAGTCAGATCGATGTTGTAGAGAATTCTGTTGTCCTTCACGGTCACGAAGTCCGTATCGCCGCCCAAGAACACCCCTTGCCTTCGATGGCAACGGATGGTCAATCCCCGGACGGTGAGGTAGCTGGTAGTCAGGATATCAAAGCCAAGTCCGTTCAGGTTTGTGTAGACGAAAGGTTTCGGATTGTTCGACCCGGCGGGGGCGCTCGTCCCCTGTCCCCAGCGGACGAGGATCGGTCCCCCGCTCTGCGGACTGTAGGAGTCTATCTCCGGAGGCGTTCCCGCATATCCCTGGTGGCTGTTCGTCAGATCGGAGGCGGAGCTGACGCGATACGTGGGAGTGCCGTCGGGTTTCTGCGCTCCGATGACCATATTCGCCGCGCCGGAATCCGTGGCATACCAAACATCACCGCAAACCCCCGGCACCCCCGCGCACACACCCGTGGAACAACTCGTACATTGGGTCCATCCAGCGCTGGGAGCGATGGTCCCGTCGATGTAGACCTTTTCGCCGGTTCCGATGCCCGCATAGCCGTAAGGCTGAATCGTGATAGCGCTGCTGCTGGTGCCATGCTTTCCTACGATCTGAAAGGTATCGCCATGATACCGCCCGTCAAAGGGACCCGCTTCCCCATCGTGGGCTGGGTGGACCCCTCGTATATTCAAGATATCGCCAGGAGAAGCCAGTAAGGAGATTCCCGCAGTCAGAGACCTCCTGGGACCTGCCGCCCCAGCGCTCGAAGCGCAGGCCAGGCTCCGCCCATCACCATCTTGCCGGCAGTTACCGTCGACATAGTAGGTGGCGGCCCGGGCTACAAGCGAACTCAATCCCAGCGATAGGAGCAGGCTGGCGAGCACTCTTCCGGTACGATCACCCCAACGGAAATGACGATACGTATTGGGCGGATGCTTCATTCCCCCCTCCCACGCTGGCCCTAGGTCTGAACACAGGCGCCAAACGAGAATAAGCCCAGAACCTTACCTGAGCAAGCCAAATGCCAGGGCCCCTGGACTAGTCCAGTCGTCTAACTACGTGAAATCACGAAGGTTAGGAAACATCCGCGGCTGAATACTACGCCTCCCGTTTCAGCCGTGAGATCGCAGGGTACATTTCCGAAATTCAAACAGTGCATCTTCACTCAGCGAAGCAGGCTAAGCCTCCGTGTCGGCGAATCCGAACCCTTCCTCCTACAAGTCACGGATATCGGTTTTGCAGAAGGGAGAGATGTCTGTCGATAAATTCCCATCCATCAAGGCAACCTTGGAGAGTCCATTCAAAGATGGGGCCGTCTCCCTGTTCGATCTTGGTGCGCTTGAGCTCCAACAGGTCTACTCCTCGCCTGTTGACGCCGTTAATCGCTGTGCAGGCGAATTGGTAACCCGCGCGACGGACTTCCTCCTTGACAGTTGCGTTGAAGTCACGCGACGTCCCGAATGGATATGCAAGGCAAGTGACCCGGATCCCGAGGCGGTCTTCGAGCATCTGCCTCGATCGATAGACCTGATCTTGGAGTTCGCCTCCGCTCAACTTTCCGAAGGACTGATGGTCCAGCCCGTGAGAGCCTACGCTGATTCCGGCGTCGCGGATTTCACAAAGCTCATCCCAGTCGAGAAACCCGGGCATCCCGACCTTCAACGGACTCACGAATAGGGTCGCCGGGAGACCTAACCTCCGAATCGTCGGGAGTCCGTCCGTCACGAAATCCCGTGTTCCATCATCGATCGTCAGGGCGATCGTCCCCGGAGGGTCGGAGGACGATTCAAGCTCGCTAATCGCCTCTTCCAGAGAGACCATCCGAAAACCCGCCAACAGGAATTGCATCTGCCGAGAGAATTCGGCGGGGTCGACAGCGAACGGATCGAGAGGATCTGCGGCTATTCGGTGATACGTCAGAATCCGAACTCCCGAAGGAGGATGCGTTGCACCAAGCCGATGGAGGCAACGTCCGCCTGCTGCGACCAGTCTGCGTGTCCAGCGTTTGGTGAACCGCTTCAGGAGAGGTGTTCCACCTCTCATAGGTCTCCGGCCAGCCTTTCCGCCAGGATTCTGAAGAGAAACAATGGATTCCCGAGGAGATATCGACGCCATTTGTGTGGCTGGTTCAGGAGAATGTGAACCCACTCGATCCCAATCCGCCGCATCCACGATGGAGCCCGCCTGAGCCGGCCACTGAGGTGATCGAACAGACCTCCAACCCCAATACATAGGTCGCATTGCAGCCGCGGAGCGTTACGGTGGATCCAGTTTTCCTGCAGCGGATTTCCGAAGGCCACGAGTAGAATTCCCGCTCCAGCTTGATTGATTTCATGCGCGATCTGGGCTTCTTCCTCCTCGGTAAAATAGCCGTGCCGGGCACCCCGGACCCTCAGACCGGGAGCCATACGGCACAGTTCCTTCGCCGCGCGCTCCGCGACGCCCGGCTCACCTCCGAGAAGGTAAACGCCAACACCGCGTTGGGTTGCCCTTTCGCAGAGCTGAGGAACCAGATCCGTCCCGACCAAATTATCGCGAAAAGGTTTACCAGCCAATCTACCGGCCATTTGCACTCCGGTTCCGTCGTTCAGCATCAGGTCGGCCGAATTCAAGACATCACGAAAGAGGAGATCCGAATATGCCAGATTCACTGTGTGGGCGTTAGCAATGTAGATTTTAAGCGCAGCACGGCGCTCAAAACTGCCCTCCAGCGTAGCCAGGGCTTCTTCCCGCCTCAACCTAGCAAATCGAACCCCCAAGATCGCTACCTCGTCCCCGTCCGGGCAACACGCTCTGACGGGCTGGCGGATGGGTTGAGCCATTCTCACGACTCAGACCTTCCAGGGCGCAGCCCCACCAACCTGGCCGGTAACATCGCCCTGAGTTCCCCAAGCCGGACCACCCGGAGTAGGAACAAGAACGCGACGTAAACCACCCCTCCGCCTACAACTCTTACTCCGATCCCCAACGACGAGCTCAACCATAGCCATCCCCACATCGCGGCCGCAGCTACGAATGCTCGGTGAACCTCTGCCTCGCGAAGCATGGAGACAATCTCACTCCCGAGAAACAGGACCTGAAATGCGAGAAACAAAAGCATCGAGAGTAACGTCGCCCACGCGCACCCCACACCTCCATACCGAGGGATAAGCACGATATTGAGGATCAAGTTGGATGCAAGAGCCATGAGATTCACCTTGAGGTCGATCAGCTGGCGGTCGGAGGCGAACAATCCGGAAGCACACACACGCACGATCCCATACGGCACAAGGGTCCAGATGACGATCCTTAAGACCGATACCGCAGGTCCGAACTCCGCTCCGAAGAGCGCTCTTACTACAGGCTCCGCCAGAGCGCACACGCCCGCGGCAACAGGAACGATTACCACCATCAGGTACCGGATGGCAACGCTATTGACCTTTTGGAAGGATCGAGGAGATTCGACAAACCGCTTCGCAAAAATTGGATAGATGGATGTATTGAGACTCTTGGGCACGACCTGTGAAATGGCGAACAGGCGATAGGCGGCGGTGTAATAGCCGACGGCGGCCAGCGTAGTCAGTTTCGAAAGAAGAAATACATCTGCCCTGCTGTAAAGCGACGCCGCAATGAAAATCGTCCCAAAGACCGGTACATTGCGTAGCAGATATCGCGCCACCCCCTCGTCGAACCTAAAAGCCAGATGACCGATCTGGCGATGGAAGATGCTTAAATTGAAGGCCAACGTAACATAACGGAAGAGCGCAAAGGACCCGATCAGCGCCACGACACCGAACCCGTTCCTGAGGAGCCAGAGCCCGGTCACGACCCTTGCTGCATTCTCGAGGAGGGCCAGATACACGATGTACTGCACCTTTTCGTAAGCGATGAAGATCGACTCACTGTAGAGAATCACAATTGAGGGGAGGAGCGACAACCCTATGAACAAACTGCCCTTCTCGATTTCTTCACTATAATGTGCTAAATGCACCGTAACAATGAGGCCCGCGGCGCTGATCATCGACATCATGAGGCCTAGGGCGGCGGAGGTGCAAAGATAGCCGCCCGTCGCCTCCGTCTTCCGTGATACTTCCCTGGTGATCAGGGAGTTGAGACCGAGCGAGGTGAACGAATGGGCAACGAAAAAGAAAGTCAAAAGCAGGTTATAGGCTCCGAGCCCTTCGGGACCGAGCCTCCGGCTCATGACGCCAATGAGGAGAAGAGACAAGAGGGGGTTTGCAACCTCGAATCCGATTAACAGGAGCGTGTTCTTCAGAGTTCTTCGTGCCGGAAGGCTCACGATCGCCTCATCGTGAATCGCGCCTCGGCCTGCCCGGGACTATCCTCAGCCCCGTTCAATCGCCGGAGCCACCACTCCCCAGCTCGGCAGTGAGTCATCACTTCCACGCTTTCATCGGCCAGCCAGGCCAGAAAATCGGAAAATGCAGCGAGGCGTCCCCGATCGGCCCCGAGAACGGAAGGGTGAGACCCGATTCCTACCCAACAGCGTCGGTCCAGTGCCCACCTCACTTCCTGCATCCACGTTCTTAGCATTTGTTTGGGAGTGGCGCGCCGCTTCACATAATCCCAGTCATCGACGGCTACAGCTATGCGTAATAGGGAGCCCGGCATCCCCCTCGGTATGCGGTATGGAAAAGGCGAAGCGTCGGCTTCGGAATTCCACAGATAGCCTCTCTTGGCCAGACAGTCGAGCAGGTCGGCACTCCAACGGGAACGGGGCGAACGGAAGCCCTTGATCTTGGAGGCTCCGTTCCGCGCGATGCTTGCCTCTGCATCGATCACTTCGGTGCAGAGAGCGGCAAGCGGGAGATCGGCCATCACTTGATGGGTGGCGCTGTGACTGGCCAGTTCGTGTCCCTCCGACGCGATCCTGCGGACGAGATCCGGGATCGTATCGCCGAACCTTCCCACGATGTTGTAGGTGGCGTGGTATCCGTACTTCGCCTCAGCTTCCAGGCAGGTTTCGATCCCATCGATCACACTCCGTGTTCCCCTAGGATCCTCGGCGAGGGGTTCTTCCACATCATGGAGTAGGAGGACCACTGCTCGAGCTGTCGTCGGGACGGGTGAACGAAACGTCTTCGGTTGCACTGCCCCGTCAGCCAGGATACCGAGAAGGCGGACTACGTCGTCTCTCGTCAGATGGTCGAGGGAGAACCCGCTTCTCCAGCATCGGAACCCACCTCGCGTTCGGCCCACAAGCGCCGGCGGCCCGGAGCGTCCCCATCGAACCAGCACTTCCTCCGCTTCCTCCGGCATGAGACCGGAGAAAGGGGAAGAGCTCGGGAACACGCGCCACCACCGTCGGCGGCGGTGACGAGGATGCGGGCTCCCCATGGCACTGAAGCGTGGCGAAACACCGGTCAATCTCCGCCCACCCCATCCGCTTCGGATGGTCTTCGCTCCAACACGATCCTTGGTGATCAGCAGCCTGCCTTCCGTCCTCGTCGTCCGTTCCCTAACCCGGTCTCGAAGCTCCGCCGACGGGCGCACCAACAGCACTAGGTCGGCCCCGTCTGCGGCTCCTTGATGGAAGGCTTCTTCACTGATGACGTCCACCACGACGCCGGCAGCGGACAGGGCCGCGTGAGTCTCGCACTCATTCGCGTCCATCAGAGGGGCAATCCCCTCCGTCCGCCACCCGATCGGACGCTTCGGAATAACGATAACAAACCGACTCAATTGTTTCCGCCGAGAGGAGTCATCTTCGAAGGGGCAGATAGTCTAGGTTCTCGCCTCTATCGCAGTGGCGTTCGCGTTAACCTGTCCCTCAGGGAGAACCCTGGGGAGCACGAACGCGAGCGCCGCCATGAACCAGAAGAGATAGCCTTGTTGCTTCGAATCGAACATATGCCACAACATCTCCCAGTAAAAGGCGGCGAAAATCCCCACGAGGGCAATTTGCAGAGGGCGATAGTTTCGGTCTATCTTAGAAATCCCCCGAACCGCCATTGACAGTACGTTCGCATAAAGAAGCAGCAGAGTGGCGATCCCAAGAGTGCCTGTCTCGGCCGTGACAAGGAGATAACGATTGTGGACCGTGTAAAGCCAACCTTTCCAATCGTCCGGCAAATACTCTCGCTTGATCGTGTCATATGTTCCGGCACCCACACCGACAACAGGGTGCGCATGGTACATATCCCAGGCGACCCGGGTTAAGTTCATTCGCTCCTCATAGGCACCCTCATAGTCCTGATGAGTCCTTAACCACAGCAGCGGCAAGAGTACCAGCACCGGTATTGCCATCGCCGCCAATAATGGGGCGAGCCGCCGGAGCGCCCCTGGGGCGCGCTTCGCAACCAGACCCCAAATGAGCATTAGCCCGATCGCGAACCCCCCCAGAGGCGCGCGCTTGGCGGCAAGAACCACGCACGCTCCCCCTGCGATGACCCCCAAGAGCGGGTTCAGGCGCACGGGGAGCCTCCGGCTGCAGAGATAGACCCCCACCATGAGGAGCGTGAGGACTACGAAATATTCGGCAGCCGTGTGGGGGGACGCACCAAAAGTCCCTCGCTGGAACCCGATCCTTCCAGCTTCTACATCTGTCCTGCCCTCAACTCTCGTATTCCCGAGAATGTCGAACGAGAAGCCCAGGATATTCTGGATCACAAAGATGACGCATTCAATCCCGAACCCAACAAAGAGGCCGCTCATGAAGGTCATGACATGCTTGACCTCCTTGAGCGCGTTGATCATCACGACAAATACGAGCCACGTCTCCGCTTCCCTTTCTAGAGCAATCAGGCTGAGCAGCCGATCGCTCGTATTTACCATCGAAGCGAGGCCCGCACATAGAAACAGAGCGAATGTCATCGAGATGGCACGGCAACCGAGGAGCCGCTGGCGGTTGAAGACACTAGTACCGAATCCGAGGACAGCCAGGACCAGGATTATCAGACAACTCCCAGTAACTGCGAGTACCTGCGTGTCCCGCTGGACGAAGATGAACTCAACAAAGAACGGTAAAGTGAACCCAACAGCGAAGATTGTGAAGGTATACTTGTCACGCAAACTCATGAAGAAAGAGACGACCATCCCCACCACGATCATGGCCCCAGGATACTTGATCGAGTGCGATCTCAGAACGATTTGAGCACCCAGGAACAACAGGCAGATACCAAGCACCCAGGTAAATCCGCGGGCGAACGGGATCCGGAATCTCTCGAGGAACCTCAGGCTCAGGGATCCTGTTCCTGGTGCTCCAGTCTGTCTCACCAGCAAACTCCTCCTGGCCTCGCCTGCCTGCTCGCCACAAGCCGCCCGAACAAGTCGATCAGGACCTGCCCGTTCTGCAGCATCCCCGGGACTTGATCGACCTCCGGATCGTCGGTGCCGACTACGATGACCTCCGCATCACGCAACGCCTCCGGGAGCGTCTCTACTAGTAAGGAACCGATGTGAGGGATCTCACGCTGGATGTATTCCCGGTTCGCACCGACCAGGGAGGAGAGGTGAACATTCCGATCGTAGATCTTCACCGGTACTCCCTTGCCGAGCAGCGCTTCTACGAGGAGCACCATGGCGCTCTCTCGGAGATCATCGGTGCCGGCCTTGAAGCTGAGTCCAAGGACTGCGGTCCGGGGTCGACCATGGGACAACACTTTCCCTATCGCGGTACGGAGGTGAATCTCATTACTTTCGAGGATCGCCTCCAGGAGCGGTGCTGCCACGTCCCGTCGCCTCGCCTCGTAGACCAAGGCCCGCAGGTCCTTGGGGAGGCATGAGCCGCCGAATGCCATGCCCGGCCGCAGGTACGCCGGCGAGATATTCAGGCGCCTGTCCTCGCAAAGCAATCTCATCACCTCGAGGCTGTCTACGTCCGAGCTTCGGCCCAAGCGCCCCACCTCATTGGCGAACGCCACCTTCAACGCGTGGAAAGCGTTGTTGACATACTTGACGAACTCCGCCGTCTCCAGAGTGAGTGCGTGAAACGGCCGGTTTTTTCCAGCGTAAAGCGCCTTCAGCACCTCGGCCGAGCGGGAATCGGATACCCCGCAAAGATCGAAGGGTGCTGCGTCGTAATCCTTGATAGAAGTTCCCTCCCGAAGGAACTCGGGATTCATTCCCACTCCAATCTTCTCCCCCACCTTTCGGCCGCTGCGCTCCTCGAGCAAGGGGATCACCGTGCCGCGCATTGTCCCCGGAGGGACCGTGCTCCTGACATTGACGACCTGAAACTTGTCGACTCCCTTCAGTCCGTCTCCGAGTTGACTCAGGGCGCGACGCAGATGGGAGAGGTCCGAGGAACCATTCCGGGCGGAAGGCGTGCCCACGGAGACAAGGAAGGCATCCGCTTCGCGGGCTCCGTCGTCGAAGTCCGTCGTCGCCCGGAGCCGGCCCCTCCGCTTCCCTTCCCGGATCAACTCATCCAGGCCTGGCTCCAGGACCGGGCTCCTGCCAGACTCGACGCTTCTGACCTTTGATTCGTTGACATCGATGCCGATCACCTCGAAGCCGTCTCGGGCCAGACAGGCGGCACAGACCGACCCGACGTAGCCCAGGCCCAGCACCACCACTCTCATGCTTCGATCCTCGCCTCGGGAAGCTCTTGGCAGATTCGTCGGAGTGCTCCGACCTGAGCGGCCGAAACCAGGGCGCGCGCCCGCCTCAGCTTGCCCATCTCCTCCCGGAACGCCTCGAGGTTCGCCTGGATTTGCCGAACCGCCGCGGTAATCGACTCGGCGGAATTGTCCACATGAATGGTGCCCCGGGAGAAGACCTCGCGAAGCAGCGGCCATTGAGACGTAATCAGCGGCTTTTCCAACGCGACAGCCTCGTAGCCGCCCCGCTGCATGGTATGGTTCTCCCGCGTCAGCACCATGATTGCGTCAGCGCCACGCAACAAAGCGAGGTAATCCGCGTCTGGTACGAAGCCGGTGAGCCGCACGTTGCGAGGCAGGCGATCTTGGAATCTTCGTGGTGCATAAGAAGGATCGCCGGTGAACGAGAAGGCGACGTCGGGAAGCGCACGGGCGGCTTCCACCACCGCTTGCACCGGTTCATCCGCCGAATAGGTGCAGACGAAGACCACATGAAAGTTCCGGCCACGAACACTTGTCCCGGCGGGATTCAGGTTGAGCGCCAGATCTTGTACCAGCGTGACCCTCCCTCTCCACGAGCGCACCTGGGAGGCCATGTGCTCGTTGGTGACGATGCAGGCCTGGGCCCGTCTCGCGAGGAATCGCTGCAGCGGCAACGACCAGCTCCAGCGTGCGTGCTGGAAGGCCCCCGAATGGGCATCCACAATAAACCGGTAACGCAGCAGCAGCGAGCCGAGCCAGATGACCAACGGGGCCACCACCGGAGGATTCGCGACCAGGACCCCATCCGGTCGCTCGCGCAGGAGAATCCACGCAGTCTTCAAGGTCTGGAGAACATACTTGAAGGGCGCCAGGACCGGAGTTTTGAACCTCAGGTAATGAACCAAATAGGACGGAGCCCCCAACTGCTGTCCCAGGGAATCGCTCCTGCGGCAATACGGGTACCAGGTGATGAACACCCAGCGGCGGATCGGTGCGACTCTGGCCTCGGCGCCGGCGACGTGGTCTCGAGGTCTCCCGAGAACCTGTGGAGTGCTCATGTCCCTTACACCGGGCCGATGGTCGCGGACAGGTCGCGCCTCGCCCCCGTCGCAACTGCGGCGTCCGATGACAAGCGCTTCGCATCGCTCATGACCTGCCATCCCGCCACTTCAAGATAAAGCATTTCCAGTTCGCGCTGCACGACCGTCATGCTGTAATCCCGCGTTACGACCGATTGATTTCTCCTGCCCTGGGCACGCACCAAGGCTGGCGAACTCAGAAGCCGGTCCACGGCACTTGCGAGAGCCGGTCGGTCTCCGGGAGGAATGAGAAGTCCACCTTCCCCGTAGCCAAGCATTTCAGGAATGGCACCCACGTCGGTCGCCACAACCCCCACCCCGGCGGCCATCCCTTCGAGGAGGATGTTGGGCATGTTCTCGAAGTAGGAAGGGAGGACGAGGATCGCGCTAGACTTGAGGAGCCCCCACTTTTCAGGAGGCTCCACCAGGCCCATACAGAATAGTCGCTGCTCCTTCCCTTGGGGGTCGATCCCGCCTCGCCGAAGCCGAGCGTAGGTTTCGTCCGCGTTCTGCAGCCCCGCGAGGATCCAGCGGCTCTGGGGATGTCTTTGCGCGAGCTCTGGCAGGACTGAAATGATATCCTCCAGCCCCTTGTCCCGGTTCAGGTCGTCCCGTCCGGTGCCTAGAAAAAACACTTGACTGGACCGGATTTCTCCGCCGTTGCTCAGGCAGGCTGCCTCCTCCCCAGCCAGCCCGTTGGGCACCACCCGGATCTGAGCCTTCGGGGCGATGGTCGCCACGCGCTCCGCCCAGGAGTGAGAGAGAACCGCCACCCGTTTGGAGCGCGAGAGGGTCGAACGGATCCAAGCCCGCAGCGGAACGACGCTATCCCTGTAGAAGGCCTCGAAACGACCACTATGGATCTGCAAGAGCACCGGGACCCCCGACAATCGTGCGACCAAAGCATAGAGAGCGTGCTGGTGAAAATTAACTCCGCTGCTGGTTTTCACGTGAACGACATCCAGAGGCCCTGACTTCAGCTCTCTTCTGAATCGACGGACCATTCCAATCAGATAGGTCAGTCTCGATACCACGGATCGGGAGGGGTCCGGGGCACGGTAACTATTGAAGAGACGCATGGAGGTCCGGCGACCGAGGTCCCCTTGGAGGAGTAGAGCGACTCCCTTCTCCACGCCTCCCCGGAAGGGTGGCGCGGGGAGAGGACCCACGAGAAGTACCTTGGGCAAAAAGTCGAGACGCCTTTCCTCCGGAGACCATTCCTGGCCCTCCCACCAGAAGGAATCGGCCGATCGTCGGGGTGTCAGGAGACCAACCAGAAGGCAAACACCCTGAACCATCCACTCCACGACGTAATACGCCGCCCGAGAAAGGCTGCGGCTGCGGAGGACGAAGATTGCGAAGGCAAACAAGGAAAGAGCGAGCCAAGTCAGAATTGGCCACCAGAGCCGCTCCCATGCTGCCCACAGGCAGAAGGCTCCAAGGAAAAGGTGCAGCAGCGTGAAAAGGACCCTATCAATCCCACGGAAGGCTGCCCGGACCTCTCCGCGGGAGAGAAAAACCCTTGCGGCCTGTCCCCGCCCGATGTAAAAGCCGTGCTTGAGAGAACGCAGAAGCCGTCTGAAGCTCTCCCTCGGCACCGTCATGTGCCGAATCATGGGCACCTGCAGGACGCCGATTCGGTATCCAGCCGCCCGGATGCGCTGAGCGAGGTCTTCCTCTTCCTTGGCCCTCAGGAACGGATCGAAGGATCCTGCATCCTCCAGGGCACGACGACGGTAGAGGGCGCAGCCACCGTATGCGGGAGGCGAACAGGTGGTCAAAGCGCCTGGGGCTCCGTAATACTCCCCGTCCGCGGGAACGAGCGTCTGCCCGGTGCGGTAGAAATCGCGGCGCCGGCCAGCTACCACACCCAGCGACGGGTCGGATTCCATCGCGTGGAGGGCTTCCGGGAGGAACTCGCTCTCCAATTCACAGTCGCCGTCCAGGAAGAGAAGGTAACGGGAGTCGGTCCGGGAGGCTCCAAGCCGCCTCATGGCGGACGGACAGATACGGGAAGACCTCCGGACCGTGACGACGCGGCATCCCGACTCGAGTCCGACTCGGGCGGTCGAATCCGCGGAGGCCGAATCCACCACGAGGATCTCGCCCCCTCCCTGGCCGTCCAGAGCCCGGCGAGCTGCGGCGAGACAAATCCCGAGTGTGGCTGCCTCGTTACGGGCAATGACGACCGCGCTGATGAGACTCTGGGGGCGTGGGCGTTCCAACGGGGCCTCTCCGTGCCGGATCTAGAAGATCGTGTAAATGAACGGCGCAAGGGCCGAGCCGTGCGTCAGGACAATCAGGATCCCCAGAAGCGCGCAGAGAATAATGATCGGAGCGAGCCACCACTTCTTCCTGACCTTCAAGAAGTCCCAGAACTCGTAACAAAACTCGATCTTCTCCTTGAGGGAACTCCAGAAACTCATCTTCGCCTTCTCCTCTGCTCCTTAATCAAGTTGGAACTCTTCCCGCCAATCTTTCTCCTCACTGAACGGAGGCTGGTTCCTCTTGTCCAGCAGGTAGGGCCCCGCGACCAGGTAGTCCATCTGGGTTCTCATGAAGCACCGGTAGGCGTCGTCCGGGGAACAGACGATCGGTTCTCCTCGAACGTT
>Ga0066710_100001222_pt1 | contig 18643 bp, 20 predicted proteins | sample GraSoiAngelo_159_FD_79666 | JGI IMG/M metagenome (GOLD analysis project Ga0066710, IMG submission 79666) | Grasslands soil microbial communities from the Angelo Coastal Reserve, California, USA - 14_1009_16_40cm | ecosystem: Environmental > Terrestrial > Soil > Grasslands | place: USA... | reverse complement strand
ATCGGCGTCGCCGTGATGGCGCAGCTCTCGATGACGGGCTTGATCGTCGCGCTCGACGCGTACGGTCCCGTCACCGACAACGCGGGCGGCATCGCCGAGATGGCCGACCTGCCGCCGGAGGTGCGTGCGATCACCGATCCGCTCGACGCCGTCGGCAACACGACGAAGGCGGTCACGAAGGGCTACGCGATCGGCTCGGCTGCGCTCGCCGCGCTCGTCCTCTTCGGCTCCTATGCGGACGGGCTCCGCGAGCAGGGCACGGGGACGCATCTCGCCGGGATCACGTTCGACCTCTCGGACGCGTGGGTGATCGCCGGCCTCTTCATCGGCGGCCTGATGCCGTTCCTGTTCGCGTCGCTCGCGATGCAGGCGGTCGGCCGCGTCGGCGGGGAGGTCGTCGAGGAGGTGCGCCGGCAGTTCCGCGAGAACCCCGGAATCATGGAAGGCACGCAGCGGCCCGAGTACGGCCGCGCGATCGACATCGTCACCGGCTCGGCGATCAAGTCGATGATCCTGCCGGCGATCGTGCCGATCGCGTTCCCGATCATCGTCGGCGCGATCAGCGCGAAGATGCTCGGCGGCCTGCTGATCGGGACGATCGTCACCGGGCTCTTCCTCGCGATCGCGATGACGTCCGGCGGCGGCGCGTGGGACAACGCCAAGAAGCTGATCGAGGACGGCGCCTACGGCGGCAAGGGCTCGGAGGCCCACGCAGCCGCGGTCACCGGCGACACCGTCGGCGACCCGTACAAGGACACCGCGGGGCCGGCGATCAACCCGATGATCAAGATCGCCAATATCGTCGCAATCCTGATAATTCCCCTCATCATTTCCATCCACGGCTAGAACACCGGTCCAGCGCACACGACCAAGCCGGCCGCGAGCGGCGGCGTAGCCGCCGCTCGACGCTATGGCTCGCCGACGGCGGCAGCAGCTCGAGCGCGTCCTCGGGGCGAACGCCCTCTTCGCGACCGCCTACGGCAACGTCGGCTCTTCGATCTACTACGCCCTCGGCCTCACGGCCAGCATCGCGCTCGGGCTCACGCCCGTCGTCTTCATCATCAGCGGCCTGATCTTCGCCGCGACCGCCGCCACCTACGCCGAAGGGACGGTCCGCTACCCCGAGGCCGGGGGCTCCTCGTCCTTTGCGCGGCATGCCTTCAACGAGCTCGTCTCCTTCGGGGCCGCGTGGGCGCAGATGCTCAACTACGTGATCACCGTCGCCATCTCGGTGATCTTCGTCCCGCACTACCTCTCGATCTTCTGGGAGCCGCTGCGGACGAACCCCTGGGACATCATCGTCGGGATCATCTGCACGTGGCTGCTCGTGACGCTGAACATCGTCGGGATCAGGGAGGCCGCGAGCCTCAACATCTTCCTCGCCGTGCTCGACTTCGCGACGCAGCTGCTGCTCGTCGCAATCGGGTTCACGCTCATCTTCAGCCCGCACACGCTGACGAGCAACATCCATCTCGGGGTCGCGCCGAGCTGGTCGAGCTTCGCGCTCGCGGTTCCGGTGGCGATGATCGCGTACACAGGTATCGAGACCGTCTCGAACCTGGCCGAAGAGGCGCGCGACCCGATGCGGTCGATTCCGCGCGCGATCTCCTGGGTCGCGGTCGCCGTCTTCGCGATCTACTTCACGCTGCCGTTCATCGCCCTTTCGGCAATGCCGGTGACGAAGCAGGGCGGCAAGTACATCACGCAGCTCGGGGAAGACCCGCCGAAGGGCTTCAAGAACGATCCCGTCCTCGGCCTCGTCGAGAACCTCGGCCTGCACGGCCACGTTCTCTCCGCTGCGAAGGTGTACGTCGGCATTCTCGCCGCGACGATCCTGTTCATCGCGACGAACGCGGGCGTGATCGGGGCGTCGCGGATCACGTACTCCATGGCGTCGTACCGCCAGCTGCCGGAGAACTTCCGCCGCCTGCATCCGAGGTTGCGCACGCCGTGGCTGTCGCTCGTCGTCTTCGCCGGCGCGGCGCCGACGGCCTTCCTCCTCTCCGGCCAGGTCGACTTCCTCGGCCGGATGTACGCCTTCGGCGCGATGCTCTCGTTCACAATCGCGCACGTCGCGGTGACGGCGCTGCGCTACCGGAAGCGCGACGACGAGCTCGTGTTCCGCGCGAAGCCGAACGTCACGATCGGCGGCGTCTCGTGGCCCCTGTTCGCAATCCTCGGCGGCCTCGGAACGGGGATCGCGTGGCTCGTCGTCGTGATCCAGGACGCGCCGACGCGCTACGCCGGTCTCGGCTGGCTCGTCTCCGGGTTCGCGTTCTACTGGCTCTACCGGCGGCGCTGGGTTCGCGCGCCGCTGAGCGAGACGCTCCGCGCGCCGGTCGTGATCGGACCCGGGGCCGCGCTCGAGTACCGCAACATCCTCGTCCCGATCGCGCCGGGGTACCCCTCCGACGAGGCGACCGACATCGCGTGCCGCCTCGCCGCGGAGCGCGGCGCCCGCGTCATCGCGGTCACCGTCGTCGAGGTGCCGCTCGACCTGCCGCTCGACGCCTATCTGCCGGAACAGGTGGAGGAGGCGAACCGCCAGCTCGACGAGGCGCGCGCGATCGGTGCGTCCTACGGGCTCGGCGTCGTCGGCCGCCTCATCCGTGCGCGCAGCGCCGGCCGCGCGATCGTCGACGAGGCCGAGCGCCGCGGAAGCGAGATCGTCGTTATGGGGGCGCCGCGGCGGCACCGCGGTACCCGCCGCGCGATCTTCGGCGAGACCGTGGACTTCGTCCTCAAGCACGCGCCGACCCGGGTCATGGTCGCCGCGGGTGCCCAGGCGACGTGAAGCACTACCGCTACGCCGTCTACATCTTCGGCGGCATCTTCGTCGTCCTCGGCTGGGCGATCCTGATCAGGACCGCGCTGGGCGGCGGCGGGTCGTTGGGCTACCTCTTCGGCGCGCTCTTCATCGCCCTCGGCACCGGGCGTATCTACCTCCAGCGGCGGCGATAATCCGGACCGTATGGCCCGGAAGCTGCCCCAGCTCCAGCGCGTCCTCGATGCGCCCGCGCTCGCCTCCGTCGCCTACGGCGAGATCGCGTCGTCGATCTACTTCGCGCTCGGGATCATCGCGGCACATGCACTCGGCCTCACGCCGGCGGTGCTCGGCCTCGTCGGGCTCCTCTTCATGATCGTCGCGCTCTCGTACGCCGAGGGCACCGCGGCGATCCGCGAAACCGGCGGCGCGGCGACCTTCGTCCGCATTGCGTTCAACGACGTCGCCGGGTTCATGACCGGATGGGTCCTCTTCCTCGACTACCTGATCGTGATCTCCCTCTCGGCGCTCTTCCTGCCCCACTACCTCGGCAGCTCGCTCGAGGTCGACGCGCTCAACAAGAAGCCCTGGGACGTCGTCGTCGCCGTCGGCATGATCGCCGCGATCGCCGCGACGCGCCTCGTCCGCCGGCCCGCGCTCTACACGTTCGGGTTCGCGGTCCCCGTACTCGACCTCGTGACACAGCTGCTGCTGGTGATCGTCGGCTTCGCCGTCATCTTCTCTCCGCACGCGCTGACGCTCGGCGTCTCCCTCGGTCACGAACCGAGCTGGCACGCGATCGCGTTCGCGTTGCCGCTCGCGATGCTCGCCTACACCGGGCTCGAGACCGTTGCGAACTTCGCGGAAGAGGTGCGGCGCCCGGGCCGCGACCTGCCGCGCAGCCTCTTCAGTGCGATCGGGCTCGTCGTCGTCCTCTACGTGTTGATCGCCTGCGTCGGTCTGTCGGCCTTCCCGGCGCACGGCGGCACGACCGCGCTCGGGACGAGCTGGGAGCATGCGCCGCTCGTCGGGATCGCAGCCGCGTTCAAGGGTCACGTGCCCGACTGGTTCCAGTCGGGGCTGAAGTTCTACGTCGGGCTGACCGGCGCGCTCGTCCTGTTCGCCGCTGCGACGACATCGATCTCCGGCTTCAGCCGCCTTGCTTATTCGCTCGGGGAGCACGGCCAGCTGCCGCCGTCGTTCGGCCGTCTGAATCGCCGCACGCTCGTCTCGCCGCAGTCGATCCTCTTCGCGGCGGGAATCGCGATCGCGCTCGTCGCCGGCACCGCGGGCCGCCACGACCAGGTCGCGTTCCTCGCGTCGCTCTTCAGCTTCGGCGTGCTGCTCGCATTCACCGCCGCCCAGCTCGCCGTGATCCGGCTCCGCCGGACGAAGCCCGACCTGCGCCGCCCATTCCGCGTGCCCTTCGAGTGGCGCGGCGTTCCGATCCCGTCGGCGATCGGCGCCGTCGCAACCGCCGCGATCTTCGTGGTCGCGATGGTCACGCACGCCGGCGCACGCTACGGCGGCCCGGTCTGGCTGCTGATCGGGCTCGTCATCTACGTCCTCGTGCGCCGCGAGCGCGGCACCGGGATGTTCGAGCACGTCGTCGCGTCCGACGAGCAGGAGCTGCCGGAGGCGGCGCAGTTCTCGAGCATCCTCGTGCCGATGAAGCTCGGGCCGATCGGCGAGGAGATGGTCGCGACCGCGGTCAAGCTCGCGCAGGAGAGCGGGGCGCGCGTCGAGGCGCTCTACGTCCTGCGCGTTCCGCTCGACCTGCCGCTCGACGCGGACTTGCCGGACGCGGAGGAGCGGGCAGCGGCCTCGCTCGCCGAGGCGCGGCTGCTCGGCGCCGACCACGGCGTCGACGTGACGGTCGAGACCGTCCGCGCCCGGGCGCTCGGCGACGCGATCGTCCGCGAGGCCGAGCTTCGCGGCTCCGATCTGATCGTGATGGGCTCGAGCCCCCGCTGGCGCCGCCAGTCCCGCTTCTTCTCGCCGACGGTCGAGTACGTCCTGAAGAAGGCACCCTGCGAGGTGTTGATCGTCGCCTTCCCCCAAGGCGTGCTGGAGGAAGACCTCGCTGAAGTCTAGGTACGGAGCTACGCTGGCGCTATGAATGCATTGGTTATCGGCTGTGGCCGCGTCGGCTCCTCGATCGCGCGGCAGTTGGCCGAGGAAGGTTGGGACGTCTCCGTCGTCGACGAGAACGAGGAGTCGCTGGCGCGGCTGGGCGATCGCTGGCCGGGCCGGTTCGTCGTCGGGCACGGGATGGACGTCGAGGTGCTCCGCGAGGCCGGGATCGAGGAGGCCGAGGCCGTCGTCGTCGCGACCGACGGCGACAACACGAACATCGTCATCGGCCAGGTCGCGCAGAAGCGGTTCGACATCAGCTGCGTCGTCGTCCGGGTGCTCGACCCGGCTCGCGCGGACTTCTACGCCGAGCGCGGCCTGCGCACCGTGTGCCCGACGAAGACGGCCATCAACGTCCTTACGGATGCCGTCCGCGCCTGCGAGATCCCGGGCATGCCCAGAGTGGAAGCCTGATGTACGTCCTGATCGCAGGCGGCGGCAAGGTCGGGGCGAACGTCGCACGAACGCTGATCCGCGCCGGCCACGAGGTGACGCTGATCGAGCAGAACGCGGCGCGCTTCGCGCGGCTCGAGGAGGAGTTCGAGCACCAGGTGCAGCACGGCGACGCGACCGAGCTGCACATCCTCGAGCGCGCCGGCATCGCGCGGCCTCCCGACATCGTCCTCGCGCTGACGGGCGACGACGAGGACAACGTCGTGATCTCGCAGATCGCACAGGAACGCTATGGCGTCCCGAAGGTGATCGCGCGCGTCAACGATCCACGCAACCAAGCTCACTTCGATCTGATGGGCATCTCGCCGACGATCTGCGCGGTCTCGAGCGTGATGGCGCTCGTCGAGCACGAGGTGCCCGAGCACGAACTGATCCACCTGCTCGAGCTGCGCAAGGAGAACCTCGAGATCGTCGAGGTACAGATCGACAAGAACTCGCCGTCGGCGGGCAAGCGCGTCGAGAGCCTGACGATGCCCGAGGGGGCGCGGCTGATCTCCGTGATGCGGAACGGGCGAGCGGAGATCGCGGTCGGGTCGACCGAGCTCCAGCCCGGCGACCAGGTGCTGGCGATCCTCGAGCCGGGCAAGGAAGACGAATTGAAGCGCGTGCTGCTCAAGGCATAACGACGCGCGCAAGCTTTTCCGGCCGCCGGACGTCTCAACTGCCATGATTGCCCAGCTCATCGCCGCCACGGCGCTTGCCGTTTCGCCCGCAAGTGCGACGCGCGCCGACTACTCGTTCAAGCCGGTCGTCACCGGCCTCGCGCAGCCGACGTACGTGACCGCCGCGCCCGGCGAGCCCGACAAGCTCTACGTCGTGGAGCAGGACGGCCAGATCCGAACGGTCGAGGGCGGGAAGATCACCGGCACCTTCCTCGACATCTCGGGCCGCGTGCGAAGCGGCGGCGAGCAGGGTCTCCTCTCGGTGGCGTTCTCGCCCGGGTACATACAGAACCACCGCTTCTACGTCGACTACACCGACCGGAACGGCGACACGCGGGTCAGCGAGTTCAAGTCCGACGGGACGAGAGGCCTGCCGTCGAGCGAACGCCTGCTGCTGTTCGTGAAGCAGCCCTACGCGAACCACAACGGCGGCCAACTCGAGTTCGACGCACGCGGCTTCCTCTACGTCGGCATGGGCGACGGCGGCTCCGCCGGCGATCCGGGCAACCGCGCGCAGAACCTCTCGACGCGGCTCGGCAAGCTGCTGCGGACGAACCCGCTGCGCGGCTCGTCGTGGCAGATCGTCGGCTACGGGCTTCGCAACCCGTGGCGATTCTCGTTCGACCGTGCGACCGGCGATCTCTGGATCGCCGATGTCGGTCAGGGCGCGTGGGAGGAGATCGACTTCCGCGCGAAGGCCAAGATCGGGGCGCTCGCGAACTACGGCTGGAGCCGGTACGAGGGCAAGGCCGTCTACGACTCCGCGAAGCCGCTGCGCAAGCTCGGCAACCTCGTGTTCCCCATCACGGTCTACGGCCACGACGCCGGCGCGTGCTCGGTCACGGGCGGCTACGTCTATCGCGGGTCGGCCGTCCCCGGCGCCGTCGGGCGGTACTTCTACGGCGACTACTGCAACGGGAGGATCTGGAGCTTCAACGCGAGCGGCGGTCGCGCCTCCGCGCAACGGCAGGAGCCGTTCAGGGTGCCGAGCCTCTCGTCGTTCGGCGAGGACGGCAACGGCGACCTGTACGCGGTCTCCCTCGAGGCGGGGACGCTCTACAAGCTGACCGCGTGAGGCGGATCGCGCTGATCGTCGCCGCGGCCGCGTGCGCTGCCGCGGGCCCGGCGGCGGGATCGGACTGGACGCGCTTCGGCTACGACGCCGCGCGCTCGAATGCCGGCCCCGCGTCGACCGGGATCACCGCCGCGAACGTCGGCAAGCTGCACCGGCAGCTCGTCCGGCTCGACGGCACGGTCGACGCGTCGCCGATCTACCTCGGCGGCGTCCGCGTGCGCGGCTCGAAGCACGACGTCTTCTTCGTCACGACGACGTACGGACGCACGGAGGCGATCGACGCGACGAACGGCCGCGTCCTCTGGCGCTTCACGCCGCCGGCGACCGCGAAGCTCGCCGGCACGTACCAGTTCACGACGGCGACGCCGGTCGCCGACCCGGGACGTGCCTGGATCTACGCGAGCTCACCGGACGGGCAAATCTGGAGACTGTCCGTCTCCGACGGCCATCCGGCCTGGAGCGTCGAGATCACGCGCCTGCCGGCACGCGAGAAGATCGCCGCGGCGCTCAACTTCGCCGACGGGCACGTGATCGCGACGACGGGCGGCTACATCGGCGACGCGCCACCGTACCAGGGTCACGTCGCCGTGATCGACGCGGCGAGCGGCAAGCTGCTGCACGTCTGGAACTCGCTCTGCTCCGATCGAGCGGGACTGCTCGTGCCGAGCACCTGCCCCGAGAGCGACTCGGCGATCTGGGGCCGTGCGGGCGCGGTCGTCGAGCCGGCCACCGGCGACCTGCTCGTCGCCACCGGCAACGGCTTCTTCGACGGAAAGACGTATTGGGGCGACTCCACGCTTCGGCTCGCGCCGGACGCGTCGCGGCTCGTCGGGAGCTGGACGCCGACGAACGAGGCGGAGCTGAACAAGGGCGACACCGACCTCGGCTCGACGTCGCCCGCGCTGCTCGGGGGCGGGCTCGCCGTCCAGAGCGGGAAGGACGGACGGCTGCGGGTCCTCGACCTCGGATCGCTGTCGCCGGCCGGCCGCAAGGGCGGTGAGCTGCAGACGGTCGGCACACCGGGTGGGGGCGGAGTCTTCACCGCGCCCGCGGTGTGGCATGCCGCCGGAAAGACACGAGTCTTCGTTGGCAACGCCTCAGGCATCGCCGCATGGACGGTTCGAGCGCGCCGTCTCCATCCTGCGTGGACCGCGGGTGCGGCGTCCACGAGTCCGGTCGTCGCCGGCGGCCTGCTCTACGCGTACGACCCGGACGGCGGCCTACGTGTGTATCGCGCGTCGACCGGGAAGCTCGTCGCGACGCTGCCGTGCGGGGCCGGGCACTGGAACAGCCCGACCGTCGCGGACGGCCGGATCGCGCTGCCCGAGGGCGACGCGAACCAGCACGCGACGAGCGGCGTGCTCGACATCTGGCGCCGCTGACCGCTCGCTACCCGGCGCGGCGCCGCCGAACCTGCGGCCCCTGCTGGCCGATGGCCGCGTAGGCGAGGGCCTGGAGCGACTCGTTCAGCGTCGCGAGCTCGCGCTGGATCCGGAGAAAGCCCTCGTCGTGGTCGAGGCGCGTGTTCAGCCGGCCGAGCTCGGCGGCGATCCGGTCGAGCCGCTCGAGCACGGCCTCGAATCGACGGTCGGAGAGTTCGGCATCCATGCCCTTAATAGTACGCGCGAGTAGACCGGGTCCCGACCTCTCCCCCCACCTGGCTACGAGCCTAACGCGAAAAAACGCACAGGTGGCGCACGAAACCGTGCCGACTTTGTGACGATTACGCGCGGGAGGGCCGCGATCCGAGCTCAAACAGATCCTTGCGGCTCCGCACGACCACTGCCTCGGGCCCGAGCTCGCGCCGAACCTCGTCCAGCGTCCCCACGGTCTCGACCCGGCGCGCCGCGCCGAGCTGGCCGAGCGCGACGCGCGCGAGCTCGATGGGGGCGTCCGTGAACACGCCCAGCCGGGTGCCCGCCGCCTGGAGCTGCCGGAGCAACGCATTCGCCTCCGGATTCGGCCGTAAGTAGAGCGGTGCGCGGTCCTCCGCGAACCGCTCCAGCAGCACGCGCCAGTTGCCGAGCCGCTCGTCGAGCAGCGCCGCCGCCGCTGTCCGGTCGTCGGGGACGTCGCCGAGCTCCACGCGCATCCGCCGCGCAGCATCCTCGAGCCAGTCGGCCCAGAGCAGCCGCGTGTCGCCCAGCACCGCGTCGAGGTCGAGTGCTGCCGCCCTCACCGCGCGACCCGCGTCCCGCGGAAGCGCAACACGAGCACGAGGCCGATCGCGGCGCCGATCCCGTCAATCGCGACATCGACGGGCGAGCCGTGTCGGCCGCGCACGAAGCTCTGGTGAAACTCGTCGCCGGCCGCGTACGCGACCGCCACGACGAGCGCCGCGAGCTCGTTCCGGAGCGCGCGCCAGAGCAGCGCCGCGAGCACCCCGTACTCCGCGGCGTGCGCGAACTTGCGCAGGACGGTGTCCCAGGTGCCGAGTCCGCTGTTCAAGCTCGGGATCGACGACAGCCCGAAGATCAGCGCCGCCCACACGACCACGGGCAGCCAGAGCGAGAGCGAACGCGGCATCGGGGCATGGTAGGCTCGCCGCACAAACCGGCGAGCGGAAAGGGAACCCGGTGCGAGTCCGGGACGGTCCCGCCGCTGTGAGGGGAGAAGCTCCCCCGCCACACGCCACTGGCGCGAGCCGGGAAGGCGGTGGGGGAGGGCGCCCCGAGTCAGAAGACCTACCTCTCGCCGCAGATCCGAACCCCTCGCGGAAGGAGGATTCGTGCTTCGTCGTCCCGTCGTTCTGCTCGCGGCGCTAACCGCCGCCCTGCTCGTCCTCGCCGTGCCCGCCGGCGCCGCCGCCGCCCCGGCGTTCCCCGTCACGATCCACGCCGCAAACGGCGACGTCCAGATCACGACGCGCCCGACGCGGATCGTCTCGCTCTCCCCGACGCACACCGAGACGCTCTTCGCCATCGACGCCGGCTCCCAGGTCATCGCCGTGGACGACCAGTCGAACTATCCGCCGCGCGCTCCGCGGACGAACCTCTCTGGCTACCACCCGAACGTGGAGGCGATCGTCTCCTACCGCCCCGACCTCGTCGTCGTCTCCGACGACGGCGGCCTCGTCGCCTCCCTGCGGAAAGTCGGGATCACGGTGCTGTTCGAGCCCGCCGCAGACAATCTCGCCCAAGCCTACGACGAGATGCGCCAGCTCGGCGCCGCGACGGGCCACGCCGCGCGCGCGAAGGCCGTCGTCTCCTCGATGCAGGTGACGATGACGAAGCTGATCCGGTCGGTGCCGAAGCGGTCACGGCACCTGAAGGTGTTCCACGAGCTCGGTCCGGATCTCTACTCCGCGACATCCAAGACGTTCATCGGGCAGGTCTACAGGACCTTCGGCTTCCAGAACATCGCGGACGCCGCGGACAAGAGCGGCAACGGGTATCCGCAGCTCTCGAATGAGTACGTGCTCGCGGCGAACCCGGACCTCGTCGTCCTCTCCGACACGAAATGCTGCGCGCAGACCGCGAAGACCGTGGCCGCGCGGCCGGGATGGAGCAACGTCGCGGCCGTCCGCGGACACGGGGTGATCGGCGTCAGCGACGACATCGCGTCGCGGTGGGGACCGCGGATCGTCGACTTCGTCCGGATCGTGGCCGCTGCTGCGCGGCGATCGGAGTCGTGAGCGCCGCGCCCCCGGCGGCGATTCGCGCGCGCGGCATCCCTGTCCGCTGGGGTGCCGCCGCGCTGCTCTTCCTGCTCGCGTCGCTCGTCCTCGGGCTCGGCATCGGGCCCGTGAATCTCGGCGCGGGGCCGATCGTGGAGTCGACGCTGTCGCATCTGCCGTTCGTGCACGTCCATTCGCCGCTCAGCGGTGCCGACGACGCAGTCCTGTGGCAGCTGCGGGCGCCGCGCGTCGTGCTCGGTGCGCTCGTCGGTGGAATGCTCGCGATCGCGGGCTCCGCGTATCAGGGCGTGTTCCGCAATCCGCTCGCCGACCCATACCTGCTCGGTGTCGCTGCGGGCGCCGGACTCGGCGCGACCATCGCGATCGCATACGGCCGCGCGGGCGGCTCGGGCAGCCTGCTTCCGGTCGCCGCGTTCGCGGGCGCGGCGCTCGGCGTCTCGCTCGCGTACGGTCTCGGCCGGTCGGTCGGCGGCGCACGGATGAGCGGCGCCTTGATCCTCGCCGGCGTCACCGTCGCGGCGTTCATGACCGCGGTGCAGACGTTCGTGCAGCAGCAGCGCTCGCAGTCGTTGCGCGACGTGTTCGCGTGGCTCCTGGGCGGCTTCGCGACGGCGACGTGGCACGACGTCGCGATCTCCGCGCCGTACATCGTCGTCAGCGCGACGCTGCTGCTGCTCCACCGGCGTGTGCTGGACGTGCTCAGCCTCGGCGACGACGAGGCTGCGAGCCTGGGGCTCGAGGTGCGGCGCGTGCGGCTGATCGTCGTCGTCGCCGCGACGGCGGGAACGGCAGCCGCCGTCGCGGTCAGCGGTCTGATCGGCTTCGTCGGGATCATCGTCCCGCACACGATCCGCCTGCTCGTATCGCCGAGCTACCGCGCCGTCGTGCCGCTCTCGCTCGTCGTCGGCGCCGGCTTCCTCGTCTGTACCGACGTGCTCGCCCGGACGGTGCTCTCGCCGTCGGAGATCCCGATCGGCGTCGTCACTGCGTTCTTCGGGGCGCCGTTCTTCGCCGCCGTGCTGCGGACCACGCGCGGAGCGGGACTGTGAGTGCGCTCGAGTTGCATCACGTAGAGGTGCAGCTCGGCCGCGCCGAGATCGTCCGCGGAGTGAGCGCGTCGGTGGAGCACGGCGAGTGGGTCGCGCTGATCGGGCCGAACGGCGCGGGAAAGACGACGATGCTGAGAGCGGTCGCCGGGCTCGTCCCGTTCGACGGCGCGATCGCGGTCGACGGGATGCCGGTGTCGGCGGCGACGCGGCGCGAGCTCGCCCGCCGGATCGCGCTCGTGCCGCAGATCCCGCACATCCCCGAGGAGTTGACGGTCGCCGAGTACGTCCTGCTCGGGCGCACGCCGTACATCCCGTATCTCGCGATGGAGGGAGGCTCGGACCGGCGGGCTGCTGCCGAGGCGCTCGAGCGGCTCGGTCTGCGCCCTTTCGCCGAGCGGCGGCTCGGTTCGCTCAGCGGGGGCGAGCTCCAGCGCGTCGTGCTCGCGCGCGCGCTCGCGCAGGAGGCGCCGCTGCTGCTCCTCGACGAGCCGACGAGCGCGCTCGACCTGGGCCGCCAGCAGCAGGTGCTCGAGCTCGTCGACGAGCTTCGCCGCAACGGCGGGCTGACGGTGCTGTCGACGATGCACGACCTCAGCCTCGCCGGGCAGTATGCGGACCGGCTCCTCCTGCTCGACGCCGGGCGCATCGAGGCGGCGGGTTCGCCGGTGGAGGTGCTCTCCGAGGCGACGCTGGCCGCGTACTACGGCGCGTCGGTCCGGATCGTCCGCGAGAACGGCCACGTCTTCGTATTGCCTCGCCGCCGGGAGCTTGCGTGAGCGCGCTGATGGTGCAGGGCGCGTCGAGCTCGGCGGGGAAGAGCCTGCTGACGACGGCGCTCGCACGTGCGTTCGTGCGACGCGGGATCGACGTCGTCCCGTTCAAGGCGCAGAACATGTCGAACAACGCGCGCGTCGTCGCCGGCGGCGAGATCGGGGTCGCGCAGTACCTGCAGGCGCTCGCCGCGCGCGTCGAGCCCGACGTGCGGATGAACCCGGTGCTCGTGAAGCCGGAAGGCGACGACCGCAGCCAGGTCGTCGTGCTCGGCCGCGCCGACCTCGAGCTGAGTCGCCGGCCGTGGCGCGCCCGCCACGCCGCGCTCTGGCCGGTGATCGAATCGGCGCTCGCCGACCTGCTCGCGGAGCACGAGTTCGTGCTTCTCGAGGGCGCGGGAAGTCCGGCGGAGATCAACCTGCGCGACACCGACCTCGCGAACATGCGCAGTGCGAAGGCAGCCGGCGCCCCGGTCGTGCTCGTCGCGGACATCGACCGAGGCGGCGCGTTCGCGCACCTGTACGGAACGTGGGCGCTGTTGCCGGAGGACGAACGCGAGCTCGTCTGCGGATTCGTGCTGAACAAGTTCCGCGGCGACGCGTCGCTGCTCCCGCCGGCGCCGGCGATGCTCGAGGGCCTGACGGGCGTGCCGACGCTCGGCGTGCTGCCGTGGCTCGAGCACGGGCTTCCCGACGAGGACGGCGCCGCGGCGCCGTCGCGCTCCGGTGCGCGGCCGGTCGTCGCCGTCGTCCGCTACCCGTTCGCGTCGAACCTCGACGAGTTCAAGCTGCTCGAGCAGGTCGCGGACGTGCGCTGGGCCGCGCACCCGGCCGATCTCGACGGCGCCGATCTCGTCGTCCTGCCGGGATCGAAGCACGTCGCCGCCGACCTCGCGTGGTTGCGACGCACCAGCCTCGACGCGGCCGTCTCCGCCTATCGAGGGCGGGTGCTCGGGATCTGCGGCGGCTTGCAGATGCTCGGCCGGCGAGTCGAGGATGCAGCGGGCGTCGACGGAAGCGCGGACGGTCTCGGATTGCTTGCAGTTGCAACCATTTTCGTTGCAGGCAAAACCATTCGGCCGGCGACGGCGCGCTTCGTCGAGCTGCCGGAGCCGTGGGCGACGCTCGGCGGCCGCGAGCTGCGCGGGTACGAGATCCGGCACGGCGAGACGTCGCCCGAGCCGGGCGCACGCGAGGCGCTCGGCGGCCGGCTCGGCTTCGTCGCCGGGAACGTCCTCGGCCTTTCGGTGCACGGGCTCTTCGAGGACGCGGATCTCGTCGCAGCACTGCTCGGCGTTCGGCCGACGCGCTCGCTCGACGACGTGTTCGACGCGCTCGCCGACGCCGTCGAGGAGCACCTCGACCTCGCGCGCCTGCTCGAGCTCGCGGCGGTCGCGGCGTGAGCGAGGGTCGTCCGCGCTCGCTCGTCCTCGTCAACACCGGCCACGGCAAGGGCAAGTCGACAGCGGCATTCGGCGTCGTGATGCGTGCGGTCGCGCGCGGCTGGCGCGTGTGCGTGATCCAGTTCATCAAGTCGGACAAATGGAGGGTCGGCGAGGAGCAGGTGGCGCGGCAGCTCGGCGTCGAGTGGCTGAAGGGCGGCGACGGGTTCACGTGGGAGTCGCCGGACCTCGACGAGAGCGCGGGGCGTGCGGCGGCGGCGTGGCAGCTCGCCGCCGCTGCGATCGCCGGCGGCGAGTACGAGCTCGTCGTCCTCGACGAGGTGACCTATCCGATCAACTACGGCTGGATCGACGGCGGCGCGGTTGTCGGCGCGATCCGGGACCGGCCGGCGCACGTGTACGTCGTCGCGACGGGGCGCGACGCACCGCCCGAGCTCATCGACGTCGCCGACACGGTGACCGAGATGGTCAAGGTCAAGCACGTATACGACCGCGGCGTCCGTGCGCGGCGGGGGATCGACTTCTGAGCGAGGCGGCCGCGGTCGTGGCGGCGTGGCTCGTCGACCGGTGGGCCGGAGATCCGGCGCGGTTCCATCCCGTGGCCGGCTTCGGGCGCGTCGCCGCTGCGCTCGCGGGCCTGCCCGCGAGCCGCTTCCTGCTCCTTCGCGTCACGCGCGGGCCGGACGACCGCCTTCTGCCCGTCACCGTGCGCGGGCGGGACGAGAACGCATGGTTGGTTGCGGCCCTGCGCGAGCTGACGGCGTGACACTCGTCCTGCTCGTCGGCGGCGCGCGCAGCGGCAAGTCCGCGCTCGCGCTGCGGCTCGCAGAGCGCGAACGCGCACCGGTCGTCTTCGTCGCGACGGGGGAGGCCGGGGACGACGAGATGGCGGCGCGGATTGCGCGCCACCGCGCCGAGCGGCCGGCCGGCTGGCGGACGGTGGAGGAGCCGCTCGACCTCGGCCGCGCGCTCGCCGAGGTGGAGGACGACGCGTGCGTCCTCGTCGACTGCCTCTCGCTCTGGACGGCGAACGTGCTCGAGCGGCACGGTGCCGACGCCGTGGAGGAGCAAGCAGAGGCGGTGGCCGCGGCGGCGGCGCGCAGGGCGGGTCTCACGATCGCGGTCACCAACGAGGTCGGCCTCGGCATCGTTCCCTCGACACCGCTCGGCCGCGAGTATCGCGACGTCCTCGGTCGCGTCAACGCGACGTGGACGGCCGCCGCGAGCGAGGCGTACTTCGTCGTCGCGGGGCGCGCGCTTCGCCTGGAGCAGCTCGATGTCTGACCGGCTCGCGGAGACGATCGCGCGGATCGGCGCACCGGACGACGACGCCGGCCGGGAGGCGCAGGACCTGCTCGACGCGAAGACGAAGCCGCGCCGCAGTCTGGGTCGCCTCGAGGAGCTCGCGTGCCGGATCGCGGCGATCCGCGGGCACGCGCGCCCGGACTTCGAGCCGGCGATCGTCGTCGTCGCGGCGGATCACGGCATCGCGGCCGAGGGCGTCTCGGCGTATCCGCAGGAGGTGACCGCGCAGATGGTCGCCAACTTCGTCGCCGGCGGCGCCGCGATCAACGTCCTCGCGCGTCGCGCCGGCGCGCGGCTCGTCGTCGTCGACGCGGGTGTCGCGACTCCGATTGCGGAGGGACCGGTGCGGGCACTGCGGCTCGGCGCGGGCACCGTGAGCTTCGCCTCCGGGCCGGCCATGTCGCGCGACCAGGCGGTCGCGGGAATCGTCGCAGGCATCGAGCTCGCCGACGAGCTGGCCGCCGACGGCGTCGACCTGCTCGGGATCGGCGAGATGGGCATCGGCAACACGACGTCGGCGAGCGCGCTGGCCGCCGTCCTCCTCGGCGTCGACGCAGCCTCCGTCTGCGGACGGGGAACGGGACTCGACGACGACGGACTCGCGCGCAAGGTCGAGACGATCCGGCGTGCGCTCGCGCTGCAGGCGCCGGATACCGCCGACCCGCTCGGCGTCCTCGCCGCGGTCGGCGGGTTCGAGATCGCGGTGCTTGCCGGCCTCGTGCTGGGCGCCGCCGCGAATCGCCTTCCCGTCCTGCTCGACGGCTTCATCACGGGCGCGGCGGCGCTCGTCGCCGTCCGGCTCGCACCCGCCGCGGCGGGCTCGCTGATCGCGGCGCACCGGTCGCCGGAGCCGGGCCATGCGCCGATCCTCGCGGAGCTGGGACTCGACCCGCTGCTCGACCTCGGCCTCCGCCTCGGGGAAGGGAGCGGCGCGGCGCTCGCGTTGCCGATCGTGGCCGCGAGCCTGGCCGTCCTCGGCGAGATGGCCACGTTCGAGTCGGCAGGGGTGAGCGATGCGGGCCGTTGAGGAGCTGCGCGCGGTCGCCGCCGCGATCACCTTCCAGACGCGGCTGCCGCTCGGCCGTCGGATCGCCGTCGGCGGGGACGACGTCGCGCGCTCGGGTGTCGCGTTCCCGCTCGTGGGAGCCGGTGTCGGCGCCGCGGTCGGCGGCGTCGCGGTCGCGCTGGCGCCGCACCTGTCGCCGCTCGTCGCCGCGGCGATCGCGCTCGCGTTCGGCGCGCTCCTCACCGGCGGCCTCCACCTCGACGCGCTCGCCGACACCGCAGACGCTCTCGGCGCCCGCACCCGCGAGCGCGCGCTCGAGATCATGCGCGATCACGCGATCGGTGCGTACGGCGCGACCGGGCTCGGGCTCGACCTGCTGCTCAAGGCCGGCGTGCTCGCTGCGCTCGACCTGCGCACGCGGACGATCGGCGTCGTCGCTGCGGCGGGCGCGCTCTCGCGCGCCGGCTCCGTCGCGCTCGCGGCGGCGCTGCCGTATGCACGCGCCGAGGGCGGTACGGGCGTGTCGCTGACGACCGGCGGTCGCATCCGCGCGTTCGTCGGCGCCACACTCGCCGTGGGAATCGCGCTCGCGGCTGCGGGAACGACAGGCGCTGCGATGGCCGGAGTCGCTCTGGCCGTCGCCGTCGTTGCGGCGTTCGCGTTCCGCGCCTGGCTCGGCGGAGTCACAGGCGACACGCTCGGCGCCGTCGTCGAGCTGACGGAGACGGCAGGCCTCGTCACGGCGCTCGCGATCCTGGCGTGACGCGGCTGCTCCTGATCCGCCATGCGCGCCCGCAGGACGAGGCCGCACGCGGCCGCTGCTACGGCCGGCTCGACCTCGACCTCGGCGCCGACGGGCGGCGCGCCGCGCAGGAGCTCGCCCAGAGTCTCGAACAGATCGAGCTCGCCGCCGTTCACTCGAGCCCGCGACGCCGTGCGCTGCAGACGGCCGGGCCGCTCGCCGCGCTCCACGGTCTCGAGCCGATCCCCGACGAACGGCTGGCCGAGCTCGACTTCGGCGACCTCGAGGGACGCACCTACGACGAGATCGCCGCGACACAGCCCGATCTGTACCACGCGTGGATGGAAACTCCGACGGAAGTGGAGTTCCCGAACGGCGAGAGCTACGCCACTCTCCGCCGCCGCGCCCTGGAGGCAGTCGCGTCGATCCGGGAGGCGGCGCCGGCGGGCACGGCCGCGATCGTGACGCACGGCGGCGTCGTGCGCGCGATCCTCGCCGACTGCCTGGGGATGCCCGACGAGGCGATCTTCCGGCTCCGGCAGGACTACTGCGCCGTCAGCGTCCTCGAATGGGTCGAGGACGTCCCGCTGGTGGGGCCCGTGAACGCTAGAGTGGGCGACGGCGCTCCGGCGCTCTCTATGCGCGACTGACGAGTCGATACCCCGTCCGCTCTCTCCTCGTCAGGAGGCGCATGCTCGCTGCTTCGAACATCGTCAAGTACCACGGTCCGCAGCGCGTCCTCTCGGACGTCACGCTCGTCGTGCCGCCGCGCGCGCGGATCGGCCTCGTCGGCCCGAACGGCGTCGGCAAGTCGACGCTGCTCCGCATCCTCGCGGGCGTCGACGCGTCGGACGCGGGCACGGTTCGCAAGAGCGGAGCCGTCGCGTATCTGCCGCAAGTGGCTCAGAGCCACAAGCGATCCGGCGGAGAGGTTGCCCGGGCGGCGCTCGCGGAGGTGCTGCGGCCCGACTTCGACACGCTGCTGCTCGACGAGCCGACGAACGACCTCGACCTGCCCGGGCTCGAGTGGCTCGAACGCTTCGTCCACCGCTTCGACGGCGGCATCGTCGTCGTCTCGCACGACCGTGCGTTCCTCGACCGGACCGTGACGAGGATCGTCGAGCTGGACGAGGGCAGCCGCGGCGCGCGCGAGTTCGCGGGCGGCTGGAGCAAGTACGCCGCCGAGCGAGACCGCGCGCGCGCGAGGCACTACGAGCGCTGGGAGTCGTCGGTCGAGGAGCGCCGCCGCCTCGAGGAGCAGGCGCGCCGGATGCGGCAGTGGGAGGAGCGCGGCTACGGGCAGGGCCGGAAGAAGAAGAAGTCGAAGGACGTGAAGAAGGCGTACGCGAAGAAGCTCGGCAACCTGGATCGCGTCGACAAGCCGTATGAGCCGTGGGAGCTGCGGCTCGGGCTCGCGCCGTCCGCGCGGAGCGGCGACGTCGTCGTCCGCCTCGAGGCGGCGGTCGCCGAGCGTGGGGCGTTCCGGCTCGGGCCGATCGACCTCGAGATCGCGTGGGGCGAACGGCTTGCGCTCGTCGGGCCGAACGGAAGCGGGAAGACGACGCTCCTCGACGCGGTGCTCGGCCGGCTGCCGCTCGCGCACGGCTCGCGGTGGGCGGGGCCCGGCGTGGTGCTCGGGGAGCT
>Ga0066710_100001221_pt1 | contig 18645 bp, 16 predicted proteins | sample GraSoiAngelo_159_FD_79666 | JGI IMG/M metagenome (GOLD analysis project Ga0066710, IMG submission 79666) | Grasslands soil microbial communities from the Angelo Coastal Reserve, California, USA - 14_1009_16_40cm | ecosystem: Environmental > Terrestrial > Soil > Grasslands | place: USA... | reverse complement strand
GCGCCTGTACGCTCAGGTTGCGGACCGGATCTTCCAGATCCACACCCAGCGCCCCCTGGCGGGCCTCGTCGTCGCGGGGATCGGCGTGGACGCGGCGGCGCTCGTCCCGCACCTGCACACATACCTGCACGACCTGGTCCTGGGCGTGGTGAAGCTCAACCCCAAGCGCGTGACCCCCGCGGAAGTGCGCGACGCGGCCCTGGCGCTGCGGGACGAACGTGAGCGCGCGTGGGAGCGCGCCCACGCCGATGCCGTGCAGGAGGGCGTGGAGACCGGCTGGGCCGTGAGCGGGATCGAGCCGACGCTCAAGGCCCTCGCGCGAGGCCAGGTGCGGACGCTCGTCGCCGACGGCCACGATGACGATCCCCGGATCGATGACGCCATCGAGGACGCATTGCGCCAGCGCGCGCAGGTGGACGTGCTGTACGACGAGAACGCGCGGCGGGCGGTGGACGGCCTCGCGGCCTTGTTGCGCTTCCGCCGTTGAGCGCCAAGGGCAAGGCCCGGCCGATTCGCATCCTGGTGGCCAAGCCGGGGCTCGACGGGCATGACCGCGGCGCCAAGGTGGTCGCGGCGGCCCTGCGCGACGCCGGGATGGAAGTGATTTACACCGGCCTCCATCAGACGCCCGAGATGATCGCCCAGGCCGCGATCCAGGAAGATGTGGACGTAGTCGGCCTGTCGATTCTCTCGGGCGCCCACATGACGCTGTTCCCCAGGGTCCGCCAACTCCTCGACGCGGCGGGGCGGCAGGACGTGCTGCTCACCGGGGGCGGGATCATCCCGCCGGAAGACATGACCGCGCTCGAGCGGCAGGGCACCGGCAAGTTGTTCGGCCCCGGCACGCCCACCTCGGACTTGATCAAGTACATCCAGGACTGGGCTGCGGACCATGTCGCCGCCTGATCCCACGCACTACGCACCACGCACCACGCACGGCTGTTCGTGAGCCGCCTGAAAACGCTCACCGCGGAGTACGAGAAGCTGCGCGCGCGTCTCGAAGGGGGAGGCGGGCCGGAACGGGTGCGGCGCCAGCACGAACAAGGGAAGCTCACCGCGCGCGAGCGCGTCGCCGGGCTGCTCGATCAAGGCGGGCCGTGGCTCGAGCTGGGCCTGCTCGTCGCCTACGATCAATACGACGGTCAGGCGCCCGCCGCCGGGGTCGTGACCGGCCTCGGCCGCATCGAGGGGCGGCCGGTCGTGGTCGTGGCCAACGATGCGACCGTCAAGGCCGGGTCGTGGTGGCCGGAGACGATCAAGAAGATCCTCCGTGCCCAGGAGATCGCGATGCGCCAGCGCATCCCGATCGTTTACCTGGTGGACTCGGCGGGCGTCAATCTCCCCTACCAGGGCGGCGTGTTCCCGGGGCAGTACGGCGCGGCGCGGATCTTCTACTACAACTCCGTCATGCGCCGGTACCTCCGGGTGCCGCAGATCGCGGCGGTCATGGGGCCGTGCATCGCCGGCGGTGCATACCTGCCGGCGCTCTCCGACGTGATCTTCATGGTCGAGGGGACGTCGTTCATGGGTCTGGGCGGGCCGAATCTGGTGAAGGGCGCGACGGGCCAGGTGGTGGACGCGGAAGCCTTGGGTGGCGCCGCGACGCACACGACCGTCAGCGCCGTCGCGCACTACCGTGCGAAGGACGACCACGAGTGCCTGGTGCGGATCCGCGAGTATGTGGGGCGGCTGCCGCATGGTTCCGCTGCACGACGCACGCACCCGGCCCCCAAGCGCGATCCCAAGGAGCTGTACGACCTGATCCCCGCCGATCATCGCATGAGCTACGACGTGCGCGCGGTGCTCGAGTGCTTGCTCGACGCCGGCCGGCTCGACGAGTTTCAGCCCGATGTGGCTCCCGAGATGATCTGCGGCCACGGTGCCGTCGAGGGCCGTCAGGTCGCGCTGATCGCCAATTCGCGCGGGGTGATCAAGGGCAACAGGAAGAAAAGCGAGCCCCCGAAAATCGGGGGCATCATCTACACCGAGAGCGCCGAGAAGGTGGCCTACTTCATCGAGAACGCCGACCGCGAGCGCCTGCCGCTGCTCTTCGTGCAGGACGTGTCCGGGTTCATGGTCGGGACCGAGGCGGAGCACTCCGGCATCATCCGGGCGGGCGCGCGGTTCGTCGAAGCGATGGCCACCGCGACCGTGCCGAAACTCGTGCTCACGGTGAACCACGCCTCGGGCGCGGGCTACTACGCCATGGCCGGGCAGGGATTCGATCCCGACTTCATCGTGTCCTGGCCCACCGGCCGGATGGGTGTGATGGAAGGGGAGTCGGCGATTCAGGCGGTGTATGGCAGCGACGCCGCCCAACCGGACAACGCCGCCGCGGTGGACGCCATGCGCGCCGACTACGAGCACCAGCTGGACGCCAAGTTCGCCGGTGCCCGCGGTTACGTCGACGCCATCCTGACGCCGGACGAGACACGGGATATGCTCGCCTTTCTCCTGGAAGTGTCCACGGAATTCACCGGCCCGCACCTCGGGCCCTTCGTTCTCCCGACGCATCCATGAACCCTGCGATCGCGCGCGCTCCTTGTTTGCTCTTGTCCCTCCTCTTGGCGGCGTGCGCCGGGGCGCCCGCGCCGCGCGGCAGGCCGGCGCCGCAAGCGCGCCCGGCTCCGCCGCGGGCCGCGCCGGCGACAGGGGGCGGTGCGGCCCCGGCGGACGGGAGTCGCGCTGAGCCCGCCGTCGAGCCCCCGGTGGCCATGCTGCTGGGACTCATGCCGCTCAAGAGCACGGGCGTCGAGGCGTTCCGCGCCGCACATCCGACGTATGACGGACGCGGCGTGCTCATCGCGATCCTCGACAGCGGCCTCGATCCCGGCGTCGCGGGGCTCGTCACCACGAGCACGGGCGCGCCGAAGGTCGTGGACCTGCGCGACTTTTCGGGCGAGGGTCACGTGGATCTCACCCCCGTCACGCCCGGGGAGGACGGGAAAGTGTCGATCGCCGGACGATCGCTGAGCGGCGCCGCGCGCATCGGTCGGCTGACCACCGCGACGACGTGGTATGCGGGCGTGTTCCGCGAGCTGCCGCTCGGGCGCCCGCCGGGGGGCGACGTCAACGGCAACGGCACGAACACCGATGTTTTCCCCGTCGTGGTGGTGCGGGCGCCGGACGGGTGGGTGGCGTTCCTCGACACGAATCTCGATGGCTCGTTCGAGGACGAAATGCCGCTGCACGACTACCGCCAGGGGCGCGAAACCATCGCGCTCGGGACGCGGCCGCTCACGCTCGTAGCGAACTTCGCCGAATCGAGCGCGGGGGCCGGGGGGGCGGGAGGAGGGCCGGGCGCGCCGACACTCGACCTGCTCTTCGATACGTCGGGGCACGGCACGCACGTCGCGGGTATCGCCGCCGGGCACGACCTGTTCGGCGTGGCCGGGTTCGACGGCGTGGCGCCGGGGGCGCAGCTCATCGGCCTCAAGATCGCCAACAACGCCCGCGGCGGAGTCAGCGTGCACGGCAGCATGCTGCGGGCGATGGACTACGCGGCGCGCTTCGCCGCCGCGCGGAACCTCCCACTCGTCTTGAACCTCAGCTTCGGTGTGGGGAACGAGCACGAAGGGCACGCCGTGATCGACTCGCTGGTGGATGCGTTCCTCGCGGCGCATCCCGACGTCGTGTTCGCGATCAGCGCCGGGAACGACGGCCCCGGCCTCTCGACGATCGGCTTCCCCGGGTCCGCCGACCTCGCCCTGACGGTCGGCGCCACCTATCCCGGTGTCTTCACCCGCGCGCCGCAACCCGGCGTGCCGCCGCCGCGCGACGTCCTGAGCTGGTTCAGCTCGCGCGGCGGCGAGCTCGCCAAACCCGATATCGTGACGCCGGGCGTCGCCTTCTCGGTCGTGCCGGCGTGGAATACGGGAGACGAGATCAAGGGCGGCACGAGCATGGCGGCGCCGCACGCCGCGGGCCTCGTCGCGTGCCTGATTTCCGCGCTGGCCCAGGAGGGGCGCAGGATCAGCGCCGCGGAGCTGACGCAGGCCCTTCGCACGTCGGCCCGCCCCTTCGCCGCCGCCCGCCTCATCGACCAGGGGTCGGGAATGCCGCTGCTCGACGCGGCGTACCAGTGGCTCCGGGCGGGGCACCAAGGATCCGAATACATGGTGCGCGCCGCTACCGGCGTGTCGGCGGCGTACCGGCGCGATGGACTGGCCGGCCCGAGCGACACGGTCGAGACGTTCACCGTTCGTCACCTCGCCGGCTTGCGCGCGGCGCAGTTCCTGCTGCGCGCCGACGCGGCGTGGCTCGGCGTGCCCGAGACGACGCCGGCGGGCCCGCGCGAGACGCAGATCCCAATCGTGTACCGGCGCGCCGCGCTGGCGGCGCCTGGTGTCTACGTGGGAAGCGTGAGCGCGCGGAACCCGAGCGACACCCTCGCCGGGCCGCTGTTCACGCTGGTCAATACCGTCGTCGTGCCGTACGATCTCGCGACGCAGGCGTTGTTCGACGCGGGTCGAGTCGTGGGGCCTGCCCGCGTGCAGCGGTACTTCCTGCGGGTCGCACAGCCCGGCGCTACGCTGCGGGCGACTGTTGTGCTGCCCGATTCCCAACTGCAGCAGGCCACCGTCCGCCTCTACGAGCCCAACGGCGCCCCCGCGCGCTCGGCGCCGGAGGACGTCGCGGTCGGCGCGGAAGGCGGCGGTACGGCCCGCATCTTGGTGCGGGCGGAAGACCTCGTGCCCGGCGTCTACGAGCTGGACATCGTCGCGCCGCCGCTTGCCGCCGTCACCGCCAACGTACACGCCGAGCTGGGACCAGTGGCGCTCCAGCCGGCGGGGGGGGGAGCGGCAGGGGGAGGCAGTCTGGAGGCGTCGAGCGTCAGCCCCGTCACGGTGACGGGCCGCGTGACGCACTCCCTCGTCGGGGCCCAACGCGACTACGCAATCGTGGGGCGCGGCGAGCCTGCTGAGACGCTGGTGGTCCGGCCGCCCGCGTGGACGAAACGCATGGAAGTCGATCTCCAGCTGCCACCGGAGCTGTGGGATGAGCTCACCGACTTCACGATCACCGTCTACGACTCGACCGGCCAGCAGCTGGCGGACGGCAACGAGGCGGTCAACTATGCCTTCGGCCGGCTGGGCTTCGCGCTCCCGGATTCGCTCGCGGGTCGCCGGCTCACCGTCGAGCTGTACCCGGCATTCGCGCGGCGCACGGGGCACCCGTGGCGCGGCGCGGCGCAGGTCCGGCTCCTGGGGCCGGAGCGCGCCGCGGGCGGCAGCGGCGACCTGTCGGTCGTGGCGGGGGGACGGGCTTCGGTGGCACTGCCTACCCCACCCGTCCTCGACCTCCCAGAGGGATTCGGCGCGCTGATCGAGACCCGCGTCACGCCCGCGGCGGGCGCGGCGGCGGCGCGCCGCACCGGCGTGGCGGGCGCGGCGCGGTGACGTCCCACCCGCCCCCCCCCTCGCCGGTTCGCATCGCGGCGGGCCAGGGATTCTGGGGCGACTGGCTGGAGGCGCCGTACCGCCAGGTGACGGGTGGCCCAGTGGACTACCTGATGATGGACTATCTCGCCGAAGTGACGATGTCCATCCTGCAGAAGCAAAAGTCCCGCGACCCCGCTCTCGGCTACGCGAAGGACTTCATTCCGCTGATGGAGCGGATTCTCCCCATTCTCGTCGAGCGGCGCATCAAGGTGACCGCCAACGCGGGCGGCGTGAATCCGCGCGCCTGCGCCGCCGCCGTGGCGGAGACGGCGCGCACGCTCGGCCTGCGCGGCAAGCTCAAGATCGGCGTCGTCACCGGTGACGACCTGCTCGAGCGCCTCGACGGCCTGCTGGCGCGCGGCCACGACCTCCGCAATCTCGACACGGGGCGACCGCTGCGCGACGTGCGCGACCGCGTGCTGTCGGCGAACGCCTATCTCGGCGCCTGGCCGCTCGTGGACGCGCTCCGCAAGGGTGCGGACGTCGTCATCACGGGGCGCGTGACCGATACCGGGCTGACCCTGGCGCCGCTGATCCACGCCTGCGGCTGGCAGCCGGACTCCTGGGACCTGCTGGCGGCGGGAACCGTGGCGGGCCATATCATCGAGTGCGGCGCGCAGGCGAGCGGCGGCAACTGCCTGGTGGACTGGGAGCGCATTCCCGATCTCGCTAACGTCGGCTATCCCATCGTCGAGGCGCGGCCCGACGGTACGTTTGACATCGTGAAGCACGCGCGCACCGGCGGAAGGATCAGCGTCGCCGGTGTCACGGAGCAGCTGGTGTACGAGATGGGAGACCCGCGGGAATACATCACGCCCGACTGCGTCGCCGATTTCACGACGATCGACTTGAGGCAGATGGGCAAAGACAGGGTTCGGGTGTCGGGGGTCAGGGGACGACCGGCGACGGACAAGCTCAAAGTGTCGGTCGCCTACTTCTACGGCTACAAGGCGGTGGGCACGCTCGTGTACGCGTGGCCGGACGCGCTCAAGAAAGCGCAAGCGGCCGACCGCATTCTACGACAGCGGCTCGAGGACTTGGGCCTCGCGTTCGAATCGATTCACACCGAGTTCGTCGGCGTGAACGCGACACACGGTCGGCTCGCACTGGACGACAGCGACGCCGCGCAGGCGCCCGAGGTGCAGCTGCGCGTCGGCGTGCGGTCGCGGGAGCAGGGGCCAGTCGAGCGCTTCACGCGAGAGATCGCTCCCTTGATCTTGAACGGCCCGCCGAGCGTGACCGGGTTCGCCGGGGGACGGCCCAAACCGGAAGAGATCGTGGCGTACTGGCCGGCGCTCATCGACAAACGGATGGTGGAGCCATGCGTCGAGCGGGTGGACGTCTGAAGCGGCGGGTCCGGCTCGTCGAGCTGGCGCACGCCCGCTCGGGGGACAAGGGTGACACCGCCAACATCGGGCTCATCGCCCGCCGGCCGGCGGACTACCCCATCCTGGTGAAACAGGTGACGGCCGCCCGCGTCGCGCGTCACTTCAAGGGAATGATCACGGGCAAGGTGGAGCGGTTCGAGCTGCCCAATCTCCACGCGCTGAACTTTCTGCTCCATGGCGCGCTGGACGGCGGGGGCACGATCTCGCTCAAGACCGACGCGCAGGGCAAGGTGTTCTCGACGGCGCTGCTGCGCATGGCGATCGAGGCGCCGCGATGAGCGAGCGAGTCCTCGTGACCGTGGCGGCCGGCGTCCTCACGGCGACACTGAACCGTCCCGACAAGCGGAACGCGATCGACTCCGCGATGATCGACGCGCTGCTCGCCGTGCTGGATCGCGCCGATCTCGACGGCGAAGTGCGGGTCGTCGCGCTCCGAGGCGCCGGGGCGGATTTCTGCGCGGGGATGGACTTGGGCGAGCTGCTCGCGTCCGCCGACCAACCCATCGATCGGAACCGCGACGCCGCGCTCCGATTCGGCGCGATCTTCCTGCGCATGCGCGCCCTCCCCAAGCCCGTCGTGGCGGTCGTGCAGGGACGCGTGCTCGCGGGCGGTTGCGGGCTCGCCACGGGGTGCGATCTCGTGCTCGCCGCCGAGTCGGCCCAGTTCGGGTATCCCGAGGTGCAGCGCGGGTTCGTGCCCGCCATCGTACTGACGATGCTGCGGCGCGCGGTGGGGGAGAAGATCGCCTTCGACCTGGCGGCCACCGGCCGGCTGCTCGACGCGACGGAAGCCGCGACGGTGGGGCTGGTCTCCCGGGTGTACGAGGACACCGACTTCGAGGAGCAGGTGGGCGACGTTCTGCGCGCGCTCGCGGCGGCCAGTCCGACCGCCCTCGCCCTCACGAAGCAGCAGTTCTATCAGCTGGAGGGACTTAGTTTCGAGGAGGGCATCCGGCTCGGCGCGGATGTGAACGCGGTCAGCCGGACGACGCCGGACTTCCGTGCGGCGCTGACGGCCTTTCTCAAGAAGTAAGGAGGCTCATGTACGATCCCGAGCTGGTACGCCCGATGCGCGAGGAGCTGACCGGCCTCGGGTTCGCCGAGCTCCGCACCCCGGACGAGGTGGACGCGGCGTTGCGTGGGGCGCAGGGGCCCACACTCGTCGTGGTCAACTCGGTGTGCGGCTGCGCGGCGCGCAACGCCCGGCCCGCGGCGGCGCTCGCTCTGCGGCATGGGCGCCGGCCGGCGCGCCTCGTCACCGTGTTCGCGGGGCAGGATGCCGAGGCCACCGCGCGGGCGCGGAGTTACTTCACCGGCTACCCGCCGTCGTCACCCCAGATCGCGCTGCTCAACGGCGGGCAGGTGGTGTTCATGCTCGAGCGGAAGAACATCGAAGGGCGTGCGGCGCCGGACATCGCCGCGGACCTCACCGCGGCCTTCGATCGCTTCTGCTGACGCGGCGCTTCTGCTGACGCCTCCCCCGGATCTCGCCGCGGCGATCGACGCGGCGTGGGCCCGGATGCGCGCCGCGCCCGGACACCTCACCGAGCGCGAGGCGCGGTTTCTCGCGCTCGCCGCCGCCTGCAGTCCCCCGCGGGAGGGCGTGATCCTCGAGATCGGCAGCTTCAAGGGGAAGTCCACCGTGGGGCTCGCTTCGATCGCCGCGCGGTACGGGCTGGGGAAAGTCGTCGCGGTCGACCCGCACACTGCCCCGTCCGTCACGGATCCCGACCTCGGGGGGCAAGCGTCCACGTGGGATGATTTCCAGGCCACGCTGCGTCGCGCCGGTCTGGACCGAGCGGTAGAAACGCACCGCGCCTTCTCCCGCGACCTGGCGCGCGGCTGGGACCGGCCCATCCGGCTCTTGTGGATCGACGGCGACCACACCTACGCGGGCGCGAAGGAGGACCTCGACCTCTTCCGCGCGCATCTCGTCGACGGCGCGGTGGTGGCGTTGCACGACGTGCTCAACACCTTCGAGGGGCCGATTCGCGTGTTTGTGGAGGAGCTGCTCGGGTCGGATGAGTTCGGGCCGGCCGGGCTGTGCGGCTCGATCGGTTGGGCGCAGTACCGACCCGGCGACGGGGCGGCTTGGCGGGCCGAGCGGCGCCGCTTGGCCCGGCGCGCGGCCCGCCTCGTTCCCCTGGTGCGCGGCAGTCGGGAGCTGCACGGCCTCGGAAGGCTGCGCTACCGGCTGTGGCGGGCGCTCATTCCCCACGCGGCGGTGCGCCCGGAGGAGTGGATCAACGCCGTGGAGCCGCCCACGCACCACTCACCACGCACCACGCCCGGCTCTTAGAGCACCCGCTCGCGCCGCACCCGCACGTCCACGATCTGATCCACCCACGACCACAGCGAATCCTGGCGTTCGATCGGTACTCCGCCCAGCATGTGGCGGCGCCAGCCGTGCATCACCTGCGCGTCCTGGGTCCACAGGCGGACCCGCTTGCGCGGAACGCGACGCTCCCACAGCTGGGCGATGGGCGGGTCGGCGTAGAGCAGCCGCACCGTCACGTTGCGGGAGAGGTACTCGAGGGGGCTCAGGTCCACGCGCGCGTAGCGCTGTTCGGGCGACAGCCGCCCAGACCCCGGATAGTCGGGCTCGCCGTCGGAGACGAGCACGATGTTCAGGGGCGCCAGGATCAGGTTGTTGCGCCGCACGTGCACGGCGGCCCGTTGGAAGAAGGCGTTGAAGTCCGTGATCGGGTCGGTCTGGGGGAACCAGGCCCGCAGGTCGGCCGCGATCTGGTCGGGCGTCTTGCCCGTCAGGTCCTGGATCGGGTGGAACACCTTGGCTTGGCCGGGGCGTTCACCACCGAGCTCGCCGACGAAGACGGCCGTGCTCTGGCGCAGCCCGCCAACGCCGTTCACGTGCCCGTAGATGTACAGGGCGGCGAACTCGATCGACTCGTCGAACACGGCGGTGCGCCGGAACGAGCCACTGATATCGAGCCCGATGACGAGGGTCGAGCGGGGGGGCGGCGCATTCTCGGGCGGCTTGCACGCGACCCAACCGGCGAGCACTGCCGCGGTCACGGCCAGACGCGAGCGCATCAGGGACTCCCTTCGATCGCATGCTTCCCTGCGAACGGCGTGCTCGCCAGGACGTCATCGAGCGACCGGAACGGAAGGTTGAAGTGGGGCCGGCCGGTGATCAACACGACCCCGAAGTTGAACCCCGCGGCGAGCAGTTGGAGAATGGGCAGCGACATGAGCTCGAAGACCTCCCGGCCCTCCTTCTTGAACCACTCACGCTCGGCCTTGAGCGCGTTGATCGGGCCCTTCCAGAACTCCAAGCCGGGCTGTGCTCCTCCGTGCGCCGCGGCGAATTCCTCTCCGAGCGCCGTCCGCCCCAGCAAACCGATCAGGGCCGGGGTGCCGAAGCGCCCGAACAAGAACCACGTCATCCCGCGGACCCCCACCCACGCGAACAACGCGAGTCCGATGGTTCCGAACACGCCGAGCTGGAACCCCTGCTGCGCGAGCCACGGCGTGATAGCGTCCACCAGCTCCCGGTAGAGGAACAACACCTCGAACAGCGCCACCGCGAACTCGACGGCGATCATCGCGGCGATCTGTCCGAACTGCCGGCTCTTGATCGCATCGTTCAGCACCTGGATGCAGGCGAAGCTGCCCGCGATCAGGAGCCACAGGAACAGCCACAAGATCGGCACGAGGAAGACGGGATTCACCTCGTAGCCCGTCAAGTCGGCCAGCAGCTCGGCCATCGTCGGGCGCAGCGTGAACGTAAAGATGGTCGCCTCGATGGCCGACCAGATCACGAGCAGGAAGAAGGCCGGCCACGGCACGCCTGGGCGGCGCGAGGTCGCGTCGAGCATGGCGATGGGCGAGGTGACCGCCCCCTTCAGCATCCCCCAAATGAGCTGGACGCCGAGCTTGAGCAGTCCCCAGATCCACCCGGCCAGCACGACGAGAAAGCGCACGAGGCCCGCCCAGTAGAACCACGCCATGCGGAGGCCGTCCCACCACGACATCAGCAGCCCCGTGAGCAACGAACCCGCCCGACCAAGGCGGAAGGGGACGGTGTAGAGGGAAACCATCGTGCCCCACACCCCCGCCACCAGCACCGCCGCCGGCGGGACCAGTAGGAGAAACTTGCCGGCGATGATCCAGAACGAGTCGCCGCTGAAGAGCCAGCCGAACACGTACGCCTGCCACGCGACGATCCACGACAGCCCGGCCCAGATCCAGTTCACCAGGGTCGACAGGATCCAGCTCCACTGCTCGGTCTGGACGGTGCCTACGGAGCCTTGCATGAACGTGCTCCTCCCTGGCGTGGGACGACGGATCGCTTCCGGCCGGACACATTGATAGCGAGGAGTCCGCAGGAGTCAAGCGTCGCGCGCGTGATGCAGGTCACCGGAGGCGTACGACTTGCGCAAAACGCCTCCACGCGGCTACTTGATCGCGATATGTCGGACGAAACGCCCCCCCCCAAGCGCCTCATTGTCGTGGGCGACCGGGTGCTCATCACGCCTGAAGAGGGCGAGGAGCGCACCACGGTCGGTCTGTATCTGCCGCCCACCGCGCTCGAGGGCCGGCAAGTGCAGGGAGGACGGATCATCGCCACCGGCCCCGGCACGCCGATGACCGAGCCCGCGAGCATGGACGACGAGCCCTGGCGGATCCGCGAGCCCGCCGTGAAGTACCTGCCGATGCAGGCCGGGGTGGGGGACTACGCGCTGTTCTTTCGGAAGGCCGCAGTGGAGATCACGTTCGAAAAGAAAACGTACCTGGTCGTGCCACAAGCGGCGATTCTCGTGCTCGTACGCGACCGCGTGGGACAGGAGTGAGGGATGGCCGACATCGGATGGGCGAGGACGCACGGCAGCCGGGCGGAAAAAGAGGGACTGCGCCGCGGCGCGTGGTACCGGATCGTCGAGGACGCAGGCAAGCCCTGGGTGGTGCTCGACATCCACCACGTCGAGATCCGCATTCCCCGCGACGATCTCGAGATTCGCAAGGACGCGCCGAGGAACTGGAGCGTGGTGCGCGAGCCGCACCTCGTCTGCCCCGGCTGCGCCCGGCGCCACGTCGTGTCCGAAGGGGCGAAAGACGCTAAATGCCCCGAGTGCGGGCGCACGTATCCGGTGGATTGGAAAGACAACGCCTGAACGAGAGGCGGTAAGAGGCGGTAAGGGGCGGTAAGGGGCGGTACCAACCCTCCATAGACCGCGAGGGCCAGTTCATCGCACACCTTCCAAGCTTCGAAGCGCTCGTAGGGCATCATGGAGGCGCACAATAGGGGCGTCGGTCCGGGTGCGGTAATCGGATCGACGCTGAAGGGAGCGTTTCGTTGCGCCCCTCCCCACCGGCATGTACCGCCCCCTACCGCCCCCTACCGTCCCCTACGGGCGTGTCCCCATTCCCAAAACGCGGACCAAGAATGCCCACCGGTCCGTCTGCTCCTCGATGATCTTGGCAGTGGGCTTGCCGGCCCCGTGGCCCGCTTTGGTCTCGATGCGGATCAGGACCGGCGCCGGGCCCGCCTGCGCCGCCTGCAAGGCCGCGGCGAACTTGAACGAGTGGCCGGGTACGACACGGTCGTCGTGGTCGGCAGTGGTGACGAGGGTCGCCGGGTAGCGCGTACCGGGGTTGAGATGGTGCAGCGGCGAGTAGGCGTACAGGAACGGGAAGTGCGCCGCGCTGTCCGCCGAGCCGTACTCCGTCACCCAGGCCCACCCGATCGTGAACTTGTGGAATCGCAACATGTCCATCACCCCGACCGCGGGCAACGCGGCGGCGAACAGCTCGGGCCGCTGGGTCATGGCGGCCCCCACGAGCAGGCCGCCATTCGAGCCGCCGCCGATCGCCAGCTTGGCCGGTGACGTGTACCGTTCGGCGACGAGATATTCCGCGGCGGCGATGAAGTCGTCGAAGACGTGCTGCTTGTTGGCCAGCATCCCCGCCTGGTGCCACTCCTCGCCGTACTCCGCGCCGCCCCGCAGGTTGGGCACCGCGTAGATCCCGCCCATCTCGAGCCAGACGAGCATCCCGATCGAGAACGCCGGCGTGAGGTTCACGTTGAAGCCGCCATAGCCGTACAGGTACGTCGGGTTGGCGCCGTCCCGCCGCAGGCCCTTCTTGTAGGTCAGGAACATCGGCACACGAGTGCCATCCTTGCTGCGATAGAACACCTGGATCGTCTCGTAGCCCGAGGGATCGAACGCGATCTCTGGCGCCTTGAAGACACTCGTCTGACGCGTGGTGAAATCGTGCCGGAAGATCGTGGTCGGATAGAGGAACGACGTGAAGGCGTAGAACATCTCCGTATCACGCCGCTCGCCGCTCACCTGGATGATCGACCCGATGCCGGGCAGTGCGAGGTCCTCGAGTACCCGTCCGTCGAGCGCGACGAGGCGCAGGCGCGAATGAGCATCGTGCAGGTAGCGCGCGACGAAGGTGTCGTGAATGATCTGCACACCTTCCAGCACGTCGTCGGCCTGGGGTATCACTTCGCGCCAGTCGCTCCGCCCGGGACGGCGCGTGTCGATGGCCATCACGCGCTTGCGGGGCGCGCTGAGATCGGTCGCGAAGTAAAACAGCGGGCCGTCGTTCCCCACGAACTCGTACCCCGCGTCAAAGTCGTCGAGCAGTGGCACGACGGGACCGTCCAGGCGCGGACGCCGGGCGGCCCCGAGGTCCTGGTAGTAGACCCGGTTGCGGCGGTCCGTGCCGAGCCAGACGGTGAGAATCAGGTACCGCCCGTCGGCGCTCACGTCGGCCGCGAAGCCCCAGTCGGGTTGATCGGGGCGTTCGTACACCAGCCGATCGGCAGTCTGCTCGGTGCCGAGACGATGGTAGTAGACCTTCTGATGGCGGTTCACGCCGAGCATCGAATCGCCGCCCGCCTGCCCTCCCGGCGCGGGATAGCGGCTGTAGAAGAACCCCGCGCCGTCATGGGTCCAGGCGGCGCCTGAGAACTTGATCCATTGGAGGTGGTCGGGCCGATCGCGGTGCGTCGCCACGTCGCGCACCCGGAATTCCTGCCAGTCCGATCCGCTCCCCGACGTGCCGTACACCAGCAGCTTGCCGTCCTCCGTCAGGGCGAGGGTCGAGAGGGCGACGGTGCCGTCGGGTGACAGCGCATTGGGGTCGAGCAGTGTTTCGGCCTGCGCGCTGAGCGACGGCTGCGTGTACAGCACCGACTGGTTTTGCAGGCCCGAGTTCTTGAAGAAGAAGTACCTGCCACCCTTCTTGAACGGCGCGCCGTATTTCGGATAGTCCCACAGGGCGGTGAGCCGCCGATGGATCTGGGCGCGCTCGGGGATCTGCTCGAGGTACGCGAACGTCAGGCGGTTCTCGGCCTCCACCCACGCGCGCGTCTGCGGCGCATCCACGTCCTCCAGCCAGCGGTATGGATCGGGCACCTTGGTGCCGTGATAGTCGTCCACCACGTCGCCCTTGGGCGTGGGCGGGTATTGGATCACCTGGGCATCCATCGTCGAAGTCATCAGCAGCGCCAGCAGAAGGGAGGCAGGGCGAGTGGTCATGGCGCGTAAACGTGCGCCGGTCCGCGCTTTTGGGGTAGGGGGGCGCGGGAGGCGAAGTGGTTTCGTGGAGGCATGTCCACGTTCCCGGGCGGTCTCGACGCCGCACGCCGCGTTCTGGGTGAGCGGTTCGGCCACTCCCATTTGCGCGTGCACCAGCTCCGCGTGCTGGGACCACTGCTGGCGGGACGGAGCGTCCTCGCCGTCCTGCCGACCGGCGCGGGCAAGTCGCTCTGCTACCAGGTGCCCGCTCTGCTCGCGCGCGGGCTGACGCTGGTCGTGTCGCCGTTGATCTCGCTCATGCAAGACCAGGTGGCGGCCCTCCGCCGCCGCGGGATCGCCGCGGCCTACTTGAACAGCCAGCTCGACGCCGAGCAGCGGCGCACCGTCCTGACCGCCGCGCTGGAAGGCCGGATCACGCTGCTCTATTGCGCGCCCGAGCGACTCGGGTCACTCATCCCCCGGCTCCGCGCCACGCGGACGCGGGTGGCGCTGCTCGCCGTGGACGAAGCCCATTGCATCGTCGAGTGGGGAAACGAGTTCCGGCCGGTGTACCGCCGGCTCGGGGAGTACCGTTATCTCCTCGGCGACCCGCCGACGATCGCCCTCACGGGAAGCGCGACACCGGCTACCCGAGCGGCGATCCTCTCCGTGCTGCGCCTGTCGGGGCACCGAGCCGAGACGATCGTGACGTCGTTCGACCGGCCGAATCTTCGCTTCGCGGTCGGGCGCATTCGCGACGATCGCGAGCGGTTCCGCGCGATGCGGGAGGCGATCCGCCATGGCGGCGACGGCGGGGAAGGGGCTTCGGTCGTTTATGCGCCCACGCGCCGCCTGACCGAGCTCGTGACGCGCGCCTTGCTGCGCACCAGCGTGCGGGCCGCGCCCTACCACGCGGGGCTCACCGCCGCCGTCCGTCGCCGGGTGCTCCGCGCCTTCCTCGCCGACCGCGTGCCCGTCATCGTCGCGACTAGCGCGTTCGGCATGGGGATCGACAAGCCGGACGTGCGGCGCGTGCTGCACTGGGGGCCGCCGCGGACGCTCGAGTCCTATTACCAGGAGGCGGGCCGCGCCGGCAGAGACGGCCGGCCCGCCGAGTGCCTCCTGCTCTGGCGTCCGGCCGACCTGGCGTGGGGCCACATCGCTCCGTCGATGCGCCGCTACGTGGAGGCTCGGCGCTGCCGGCGGCGCATCCTGCTCGAGTACTTTGGGGAACGGGCCAGAGAGTGTTCAGGATGCGACGTGTGTGGGTGACCCGTCTGGGCAACTGCACAACTATATTTTGGCATGCACGATTCTCTCTACTTCTCCGACCACCACCTCCAGGTCCGGGACATGGTCCGGGACTTCGCGCGCACCGTCGTGCAACCCACCGCCCGCCAGTACGATCTCGAGAGCCAGTTCCCGTGGGACAATGTGAAGCAGATGGCCGGCCTCGGCCTGTTCGGGATCCCGTGGCCCGAAGAGCTCGGCGGCTCGGGTATGGACTACCTGTCATACATCATCGTGATTCACGAGCTCGCCAAGGTGGACGCGAGCCATGCCATCACCGTCAGCGCCCACACCACGCTGGGCACCTCGCCGATCGTCGATTTCGGCACGACGCAGCAGAAGCAAGCGTTCGTGCCCCTGCTCGCCGCCGGGAGAGTGCTGGGCGGCTTCGGACTCACCGAGGCGGGCGCCGGCTCCGATGCCGGCGGGACGAAAACGATGGCCGTCGAGCAGGGCGACCACTACGTCCTGAACGGCGCCAAGATCTTCATCACGCACGGCGGGGTGGGCGAGATCTTCGTCGTGAGCGCGCGCACCGATCCCGCGGCGCGGAAAACCCGCGGCATCACGGCATTCATCGTGACCAAGGATACCTGCGACCTCGGGGAGACGAGCCGGGTCGGGATCGGCCACGCCGCGCCGTCGGAACTCGCCAAGTGTCCCGGCGTGCTCGCCGGGAAAAAGGAGGACAAGCTTGGCTGGCGGGCGTCCGACACCCGTGAGCTGATCTTCCAGGACGCGCGCGTCCCCAAGGAGAACGTGCTCGGCCCGGTGCACGCCGGGTTCCGCCAGTTCCTGCACACGCTGGACGGCGGACGGATCGGCATCGCGGCGCTGTCGTTGGGGATCGCGGAAGGTGCGTTCGAGGAGTGCCGGCAGTACACCTCCACCCGGAAGCAGTTCGGCAGGCCCGTGGCGAGCTTCCAGGGCGTGCACTTCGCGCTCGCCGACCTGGCCACGGAGATCGAGGCCGCGAAGCAGCTCGTCTACCACGCCGCCTGGCTCAAGCAGCACGGCCATCCGTTCAAGCAGGAGGCGGCCATGGCCAAGCTCTACGCGTCCGAGCTGTGCATGCGGGCCACGACGAAGGCCGTGCAGCTCCACGGCGGTTACGGTTACACCACCGAGTATCCGGTGGAGCGGATGATGCGGGACGCGAAGATCTGCGAGATCGGCGAGGGCACGAGCGAGATCCAGCGGATCGTAATCGCCCGGCAGTTACTGGGCAGTCTCATTGATTGACGTAACTGCCCGCTCTACCTACATTTACCTTCATGCATTGGGCTTTGGCGCCTCTCAGCCGCCTCTCCAATCGATTCATCTCATCGCCCGCGGTTCCGGGCGAGTCCGGCTATTGCTGGGATCACCATAGGCTCCCGAACGGTTGTTTCCCGCCCGGGCGCGAGGGTAATTGCTTTGAAGCGCGAGATTCTGATCAGCGGAAGCCAGCGCGAGACGCGCGTGGCAATCCTGGAGGACGAGCGCCTTGTTGAGCTCCTGGTCGATCGTCCCGACACTCACCGCTCGGTGGGTGATATCTACCTCGGCAAGGTCGAAGCCGTCCTGCCGGGCATCCAAGCCGCTTTCGTCGACATCGGCGCCGAAAAGAGCGCCTTCCTGCACGCCTCGGACCTGATCGAGGCGGACGAGGACGAAGAGCCGGGCGACCGGGCCGACGACGACAACGGGAACGGAAACGGGAACGGGAACGGCGATGAAAGTACCCCGCCGGCCCCGGCCCCCGCGGCCCGTGCGCAGAGCGGCGGCCGTCGCGGGTCCCGGCGCAAGATTCCCAACATCGGCGACGAGCTGAAGCGCGGCGAGACCAAGCTCGTCCAGGTCATCAAGGAGCCGATCGGCACCAAGGGCTCACGCGTCACCGCGCAGGTGTCCCTCGCGGGCCGCTTCCTCGTCTACATGCCGTTTGCGTCGAAAGTGGGGGTCTCGCGGAAGATCGAGGCCCGCGAGCTGCGCGCCAAGCTGCGTGAGATGGTCTCGAAGCTGGTGCCCAAGGACGCGGGCGGCTGGATCATCCGGACGGTCGCGGACGATCTCACGGAGGCGAGCTGCAAGCGGGAGATCGACCACCTCTACGGCCTCTGGAAAAAGATCAAGCGGAAGTCGCAGTCGGTGCGGGCTCCCGCGCTCGTCCAGCGCGAGACGAGCCTGACCCGCGGCATCGTGCGCGACCTGTTCAGCGACAAGGTGGACTCGCTGCTGGTCGACTCGAAGCAGCTGTTCAACGAGATCGCGCAGTATTTGAAGCAGATCGACCCCGAGCTGCTGCCGCGCGTGAAGCTGTACGAGGCCGAGGCGTCCCTGTTCGACGAGTACGACGTCGAGGCCGAAATCCGTACGCTGTTCAAGCAGCGCGTCGATCTCCCGACGGGCGGCTACCTGATCATCCAGCCGACCGAGGCGCTCACGTCGATCGACGTGAATACCGGGCGCTACACCGGCAAGCGGGATCCCGAGAGCACGATCCTGCGCACCAATATCGACGCCGCGCGGGAGGTGGCGCGCCAGCTGCGGCTCCGGGACATCGGCGGGATCATCGTGGTGGACTTCATCGACATGGAGACGCGCTCCAATCGCGACAAGGTGCTCCAGGAGCTGCGCGCGCATCTGGGCCGCGACCGCGCGCGGACGAAGGCGTTCGCCGTGTCCGAGCTGGGCCTGATCGAAATGACCCGGCAGCGCGTCCGGCCCTCGCTGTGGCAGTCGATGACCGCCGAGTGCCCGACCTGCAAGGGCACGGGACGCGTGTTCCGCCCCGAGGTCGTGGTGCGGCGCATGGAGCGCTCGCTCAAGCGCGCCGGCGCCGATCACAAGGAGCGACAGCTCGCCATCCGGCTGCACCCGGAGGTGGCGCTGTATCTCGTGGAGCAGGAGCCTAACTTCCTGCGCCAACTGGAGAAGCAAACCGGACTCGAGGTCGAGGTGCGCGACGACCCGATGATGCGTCTGGATGAGTTCCGGATGATGGCGAAGCCGGCGGGGCGGGACGTCACCGAATTGTACGCCGTCGCGTAG
>Ga0066710_100001220_pt1 | contig 18648 bp, 19 predicted proteins | sample GraSoiAngelo_159_FD_79666 | JGI IMG/M metagenome (GOLD analysis project Ga0066710, IMG submission 79666) | Grasslands soil microbial communities from the Angelo Coastal Reserve, California, USA - 14_1009_16_40cm | ecosystem: Environmental > Terrestrial > Soil > Grasslands | place: USA... | reverse complement strand
GCACCGGGGGGCGCGACGATGATCGGTCCCGACAGCGGCAGCAGCGCTCCGCCGAGGGCGAGGGCGCTGACCTGTGCCTTGACGCTGCCGAGAGGCGTTCCGGGCGCCTGGTTCGTGGTCAAGGTCGTCCCGGTCGGGACGTAGATCGTTGCCACCGCCGTCGCGTCGTCAGCAGGTGCGGCCGACGCGGTGATGACCGTCGTCGAGCCTGCGTACGAGACCTTCAGCGTCGGCGACGTATAGGCGGTCGTTGCCGCGAGCACGAGTGCCGGCACCGTGATCGCCGCCACTGCGGCGACGAGGACGATGCGGATCCGTTTCGTCATGCCTTGCCCTCCTGGTCAACGATTGTCGGCGTGGCTGCCATCTTCGCACCGACTCACGCTGCGGGCAGCAGGCCGCTCGACTTGACCCATTGCTTGTTGTTCCAGCGGTAGAGATAGACCTGCGCGAGCGGGAAGTACTGCGTCGGCGTCGTGCGGATGACGATGCCGGGCAGCAGGAACGGGTTGCCGCGGAGGTCGAGGTGGGTGGCCGCCCGCAACAGCGACATCCGCGTCGGGTTCTTCCCAGCCGCCCTGAGTGTCTCGACCATCGTCCACGCGACCGTCATGCCGTACCAGTTGTAGACGTCGCTCGGCTTCCCCGACGGGTCGTACGCCTTCATCACCTTTAGATAGAGCGTGAGCGCCTTGTCCTTCGCCCAGATCGGGTCGTTCGGGTTCTTCACGAACGCGACGGACAGCGCGCCCTTCGTCAGCTCGGGTGCGTTCACGCTGGCGATGCCCATGATCGTCGGCTCGATCGAGACCGAGGCGATGTAGAGCTGCGGCTTCCAGCCGAGCTTGTGCGTCGCGACGACGCCCTGGATCATGAACTTCGGCGTCGCGAACAGCATCAGCGTGTTCGCCCCGGAGGTCTTCAGCTGTGCGACCTGCGAGGAGACGTCGCTCGCCGTGTACTCGTAGGACTGCGACGCGACGATCTTCGGGCCCTTGCCCGCGATGGCACGGGAAAGACCACGCGTCATGTCCTTGCCGAGGTCGGTGTTCTCGAACAGGACGGCGATCCTTGCCTTCGGATTCCGCTTCACGAGGTCGCGACCGTAGACGGCGCCCTCGCCCCGGTAGCTCTGGAGGAAGCCCATCGTGTACGGGTACTTGCGAGGAGAGCCGCCGATCGCATCCGACCCGTCCCCGGCGAAGAGCTGGGGGACCTTCATCGCGTTCAGGTAGTCGCGGATCGCGATGTTCTCCGCAGTGCCGACCGAGTTGAAGATCGCGAAGACCTTGTCCTGCTCGACGAGCTGACGCGTCAGCTGGACGGTCCGGGCGGGGTCGTAGCCGTCGTCGTAGTAGCGGTAGACGATCTTCCGCCCATAGACGCCGCCGTGCGCGTTGACATAGTCGAAGTAGGCCGTGGCGCCGGGTCCCACCGAGCCGAACGCTGCCGCCTCTCCGGACAGCGGCACAGTTCCGCCGATCAGGATCGACGTAGGCGTGACGCCAGGGTCGGCGGACGACGATGCGGACGCCCCGACCGACACGTAGCCCGTGAGCGCCAGCGCGGCGGCCGCGACGGGGAGCGCGAGCAGGCGGCGCACGAGCGGGAAGCGTAGACGAACCAAAGATGCCGCTACGATCCCGCGCGATGGACGGGCGGCCGATCGGCGTGTTCGACTCGGGCGTGGGCGGTTTGACCGTCCTGCACGAGTGCCTCGTCACGATGCCGCACGAGGACGTCATCTACCTCGGCGACAACGCACGGCTGCCGTACGGGCCGCGTCCGCTCGACGAGATCACGCGATTCGCGCTCGAGATCGGTGGCTGGCTCGAGGCACAGGACGTGAAGCTCGTAGTCGCAGCGTGCAACTCGGCGACCGCCGCTGCCCTGCCCGATCTGCAGCTCCGCCTGTCGGTCCCGGTGGTCGGCGTGCTCGCACCGGAGGCGCACGCTGCGGTGCTGGCGACACGCAACCGCCGGATCGGTCTTCTCGCCACCCAGGCGACGGTGTCCAGCGGCCGCTACGAGGCCGTCGTGCACGCTCTCGACGCGGGCGTGCAGGTGACCTCACTCGCCTGCCCGCGCCTCGTGCCGCTGATCGAAGGCGACGATCCCTACGGCGAGGAGACGGCGGCAGCGGTCCGCGAGTACGCCACGCCGCTCAAGGAGGCCGGTGTGGACACGGTCATCCTCGGCTGCACGCACTATCCGCTGATCCGGCCGATCCTGCAGCGCGTGTTCGGCCGAGACGTGACGCTCGTCTTCTCCGCCGAGGAGACCGCGCGCGAGGTGGCCGAGACGCTGGCGCGCAAGGGGATCGAGAACGGCGCCGGCCGCGAGGGCTCGTACCGCTTCCTCACGACGGGCGCACCCGAGTCGTTCCGGGAGATGGGGAGACGCTTCCTCCAGCTTCCGGTGGGCGAGGTCGAGCACGTCGACGTCTCCGTACTCGAGCGGGCAGCGGCATGAGCCGAGCTGATGGCCGGGCGCGGCCGGACGAGCTCCGCGCGCTCGATCTCCAGCCCGACTTCCTGGAGCAGCCTCACGGCTCGATCCTCTACGCCCAGGGCCGGACCGTCGTCCTCTGCACCGCGACGATCGAGGAGGGGGTGCCTCCGTGGCTCCGCGGCAAGGGTCAGGGCTGGATGACGGCGGAGTACGCGATGCTGCCCGCGTCGACCGGCGAGCGGACCCAGCGGGCCGTCTCCCGGGGTCGCCCGGACGGCCGGACGGTCGAGATCCAGCGGCTGATCGGGCGGGCGCTTCGGTCCGTATGCGACTTCAAGGCGCTGGGCGAGCGCACGCTCTGGCTCGACTGCGACGTGCTGCAGGCCGACGGCGGCACACGCTGCGCCTCGATCACCGGGGCGTACATCGCCGGCCGCCGCGCCCTCGACCGCTTCGGTCTCTCGAAGGCGCTCACGGGCTCGGTGGCTGCAGTGTCGGTCGGCGTCGTCGACGGCGTCGCCCTGCTCGATCTCGACTACTCCGAGGACTCGCGTGCCGAGACCGACATGAACGTCGTCATGACCGGCGACGGGCGACTCGTCGAGGTCCAGGCCACCGCGGAGCGCGATCCGTTTTCACGTGAGCTGCTCGGCGAGCTGCTCGACCTCGCGGCGGCGGGCGTCGCCGAGCTTCGCACTGCCCAGGACGAGGCGATCGCCTGGCAGCCCTGACGCGGTGAAGCTTCTCGTCGCCACCGCCAATCCGCACAAGGTCACAGAGCTTCGCCACACGCTCCCCGGCTGGCAGATCGAAGCCTGGCAGGCGCCCGAGCCACCCGTCGAGGACGGGGACACCTTCGAGGAGAACGCCCGCATCAAGGCACGCCACGCGCGCGCGTACGCGCCGAGTGATGTCTGGGTCGCCGGTGAGGACTCGGGCATCGAAGCGGCCGGTCTCGGTGGCCGTCCGGGCGTCGAGTCGGCGCGCTGGGCGGAGGACGGCGTTGCGGCGCTGCTCGCGGCGCTCGCCGGCGGGAGCGATCGGCATGCCCGCTACGTCTGTGCCATCGTCGCGATCTCGCCAGGCGGCGACGAGCTCGTGGCGACCGGGACGCTTGAGGGGGTCGTCGCCGACGAGCCGCGCGGCAGCGAGGGCTTCGGCTACGACCCGATCATGGTGCCGGTCGGCGAGACCCGGACGGTGGCCGAGCTCGGCGACGCCTGGAAGGCCGAGCACTCTCATCGCGCGCGGGCGGCGCGCGCTCTCGCGTCGGATCTGGAAGAGCGTCCGTGGTGATCGCAGGCGCCATGCGTCTCTTCGCCGAAGAGCCCGATCGCTATCTGCCAGACCCGGCCCTTCCCGCTCGTCGACTGCTCGACGCTCGCTTCGTCTTCTTCCTCGGACCGACGCCATTCGTCAATCTCGTGTCATCGGTCCGTGTCGACGCGCGGGACGTCGCCGCGCTCGTCGAAGAGATCCGGGCGTGTGCCGGACCGGAGCGCCGTCGGGTCGCGTGGGTGGTCGGGCCTTCCTGCGAGCCCGGCGATCTCCGAGAACGACTCGAAGCTCTCGGGTTCGTGCCGGCCGACCGGCCCCCGTTCGAGTCCGTTACGACGGCGATGGCGCTGACCGAGCCTCCCGCAGTCGGCGGAACGGATGCCGTCTTCGTTCGACCCGTCGAGTCGTTCGAGGACTACGTCCTGTCCGACGAGATCACGAGTGCCGGTTTCGGTGTCGACGAACGCGAGCGTGCCGCGTTTGCAGGGATGGCGCCGGAGCGGTTTGCCGCGTACCGCGAACGCGACGACTATCTCCGTTTTCTGGCCTTCGTGGACGAGACCCCTGTGGCTTCGGCGGCGGCAAACGCCTGCGAGCTCGGGCTCTTCCTCGGAGGTGCCGCGACCCTTCGAGCCGCACGCGGCCAGGGCGCCTACCGCGCTCTCGTCCGGGCGCGCTGGGACGAGGCGGTGAAACGCGGCACGCCGGCCCTGGTGATCCTCGCGGGCGCCATGTCCCGGCCGATTCTCGAACGCGTCGGCTTCGAGCGTGTCTGCGATCTCACCGTCCTCTTCGACCCGCAGACCGGCGACTGACCCCTACGCGAGCCCGGCGATTTCCTCGTCGTCCCGGCGTCCGAGCCACCAGTTCACCTCGGCGCCGAACACGATCACGTTCGCCATCACGTAGAGCCAGATCAGAAGCAGGATTCCCGCACCCAGCGCCTGCAGCGCGACGACGTGCTTGGACACGCGCAGGAAGATCGGCAACGCCTGGAACGTCACCTGCAGCGCGACCGCTCCGAGCGTTGCACCCGGGAGGACGTCCCGCCACGTCAGTGCGACGTTCGTCAGCCGGTGGTAGGCGACGGCGAGGAACAGGAACACCGTCAGCGTCGAGAGCCCGATGCTCAACGGGACGGCCACCCACGAGCTGGCGACCACGCCGCCGGAATCGCGCTCGAGCAGCCGAAAGCCGAAGCCGCCGGCGACAAGGCCGACGAACAGCACCACCAGGGAGGTGACCATGAACCCGACCGCGATCAGCTTGCCCCGCACGAACGGCCGGTTCGGGCGGTCATAGACGATGTTGAACGCCGACTCGAGCGCGCTGAAGAGCGACAGCGAGCTCCAGAGCAGGAGGATGCCCCCGACGATGCCGAGCGTCGCTGCGTTGCGCTGGATCGTCTGCACCGTGGCGACGATGTCGTCGATCGAGCGCGACGGGAAGATCCGTTGCAGCTCCGTGACGAGGTAGCTCGACTCGTTGACGCGGTGCGCGAGCCCCAGCAGGGCGAGCGCGAGGAACGTCAGCGGCACGAAGGAGACGAGGGCGAAGTACGCGATCATCGCCGCCAGGTGCGTGCCACGATCGGCGAAGAACTTCGGGAACGGCCCGAACGACGGCTTGCGCAGAAGGCGTCTCATGCCGTGGCCCCGCCTGCGTGTGTCTTCCGCAACCGAGGTCCCGGCAACCGCGCCACCAGGTCAGTATCGTGCGGCGCGTGGATGCAGGCGAGGCCCTGGGCGACCTGACCCGGCTCTCCCCGGAGATCGAGAGCGCCGCGATCGTCGATGACTCGGGCGCGCCCCTCGCGGTGACGGCCGGGGCGGACGGCGAAGAGCTGGCTCGGATGGCGGCCGAGATCCTCGACATCGCCGCGGCCGTCGATCCGGCGCGGTCTGTCGAGCGCGTGGAGGTCAGGCTCCGCTCGCGGTCGATGTTCGTCGTCCGTGCGGGAGAGCGCGTCGCGGTCGCCACGACGCGTCCCGAGCCACCCGCGGCTCTCGTCGTGCACGACCTCCGCACATGTCTGACCGGTCTCGGCGCGGTCGGGCGGCCGGCCACGGCAAAACGGAAGCGAAAGCAGGATCCGGTCGATGCGTAGGCTGCTGCGGATCGTCGCGCTCGGCGCACTCGTCGCTTGGCTGCTGCGATGGAGATCAGCTGCCGGGGCGCACGACGTCGAGCAGGTGACGATCGGGTTCGCGGACGGCTCGTCGAGGGTGCTCGACGTCGGCTCTCCCGAGCGCGAGCTCCTCCTTGCAGCGGCCGGAGGCGCGTGATGTCCGGCGCGGTCGCGCCGGACGCGCTCGGCGAGCTGCTCGTCGAGCACGCCTTCCTCGAGGGCGACTTCTTGTTGCGCTCGGGACGCCGCTCGAACTACTACCTCGACAAGTACCGCTTCGAGACGCAGCCCGAGCTCCTGCGGCGGCTCGGCGAGCGGCTCGCGGCCGCCACAAGGGAGGTCGAGCCCGACGCCGTCCGGCTCGCCAGCCCGGTTCTCGGGGCCGTCGTGTTGGCAGCTTCGGCATCCATGGCGTCCGGACTGCCCTTCATCATCGTCCGCGGTGAAGCGAAGGAATACGGCACCGCGAATCGCATCGAGGGCCTCTTCCACGAGGGCGAGCTCGTGTGCCTGGTGGAAGACATCGTCACGTCTGGCGGCGCGCTTGCGGAGGCTGTGTCCGCCGTCCGGGACGCGGGGCTCGTCGTGCGTCACGCGGTGTGCGTCGTCGATCGTGAGGAGGGGGGCGCTGACGCGCTCGCAAGGATCGGCGTTCGACTGCATGCGCTCTTCCGTGCCGGCGAGCTCGTCAGACACCGGAAAAGTGCCGCAAAATCGCATGGTTGAGCCAAATCCCGGAGACTGTTAGGGTCCCAGGGGCGAAAATAGACCCACGATCAGGAGGAGATGCAGTGACCAAGCAGGATGTCGTCGACGCCGTCGCTCACAAGACGGGCCAGACGAAGAAGGATGCCGGCGACGCGGTCGAGGCGGTACTCGACGTCATCACGGGCGCGCTCATGTCGGGCGACTCCGTGACGTTCACCGGGTTCGGCAAGTTCTCCACATCGAGGCGCGCCGCGCGGCAGGGCGTGAACCCGCGCACCGGCGAGAAGGTGTGGATCAACGCAGCGACCGTGCCGAAGTTCCAGGCCGGCAGCAACCTCAAGAGGGACGTCAACAACTAGCGCGCACAGACCGACGACAACTCCTCCCAGGACTCGCGAAGGGGCCCGGCGGGCCCCTTCGCCGTTCCCGCCAACCCGAGGGCCAGACCCTTGAGTGTACGAACGTATGTTCGTACACTGGTTGGGATGCAACTCTCGTTCGACGCCGCCGACCGGCTCGTCGAGCTCGTCGAAGCACGAGGCGGCTCGGTCCCGGCAGGCGAGGCCGCGCGCAACCTGTTCGCGCTCGCGAGCGCGCCCGTTGCGCTCGCGCGGTCGCTGCTCGACGACGTCATCGGCGCGGACGCGCGGCTCGCATGGCGTGGTGAAACCGTCGCACTCGCTCACTCGCCTGGGCTCGACCTCGCGATCGAGGCGGCCGAGTGGGTCGTGTTCGACCTCGAGACGACGGGTCTCAAGCCCACGACGTCGCGGATCTGTGAGATCGGGGCGCAGCGCGTCCGGCAATTCGAGCTCGAGGACTGCTTCGCCACCCTCGTCAACCCTCGCGTGCCGCTGCCGCCCGCAGTGCAGGCCCTCACCGGGATCGGTCCCCGAGACCTCCAGACGGCTCCGCCCGCCGGGCTCGCCGTGCGGCGATTCCTCGACTTCGCCGGCGACGGCGTCCTCGTCGCTCACAACGCCCGCTTCGACATGGCGTTTCTCGACCGCGAGGTCGAGCGATTGACCGGGCGGCGCGTGGCGGCACCCGTCGTCGACACGGTCTGGCTCGCGCGGAAGCTGCTCGAAGGCCGCGTCCGCCGCGTCGGTCTCGCGTCGCTGGCTCATCTCTTCGGCACCTGCGCGGTTCCCTGCCACCGGGCGCTCCCCGACGCCGAGGCTACCGCCGAGATCCTCCTGCGCTTGCTCGGGCTGGCTCAGGAGCGCGGCGCCCGCACCGTGGCGGACGTCGTCGAGCTGGCGGCACCGCGGGCGCGACGCCTCCACGGCAAGCGCTCGCTCGTGGTGGGCGCCCCGTCCACACCCGGGGTGTACCTCTTCCGGGACGCACGCCGGCACGTCCTGTACGTCGGCCGTGCCCGGGACCTCAAGGCTCGGCTCCGCTCGTACCTCGCCGGTACACGCCAGCGACCCGCCGTCGAGGCGGCGCTCGGAGCGCTCGCCCAGGTCGAGTGGCGTGAGACTGGATCGGAGCTCGAGGCCGCTCTCGAGGAGCTCCGATTGATCCGCGAGCTGCGGCCGCCGGCGAACGCCCGAGGGAAGGGAGGGAGCGAGACCTGGTTGCGCCGGCGCGGTTCCACCTGGTCGGTTGTGTCCACCCCGACGGCGTACGGGCCGATCTCGGGCAAGACGTTTGCCCGCCGCGCAGCCCGGGCCCTCGACGGGCACGACGACGACGATCCGGCGACCGCGCTGCCGTTTCTGCGCGAGCGGCTGCGTCGGCTCGCGCGCGACCAGCAGTTCGAGGACGCGGCGCGGCTGCGCGACCGGATCGGCGCGCTCGAAGCAGTGGTCGAGAGGCTCGCCGAGCTCGAGCACCTGAGGGCGCTCCGCGCCTGTCTGCTCGTGCCGGCGCGCGAGCGCGGCTTCGTTCGGGCCGTCGTCGTAGCTCACGGCCGGGTGGCTGCGACCCGTTCCGTCCCGCTCGGCGGCGGTGCGGTGCCCGAGGTCGACGCTGCTCTGGCCGACGCCGCCCTTGCGCCGGCGGCCGGAAATGCTGCCGAGGACGCCGCTCTGGGGGTGGTCGCGTCGTTTCTGCGCCGTCCGCCGCCGGAGTTGCAGGTGCTTCCGCTCGAGCGTGAGGCCATTCTCGCGGCCGTCGGAGAGCGGTAGTAGCCTTCGATCTGTGACGCCGGAAACGGAGCGCGCCGCCCGCACTCTGACGACGACCTTTGCAGACCGGCTCGCCGAGGCGGTCGAGCGGAAGCGAAGCCAGCTCTGCGTCGGTCTCGACCCTCGCGTCGACCTTCTTCCCGTCGAGCTGCGAGGTGAGTCCGTGCTCGGTCGGGCAGCTGCGGCGTCGGCGGTCGCACGCTTCTGTACCGGGATCATCGACTCGGTTGCGCCCTACGTCGTGGCCGTGAAGCCGCAGGTGGCGTTCTTCGAAGCCCTTGGCTCGGACGGCTGGCGCGCATTCGAGGATGTGTGCGCGTACGCGCGGAAGGTGGGACTGCTCGTGATCGCCGATGCAAAGCGGGGCGATATCGGCTCGACTGCGCGGGCCTACGCGGCGGCCTTTCTCGAGTCGGACGGTAGCGCGCCGCCTCTGGCCGACGCCGTCACCGTGAACCCCTGTCTCGGGCACGACTCCGTTGAGCCCTTCCTGCTCGCCTGCCGCCGCTACGGCTCCGGCGTCTTCTTCGTCGTGCACACCTCGAACGCGGGTGCCGCCGAGATCCAGGAGGCGACCCTTTCCGACGGCACGCCTCTCTGGCGCCACATCGCCGGCCTGGTGCACGAGTGGGGCAAGGACCTGGTCGGGGAGCGCGGCCTCTCCAGCGTCGGCGCCGTCGTCGGCGCGACGTACCCGCGTGAAGTCGGCGAGGCGCGCCGCGCGATGCCCCAGGCGATCATCCTGCTGCCCGGAGTCGGCGCGCAGGGCGCGACACCGGCCGATGTCGCGCGGGCGTTCACGAGCGGTCCGTCGAGCGCGCTCGTGACCGCGTCACGATCGGTCATCTTCGCCTTCCGCGGTGCCGACGACGACTGGCGTGCGGCGGCCGCGAGCGAAGCTGCCCGCCTCGCCGACGAGGTGTGGGCCGCCGCGGGCTGGTAGCTGTGCGTCTGCCGGTGGGTCTGCTCGCGGTCGCGGCGGCGCTCGCGGGATCCGGGGCCGCCACAGCGACGGGAGAACCGCCGGTGAGGGCCGCGGCGTACGTCGTACGCAGCGGCGTCGACGGGGCGATCCTGGCCGAGCGCTCGGCGGACGCTCGCCGGCCGATCGCGAGCATCACCAAGCTGATGACCGTGCTCGTCGCCCTCGACCATCTGACCCTCGACGACGTCGTCCAGGTGCCCCGTGGCGCGACCGCGGTGGGAGAGGCCACCATCGACCTCCGCAGCGGGGAGCGGATCTCGGTGCGCGACCTCGTCGAGGGCGCCTTGATCCCGAGCGCGAACGACGCCGCCACGGCCCTCGCCCTCGCGGCAGCGAACGGCTCGATGGCTCGCTTCGTCTCCTGGATGAACCTGAAGGCCCAAGAGCTCGGACTCACCGACACGCATTTCGTCAATCCGCACGGGCTCGACATGCCCGGGCACGTTTCGAGCGCCCGCGACGTCGTGACGATGCTGCGCGCGGCCCTCGCCAACCCGGTGATCCGGCGTTACGCTTCGACCGGAAGCGCCGAGCTGTCGGGGGGGCGCCGGGTGGAGACGACGGACGACCTGCTCACTCGTTTCCCGCCGTTCGTGGCGGGGAAGACGGGGCATACGGACGGTGCCGGCTGGTCCGAGGTCGCGGAGGCACGCTCGGACAAGGTCACGATCTACGCGTCGGTGCTCGGCGAGCCCACGCGAGAGAGCCGAAACAACGATCTGCAATCGCTCCTCGCCTGGGGTCTCATCCAGTACGAGGACGTCCGCGCGATCGACGCTACCCGCGTCTACGCGACGGCGCACGCCCCGTACGGGCGACCTTCCGTACCTCTCGTGGCGGCACGATCGGTCGTACGGTTGCAGCGGGTCGGCGTCCCGCTCGTCGAGCGGGTGGTCGCGCCGACCGACGTCCGCCTGCCTGTACGGAAGGGACAGGTGCTCGGTCGCGTCGACGTCTACGAGCGCGGCAGGCTCGTGGCACACACCCCGCTCGTAGCGGCGAGGTCGTTGCGCCGGCCGGGGCTCCTCGGCCGCACCCAGTGGTACGCGACACGTACGCTCCATCACGTGGCGTCGTTCTTCTCGCTGTGATCATCACCGTCACCCTCAACGCAGCTCTCGACCGGTCGGTGACGGTGCCGATCTTCCAGCTCGGCCACCGCCACCGCGCGAGCGAGGTGCTCGTTCTCGCCGGCGGCAAGGGGATCAACGTGGCACGGGCTCTCAAGCGGCTCGACGTCCCGGTTGTCGCCACCGGGCTCGCAGGCGGACGCACCGGCACGCGGATCGTCGAGGAGCTGACGGCGGAGGCGATCCTCAACGACTTCGTGCGCATCGGCGACGAGTCGCGCACCTCCACCGCCGTGCTCGACCCGACCTCGGGCACGTACACCGAGATCAACGAGTGGGGCCCGAAGGTCACCGAAGCGGAGCTGCAGATCCTGATCGAGAAGCTGCACTACCTGTCGCGCGGCGCCGACATGGTCGTCATCGCCGGCTCGCTGCCTCGCGGCGTCGCCGACGGTTTCTACGCAGAACTCGTGCGCGAGCTCGCGCGCAAGGGCGTGCGCGTCGTCCTCGACACCGAGGGTGAGCCGCTCCGGCGCGGGCTCGATGCCGAGCCCTGGCTTGTCTCGCCGAACCAGCGCGAGGTGGAGCAGCTCGTCGGGCAGGAGCTCGAAGACGACGCGGACTTCCTGATGGCGCTGGATGCGATCGCCGAGATGGGAGCGCGGAACGTCCACATCACGCTGGAGACCGGGTGCTACGCGCTGATCAGGGAGGAGCGCCAGGTGAAGCGTCTGCGGGCGCTCGCCCCTCAGCTCGAGCCCGTCTCGACCGTGGGCGCGGGCGACGTGCTGCTCGCCCAGTGGCTTGCCGCCCACCTCGACGGCAAACCTGCCGACGAGGCGCTGCGGCTCGGGGTCGCAGCCGGCGCAGCGTCGGTGCTCGTGGCGGGAGCGGGGCGCTTCGACCCGAAGGAGGCCGGCCGTCTGTCGGCGCTCGTCGAGGTCGGCGAGCCCGCACCCACCGCGTAGCTGGGTCTGCGAAGCTCACAAACCAAGACGGGTCAGGACAAGTCCTGACCCCTGGGCCGACGGCGACCGCTGCTAGGATCGGTCGACTCTTGGAGTTCGAGCTCGACCGCGACAGCAAGTTCGGCAAGGAAGGTCTGACCTTCGACGACGTCCTGCTGCTGCCGGCGGAGTCGGCAGTCCTTCCCAACGACGTCTCGACGGCGACGCGCCTGACGCGGACGATCGCGCTCGAGATCCCGATCGTCTCCGCCGCCATGGACACGGTCACGGAGGCGCGCCTGGCGATCGCGCTCGCGCGGGAGGGAGGCATCGGCATCGTCCACCGCAACCTCTCGATCGAGGATCAGATCGCGGAGGTCGACAAGGTGAAGCGCTCGGAGGCGGGCATGATCGTGGAGCCGGTCACCCTGCAGCCGAGCGCCCTGGTCGGCGACGCGCTCGAGCTGATGGCCCGCTACCACATCTCCGGCGTACCGATCGTGGACGAGGCGGGGATCCTCGTCGGCATCCTCACGAACCGCGATCTTCGCTTCGGCGCGGACGCCGCGCAGCCCGTCTCGTCGTACATGACCGCTCGCGATCTCGTCACCGCGCCGGTCGGGACGACGCTCGAGGAGGCGACGGCGATCCTCGGCCGCAGCAAGGTCGAGAAGCTGCCCGTGGTGGACGCCGACGGTCACCTGCGCGGCTTGATCACCGTGAAGGACATCCAGAAGAAGGTCGACTACCCCGATGCCACCAAGGACGAGCGCGGACGTCTTCGCGTGGGGGCGGCGGTCGGCGTGGGAACAGACGCGCTCGACCGGGCAGCCGCGCTCGTCGAGACCGGGGTGGACCTTCTGGTGGTGGACACGGCGCACGGCCATTCGCGCGGCGTGCTCGACGTCGTGCGGCGCATCAAGTCCGACTGGGACGTCCAGCTGATCGCCGGCAACATCGCCACAGGCGAGGCGGCAGAGGCGCTGATCGACGTCGGCGCCGATGCGGTAAAGGCCGGGATCGGGCCTGGCAGCTCGTGCACCACTCGGGTGGTCGCCGGCGTCGGCGTCCCGCAGGTGACCGCGGTCTTCGACGTCGCTGAGGTCGCGTCGCGTCACGGTGTCCCTGTGATCGCCGACGGCGGCATCACGACGTCCGGCGACGTCGCCAAGGCCCTCGCGGCCGGCGCCGACACGGTCATGCTCGGCTCGATGCTGGCCGGTACCGACGAGTCGCCGGGCGAGGTGCTGCTCGTTCAGAACGAGCGCTTCAAGGAGTACCGCGGCATGGGCTCGCTCGGTGCCATGCGTGCCCGGTCGTTCTCCAAGGATCGCTACTTCCAGGGCGACGTCGAGGACGTCGACAAGCTCGTCCCCGAGGGCATCGAGGGGCGCGTGCCGTACAAAGGGCCGCTCGCGCCGATCGTCTACCAGGTCGTCGGCGGGCTCCGCCAGGCGATGGGGTACTGCGGCGCGCCGACGATCGAGGCGATGAAGCAGGCGCGTTTCGTCCGCATCACGGGCGCCGGACTGGCCGAGAGCCACCCGCACGACATGACGATCACGAAGGACGCCCCCAACTACCGCCGCGGGTACGTGTGACCGCTCGAGTCGTGCCGCTCCCGGTGCCGGAGCCCGCACCCGAGGAGCGGCCGGTTCTGGTAGTCGACCTCGGCGGGCAGTACGCGCAGCTGATCGCTCGTCGCGTGCGCGAGGCGCGGGTTTACTCCGAGCTCGTCGGCCATCGCATCACCGCCGAGGAGGTGCGGCAGCGCAATCCGCTGGCGCTGATCCTTTCGGGCGGGCCCGCCTCCGTCTACGTCGACGGTGCGCCCAAGGTCGATCCACGCATCTTCGAGCTGGGCATCCCCACCCTGGGGATCTGTTACGGCATGCAACTGATGGCGCGCGACCTCGGCGGCGAGGTCGAGTCGAACGACGTCTCCGAATACGGCAAGGCCGTGCTCGGCGCCGATGAGTCGGGGCTCTTCCGCGACCTGCCGGCCGAGCAGACGGTATGGATGAGCCATCGCGACTCGGTGACCGCTCCGCCCTCGGGCGCACGCGTGGTCGCCAGCTCACCCTCGACGCCGATCGCCGCCTTCGAGGACGACACGCGCAAGCTCTACGGCGTCCAGTTCCACCCGGAGGTCGCGCACACCCCGCATGGCCAGGAGATCCTCAAGAACTTCCTCTACGACCTCGCCGGGGCACCCCCGGCCTGGACGCCCGCGGCCGTCATCGAGGAGCAGGTCGAGCGCATCCGTGCCCAGGCGGGCTCCGAGCGCGTGATCTGCGGGCTCTCGGGCGGCGTCGACTCGGCTGTGGCGGCGCTGCTCGTGCACAAGGCGGTCGGCGATCAGCTGACCTGTGTCTTCGTCGACCACGGCCTCCTGCGGGAGAACGAAGCGGAGCAGGTCGTGGAGACGTTCGGCGGCCACTTCCACGTCCCCCTCGTTCACGTCGAGGCGCAGGGCAGATTCCTGTCGAAGCTCGCCGGGGTCGAGGATCCGGAGGACAAGCGGAAGATCGTCGGCGAGGAGTTCATCCGCGTCTTCGAGGACGAGGCTCGCCGACTCGGCGACGTTCGCTTCCTCGTCCAGGGGACGCTCTACTCGGATGTGATCGAGTCCGGTGGAGCCGAGGAAGGCGTCGCCGCGAAGATCAAGTCGCACCACAACGTCGGCGGGCTGCCCGCCGACATGCGGATGGAGCTGGTCGAGCCGTTGCGGCTGCTGTTCAAGGACGAGGTGCGGCGCGTCGGCGAGGAGCTCGGCCTGCCTGAGCGGATGGTCTGGCGGCAGCCGTTCCCGGGGCCGGGGCTCGCCATCCGGATCGTCGGCGAGGTCACAGCCGAGCGGCTCGGCATCCTGCGCGCGGCCGATGCGATCCTCCAGGAGGAGATTCGCAGGGCCGGCCTCTACCGCGACCTCTGGCAGAGCTTCGCGGTGCTGCCGGCGATTCGCTCGGTCGGCGTCCAGGGCGACGAGCGCACGTACGCGTATCCCATCGTCATCCGGGCTGTGACCTCGGAGGACGCGATGACGGCGGACTGGGCTCGGCTGCCCTACGAGGTGCTCGACACGATCTCGAGCCGGATCGTGAACGAGGTGCCAGGCGTGAACCGGGTCGCCCTCGACCTGTCGTCGAAGCCGCCCGCGACCATCGAGTGGGAGTAGCGTCCCTCGGTCGAAGTTGAGGCGCGTCGCCGCCTCGCCGATAAGCCTTCCGATGCGGCTCCGCTCGTTGGTGATCGTCTGCGCTGCCTGGCTCGCTGCCTGCAGCTGCCTCGCCGGTACGGCCGGCGCCAGTGAGCCCTTCGCCGACTTCAACGTCAGCTTCGTCTCGCTCCAGGTGAACAAGGCCGGCGAAGCGCTCGTCACGTACCGAGGTGCGGACGGCAAGCCACGCCGCGTGCTCGTGTGGGGCGCGGTGGACGCCCTCCAGCCGGTGAAGGGCGTCCCGCAGGTGCACTTCCTCTACGACTACGCCGGCGGCTGGCGCAAGTACCGCAGCGGCAGCTACTGGAAGCGGTTCAAGAACGGGTGCAAGCCGTACGACGGGCCTCAGCTCACGTTCTTCGTCGCCGCGTGCAAGGCCGCGGACGGCACCTACTGGGCACTGCAGGCCTGGCAGCGAAACCTTCCGCATCGCGGCTTTGCGCCGTGGCTTCCGATGCAGACCGCGTTCGATCTGCGCATCTCGCACTGGAGTGGCGAGCTCGCCCAGCTGGAGGTGCACACGGACTGGGCGTTCGGCAGCGCCGCCGACCTCTTCGGCAGGCTGACCTTCGGGGGACAGCCGGTCTACGGGTTCGGCACGACGCGCAACGGAATGCCGACCGACGGCTACGGGCGCAGCCTCTACATCGACACGCTCGACTCGGCGTACGGCCCTGGCTGGAAGCGCGAGACGTCGATCGTCTTCCGGAACCCGAGCGGCATCTTCTGTTACAGCTTCTGGCCGACCCGCGACAACTCGCTGCCGGGCTACCCGGACAACATGAGACCGGCCGGAACCGGCAGCCGCCACCGGATCACGGTGCCGGGGCCGGGCGTGACGCCGGACATCGTGTGGGAGGGCGACTGGCTCGGCCCGTTCGACCCGCACAACCAGGCCCAGGTCGCGCACGAACGGGAGATGAACGCCTTGCTCGACCAGCTCGCGGCGGGCGACAAGTTCTGCCCCACGCAGCACTAATTGTCGAGTTCGACGATCCCGCGTGGGTCGATCTCGTAGGCCACTGACGTTCCGGGCCTCGGGTGGTCGATCGACGTCGTCGCGACATCGAGCTCGCGGCCCTCGTCGCTGCGGATCCGTAGCCACACGACGGCGCCGCGCCGCTCCACCGAGACGACCCGTGCCCCGGAACCGGGACTCACGCGAACAGCCTCGGGGCGGACGACGATCGGCCGGCCGTTCGCCGTCTCGATGTTGCGCATGCCCAGAAAGCGAGCAGTCCACGCGTCCGCCGGATGAGCCCACAGCTCGTCGGGCGTCCCGGCCTGGACGATCCGGCCGCTCTTCATGACCGCCACGCGATGACCGAGCTCGAATGCCTCGCCGACATCGTGCGTCACGTACAGCACGGTGAGGCCGAGCCGGTCGAAGAGCGCGCGCAGGTCGTCGAGGAGCCGTTCCCGCAGCGGGCCGTCGAGCGCGCCAAGCGGCTCGTCCAGGAGCAGCGCGGCCGGCTCGGGCGCGAGGGCACGGGCGAGCGCGACGCGCTGCTGCTCGCCTCCGGACAGCGTCTGAACGGCGCGGTGGCCGGCGTCGGGGAGGCCGACGAGCTCGAGCAGCTCCTTGACCCGCCTCTCGATCTCGCGCCGCGGACGCCCCTCCATTCGGAGCCCAAACGCGACGTTGCCGGCGACATCGCGGTGAGGGAAGAGCACGTTGTCCTGGAACATGAGGCCGACATGACGCAGGTGGGGCGCGAGGCCGCCGAGGTCGCGCTCGTCGAGCATCACCCGACCGCGCGTCGGGGTCTGGAGACCGGCTATGACGCGCAGGAGCGTCGTCTTGCCGCAGCCGCTCGGGCCGAGCAGCGCCAGCGTCTCGCCCGTTCCGATCTCGACCGACGCGTCGGTAAGCGCCGGCGTTCCCACGAACGAGACCGAGACGCCCTCGACGCGGAGCATCGGCACTAAAGAGCTCCGCGGCGCGCAGCCAGGCGCTCCGCCGTGAGGACGGCCGTGGCGGTGACGGCCATCAGCACGACGCAGAGCGCCGCTGCGGTGCCCTGGTTCTCGGCGCCGGGACGGCTCAGGAAGCGGAAGATCGCGACCGGGAGCGTCGGATGGTCGCTTCGCGCGAGGAAGACCGTTGCGCCGAACTCGCCGAGCGCGATCGCGAATGCGAGACCCGCCGCGATGCCGAGCGGACGGAGCGCGAGCGGAAGGTCGATCTCGCGCCGGATGCGGGACGACGACGCGCCGAGAGTCGCAGCCGCCTCGCGTAGCCGCGGGTCGACCGCCCGCAGCGCCGGCGCGAGCAGGCGCACGACGAACGGCGCACAGACGAGCGACTGGGCCACGGGGACGATCCACAGCGAGCCCCGGAGATCGAGCGGTGCCGTGTCGAAGCCGATCACGAAGCCGTAGCCGAGCATCACGGCCGAGGCGCCGAGCGGAAGCATCACCGCCACGTCGAGCCAGCCGGCCGGCCGGTGCGCGATGACGGCAGCGGCCAGCCCGCCGGTCACGAGCGCGATCGCCGTCGCGACGGCCGCATAGCCGAGCGAATTGAGGACGGCGTGCCACGGTGCAACGAGCAGCGAGGGGGTGTCGTGTCCGAGCGCACGGTAGAAGGCGAGTCCGGCTCCGTTCGGGGTGTCCAGGGAGCTCCGGACGAGCGCCACGAGTGGAGCGCCGATGAGGAGCGCCGATCCGCCGAGGGCCGCACCGAGACCGAGCCGCTCGCGTCTGCTCGGCCGCCGGGAGCTCGTCTCCTCCGCCGCGAGCGGCGCGACGAGACCCGCCCTCGCCTCGAGGCGCGAAGAGACGGCGACGATCGCGGCCACCGCGACGAGCTGCAGGATTGCGAGCGCGGCGGCGGTGCGGAGGTCGAACGCGGCGGTTGCAGCGTCGTAGATCGCAGCCTCGAGGGTGAGACGTGTCGGGCCGCCGAGAATCACGACGACGCCGAACGAGGTGAAGCAGAACAGGAACGTCAGGGCCGCGGCGGCGGCGAGTGCCGGACGCAGTGCCGGCAGCGTCAGCTCGCGGAAGCGGCGCAGAGGGGATGCTCCGAGAATCGCGGCGGCGTCCCAGAGCCGCGGGTCGAGCCGGGCCCAGTACCCGCCGACGACCCGCACGACGACGGCCACGTTGAAGAAGACGTGTGCGAGCAGGATCGGAACGACGCCGCGGTCGAATCGTGACGGCAGCAGCGCCAGGAACGCAGTCGCGACGACTACCGTCGGCAACACGAACGGAACCACGACGAGGGCACGGACGAGCCGTCCCCCGCGAAAGCGCAGCCGCGCCGTCGCCCAGGCCAGAGGCATTCCGGCGAGCACTGTCAGCACCGTCGAGACGGTCGCCTGCCAGACGGTGAACCAGGCGATCTCGACCGTGTCGTGCGAGAAGAGGACGTCGCCGGGGAACCGCAGCCCACCCGCCTGCGTCAGTCCCCGCTCCAGAATCGCCCCTAGTGGATAAAGGAAGAACAGCGCGAGGAACGCGGCCGGCACCCCAACGGCGGCGATCCTCGCGGCGGCTGGGCGTCTCATCTCAGGACGACGTCGGTCCACTCCCGGATCCACGCGTCGCGGTTCGCGCCAATCGTCTTCGACGGCAGCTCGAGCGGGTGTGCGATCGCCGGTTCGAACTGCCTGAAGACACGGGGCAGCCCTACGCCCTTGCGCGTCGGGAGCACGAACATCGTCAGCGGCATGCCGGCCTGGAACTCCTTTGAGAGGAGGAAGTCGATCAGCTTGCGCGCGCCGG